>Ga0137415_10006326_pt1 | contig 11737 bp, 11 predicted proteins | sample CZODoug3_1_1_16f_FD_183082 | JGI IMG/M metagenome (GOLD analysis project Ga0137415, IMG submission 183082) | Vadose zone soil fungal communities from Angelo Coast Range Reserve, California, USA - CZODoug3_1_1_16fungal (Hybrid Assembly) | ecosystem: Environmental > Terrestrial > Soil > Vadose...
AGCTTGCGCACTTGGCTGGCCCGGCTGAATGCGTACCAGCCCAGCGACACCGCGGTGATCTGCTCCTTCGGGAACTTGGCCCGTGCCGCGTTGGTGATGCGCCGGCCGAGCAGTATCCCCTCGAGCAGGATGGCCGCGAGCATCGCCATGGTAAACAGGCTGATCAGGCTCTGCAGCCGGGGGATCGGCACGATCAGGGAGACGAACACGAGGCCGGCCAGCGGCATGAACAGGCCGATGAGGTGTCGGCGGGAGTCCACCATGTCGCGCACGTAGGCCTTGACCGGACCCCGGTCCCTGGGCATCAGCGCGCGCTCGTCGCCGGCCATCATCCGGCGGCGGCGGTCGGCGGCCTCCTTGCGCCGCTCGTCCCGGGTGCCGCGGTTCTGGACCGCCAGTTTCCGCGCCTCGCGCTGGGTCTTCGGCGGCGGCGGTGCGGGGCCGCGCCGCCTGCGCTCCGCCTCCCGCCGCTTCGGCGTCGGCCGCCCCTTGCCCGCTGTGTGCACCCGGCCGGCGGACCCGTTCTCGGTGGAGTCGTCGGCGCCGGCCTCGGCGCTGGTCACCGACTCGGCGGCGTCATCGTCAGAGCGGCGGCGCAGAAACCTCACGGCGTCAACCATACGGCTCGACAGGCCAGGTAGCGTCGCGCGGGTGCGCATCGTGATCGCTCCAGATTCCTTCGGTGGGACGCTGTCCGCGACCGAGGCGGCCGCCGCTATTGCGCATGGCTGGCGGCGTGTCGCGCCGGACGACGTACTGGACGAGCTCCCGTTGGCGGACGGCGGCACCGGGTTCCTCGAGGTGCTGCACGCGGTGCTCGGCGGCGAGCGGCACCTGGTCCAGGTGACCGGTCCGCTGGACGGCAAGCCGGTGCCCGCCCAGTGGCTGCGGGTCGGCGAGGTCGCCTACGTCGAGATGGCCCAGGCGGCCGGGTTGCACCTGGTACCCCGCGAACAGCGCACCCCGACGGCGGCCGCCGCGGCCAGCAGCCGTGGCGTGGGCGAGTTGGTCGCCGCGGCTGCCGCCGTCCCGGAGGTCACCCGGATCGTGGTCGGGCTGGGCGGCTCGGCCACCACGGACGGCGGGGCCGGTGCGCTGGCCGTGCTCGGCGCCGCGCCGCTGGACTCCGCCGGCGAGCCGCTGCCGGACGGCGGAGGGCCGCTGGTCCACTGCGTGGCGCTGGCCGGCCCGCCGGTGCTGCCCGCGCGGGTGCACCTGGTGCTGGCCGCCGACGTGGACAATCCGCTGCTCGGAGAGCACGGCGCGGCCGCGGTGTTCGGCCCGCAAAAGGGTGCCGACGCCGCCGCCGTGGCCCAGCTGGACGCCGCGCTGGGCCGGTACGCCGACGCGTTGGCCGCCGCCGTGCACACCGACCGGGCCGAGCTGGTCACCGCCCCGGGTGGGGGTGCCGCCGGTGGGCTCGGGGCCGCGCTGCTGGCCTGCGGCGGGGAGCGGGTCTCCGGCGCCGGACTGGTCCGCGAGCTGTCCGGGCTGGACACCGCGATCGAGTCCGCCGACCTCGTCATCACCGGCGAGGGCAGCTTCGACTGGCAGTCGCTGCGCGGCAAGCTGATCACCGCGGTGGCCTCCTCGGCGGCCGCCCGTGGGTTGCCCTGCCTGGTGGTGGCCGGCCAGGTGAGCGTGGGGCGGCGGGAGGCGGCCGCCGCCGGGGTGCAGGCCGCCTACTCGGTCTCCGAGCACGCCGGCGGGGTGGAGGCGTCGATGGCCGACCCGGCGGGCACGCTCGCCGCGCTGGCCGAGGAGCTGGCCGGCCAGTGGCGGACCCGGGCGTGAGCGGACCCGGGCGTAACCGGGCCCGGACCCGGGCGTAGCCGGGCCCGGAAGCGGGCGGACCCGGGCGTGACCGGCGCCGTGTTCCCAGGTTGGGCTGCCCGTGCAGTGGCTCACGGTGCCCCGGGGCCGTGCGGTGTGTCACGATGAAGGGGTCACCGGCGGGGAATGGAACATCCGGCACGCCGCTTGTGTTAGGTAGAGCGTTGAACGGGTGAGATCGCCCGCTACGTGAGGCGACCGGCAAGGGAGAGCTGATGTCCGTCGAGAACAGCACCACCACCACTGCGCAGACACACGGCGTGGAGCTGACCGAGGCGGCCTCTGTGAAGGCCAAGGCCCTGCTGGACCAGGAGGGTCGCGACGACATGCACCTGCGCATCGCGGTGCAGCCGGGTGGCTGCTCCGGCCTGCGCTACCAGCTGTTCTTCGACGACCGCTCGCTGGACGGCGACCTGTACCGCGACTTCAACGGGCTGCGCGTGGGCGTGGACCGGATGAGCGCGCCGTACCTGCAGGGTGCGGTCATCGACTTCGTGGACACCATCGAGAAGCAGGGCTTCACGATCGACAACCCGAACGCCGGCGGCTCCTGCGCCTGCGGCGACTCGTTCAGCTAGGTCCGCGCCACCGACGGCCGGCCCGGGGCTCCCGGGCCGGCCATTGCTGTCTTCCTCGCGAACAGGAGTCGAACGGCCGGTACCCCGGTAAGGTGACTCATCGTGCCAATTGCCGTGACCGGGTCCATCGCGACGGACCATCTCATGCAGTTCCCGGGTCGGTTCGCCGACCAGCTCGTGGCCGACCAGCTGGAACGGGTCTCCCTGAGCTTTCTCGTCGACGACCTGGTGATCAGACGCGGCGGTGTGGCCGGCAACATCGCCTACGCGCTGGGGATGCTCGGCCAACGGCCGGTGCTGGTCGGGTCGGTCGGCCCGGACTTCGACCCGTACCGGGCCGAGCTCGAGCGGGTCGGGGTGGACTGCTCACGGGTACACGTGTGTGACGATGTCCACACCGCCCGGTTCATGTGCACCACCGACGCCGACATGCGCCAGATCGCCTCGTTCTACACCGGCGCGATGGCGCGGGCCTCGGAGATCTCGCTGCTCGGGCTGCTGGGCGCGCCCGGCGGGCCGGATCTGGTGCTGATCGGCGCGAACGACCCCGCCGCCATGCTGCGCCACACCCAGGAGTGCCGGCAGCTCGGCGTGGCGTTCGTGGCGGACCCCTCGCAGCAGCTGGCCCGGATGGAGGGTCCGGAGATCCGCCTGCTGGTCGAGGGTGCCCAGTACCTGGTGACCAACGACTACGAGTGGGAGCTGTTGCTGCAGAAGACCGGTTGGACCGAGGCGCAGGTGGCCGAGCGGGTGGACGTGCGGATCACCACCCTCGGCGAGCACGGCACCCAGCTGGTCACCCGGGACGGCACGGCGCTGAAGGTCGGCGTGGTGCCGGAGACCGGGAAGGTGGACCCCACCGGCGTCGGCGACGGGTTCCGCGCCGGATTCCTGGCCGGGGTGTCCGGGGGGCTGTCCCTGGAGCGGTCCGCCCAGCTGGGCTCGCTGGTCGCGGTCTACGTCCTGGAGACCGACGGGCCGCAGGAGTGGACCTGGGACCGGGAGGACTCGGTGGCCCGGCTGCGGGACGCCTACGGCCCGGACGCCGCCGCCGAGATAGCCGCGATCCTCCCCACCGGCTGACGAATCAGGGTCAGGCGTCCGCGGGTTCGGCGGCGAGGCCGGCAGCTATCTCGGGGGCGAGCCCAGCGAGGTTCTCCCGGCTGAGCTCGCCGTGTTGGAGATCGAGTGTCTTGAGAAACTTCTGTTGCCCCATGGTCAGCCCGATGAAGTAGCCCAGCTCCACCAGCTCAGCCTCCGTGAAATGGGTATGCAATTTTTCCCAGACGCTATCGTCCGCGAGATTCGCGTCCCACGCGATGGCCTCCGCCCATAACAATGCTGCCTTCTCCCGGTCGGACAGAATCGTCGACTTACGGAACTCGATCAGGTCGTCGTACGATCGTTCGGTCAGTCCCTGGGCGGCTCCTATGTGCGACCGTTGACCAGCGCAATATCCGCATTCCAGGCTCTTCGCGATGAACACCCGGGCGAGCTCCTTGACCTTATGATCGAGAACCCCTTCCCGGAAGGTCCGCTGCCAGGTCTCGCTGAACGTCCTCAGCACCGCGGGTACATGAGCCCGGATAGCCTGACTCTCCAGTCGGGGCGTCCCGTGAATTCGGGACTCCTCGAGGAGCGCTACCAGGTCGGCCTCGACGACGGAAGCTGGATCTACGTAGCTGATACGTGGCATGACCTTCTCCAACCCTTGGCGGCGACCGTTTGCTCATCGTCAGCGGCGCCAGTGCCACCGTCAACGAGTTGCCTCCCAAGGATCATGAAGGTATTGGATTGCCATAATCTGTGGGTCTCATTGAACAGTTTCATGGGACAAGAGTGTCGGCGTCGAGGCTATGGGTCACGAGATCGGTAAAGGCGGATCCGGCCGCTGTGAGGGGACGATCTCCCGGCATGAGTAGCGAGACCCCCCACGGCGGCATGTCGGCAATTGGCCGAGTTGTCAGGCCGTCTACCGGATTCAGCCGGGACCGAGGCATGAAGGTCACCCCGAACCCGGCACGGACGAATTCCAGGCAGGTCGAGGTGTCGGCGACCTCCACCGCTATCTCCCGTTCGATACCGGCCGCCAGAAACGCCCGGTCGGGAATCGCACGGGTGCCCCAACCAGCCGGAACCTCGACGAATCGCTCACCGGCCAGCTCGCGGAGAGTCAGTTCACGTCGCGGTAGCTCAGAGCTGGCGGCCGCAACCAGTACGAGCGGTTCGCTGGCCAGATGCACCACCCGCAGCCCTGGCGCCGAGTCCTCCGGATGCCAGGCGAATGCGAGATCGAGTTCACCCCGCCGCACCTGATCGGCAAGTGCGAGCGAGCCCCCGGCCCCCGAAGGTCGCGGCTCGATCGTCACCTCGGGGTGATCGCGATGAAAGGCGGCAAACAGTGCGGCGGCATCGATGAGAGCGAGTGACTGCATGATCCCGACACGGAGCCTGCCTCGAACCACACCTCGGACCGCCGCGACCACATCGCGCGCCGCATCCGCCGCCCGCAGGACGCGGCGCGCCTCCGGGAGCAGTGCCTCGCCGGCCTGGGACAGCTCCACTCGGTGCGTTGTTCGCTCGAACAACGCGGATCCAAGATCCTTCTCCAAGTTCCGGATGGACACCGAGAGGGCGGACTGGACGAGGTGCAGGCGCGCGGCGGCCCTGGTGAAGCTGTTTTCCTCCGCGAGGGCAACGAAATGCTCGAGGTGACGCAGCTCCACGATCACGCTCCACATGCATAACAGTGACGAGCCGTGTTCGCTTTACATCATAAGTCGGTGCGGGAGAACCGGCGTCAGAGCTGGACGGGGTAGACCGGCTCGGGGATCTCCGGGGTGATGCGCCCCTCCACGAAGATGCCGTGCCAGAGCATGAACACCAGCAGGGTCCAGATCCGTCGGCTGTGGTCGAACGGGCCGGAGCGGTGCTCGTCCAGCATCCGGCGCACGGCGGCCAGGTCGAGCAGGTGGTCGGTCTGGCTGTCCCGGATGATGCCGGCGGCCCAGTCATACATCTCGTCCCGCAGCCAGTGCCGGATCGGCACCGGGAAACCCAGCTTGCGGCGGTGCAGCACGTGCGCCGGCACGATCCCCTCCAGCGCCCGGCGCAGCGCGTACTTGGTCGTCCCGGAGCCGTCGGTGCGGCCGACGATCTTCTCCTGCAGCGGGATGCTGGCCGCCACCCGGAAGACCTCCGGGTCCAGGAACGGCACCCGCAGCTCCAGCGAGTTGGCCATGGTCATCTTGTCGGCCTTGACCAGGATGTCGCCACGCAGCCAGGTGAACAGGTCGACGTGCTGCATCCGGGCCACCGGGTCCCACCCGGCCGAGCGGCGGTACCACTGGGCGGTGATCTCGGTGTGGGAACGGCGCGGGTCGAAGTTGCGCAGCACGGTGGCCAGCTGCTCGTCCCGGAAGATGCGGGCGTTGCCGTAGTAGCGCTGCTCCAGCGGGAGCGCGCCCCGGCGCAGCAGGTCCTTGCCCCGCACTCCCTCGGGGATCCGGGTGGACAGCCGGCCCAGCGCGCTGCGCATCCCGCCGGGCACCCGCTCGAACGCCGCCAGGGACAGTGGCTCGCGATAGATCGTGTAGCCGCCGAACAGCTCGTCCGCGCCCTCCCCGGAGAGCACCACCTTCACGTGCCGGCGGGCCTCCTGGGCCACGAACCACAGCGGGACCAGCGCGGGGTCGGCCACCGGGTCGTCCAGGTACCAGACGATCAGCGGCAGCGCGTCCATCATCTCGTCGGGCTTGACGGTGCGGATGACGTGCCGCACCCCGATCGCGGCGGCCGACTCGGCGGCCACGTCCACCTCGGAGTAGCCCTCGCGCTCGAACTCGCTGGTGAAGGTGATCAGGTTCGGGTTGTGCTCCTTGGCCAGCGCGGCGATCGCGGTGGAGTCGATGCCGCCGGACAGGAAGGCGCCGACGGTGACGTCCGCGCGCATGTGCTTGGCCACCGAGTCGCGCAGTACCTCGGCCACCTGCCGGTACAGCGCGTCCCGGTCGTCCGCGCCGACCAGCGGGACCGGGGCGAACTCCGGGTCGAAGTACCGCTCGGTGACCGGCTCCTCGCCGGGTCGCAGGGTGAACATGGTGCCCGACTCGATGCGCCGGATCTCCCGGTGCATGGTGGCCGGCTCCGGCACGTACTGCAGCAGCAGGTAGTGCTGCAGTGCCGGCTGGTCCAGGCTGAGCGTGCCGGCGTCGGCCAGCTCGACCAGGCTCTTCTTCTCGCTGCCGAAGGCGGTGCCGTCCGGGCCGGTGCTCACGTAGAGCGGCTTGATGCCGAACGGGTCGCGCGCGCCGAACAGCACCCGCTGCTCGGTGTCCCAGATCAGGAAGGCGAACATGCCGCGCAGCCGGCGCACCGCGTCCGCGCCCCAATGGTGGTAGGCCGCGACGACGACCTCACCGTCCCCCTCGGTGGCGAACTCGGCGCCGAATTCGGCGATCAGCTGGGCCCGCAGCTCCAGGTAGTTGTAGACCTCACCGTTGTAGGCCAGGGCGTACCGGTCGCCCACGCCCCAGCGCAGCGGTTGGTGCGAGTGCTCCAGGTCGATGATGGACAGCCGGTTGAAGCCGAGCACCACGTCCCGGTCGTGCCACTCGCCCGTCTCGTCCGGTCCCCGGTGCCGGGCGCACCGCAGCGCGCCGGTCACGGCGTCCGCTCGGTCCGCCGCGTCACCATGCGCGGTCAGCAGTCCCAGTAGTCCACACACGCGGCGCGCTCGCCCCTTCCCCGGCTTGGTGCTGGCTTGGTGCTGGAGACAGCAGAGTATGCCGGGCGGCTACCGGCGACATGCGCCCGGCGCCCGCGCACCCTGACGCGTGGGTGCGCCCAAGTTCTTATAGGCTGCCCACGAGGTGGCCGCCGCTCCGCCGGTTGGGGGAGTCGGGTGACTACCTCTTGGGCAGCGACCAAGTGTGGGAGGCAGCGGGCTGTGGGCGACGTCAGGCGCGCTCGGGTCGGTCGGGCGATCAAACTTGCCGTCCTGGCCGCCGTGGTGGCGGTGTCGGCAAGCGGTTGCTCGGTCAGCGAGGTGCTGCGGTTCGGCTGGCCGACCGGGGTCACCCCGCAAGGCCTGGAGATGCGCCAGCTGTGGACCATCCTGGTGGTCTCATCGCTGGTCGTCGGCGTGATCGTGTGGGGCACGACGCTCTGGGCGGTGATCTTCCACCGCAAGCGCGGCGAGGGTGAGCTGCCCCGCCAGTTCCAGTACAGCCTCCCGGTGGAGATCGTCAGCGTGGTGCTGCCCACGATCATCGTGGCCGGGATCTTCAGCTACACCGTGGTGGTGCAGAACGACGTCGACAAGCACATCCCGAACCCGGATGTGAAGGTCGACGTCACCGCGTTCCAGTGGAACTGGAAGTTCGACTACCCGGACAACCCGACCGGCAAGCCGATCAGCACCCTGGGCACCAGCGAGACGATCCCGCTGCTGGTGCTGCCCACCGATCGCACCATCCAGTTCACCCTGACCTCGCAGGACGTCATCCACTCGTTCTTCGTGCCGGAGTTCCTGTTCAAGCGGGACGTCTTCCCGGACCCGGACAAGAACGACACGGACAAGGTGTTCGTGATCGACAAGATCGACCGGCAGGGCGCGTTCGTCGGCCGCTGCGCCGAACTGTGCGGCAGCTACCACTCCGCGATGAACTTCGAGGTGCGGGCGCTGAGCCCCGACCTCTACAACCGCTACCTGCAGCTACGGACGCAGAGCAACCCGATCACCGGGGTGTCCAACACCGCGGGTGAGGCGCTGGCCGCGCTGAGCTGCGGCGAGCTGTGCGCTCCGCAGGCCACGACCACCTACCCGTTCCACACCGAGCGTGACAAGCGCTCGGCGTCGGTGCGGACGAGCAGCTGAGCGAAGGGGAGTGGCGGCCCGATGAAGGTCGAGTCCCGGATCTTCGAGATCTGCACGGTCTTCTTCTTCCTGTGTGCGATCGTCTACGGGATCCTGTCCAAGGAGGCCGTCGGCATCGTCGGCCTCACCCTGACCGGCGGACTTTCGCTGATCATCGGCACCTACTTCCGGTTCGTCTCGCGCCGGCTGGAGACACGTCCCGAGGACAATCCGGACGCCGAGATCGCCGACGGCGCCGGGGACATGGGATTCTTCAGCCCGGGTAGCTACTGGCCGATCGGGCTGGCCGCCGCCGCCACCCTGACCGCGGTCAGCGTGGCGTACTGGCTGCCCTGGCTGCTCGTCATCGCCGTGGTGCTCTTGCTCTTCATGGTGGGTGGGCTGCTGTTCGAGTACCACCTGCCCCGTTCCGAGCATTGAGGACGATCACCAGCTCGCGACTCGCGCTGCGGGCGTTGACCGCGGGGGCCGCCGAGCGGGCGCTGGCCGGCACCGAGCCCGGCCGGCTGACGTTCGCCGAGGGGTACCCGTCCGCCTTCGCCACCCAGGTGCTGCGGCTGGTCGCGCTCTACCCGGCGATCGACGAGGAGGTCGGCGCCGACGCCCCCGACCTGGGGCCGTGGCTGCTGCTGCGCCGGTCGGACGAGGCGGTGATCGGCACGGTCAGCTGTGCCCACACCCGCAATCCGTCCGAGGTGTCCGTGGGGTACGACATCGCCCGGTCCTGCCGGGGCCAGGGGTACGCAACCGAGGCCCTCGGCACCGTGGTGGAGCACCTGCTCAGCCTGCCGGACATCCTCCGGGTGAGCGCCGAGACGGTCAGTGACCATGTGGCCAGCCGCCGGGTGATGGAGAAGGCCGGGATGCGCTGGCAGCGCGACGAGGTGGCCCAGAGCGACGGCCGCGAGGTCAAGCTCGTGCACTACGCGATTGACCGCCCCGACCCCATCTGAGCCGCCGTTCGATCAGTCCACCGCGGGGCACGGTTGCGCGGGGGCCGCGACCGGGACCTTCTCCCGCTGCCGCGCGGTGGCCAGCACCGAGCCGCCCAGGATCAGCACGAATGCCACCACGGTGGGGATGGTCAGCGGTTCACCGAGCAGCAGCACGCCGGCGGCGACCGCGACCGCCGGGTTGACGTAGGTGAACACGATCGCCCTGGTGGTGCCCACCTCCCGGATGAGCTCGAAGAACACCACGAACGCCAGCGCGGTGCAGACCACCCCGAGCCCGCCGAGCGCGAGCAGTACCTGGGTGGAGGGCAGCTGGGTGGGCCAGGTGGCGATCGCCGGCGCGGTGTACACCAGCGCGGCCAGGGTCAGGCAGCTCGCGGTGACCAGCAGGTTCGGCACTTCGGCGAGCCTGCTGGCGGCGATCAGCGGGGCGATGGCGTAGCCGAACGCGACCAGGATCACCTCCAGCACCGGCCACCCGGTGTCTCCGCCCAGGTGCGGTGCCGCCAGCAGCGCCACCCCGGCCAGCCCGAGACCCAGCCCGACCCACCGGCCGAGGGAGAGCCGGGTGTGGTCGCCGAACAGCCGGGCGGCCAGCACGCCGATGATCGGCACGGCCGCGATGAGCAGCCCGGTCATCCCGCTGGTCAGCCGGCGCTCGGCGTCGGACAGCAGCCACCACGGGGCGATGATCTCGAGCGCGGCGAAGGAGAGCAGCGGCCGCCAGTGCGCGCGCAGCACGGCCAGCGCGCCGGGCCTGGCGGCCAGCGGGAGCAGTATCAGGGCGGCGATCCCGGTGCGGGCGAACACCAGCACCGGCACGGACACGCCGCCCACCGCCACCTTGATCATGAGATACGGGATGCCCCAGAGCAGGCACATCACCGCGAACAGCAGCCAACCTCGCCGACTCACCGATTACCCCACATCGCTCTGTGGCCCCGGAGCCCGGCGCCACCCCGCTCACCAACAACGGTGTCCAGGGTCGGCGTCATCCCGGGGTGGTGTCTTGAACGCTGTTGCGGTACGCACCCGGGGTCACCCCGACGACGCGGCGGAACCAGCGGGTGAGGTGGGCCTGGTCGGCGAAGCCCACCCGAGAGGCCACGTCGGCCGGCCGCGCGCCCCGGTCCAGCAGCCCTCGGGCGCGCGCCACCCGGTGTTGGGCGAGCCAGGCGTAGGGCGGCATGCCCACCTCGTCCCGGAATGCCCGGAGCAGCTGGTAGCGGGACAATCCCAGGTCGGAGGCCACCTGGGCGAGCGTCGGCGGGTCGGCCATCTGGTCGGCCAGCCGGCTCATCACCGGGCGGGCAACCCAGCCACCGCCCGCCGCGCCGCCTCGGACCGCCGCTCCCCGGCCCCGCGGCCCGGTGCCGGCGGTGCGCGTGGCATGCCGCCGGACCAGCGTGCCGAGCAGCTCGATCAGCCGGGAGTCGGCCTCCAGCGCGTCGCCGGCGCCGGCCAGCACGGCGTGCACCGTGCTCAGCCCGCCGGCCAGTTCCGGGTCGTGGATGACCAGCTGGGGGAAGTGCGGGACGGGGCCACCCGCGTCCCACGGCTCGGCCAGCAGCCCGGCGGGCGGGTAGAGCACCCGGTAGGTGAAGCCGCCCTGCTCGGCCGGCCCGCCGGTGTGGGTTTCCCCGGGTTCCACCACCACCACGGTGCCCGGCCCGGCCCGGTGCTGTTCGCCCCGGTAGCCGATCACCTCCAGCCCGCCGGTGCAGGTGCCGAGGGCGAACTCCTCGTGCATGTGCGGCGCGAAGCGGTGATGCACCAGCCGGGCGTGCATCAGGTCCAGCGCGGGGCGGCCCGGCCCGTCGACCCGCTTCCACACCGCCCAGTCGCTCGGCTGGGGCGCGCGCGTGGCAGTGGACCCAGAACGGGGCTCAGAATGCTTTCTGGCCGCGCCATCCATAGTCCGCCCCCGTTGAGCCCACGGCCGACCCTAACCGCGCCAGCGGCGATCTCAGGCACGAAAAAGGCGCCTCCCGCGCGGGAGGCGCCTTTTCCAGTGGTGCCGAGGGCCGGTCAGCCGCCGGTGTCCTTCGGGCGGCCGGCCAGTTCCCGCCGGTCCTCGAGGTCCCGCGCGGCGCCGTCCGGGGCGTGCCCGTCGTCCGAGCCGTTGGCGTGTGCCAGCTCCGCGCGGGCCCGCTCCAGCGTGGCGGTCTCCTCCGGCGGGTCCGGGCGCAGCAGCGAGCCTGCCACCGGGTGGCCGCCGGAGCCGAGCTGGTTCATCCGCTTGGGCACCGAAGCGCCCTGGTACTCCAGCGGGACGGGGTGGCCGTGCGAGTCGATCCCGGCCAGTGGCTGGTGCACCTCGATGAACTCGCCGTGCGGCAGCCGCTTGATGATCCCGGTCTCGATACCGTGCTCCAGCACCGCTCGGTCACCGCGCTGCAGCCCGATGCAGATCCGGTAGGTCACCCAGTAGGCCAGCGGCGGGAGCAGCAGGATGCCGATCCGGCCGGCCCAGGTGGTGGCGTTCAGCGAGATGT
>Ga0137415_10006328_pt1 | contig 11736 bp, 10 predicted proteins | sample CZODoug3_1_1_16f_FD_183082 | JGI IMG/M metagenome (GOLD analysis project Ga0137415, IMG submission 183082) | Vadose zone soil fungal communities from Angelo Coast Range Reserve, California, USA - CZODoug3_1_1_16fungal (Hybrid Assembly) | ecosystem: Environmental > Terrestrial > Soil > Vadose...
GGGGTGGCTGACGGGGATTGAACCCGCAACCTCCGGAGCCACAGTCCGGCGCTCTAACCAATTGAGCTACAGCCACCGTAAGCCTAGACGCCGAGACGCCTAGGGGGACAAACCTAATCGCGCGAAAACCTGAATGAAAGCTCAGCCTTAATAGGGCCAGAAGCCGGACGCGAGCTCGGCCGTCCGGGGATCGCGCAGCACCGGCGCGCCGTCAAACATGCCGACTTCGACAATCCCGCGCACCGCATTCGCGACGAACAGACTCCGGCCGGCGATCGCCCCAACCGGCACGCGCTCCTCCTTCACATCGGTCAGCTCCATGATGCGGGCGCGTCCGAGCCCGGGCAGGATGCCGAGGTCCGCCGCGGGCGTGCACAGCGACCCGTTTTCCCACCAGAACACATTCCACGCCGTCCCCTCGGCGACAATTCCGTCAGCCGTGAGGAGGACGGCGTCGTCGGCACCAATCCGGCGCGCGTTCGCCAACGCACGCCCGAATTGCTCTCGCTGCGTCGTCTTGTGGGGATAGGGCTGATGCACCTCGCCCGCGACGACCACACTGTTCGCCGGCTCGACTTTCACCTCACGAGTGGTGATCTCGGCATGCCCGTCGGTCAGCTGGAGACGTACCACCCGGTCACCGTGACCCACCGCGAAGTGCACCAGCTCGGCAAGGTCATCCGCAGGCTCCCGCGCACCCAGCGCCGCCACTGAGGCGCGCAGCCGCGTCAAATGACGCCCGAGCCACGGAACCCGTCCGTCTTTGGCTCGCATGGTCTCGACTAGCCCGACCTGGACGGGCGCCCCTACGCGCGGCATCACGCCAAATACTACATTTGGTCCGACCTTTTCGGAGGATGGCCCTTGAGCAGCCGCGCGTTCGCAGCCGTACTTGCCGGCCTCCTGAGTGCCGGTGCCTGCACCCACACCACCACGCGAACAATCCTCTTGGAACCCCCCCCTCCCCCCAACGCGGACGTTCGAGGGGTCGAGTCGAACCGCGGCCCGAGCACCGCCGCGAGGCTGGGCATCCCGCCCGGCCATCTGCCCGATCCGGGCGAATGCCGGGTCTGGATTCCGGGAACGCCTCCCGGCCACCAGCCGAAGCCAAAGTCGCGGCCCTGCCCCGGCATCGCTACCGTCGCCCCGGCCGGAAGTTGGATCATCTATCGGCCGAGCGACAACAATAAGGTCGTGCACGTCCGCGAGGTCGATGCGCGCCGCCCGGGCACCGTGGTCCGGATCCGCATTTTCGATATTGAAACCAGCCGGTTGCTGCAGGAGGACACTCCATGAAGCGGGCAGTCGTCGCAGCGCTGATCGTCACGGTAGGATGCGGGCCGAAACGGCCGCCGCCGTCGTTCGCGCCTGACCCGGGACTCGTCGAGCAAATCCGCGAGATCCGGATGTCCACGAGCACGAGCGCCTGCCCCGGGGAGTCGTTCGGCGCGGTCTACACCGCCGTCTTGAACGACGGGTCGCTCGTTCCCTTCGAGACGCGCTACGACAAGGACAATCCGCCGCGGCTGCACGTCGTGTTTTTGGCGCGCTCGAGCCCGGAGGCAACGCCGCTCGAAGGCGGCGGCTGGAGCACCTACCGCGATCCGCTCGCCACAGCCATGACCGGCTTCCGTCTTTCGACTTCCCTCAAAGCCAAACCGAGCATTTCGACGTCGACCGTCGTGACTCCCGAGTATACCTGCCTGCAGCACGCGTTCGGCTTCCGCGGCGCGGGCTCGGGTGCGAGTGGTCCGCAGGTAACCGTCCGCCTGGGCATCGTGCAGTCGCGGTTCTACGATCGCTTGCTGGTGTCCGGAATCGAAGTCGAGGCCGCGCCGCCGTTCTATGTGCTCGCGGACGCGCGCGCCGTGCCTCCGTCTGACTGGCTCATCATCGAGGCCCGCGGCTCGCGCGGATCACGTGGCGCCGACGGGCAGACAGGCGTTGCCGGCACGGATGGCCGCGCCGGCTGTCCCGGCGGCGCCGGGGGTCCCGGCGGTGCCGGCGGCAACGGCAGCGGCGGCGGACCCGGCGGGCGCGGCGGGCAGGTCACGATCATCGCGCCGGCCGAAGAGCCGTTCCTCGCCGGACTCGTCGATGCCCAAGTCCCCGGTGGCGAGGGCGGCGACGGCGGCGCCGGTGGCAAGGGTGGCGCGGGCGGAAAGGGCGGCGCGGCCGCGCCGGCCAACGATCCGCGCTGCGTCGCCGGGACTGCCGGTGCAGCCGGACCGCCGGGTGCAAAGGGTCAAGATGGGCGCGACGGACAGCCGGGCACTCGCCCGCAGATCGTCACCGTACCGACGCGCGATGTGTGGGGCCAGCGGATTCCGCCGTCATTGGCGGAGCTGATCAACTACCGCACGCCCCGGCGCCAGTAGTAGTAGCCAGGCAGACCGAGCAGAATGATTCCGGCGCCGATCGCGGAATCCTTCGGAGTCTCCACGATCGTGTTGTAGACCAGCCAGACCGCGAACGCGATGAACACGATCGGGGTGACCGGATAGCCCCACGTGCGATACGGCCTCGCGACCTCCGGCGCTTTCTGCCGGAGTCGAATGACCGCACTCGCCGAGAGGGCGTAGAACACGAACTGCGCGAACACGACATACGTGAACAGCTGATCGTAGGTGCCGAACGCGGTGAGAATCGACGCGATGACGCCCTGGGTAACCAGCGCAACCGCAGGCGTGGCGTACTTTGGATGCACGACTCCTTGCGAGCGGAAGAACATGCCACCCCGCGCCATCGCATACGGAATTCGTGCGGCGGTGAGAATAATGCCGTTGTTGGCGCCGAGCGTGGAAATCAGAATCGCCACAACGACGAACGTGGCACCGACCGGTCCCATCGTGACGCGTGCCGCATCGGACGCCACCAGCTTGGAAGCCGCCATACCCTCGGGCGAGAGCACGTACGCGTACGCGACGCTCACCAGCACGTAGAGCGCGATCACGATCAGCGTCGACAGAATGATGGAGCGCGGGAGATTCCGCCCGGGATTCACGATCTCACTTCCCACGTACGTCGTCTCGATCCAGCCGTCGTAGGCCCACAGCACCGCGACCATCGCCACCCCGAACGGGCCGATCAACGGTCCCACACCGCCGGACGGCCAGAGCGGCTGGAAATGCGCTGCGGATCCACCCGGCACGACGAAGGACGACACGATCAGCGCGCCGAGCGCGCCGATCTTCAGCACCGTCAGGATGTTCTGGGTCGTCGCGCCCAACCGCACGCCGCGGCAGTTCAGCAATGTGAGGGCGACGATGGAGGCGATCGCGATGCCGCGAATCGCGATCTCCGTTAGCGGCGAATGGAAGAAGAAACCGATGTAGCGCGCGAATCCGGCGGCGATCGCCGCGATCGACGCGGTGTTGATGACGGCGAAGTTCGCCCAGCCGTAGAGAAAGGCCCACACCGTTCCGTAGGCTTCTCGCAGGTACGCGTACTGCCCACCGGCCTCCGGATACGCGGCCGCGAGCTCGGCAATCGACAGCGCACCCAGCAGTGACACGATCCCGCCGACCACCCAGACGAGCGTCATGAGCGCCGTGCCATGCACCGCGGCGGCGACGGTCGCGGGGACGATGAAGATGGCGGACGCGATCATCGTCCCCGCATTGATCATCACGGCATCGAAGAGGCCGAGCTCGCGCTTGAGATCGGTGCTTGCAACTGCAGTCTGCGGTGTTGTCGTCATGGGTTCACGGAGCACGGAGCATGGAGCACGGAGCATTATGCTCCCTGCTCCGTGCTCCGTCAAAGCGCAGCGTCGGTATAGAAATCCAGACGCCAACCGGTCGGCGTTCTGATCGCGCGGGTGAGATCGAGCCGGATCAATCCGTCCATGAAGCTCGCGCCGACGCCGACTCCGGCGAGGGGTCTCGCCAGCGAAAGCTGTTCACGCGGACCGGCGCGCCCGACGTCGGCGAACAGCACGACGCGCGCCGCAGGCCAGCGGTTCGCGAGCTCGAGGCGGACGCGCCAAAACGCGTCGCCGCTGGACGCGCTGCCGCCGTAGCCACGCAGGGTCCCTGGCCCGCCGAGGTACCAGTAGCTCTGCACCGGCACGCGTCCATCCGCGACGCCACCCGCTAATTCGACCGCGGTCGCCAGGTTGGGACCGAGCGGCGCCGCGACGCGCATCGTGCCGCTCACGCGCCCGAACCGATAGGTCCCGACGCTGCCGTCGAGCGTCACATCGGCGGTCCACTGCGGCCGCTCGGGATCGATGCCGCGCTGCGTCCGGACCGTGAGCGCCGCGCCGAATTGGTCGGAGGAGTCGGCGGTGATATTGGGCCGGAAGACGTGAACCTCATGCAGCGCGTGTGGCACGGAGAAGTCCGTGCGCTTTCGCGCGCGCCGCTGCCGCTCGGCGTAGAGACGAATCGCGAAGCGCTGCGGCAGCGTCACCGGCGGCGCGATGGTCAGCTCGGCACCGGTTGCGCGGAAGTAGTCACCGTCATCGCGGCCCAGCACCAGCGCGCCGAGGGAATTCCCGATCGACAGCGGTCGGGCGGTCGGATCGACCGCGGCGAGCCGCCGGTAGCCCGCGAGACGGAAGCGTGCCGTGCCGGTCTCGCGCAGGACGCCCGCGACGAGGTCGGGCTCACCGTCCGACGTGGCGATGCGCACCGCCCCATCCAGTTGGAGGCGGCCGAGATCGAGGTCCCCGCGCGCGCCGAGGGCGAGGCCCTCGACACGGTTGTATCGTGCCAAGCCCCAGCGGGGCGGCCGGGCATGAAGCTGCCACGGCGCCTGCGGCAGATCACCGAGCCCGTGCGTGAGCTCCCGCATCTCCCCTTCGGAAATGAGGGTGTCGTTGGCGGATCCGAACGGCGGTGGCAGCACGCTGCTCGCAATCAGCGCCGCCGTATCTCTGGGAATGTGGACGGTGAAGGCCGCGCAGTGGCCGTTCGCGCACCGGCAGGAGATCTTCTCGCGCTCCTCGCGGGCGTGACAGGCCGCGCGCGCTATCGAGTCCGCAGCTGCGGTGGCTGCGGGTGGGCGCGGGGCCAGCGGCGCCGCGGTATCGCCGCTCACCTCGTATTCATCGTAGACGCGCTCATAGCGCATCGGCATCTGGAGGAAAGAACCGGCGGTCGCGACGGCATCCATCGCAATCAGCCGGGGCAACCACCAGCGGCCGGTCGACAGACCGTAATCGATGGTCAGGAATCGTATTTCAACACGAATCGGCTTCACGAATCCTGGGATATCCTTGTCGCCCTCGTCACCGATGTCCTGCTCGAGATCAAACGGACGCGCCGGACGAATCAGCGCCCGGACGACGCCATGAGAGTGCTCGTCGATCCAGAACGATCCCGACATGAGGCGGAAATCGAGGCGGCGCGGGATGACCCTCAGCTCGCGCAGTTTGATCGTACGGCCGTCCGGGAATACGACGACACTCGAATCGCCGGTGGCGAAACGGTAGTCGGCTTCGCTGCCGGGGGCGAGCGGGTGGCGGAACTCGACATCGCGATGTTTGGTCGAATCCGCGGTGCTGTCTCGTCGCGCTCGGTTCCCGCCGCCCCCGCCACCGAAGCCGATGGTCAGACGGTCATCCGCGGGATCGAAGGCATAATCCCCGGCATCGCTCTTCAGGTCTTCGGGCAGCGTGGGTTTGGGCACGGCGGCCGGCACCGACTGCCGCGCGCCGATGACGGCGATCTGCGACACGCCATCGCGCCGCCAATCGACGAGCAGCGCGATCTCGCGGCGGTACAGCATGCGATCGCGCCGCAGGGCGCGGATCCCGACACCGATGCGCTCACGCACCCGCGTCCGATAGGCAGTGATGGATCGGTCCATCGTCTCCCGGCGCGTGCGCGCCGCCGCGACGAGGCGACGCGCGGCCGCATCGAGATAGGCGGAGCTATCTCCGGCGGGCCCCTGGACTGCGAGGACGGCGGTAACGAGGAACGCGAAGCTCACGTAGGCCTCTGTACGGACCCGGGTGAAGGATAAGATTCAGCATGATGCACACCTACTGGCAGGCGAGCCGAGCTCCCCGTTATAGCCTGCTGTTCGCGTTACCCCTGTTGATCATCTATCAGGTCCTGGCGGCGCTCGCACCGCCGGGACCCGGCGGCATGGGCGTCCGGAATGGTGCCGACGTCATTCTCGAATCCGTGTTCGTCTGGCTCGCCGGCGCCTGGGGGCCGCGTCTGTTCATGCTGTGTCTGATCGGCGTTGGCGCCTGGCTCATCGCCCGGGACCTCCGAGCGAATCGCACCCTGTCACCCGCCGTGCTCGCGGGCATGCTGCTCGAGTCGGTCCTGCTCGCGCTGGTGTTCGGTGTCGTCGTCGGCAGCCTGACCGCCGCCGTATTGGGCACGCCCCCGCCGCCGATGGTTGTGGGGTTCAATACCCAGCAATTGAGCCGCTGGACGATGCTGATGTTGTCGCTGGGCGCCGGCATCTACGAGGAGCTGCTGTTCCGCGTCGTCCTGGTCGGGCTGCTGGCCTGGGGAGCGAAAAAACTGCTGGGTTGGCGCCCCCTGGTCGCCGGCAGCGCGGCGACGGTGCTCGGAGCGCTCATTTTCTCCGCCTTTCACTATATAGGCCCGTTCGGCGATCGTTTTGAGGTCTATTCCTTCGTGTTTCGAACGATCGCGGGCTTGTTTTTCAGTGGTCTCTACCTGCTCCGCGGATTCGGCATAACTGCCTGGACCCACGCACTTTACGACGTGTTCCTGTTGCTTCGCTAAAGTGCCGTTCGCTATGTTAGGCGACCATGAAATCCCATCTCGTGAAGCTGGTCGTGCTGGCCTCGGTCGTGGCCCTGGTCGGGTGCGGCAAGAAGCGCACACAGCGAGCTGAAGTCGTTGAGTGCAGCTCGATCTCACTCGACGCCAAGGGAACGACGCTCTGTCTGGTCCAACTGTACAAATGGAAACTGCCAGCGGCGCAGAAGGCCGCCGAAAGCCGCGCGCACGAGCTGGATTCGCTGAAGACCTGGCAGGAAGATTCCGTCTGGCACCTGAGCGCCGACAAACACAAGCGCGATCTGCAATCGTGTCAGCGTGGCACCGAGCAGCTCAATAACTGCCTGCTCGTCGCCGGGTGGCCCATCCGCCGCGTGCGCGCAACAACCGACTCGATGTGGAATGCCGAGCTGCCCAAGCATCGCCGCGAGCTGCAGGAGTGCATGGCCAAGCGCGACTTCAATCTGTCGTCTTGTCTGACGCTCTACCACAAGTGGGATTCGGACCGGGCGCTGGCGACGGCGGACTCCGTCACGCGCGCCCGGCTCGGGCGTTAAGGCTGACTCAGGATCCTGAAGACCGCTCCCTGTCCCTGGTCCGAAGCGACGAATAACGAGCCGTCCGGACCGACCGCCACGCCGGTCGGCCGATACCGTGCGCCGTTCGGTGTCTTCTCCTTGCCCGCAAAGCCGTCGGCGAAGACCTCGGACGGACCCGTCGCAACCCCACGCGCGATCGGCACGAACATCACCCGGTAGCCGTCCTGCGGCTCGGGCGCGCGATTCCACGACCCGTGAAATGCGATGAACAAACCGCCGCGATACTTGAGCGGGAACTGGCGGCTGTTGTAAAACGTCATGCCGTCCGGCGCCCAATGCCCTGGAAAGGCGACGACGGGTCGAGGCGCTGACTCGCAGCGTCCCACCCTTTTGCCGTCGCCGCCGTACTCCGGTTGCACCACATTCTGGCGCCGCCGCCAGTCGTAGTAGCAGTACGGCCAGCCGTAGTCGCCACCCGCCTCCAGCTTGAACACCACCTCGGCCGGCAGCTGCGCACTCAGCGCGTCGGTGTAGAGCTTGGGCCAGTTGGCCGCGAGCTGGTCGCGCCCATGCTGCGCCGCGAACACCGAGCCGGTGCCGGGATCGACAGCGAGTGCCACCGCATTGCGGAGTCCCGTGGCGTAGCGTTGGCCGTCAGACTGCGTCTGGCCGCCGCGCCGGGGATCGAAGCGCCAGATGCCGCCCGCAATGTCCAGCAGAGGGCACGGATCCTGGCCGGGCGATTCGGCGATGCGGTCCTGCACCTGACACGAGTTGGACGGCGCACCGATGTTCACATACAGCTGGCCGTCCGCGCCGATCACGATGCTCTTCGCCGCATGCTGGCGGCGGTTCGTGAGGCCGCTGACCACGGTATCGGGAGCGCCGTTCGGCGTGAGCTGACCGATCTGCCAGTGCCAACGCACGACGGCATCGTTGGTGGCGAAGTAGAGGTATTCCCCGGCGAAGGCGATGCCGTTCCCGCCGCCGATGCCAAACGCGCTCACGACGTCGGCCTTTCCATCTCCGGTCGTATCGCGCAACAGCCGCACGCCGCCGCGTGGCCCCGACACGGCCACGAGCAGATCTCCATTCTCCAGGACGACCATGTGGCGCGACGGGCCGATCGATTCCGCGACGACCAGCGCGCAGAAGCCGGGCTGGAGCGTCAGTCCCGCATTATCGGGAGCGCAAACGGGTTTTCGGACCTGTGGTGTGGAAGCGACAAGCAATGCGGTGAGCGCAACGACGAGAACGCGTGACATGCGAGAGTATCCGCTGGACGTGAGTTGCGAGAATATACAGCTTTCCCGCTCCTACTCGGAGGTGCGTAGTGCCGTCCCTCAACACGCTGTTGCTCGTTTTGCAGGCTGCAACGTCTCCCGCCCAGGCGCCGCAGCTCGCGGCCTTCAAACAGGAAGCCGTGCGCGACGTTGCGAGCCGCGCCCAGTTCACGCAGCAGATGGTAGATCAGATCTTCAGCTACGCCGAGCTGGGGTTTCAGGAGACGGAGACGTCGCGGTATCTCGTCGACCTGCTCCGCAAGAACGGCTTCACCGTGCGCGAAGGGATCGCCGGGATTCCGACCGCGTGGGTCGCCACCTGGGGATCGGGGAAGCCGGTCATCTCCCTCGGCTCCGACCTCGACGACATCCCGCAGGCTTCGCAGAAACCCGGCGTCGCCTGTCACGCGCCGCTGATCGAGGGCGCACCCGGACACGGCGAAGGCCACAACTCGGGGCAGGCGGTGAACATCACGGCGGCGCTCGCGGTGAAGAAGATCATGGAGCGCGAGCACCTGCCGGGGACGCTGCAGATCTGGCCGGGTGTGGCCGAGGAGCTGGTCGGGACCAAGGCGTACTTCGTCCGCGAAGGCGTGTTCAAGGATGTCGACATCGTGCTGTTCTCGCACGTGGACGACAATCTCGCGACTTCGTGGGGCGACATCTCCGGCAACGGCCTAGTGTCGGTGCTGTTCAGCTTTCAGGGCAAGAGCGCGCACGCCGCGGGCGCGCCGTGGCGCGGGCGCAGCGCGCTCGATGCCGTCGAGCTGATGGACATCGGCTGGAATTTCCGGCGCGAGCATCTGCGGCTGCAGCAGCGCTCGCATTACGTCATTCCCAACGGCGGCGATCAGCCCAACGTCGTCCCCCCGACCGCTTCCGTCTGGTACTACCTGCGCGAGCTCGACTATCCACACATCCAGGAGATGTTCGCGCTCGCCGATACCATGGCCCACGCCGCGGCGATGATGACGAGCACAACGGTGCTGCCGCCGCGGATCCTCGGATCGGCATGGCCCGGCCATTTCAATCGCGTCATCGCCGAAGCGATGTACGAGAACATCAAGCAGGTCGGGTTGCCGCAATGGACCGAGGCGGATCAACGGCTGGCGCACGCCCTGCAGCGCGACATCGGCGCGCCCGACTCGGGGCTCGCGACGCGCCTCGATACGCTGCGCCCCGCGCTCAAGCCGAACGAGCGCACCGGCGGGGGCTCGGATGACATCGGTGACGTGTCGTGGAATGTGCCCACGGTGACGCTGCGGTTTCCGTCGAATATCCCCGGGCTGCCCGGGCACAACTGGGCCAACGCGATCTCCATGGCCACGCCGATCGCCCATAAGGGCGCGACCGCGGGCGCCAAGGTGATGGCGATGACGATCCTCGATCTGCTCATGCGGCCCGAGCTCGTCACGCAGGCGTGGGACTACTTCCGCAACGTCCAGACGAAAGACATCAAGTACCAGCCGCTCATTCGGCCGCAGGATCGGCCCGCGATCGAGCTGAACCGCGACGTGATGGCGAGATTCCGGCCGCAGATGCGCCGCTACTACTACGATCCGAGCAAGTACCGGACGTATCTCGAGCAGTTGGGGATCACGTATCCGACGGAGCGGGCGGCGGACGGAAGTTGTACAGGCGGAGCGACGCCGTAAAAGGCGCCGACCCCACTCCCATGTATCATGCTGAAGAGGCGTGCGCCCCCTTCCACATCACCGCCGCGTCATAGCCATGGATCGTGCGGACGACGTCTGGGTTCCAGCTCTCGAGACCTCGCATGGCCAGTGGCCGCAGCGCGCGCAGGTCGATGACTTCATGACCCGTGGCATTGGCGTTGGGCAGGACGCGCGTGAGGCGTTGGTCGCCGGCGCGGAATTCGTCGAACTCATCGCTCGAGACGGAGGTGAAGCTCCGCCCCGGGCCGAGGACAGCCTGGCGCGAACCTGGGCCAGGGAGTACGAGGATATGGAACGCGCGAGCTCCGCTTAACGCCGCCACTTCATCCGTCATCGCGCCGACATCGAAAATGTTGACGTAATTGGCGCCGCGGATCATGTGGTTGTAGCCGAACTTCATCAGGACCTTTGGCGGCGATCCTCGCTCTTCTCTGAGCCGCTCGGCCAGACAATTCCGCATCCAGCGCGCGCGGCGGTCCGAAGAATCCCAGGCGGTGCCGGTCCGTCCCACCGCGTTGATGGCCAGTGATTCCTCGAGCGTGCGCAGGATCGTGGCACTCTCGCGGTCTGGGTTGGGCCAGGCGGTCCGGACCGCTGACACCACGGCCGAATCTTGCTGTGAAAAGAGAAACGGGGTTTGCTGCGCCCAGGCATTCGCTGACGCCTCCTTCAGACGCGTAAACGACTCGCGTGCGCGCGGCGGGACCTTGGGCTCGAGCCTGGCGATCAAATAGCGATCGCTGAAAATCTCCCGGTCGCATCCCCAGAGCACGCGCTCATTCCTCGGCGCAGCGCCGATGACCGCCGCGAGGAATTGCGCTTCCTCACGCAGATACATCGGGCTCCACGTGGTGGGTACGGCAAAGAAATCCAGGATTCCCTGGAGGCCATAACGCCGGCCTGCCGCCTCGATGTCCTGCGCAATGATCGGTGAAAGCTCGATCGCCATCCGGCTGTAGCCGGATCCGCGCAGCGTATTGAAGAGGGCTCCTGCGAGCTGGGCGGTTTCGGCGACACCGTGTTCTTCGCCGATCAGGGTGAAGCGGGCATCGCGCGCTTGTTGGACGAGCCAATCCCAGCCGGGTCCGGCGGGACCGTCGGTCATGGTCAGGGGAAGCCGATTTCCTTGAAGCGCGGCGAGCAGGCGCGCTTGCGGAGTCGTGGGAGTCTGGGGCTGCTGCGGAGGTGGCGCGGCGCTGCGCCGGAAAGGGCGCAGGCTGGTAAGTAAGGACATTCCACTGGCGAAGAGCAGATCGCGTCGACTGATCGACATGGCCATTCCCCCCTCGCAGCTTTGATAGGCCAAACCGTCACAAGGTTGGGATTTTGAGGGGCCCGGCCTCCCGGGTTTCGCGAACTCACGCATTTCACTATAGTGAAGCATGGTCCTTTTGCCTTGCGAGAAGGCGTAACGGCCCCGCGTCGAAACGGCGTCTCGCCGGGCTCGGCGGCGCCAGTCGGCTCGGACCGGACCCTGCTGCTCGAGTGCCGGCTCGAGCAGCTGCGCGGCGCGCTCGACGAGGCGCGC
>Ga0137415_10006329_pt1 | contig 11735 bp, 13 predicted proteins | sample CZODoug3_1_1_16f_FD_183082 | JGI IMG/M metagenome (GOLD analysis project Ga0137415, IMG submission 183082) | Vadose zone soil fungal communities from Angelo Coast Range Reserve, California, USA - CZODoug3_1_1_16fungal (Hybrid Assembly) | ecosystem: Environmental > Terrestrial > Soil > Vadose...
ATCCGGCGTGATGTGAAGGTTGGGAGGGCGAACAGCACGTAATGCAGAGCCGGTCATGCAATCCAATACGCGGTGATCCACGTGCAATCCTCTGGACGAGTGCAGGCCACCGGCGCTGATGCGATTGTCGCCATTCTCGCCGATTCTGAGAGCCAAGCCGCGCGGCGCTCATGCAGGAACAGGGCATGACGCGCTAGAGGTGACGCGCTACATCAGCTATGGCATCGCCGGAGGGGATCCGGTTTTGCGTCGCCGCGAGGGCGGTGACGATCGTAAGTCGCCGATGTCCGGGTTGGGTCAACAGGCGACACTCCATCCGGGTGGGCTTCTGTGGTTGTGCTCTGTTCAGGGGGCGCGTGCCGTCCAGCGCTCCTTTTTACCTTTCATGCCAACCGGCAAAGCCAAACCCACGCGATGGCGTGACATCGCATTCCCGGGTTCAAGGTTGGTCAGCATCAGCGCCGCCGCGTCAGCGTAGGGGATGATCATTTCTGGCACACGAGAGGCAAAGATCGGCACGAGCAGCCAATCGGGCAACCACTTGACTGCAGCGGGTGTTTGAACAGGCAATCGGTCTATGGCGACGCGCAACCTTTCCAGGCCTACAGCAGCGCCCTCCACCATCGGGCCGGGGCAGAGCAGGCGAAAGTCCAGTGTGGATGCCTCGAGCCGCTTGAAGTTCTCACCGTGCGGCCAGTAGGTCTTCTTGATCAACGGCAGCTCCAATCCGCGACGCCGCGTGTCGCCAATGTCCAGCAGACCTGCTCCCGCCACGAACCACGCCACCGGGCGATTTGCCGGCTCAATGGTCTCAAGGCCATTGACAATATGCGCTACCAGAGTGACGAATCTGTCGCCGTCGCTAACCGAACCCGCGGTGTTGATGACAACATCGTGACCGCCCAGAAGCGCCCCGAGCTGATTTGCAGACAAGGTGGCAATATCGGCTTTATGCACTTTAACCTTGTCCCGCCATGATGCAGGCAGTTTGGAAGGTGTGCGCACCACCACCGAAACCTCATGTCCGGCATCAACGGCTTGCTGAGCAACGTGCTTACCCAGCGCGCCCGAGGCGCCGAGCACTATGATCTTGGTCATCGTAATTTGCCTTTCAGTTTAAAATAATCAGATTGTTCATTTTATGCTGATCCATGGTTGTCCAGCGATGCCGACCTTTGGCTTTTCATGACCGTCGTGGGTCAAAAGCGCCGGTTTGACCCTCTGGCGATTACTTCTGGTCTACCTCGATCAACGGACATCCTCAGCGCCCGCCGGCATGTCCCAAAGGTGCCAATTGCAGACCTCAGCGCCTCTTCCGTATGACAGTCGCCTGCTCGTCTGATTTTTCCTGCGCCAAGACGGCCGCTGCAAAGCAGGACAGTCGCGATTTACGCCTAAAAACTCCCGCCGTTTCATTCGATCACCTCGTCGGCAAGCGCAAGTAGGAGCGATGCCGATGGCGGCGCACGCTCGGCGAAGGGCATCTGGCGGCGGCCCCTTATCGAGCCGGTAAGCAACTGGCGCAATCATCAGTCGAATATATAATCGAATTTAATTGAGGTGGACCGGCTTCGTCATGATGTTCCTCTAGTAGCGAGCTGCCACGAGGCGACCATGAACATGACCGGCAATAGCATCTTGATTACGGGCGGGACCAGCGGCATCGGTTTTGAACTGGCGCGTCAGCTTTGCCAGAACAATACGGTGATAATCACCGGGCGCGATCGGGGAAAGCTGGAGCTTTCCAAGGCAAAGCTCAGCACTGCGCATGTCATGCAAAGCGATGTCAGCGATCCGGACGCGATTTCCGCGCTTTACGAAAAGGTTACACAGAATTTTCCGGCGCTCAATATCCTGATCAACAATGCGGGCATTATGCGCAAAATCAATCTACAGGCTGGGGCTGGCGATCTCCGTGATATCACCCGCGAGATTGAGACAAATTTAAACGGCCCCATCCGCATAGTGAAACAATTTCTGCCTCATCTTCAGAAGCAGAGGCGGGCCGCCATCGTCAATGTGTCGTCAGGCTTAGCCTTTGTGCCTTTTCCAATATCGCCAATTTATTCAGCGACCAAAGCCGGCTTGCATGCCTTCACGCAGGCTTTGCGCGTTCAACTGAGGAAAACCAACATTAAAGTATTCGAGCTCGCCCCGCCCGGAACGGAAACGCCGTTATTAAGAGGTGACTTTGACGAAACGGACTTGGGCGGAGTGACTGGCATGGATGTCACGAAACTCGCCACGCTTGCCATCAAAGGAATGAAAAGAGACGTGCTGGAAATTCGCCCCGGTCTCAGCAACGTCCTTAAACTATTAAGCCGCATTTCGCCGGCCCTTGCCTTGACTATGCTCGCCAAGTCCAACGCAGCTTCGCTTGATAGAATGCAGGCGCAATTAGAGGCGCAAAAACAGCAAGTCTATACGAATGGGGTGACCGAGCAGTCGGAAAGGCCGGCTTTCCAAAAACCGATATTTGAAAGCGAGAGTCGCAATAGAGCCATCACGGATCAATGACAGGAGATGCGCATTTTGTCGACACAAGTCCAAGCGGGCGGATGTCCGAGTTGGGTCATTCGCGACCGGCTTGAGCCAGCAGCAAGTCCGGCCATGTCCGCTGTGCCGCCGAAAGCGGAAGAGGTGCGCTATGGCGCGACCTGCCAGAGAACTATGGGCCCTACACGACTTGCTACAATCGCTTCGTGCGCTGGCGTATCTGTGTTTCGATCGCGGCGTGCAGCTGATCGGCGCCAACCGCGCCGCGCCGTTCTTTCATGTGGTGCCGGTATTCGGATCCGCGATGGCCATCGTCTTTCTCGGCGAGCGCCCGCAGCTGTTCCACATCATAGGCTTTGCGCTTGTGGTGATCGGCGTTGTCGTCGCGTCACGCAAGCCTGCGAACGCGAGCTAGTTCGCTACGAACTGACACGCGACCGGATCGATGCTGGTTTGTCCAATTCCATCAGCATCCGCGGCAACACCCGTCCGGGGATCGATTGGGAGGGAGCAACGCCCGCATAGCGGGCGCCCATGCGTTCGTAAAAGGCCACGGCGCCAGGATCAGCTTCAATTATCATCCGAACCGCGCCGAGACTTTGCGCCCTCGCGGTTGCCCACTCAAACAACAAGCCACCTACTCCTGATCGCAGCAGCGCAGGCTCGACAAAGAGCTTCAAAAGGTCCGCGTCCGTGTCGGCGACTTTGACCTGAGCCAATCCAACAACAATCGAACCGCGCTCGGCCACTTGAAGGTGCGTGGACTTGAGTTCGTCCGGAACCAGCGTCAATTCAGTCCGGCACGCAATCATGAATGCGTCGTCGTAGCCCCAAACGGCTTTTGAGCGGAGGCACAATGCGCTTAAGCGCGGGAGCTCATTTTGTCGGGCGTCGCGGAGCCGGATCATCCGGGTATTCTGCCACGAGCTCGGAAAGAGATCCAACACGGAGCCATTCTCGGCGTGTTCGCGGGCGGCTGGTTGATGTTGGGGTGCGGAGGGCGAGAAGGTCATCCGCTGACCAGTGGTCGTCGACATAGGCACCGTATTTTGCGGCGAGGATCACGCCATCGGAGCCGATCAGGAAATCCGCCGGTAACCCCATGTGCTCTTCGCCCTTGCCCATGGCCCCGCGCAGGTCAGGCGATCGCGTCAATGCGCGATAGACCGCCCGCCACGAGCGCGGATCAAATGCCGATAGCGGAGACATCTTCCCCACGCCGAATTCGGCGTAGAGCTTCTTGTCGGGATCCGCGATCGCCGCGAACGGCAATTCGCCCTGAAACTCCAGCATGGTCTCGCGGTGCGAATGAAACACGACGACCTCCTGGATCCCTGCCGCGCGAATGTCGTCATGGCGCCGCGCGATCGACCGCAGGTGCAGATTGCAGGCCGGGCAGCCCGCGTATCGGCGGAACTGCAGATGCGTCAGCCGTGCGGTGTCGGGCATCTGCACCGGATGGCCGTGAATGTTAAGCAGTTCACGGTGGCGTACCACGTCGCCGATTTTCAGCTCGCAGACGCTGCGGCGCTCACGCATAGCGCGCCGCTCCCATGCACACAGCCGTCACCGCGAGCAGCGCGGCCGCGACACGTTGGGCGGTGGCGATGCGCGATCGCGCGCCGGCCTCGTCGGCCTTCCCGGCACGCAGGCTTCTGATCGCGCGGCCGCCAATGACGCCCTGAACGCCTGCAGCGACCAACGCGGCGAGAGCGCCGACCGCGAGGATTTGTTCGGCCGTGCCGAATGCACCGGCATGGGCCAGGTGGCCGAGATAGCCGCCGGTCAAAACGGCGATCACCGCCGCGCCCATCTGCGGCCGAAAAAGCTGCTCGCCGCCGACGCCACCGGTTCGTGCCAGCGTGAAGCTGGTGCCCGCCCAGAACACGGAGGACAGAATATGAAGTGACAAAGCTATGATAAGTGCGATCTGCATGCATCGCTCCGGGATCGAGTTGTAATTAGATATACAATATGTATAGTTAATTAGGCAAAAGGATGGCGAGAAGCCGGGATGTCGACCCGCCCCTACACGAGTTCGGTTCGAACGGCTGCCGCGGCGGCGAAACGGGATCGCGTTATCGAAGCCGCGGCCCGATCGCTGCGCGAGGATGCCAGCATCGCCACCTTCTCATTGGATGCGGTGGCGAAGGCCGCAGGCGTGACGCGGCTGACCGTCTATCATCAGTTCGGATCGCGGCGGGGATTGCTCGAAGCCGTGTTCGATGAGATTGCGCGCCAAGGCGGCCTTACAGCGATCGCCGATGCAATGGCGATGTCGGATCCGCACGCGGCACTCGACCGATTGGTCGAGATCTTCTGTGCTTTTTGGAATCGGGACCCGGCAGTGGGCCGGCTGCATGAGGCGATGGCGACCGACCCCGAATTCGCGCAGGCGCTGATCGGACGCAATGAACGCCGACGAAAAACTGTCAATGTCCTGGTCGGACGGATCGCCGGCAAAACGGCGTCGCCTCAGGCGCGGCAGGACGCAGTCGACCTGATCTTTGCGCTCACCAGTTTCGCCATGTTCGCCATGCTCCGTGCGGATCGTTCCGTGGATGACGTCTGTGCGCTTGTGAAGTCGGCCTGCCGCAGCGCCATTGGTCCGCTGATATAATCGATTTTCGATTGACGATTGTTTGTCCGCTTGCCACCCTGCCGCGTGCATGCCGTCCTCTGGCGCAATGCCGACGCCGCCGTCGGCACTCACACAGCATTTCTTGACGACCATGCATCTCGTCGAACTCGCGGCTCCCAAATTTCGGAGATGAGCGAGACTGCTTGAACCGCGGAGCCCGAAGACTCCGTCCGATTATAAGAATAACAGAGGAAACGCGACAATGCCCATCACACGGCGCCACATGCTGGCAACGATGACCGCATCAACCATGCTCGCGATTCCCCGAGTTGCGAACGCCGCGGAAACAGTCCGCATCGGCCTGCCGACAAAAACCTACTGGCCCACGACCATCGCCGAAACCGCGGTGAGACAGAAATTTTTCGAGAAGGAAGGCATCAGCGCGGAGCTCACGATTTATCGCGGCGGAGCGGAGACGTTCGAAGCCCTGGCTGCCGGGGCCGCCGATGTCATTCTCGATGCGCCGTCGCTGCCGGCCGCAGGCCGCAGGAAAGGCGTGATGTCGAAGGTGGTGGCGAGCGCTGCGATGGGCAGTTTCGGCTGGCAGTTGATGGTGCTCGCCAAATCGACGCTCGATATCAAGGATTTGAACGGCAAGAAGGTCGCCATCACCTCCGCAGGCTCCGGCTCGGACTTGCTGGCGCTGTGGACCATCCAGGAAAAGAAGATTGATTTCACCCGCGTGCCCGTGGGCGGCGGCGGTCTGGTTCCAAATCTTCTCGCCGGCAATGTCGATGCTGCCGTAGTGTATTCCCCGCTGAGCTTCCAGATCGCCAAATCAGGTGAAGCGCGCATCATCCTCGACTACTCGAAGGAGGTGCCGCCGAACCTCGCGGCCGGTTGGATTACGCCCGACAAATATGCGCAGGCCAAGCCGGAGATGGTGCAGAAGACGCTCAACGCGCTCTATGGCGCACTGGCGTTCATGCGCGGCAACCGCGACGCCACCGTCAAGCTGATCGCCGGTCTCTATGAGATTCCGCCGGACATCGCCGCGCTGGAATACGAAAACACCATCATGAAGCTTGAAACCGACGGCGACATGAGTGCCCCCAACACACTGGAAGCGCTTCAACTGTCCCTCGACATGGCGAAGCTTGGCGGCATGAAGGATCTGGTTCCAGCGGCCGAGATCGTGTCGACACAATTCAAACCTGTTCCGACCAGGGTCTGAGGCCGGCGCAATGGCCGGAACGCTCGGGGTCAAGGCGGCGCGCATTGCCATCGTGGTGACGATGTTTGCGGTCTGGGAAATGCTGTCGCGGACGGGCATCGTCAATCCGCGTCTGCTGCCTTCTGCTTCGGATACCCTGGCCACGCTGTGGGAGCTGTTGCAGCGCGCGAGCGTGCGCAACGATCTTGCGGTGACAGCGAGCGAGGTGCTGACGGCATTTGTGCTGGCTGTCCCCTGCGGGGCATTGATCGGATTCGCGATCGCGGAGAACCGCTACTTCGCGGAAGTGGTGAAGCCGCTATTGTTCTTCGCGTTCAGCATTCCGAAATCGATTTTCCTGCCGATGTTCATCCTCGTGTTCGGCGTCGGCTTCTCCCAGAAGGTCGGGTTCGGATTCTTCTCGACCATCTTCATCGTCATCATGTCGACGACGACGGCCGTCGAGTCCGTCAAGGTCGACTATCTGACCGTCGCCCGTTCCTATGGCGCGACGCCCCTGCAAACGGCGTTCCGCGTCTATCTGCCGAGCATGCTTCCGGTGTTGCTGGAAGCGCTGCGGATTTCCATGATCTTCAATCTTACCGGCGTCATCCTCGCGGAGATGTACGCGTCGCGCGATGGCATCGGCCATCAGATCGCAACCTGGGGCGAGAACTTCCAGATGAAGCAACTGCTTGCCGGCGTGCTGATGATCGCCGTGATCGCCATGACATTCAACGAACTGGTCAGATCGGTAGAAACACGATGCAGCCATTGGCGAACATAACTCCGCTAAAACCTGCCTCCCGCGCTGGCGCGATTCAAGCCAGCCATGTCGGGCAGATCTTCAAGACCAGCACGCAGGACGTGGTGGCGCTCTCGGACGTCTCGCTTGAGGTGAAGCCGGGCCGCTTTGTCGTGCTGGTGGGACCGAGCGGTTGCGGAAAATCGACCCTCTTGATGATGATGGCCGGCCTCCGTCAGCAGACCTCCGGGACGATCCTGATCAACGACGCACCGATTCCGCAGCCTGATCCAAACCGCGTCGGGGTGGTGTTCCAGGAGCCGAGCCTGTTTCCATGGCTGACTGCGGAGGAGAATGTTGAATTCCCGCTCGCATTGCGCGGCGTCGCAAAATCCGAGCGGCGGGCCAAGGCCCAGGATGCGCTGAAGCTCGTCGGCCTCGAAGGCTTCGGCAGGCGACATCCGCACGAGCTTTCCGGCGGCATGAAGCAGCGTGTGTCGATCGCACGCGGCATGGTGCAGGATCCGCCGGTGCTGCTGATGGACGAGCCCTTCGCGGCGCTCGACGAGCAGACCCGCATGACCATGGGAGACGAACTGCTGCGCATCTGGGCGGCCACCGGAAAGACCGTCATGTTCGTCACCCACAGCCTGACCGAGGCGGTCTACCTTGCCGACGAGGTACTGGTCATGTCGGCCCGGCCAGGTCGCATCGTCGACCACCTGACGATTTCACTTCCACGCCCCCGCACCTACGAGATGCTCAGCGGCGATACCTTCGGAACGCTGCGCGACCGTATCTGGCGTCATATCCGCAAATCGGCATGAGCATTTCGATGTCACCAACAACGCTGCGCCGCCTGATCGTTATTTCCCTTGTCATGCTGTGGGAGGCGCTGCCGCGCGCCGGTGTTATTCCAGAACTTTTTCTCCCCTCGCTGTCCTCGACGATTGCCGCGGGCTGGAACGAAGCCGGCGAGTACGGCCACGCGCTGGCGGTGACACTCTATGAGGTCGCGATCTCCATGGTGTTCGCGTGCGGCGGCGGCATCCTGGCGGGCGCCATCGTCGGCAGCCTGCCGCGTCCGCGTGTCCTGATCATGCCCATGATCTCCAGTATCTACGCGGTGCCGCTTGTGATCCTCTATCCGGTATTCACCGTGTGGCTTGGCATCGGTTCGGAATCCAAGATCGCTTTCGCCGCGATCTACGGCTTTCTGCCGACCATGCTGTCGGTTGCCGCCGGCATCCAGACCATCGACCCGCAATTGGTGCTGGCCGCGCGCAGCATGGGCGCCACGCTGAGCCAGCGGCTGGTTCGCGTGATCATTCCGGCGGCCATCCCGACGGTGCTCTCCGGCCTCCGGGTCGGCGGCGCGCTCGTCATCGTCGGCGTCGTCGTGTCCGAAATGCTGATCTCGTCGGCCGGCATCGGTTACCTGATCTCGCGCTATCGGACCATCCTCGACAGCCCACATGTATTCGCCGGGGTGCTGCTGGTGCTGGCGATGGCCATCGCCTTCAACGCCGCGATCAAATGGATCGAGCGCAAGGCGTCGATCTGGCGGACCGGAACCCACGCGGGCCGGAGTGCAACGGACGACATCCCTGCCGCAATGCAGCCGGCGACCTGACGGAGAGTTTGCGTCTAATCCAACCAATAAGGAGAGCATCGTGAATATGCCAAAGCATCTGTTGCCGACAACGGTTGTCGGAAGCTATCCGCAGCCGGAATGGCTGGTGGACCGCGCCATGCTGTCGAAGTCCGTGCCCCGCACGCGAATGCACGAGATGTGGCGGCTGCCTATGGAACATCTCGAGGAAGCCCAGGACGACGCGACCATTGTCGCCATTCGCGACATGGAGCGCGCCGGCATCGACGTCGTGACCGACGGCGAGATCCGCAGGGAAAGCTACTCGAACCGGTTTGCGACGGCGCTCGAAGGTATCGATGTCGACAAGCCCGCGATCATTGTTTCCCGGTCGGGGCAGGAAACGCCGGTGCCGCGCGTTGTCGGAAACGTCCGCCGCACCCACCCGGTCGAATTGCGGGATATGGAGTTTCTTCGCCGCAACACCGATCACGCGGCAAAGATCACCCTGCCGGGTCCGTTCACGATGAGCCAGCAAGCCAAGAACGAATTCTATGGAGATGACGAAGAACTGGCGATGGCATTCGCCGAAGCCGTCAACGCAGAAGCGCTGGACCTGCAAAAGGCCGGCGCTGATGTCATCCAGCTCGACGAGCCTTGGGTGCGCAACAATCCCGAAGCAGCGAAGCGCTATGCGGTCAAAGCAATCAACCGCGCCTTGCGCGGCATCACGGTGCCAACCGTGGTGCATCTGTGCTTTGGCTATGCAGCGGTCGTGCCGGGTTCGACAAAGCCCTCCGGCTACTCGTTTCTGGCGGAACTTGCCGACACCAACGCCGAACAGATTTCGATCGAGGCGGCGCAGCCGAGGCTCGATCTCGGCGTGCTGAAGGATTTATCATCGAAGAAGATCATGCTCGGCGTGCTCGACCTTGGAAACCCGGAAATCGAAACGGCCGAAATTATCGCCGATCGTATCCGGCACGGTCTGAAGTATGTCGCGGCGGACAGGCTGATACCGGCGCCCGACTGCGGCATGAAATACATGCCTCGGCATATCGCCTTCGGCAAACTGAAGGCGATGTGCGATGGCGCCGCGATCGTGCGCCAGGAGATCAGTTGACGCTAGCGAACCCGTCATGGCCGGGCTTGTCCCGGCCATCCACGTCTTTCTTGCTGCGAGACTTTAAGACGTGGATGCCCGGCACAAGGCCGGGCATGACGAACCGGGATGACGCCACAGGCAGTAGGGTAGGCAAAGCGTCGCGTGCCCACCACAGCAACGCAATGGTGGGCACGGCGCAAGGGCGCCTTTGCCCACCCTACACTTGAATTGGTGTAGGCCTCGGCGATCGCAATGATCACGTGCTCGGCGCAACCGTTGTGGTCAGGACATTGTAGCATTGCGGGCGTGGGACTTGTCGCGCGGCGTGATTCCGGCACAACTCTGTCTGAAGCAATGACTATTCCCGCGTCACCGCCGCCTGCCCCCGATCCGGTCAGATGGCTCAACAACCAGCCCTATCTGCTCTTGAGCCTGACCTCGCTGTTCTGGGCCGGCAATATCGTGCTCGCGCGTTATGTCGCCGGCCACGTGCCGCCGATGACGCTGTCCTGCGTGCGCTGGATCGGTGCGTTTTTCATGCTGCTGCCATTCGCCTGGCCGCATCTCGCGCGCGACTGGCCGGCGTTGCGCGCACGGCTTGCGCTGATGGTGGTGCTGTCGGCGACCGGATTCGCCATCAACAACGCAGTCTCCTACTGGGCGCTGCAATACACCCAGGCGCTGAACGCGCTGTTGATCCAGTCGTCCGGACCGCTGTTCGTGGCGTTGTGGTCATTGCTGCTGTTCGGCGTGCGGCTGACATGGGCGCAGCTCGCGGGCATCACGATCTCGCTTGCGGGCGTGCTCACCATCATCCTGCGCGGCGATCTCGGCGCGCTCGCCAGCATCCAGTTCAACAAGGGCGACGTGATGTTCGCCGGCGCGCTGCTGGCGTTCGGACTATATTCGGCGCTGATGCCGCGCCGGCCGAAGACGCATCAGCTGTCGCTGATTTCCTTCACCACCGGCTGCGGCGCGCTGCTGCTGTTGCCGTTCTCGATCTGGGAATTCTCGACCGGTTTTAGGCTGAAGTCCGATGCGTTGACGATCGCGACCCTGATCTATGTCGTGATCTTTCCCTCGACGCTGGCCTATCTGTTCTTCAACCGCGGCATCGCGCTGATCGGGCCGAACCGCGCCGCGCCGTTCTTTCATCTGGTGCCGGTGTTCGGCTCGGCGATGGCGATTTTGCTGCTCGGCGAACAGCCGCGGCTGTTTCATCTCGTCGGTTATGTGCTGGTGCTGGCGGGCGTGGTGATCGCGTCGCGGCAGGCTTCGGCGGGAGTTTGAACTCTCAGCTGCGGCACTGTATCGGGCTTCCGCTTTGGCTTCAGGCAAGCTAGCCTGCCCGGCAAAACCGATCAAGAAGCGCCACGGGGATGGAACAGGATGATTTCGCTGTCGACACAACGCTTACGGGCAGCCGCGGTATTCGCACTGATTTTCGCCGGGCTGGCTTCCGCCGCTTCCGCGCAGACGGCCTATCCGAACCGAACCATCACGCTGGTGTTGCCGTTCGCCGCCGGCAGCGGAACCGACACCACGACGCGGATCATTTCGCAGCATCTGAGTGCGGCGCTCGGCGTAGGAATCGTCATCGACAACAAGCCCGGCGCCAACGGCATGATAGCCGCGACCTATGTCGCGCGCGCCGCGCCCGACGGCTACACGCTGTTCGTCACCACCAATACCACGCATTCGGCCAATCCGTTTTTGCTGAAGACCCTGACCTATGATCCGGTCAAGGATTTCACGCCGATCGCGCGCACCGGCGACCTGCCCTTCATGCTTGTGGTGCATCCGGACGTGCCCGCGAAAACCGTCGCCGAACTTGTCAGCTACGCCAAGGCCAATCCGGGCAAGCTGACCTACGCCAGCGGCAGCTCGTCCGCGATCGTTTCCGGCGCGACGTTTGCGCATAACGCCGGCCTCGACATGCTGCATGTGCCGTACAAGAGTTCACCGCCGGCGATGAACGACGTGATCGGCGGCCGCATCACCATG
>Ga0137415_10006330_pt1 | contig 11735 bp, 6 predicted proteins | sample CZODoug3_1_1_16f_FD_183082 | JGI IMG/M metagenome (GOLD analysis project Ga0137415, IMG submission 183082) | Vadose zone soil fungal communities from Angelo Coast Range Reserve, California, USA - CZODoug3_1_1_16fungal (Hybrid Assembly) | ecosystem: Environmental > Terrestrial > Soil > Vadose...
TGACCGACAAGGTGTCGATGAGGTCCTCGGTCAATCCGGTCGCCAGGTATTCGTCTTCCGGCCTGCTATTTTGAAAGGGCAGCACGGCGACTTTTTTGTCGCCCGGCGGCGTCTCGAGCATCGCGGACATGGAGAGCCGCGCGCCCGAAGCCGGCCGATTCGGCTCCACCGTGGGCACCGAGGGCAAGGTCAGCTTCAAGAGCGCCTGCTTCACCTCGGCGGCCGACGGATAGCGCTCATCGGGCTTGCGTGCCATGCATCGCAGCACGATCTCCGCGGCGCTCGCAGGCACGGTGCTCCGGCGCGTTCGCGGATCCGGCGGGGGCTTCAACAGACGCGCCGCCGCAACCTGGAAGATCGAATCGCCCGACCACGCCGTGGTCCCGGTGAGCAACTCGTAGAGGATCTCTCCCAGCGCGTAGAGATCCGCCCGCTCGTCGACGGGCATGCCCTCGACTTGCTCGGGCGCCATGTAGGCCGGCGTTCCGATGGGCGCACCCATGGTCACGTGTGCGCTGAACACGGCGCGCGCGATGCCGAAGTCCGTGATGGCCACGCGCTCGTCTTTGGTGACCAACACGTTGTCGGGCTTGAGATCGCGATGCACCACGCCCGCGCGATGCGCCGCATCGAGCCCCGCGCAGATGGCCACGCCGATGTTCACCACGCGCGCCAACGGAAAGAGCTCTTGATGATCGTAGAGCATGTCCGACAGCGCCACGCCGTCGATGAACTCCATGGTGAGAAACTTCTCACCCAAGTGCTCGCCGATATCGAAGGTGCGGGCCACGTTGTGATGCGTCACGCGCCGCGCCAGCTTCACCTCTTGTCGAAATCGCGCGAGCATTTCCGGCGTATTCACCAGCTCGCGTTTGAGCACCTTGAGCGCGACCACCTCGTCGAGCTCCAGGTCGCGCGCGCGATAGACGCTGCCCATGCCGCCCGTGCCCAGCAGGCCCAAAAGCTCGTAGCGCCCGGCCAAAACTTCGGCCACGGCGTGCTCTCCGGTGATGGCGGCGGTCATGGTCATGAGGCTCGCTTTTTTTAGCGCATCCGCGCGTCCCGCCCAAGCGGCTTCGTCGCTATCAGCAACGCAAAGCATCGCGGTGGCATGATGTACGTTGCGCCCGCTTCCCGAATTTTTCCGCTCTCGCCCTCCCCGCTGGGCCCGCAGGCTTCCCGCTTCCGCGTATCTACCAGCACCCGCCAGCTCGGCGAATCCGGAAGCGAGGGCAACCGGAACGACACCTCCGTTTTGTCCCCGTTCAGCACGAAACACAAAAGCGTCTCGGGATCCTCCGGCACCGGCGCCACCACGGCGGACAGAGCCATCACATCCGGTGCGCCCCAGTCCTCGAGCTGCATGGGATGCCCGTCGGCATCGAGCCAGAGGATGTCGCCCCCATCGAAAAAATTCTCACGGCCCAGCGCAGGAAACCGTTTTCGCAACCGCGCCAGCGCGCCGCAGTAGTCGCGCAGTGCCCGGGCCTCGTCATCGAGCGCCCAATTCAAATACGACGTGTCGTCGTCGAGCACGTACGGATTGTTGTTTCCCTTTTGCGTCTTCCGGATCTCGTCGCCCGACGTGATCATCGGCACGCCCGGCGTCAAAAAGAGCATCGCGAAGAAGTTCCGGACTTGCCGCGCGCGCGCCGCCAGCACCAGCGCGTCGTCGGTTTCACCTTCCACGCTGAAGTGGATGCTTGCGTTGTCGTTGGTCCCGTCGCGATTGTTCTCGCCGTTCGCCTCGTTGTGCTTCTTGGTGTAGCTCACCAAGTCGCGCATCGTGAAGCCGTCGTGCGCGGTCACGAAGTTGATGCTCGCGGTGGTCGCGCGCCCGGGCGTGTGAAACAAATCGCTCGAGCCGGTGAGCCGGTATCCGAGATCGGACAGCGATCTTTCATGTCCATTCCAGAAGCGCCGAATGCCATCGCGAAAGCGCGCATTCCACTCCCGCCAGCGCGGAGGGAAATGCCCGAGCTGCATTCCATCGGGCCCGAGATCCCACGGCTCGGCGATGAGCTTCACACGCGAGAGCACGGGATCCTGGTGAATCGCGTGAAAGAACGCCGCCGCGCTCGAGAAATCTCCGCCTTCGTGTCCCCCACCCTCGCGGCCCAAGGTCGTGGCCAAGTCGAAGCGAAAGCCGTCGACCCGCATCTCGGTCACCCAATAGCGGAGACTGTCGCACACCAGTTTGAGCACCTGCGGGTGTTCGAGCCGCAAGGAATTTCCGCACCCGGTCACGTCCACCGTGCGAGCACCGTGGTCGCGCAGCTTGTAATAAACGCGGTTGTCGATGCCGCGTAGAAAGAGCGACGGCCCGGTCTCGTCGCCTTCGCACGAGTGGTTGTACACCACGTCGAGGAGCACCTCGATGCCCGCTGCGTGCAGCGCCTTGACCATCGATTTGAACTCGCGCACCTGCTCCCCTTTGCGCGAAGCAAAACGCTGATCGGGCGCGAAATAGCCGAGCGTCGCATATCCCCAGTAGTTCCTTTGTCCGCGCAAGGCCACACTCGGCTCGTCCGCCACCTCGTGCACGGGCAGGAGTTCGACTGCGGTGACGCCGAGCGCGCGAAGGTGCGCAATCATCGGTTCGCTGGCCACCCCCAGATACGTCCCGCGCAGCTCGGGCGCGATCTCCGGATGCCGCGCCGTCAGGCTCTTGACATGCGCTTCGTAGATCACCGTGTCACGCCAGCGGATGCTCGGCGGCGCATCGTTGCCCCAGTCGAAGGTGTCACCCCCCACGACCACCGCTTTCGGAACGAAGGCCGCGCTGTCAGCGTCGTTGCGACTCCCGTCGGCGCCGTGGTCGAAGATGGCGCGCCCGCGGTAGCTCACCTTGCCGTCGAGCGCGCGCGCGTGCGGATCGACCAGCAGCTTGTTCGGATTGAACCGCTGCCCGCGCAACGGCTCCCAGGGCCCATCGACCCGAAAGCCGTAGCGCTGCCCGGCGCGCACCCCCTCGATGAATCCGTGCCACACGTGCGCGGTGCGTTGTTCGAGCGCCACCCGCGTCTCCTGCCCCCGTTCGTCGAAAAGGCACACGGTCACCGCCGTCGCAGACTCGGAATAGAGCGCGAAATTCGTCCCTTCGTCGGTGACCGTAGCCCCCTCGGGATGCGGTCGTCCGGAAAGCGCCACCTTCGTTTCGAACGCCGCCGTCGTGAGTGCGGTCATCGGATGCGTCCGGAAGCCTCGGCCATGGCTCGAAGCGCGTCCATGCGCCGCACGATCCCCGGATCGCGTTCCAGATCCTCGACCGGCATGGGCAATCGATAGGTCCAATTCTCCGGTCCGACCATCCCCGGAGTGTTGATGCGCTCGTGCGCGCCGAGCACCTCGGCGCCGAGCACGAGGGTCAGATCCGAACGCGCGCCGAGCAAGGTGCGCATCAACGCCGTCCAGCGCTCCTCGTCTCCCGCCGATGGGGCCACGCCCGCGACCTGGGAGAGCCCTTCCTGTTCCCAGACCTGGAGCTCGCGCCACCATCCGGTGATCGGCGCGGTGTCGTGCGTGCTCCACGAGGCGACGCTCACGGGCAAAAATTCATCGGGTGTACGATACACGTGTCTCACGTAGTCGCGCTCCCAAGGGATGACCCGGTAGCCGGGGATCTCCAGCCCGCGCAGCACCTCCCCCACGAAGTCGGGGATCTTGCCCAGATCCTCCGCGATGATCTTCGCCGGACGCGCTTCGTCGACCATCACCTGGAGCAGGCGCAATCCGCGGGCGCGCTGCGCCTCTTCTCCCTCGGGCTCGAAGGTTCCCGTGAATGCTCCTCCCGCGCCTTGTGCATCATTCGCCTTCGGCGTCACGAACATCCGGAAATAGCCGACGACGTGATCGAGCCGAAACCTGTCGTACAGCTTGGCCGCGTGGCGCGTGCGCGCGACGATCCACGACAGATGGTTCGCCTCCATCGCGGTCCAATCGTAAACCGGGAGTCCCCAGTCTTGTCCTTCGTGCGAAAACGCATCGGGCGGCGCGCCGAGGGTCACATCGCCGCGAAATTGATCGGCGTGCGCCCACACATCGGCGCTCTCGTGTCCGACCACGAAGGGCAAGTCGCCCATGAGCTCCACGCCGAGCCCCGCGAGCCCCTCGCGCGCCTTCTGCCATTGCACGTGCGCGATCCATTGTCCGTACTGGTGCTCGAGCACTCGCCGCGCGTGCTCCTTTCGAGCCTCGGCCAGCACCTTCGCATCGCGCGTGCGCTCCCCCTCGGGCCAAAAGTCCCAGCCGTGGTCCTGGTGCGATTCACGGAGGGCCACATAGAGCGCGAGAGCCTCTTCCCATGCGCCCTCGCGCTCGATGAAGCGCCGGAGCTCATTGGCGCGCGGCGTATCGCGAAGCCACTCGCGCTCGTAAAAACCTTCGAACGCGCGACCCGAGACAGCGGCCTTCAGGGCGCGCACCCCCGCATAGTCGACGCGCGGACTCGCACGAAGACGGACAAGCTCGGCCCGCTGCCCCTCGTCCAAATGCGCCTGTGCGCCACCATCGCCGAAATCCGGCACGGCCTCCCAATCGATGTAAATCGGATCGAGGCCGAACGCGGTGCGCGCTCCGTAGGGGCTCGTTTCGCCGGCCGCGAGTTCGTAAGGCGGTAAAATTTGGAGCAAGCGCATCCCGCCGGTGGCGAGCCATGCGGCGGTCGGAACGAGGTCGGGGATCTGCCCAATGCCCCAGCTCGCGCGCGTCCGGAGCGAAAACAGTGGAATCGTGCAACCTGCAAGGCGGGTCATGAGGTCTAAGCTTATAGCGTGTCTTCCCGTCTCCCCCACCTGGCACTCGTCGTCTCGCTCGCGGTTCACGCGGCGGTGAGCGCCGCCGTGCTCGCGTGGGGCCATGATCGGCGCGCGACCGCGAAGGCCTCGGAAACCGATCCGCCGCCCAGCCTCGCAGGGGAAACCTTCGACGTCCCCGACCTGGACCGCGAGCCCGTCGAACAGCCCTCGGGCGCCCCGCCGTCCGTCTCGCCGGCGACCGCCGCGCACGCCCATGCAGCGCATGCGGCGCCGGCCTTCGCGAAAGATGCACCGGCGTCGAACGCGGACATCGCGACCGCAGGCGGCGAAGCCAAGAGCCCGCCGCTCTTCGGCGCCGTGGGCGAACGCGGCGTGGTCGATCTGGCCACGACGTTCACGCGCGCCTTTCCGCAAGTGGCGAGCGCCGATGCGAATTGGACGCACGTCGCCTACGGCACCGCGGGCAGCGCCGACGTCATCCTCGAAATCGACGACACCGGTCATCTGATCGACGCACGCATCGCCGGCGCACCCTCCGCGAGCCTCCGCGAAGGGATCGAGCGCACCTTCGCGTTGCTGCGCACCCGCGTGTTCATCGCCAATGCCGCCATCACACGACTCCACATCGTCTCCATCGTCTCGCCCGACGCCGTTCACGATGGCCTTCACGGCGACGTCTTCGCCATCGGAGGTTCTTTTTCCGGTCACGAAGGCAGCGCGTTTTTCGCTCTCTCCGTGGGTCGCCGCATCGACGTGACCATCACACGCAGGTGACGCAAAGCGACCGTTAGGCAGCGTTGAAAGCGCACTTTTGCGCGCACGACGGGAATTAATCGACCTATAACACGTATATCGAGCTGATGAACGACTGGCCATTCACCGACGCGAAAGACCTGTCCGTGCTCACGGTTCGCTCCGTGCTCGAAGGACGGAGTCCGATCCGCTTGGTCGCCCACGACATACACGCCGGGAGCTGGCAATTTCTCGACGGCGCCGCCGTGCAGCAAGAAAACGCCGTCGTCGTATCCCTGCATTCCGTCGTCCAGCGCGATCCATCCCTAAAACAACTCTTCGATCTGCCCCTCGGCTGGATCGCCACCCGACGAGATCCCTCGGACCCCTGGCGCCGCCGCGCCCGCCGCTCGTCGTAAGTCGACCTAATTCGATACGTGGGCGAGGCGGCTCGCTTGCGCGTCCGAGCGCCGGTAGATCGTCAAATGATCTTGCTTCAACACGAGCCGATACTCCGGCGGCACCAGCGCCTGTACCTCGGGCGTCGCGTCCCACATGAGCACGTGATCGAATTGCGGGGCGGCCAAGCGCCAGAACTCGGCCCACTGCTTTCGCCACACACCTTCGCAGTCTTGCTCGTGCACGCCGCCCGCGCGTAGAACGCCGCAGACCCAATCGGGCGTCTGCATCGAGGGCGCGAAGCTCTCGAGCACCAGTTGATTGAACTGCGGATTGGGCGGCTCGCGGTACATCACTGGGAACGAACGCGAATGCGCGAAGAGAAGCGGCGCGCTGGTCAGCTTCTCGGTGACGTAATAGCCCCACGCGTGCTGTAGGCTGCGCGTGTTTTCGCTGGTGAGCTTGCGCTTGAAGATGAGCGGCAAGAGGCGCGCGCCCTCGGGAATGACCGACATGCCCGCGGTGAACTTCGTGCGGTCGCTGTCGAGCCGAGCGTAATCGATGCCCATTCCCAGCGTGTAGAGCGCCGCGCTCAGGCCGAGCAGCTTGTAGAGACGCCCATCGAGCTCGTCGGGCAGGCGCAGGAAGGCGGCAATCCACAAATAAGGAATCACGCGCGAGTTGACGTGAAACCAATTCGTCGTGATGTACGGCAAAAACAAGAACAAGCCGCCCAGCACCAGGAAGGCGAACGGCGAGAAGAACGTGGGCGATTCATTTCGCCGCAGATACGCGAACAGCGCGCAGAGCGCGGCCGGCACGAAGGAGGAAATCGACAGCCAAGTGAACCCCCAGAACCACTCCGCCCACAAGTTGTAGGCGAGCTCCCAGGGTGGAATCAGCATGTGCGTGTCCGCGTAGCCGGTCATCGCGCCCACCGGCTCGGTCATGTGCTTGTAGAGCGAAACGAGCGTGAGCGCCGCGGCGGGCAAAAGCGGAATGAAGAGGCGAAGGGCCTCCGAATACCGTTCACGCCACGAACGCTGCTCCAACACGTGAATCAACAGGAGCATGCACGCCACCATCAAGGTGAAGACGTGCGCGTACCAATCCGCGAGGGCGATGACCGCCACCATCGCACCGTTCTTCCATCCGGGCGCGAACCGCTGGCGATCGGCCGCCATGAGCAGCAAGAGCGACAGCGGAACGCCGAGCGCGAAGTCGAGCATGCCCATCGACACGAACCAGTTGTGGATGGTCGGCCAGATGAAAAAGCTCGCAACGATGAGTCGGCGCCGATTGGTGAACCGGAGAATGAACTGCGGGAAGACGAGAGCGTTCAGGCCGAGAACGAGCAGCGCGAACAGCCGCGCTGCGGCCTTCACCCCGGTGAATTTCCCCACGAGGCACAACCAGCCGAACAGCGCCGCATTCGTCTTGAAGAACCCGTTGCCGACGAACTCGGGATATCGCTCCGGGTGCGTGATGACCGTCACCGTGGCCAGGTGATTCGGCAGATCCTGAAGCGGCGGAACATCGACCAAGCAAAGTGGCCACGCCGCCAGCAGAAAGAGCACGGCGCCAATGGCGAGCGCGAGCTTCCGATCGGTGAGCCGTCGAACGAAGGCCCGCGTGGGACCGACGAACGCGCCCAGTTGGGGTCCCGAATCGACGATCGATGTTGGAAATTCGGGGGCAACGACGTCCATCTTCTGCATGGAACGAACTAAGGGGTTTTCCCCTTCAGGGGATGTGCCCGTGACTCCTAGGAAAAATGATTGGCACCAACGAAACGAAATCCAGGGAACCGGTGTTGCTAGGCAAATTCGCGGCCGACTCGAAACCGACGCGCCCGCTCGTATCCTTGCTGTCCGGCAAGAGTCCGGATCCCGCGGAAAAGACAGCGTAGCGACACTAGCGCGACGGGCGCGTGCCTGTCCACCCATCGGTCGCTCTCGGACACACGGCAGAGCCACCCCCTGACACGCAGATCATGCTCTGTGCGCCTGCCACGGCCAGACTGCTCATTTCCGGCCCCCCGAATTGCCCAACGCCATGTCTCGTGAGTGTCCGGCCCGCGGACAATCGATCGCCGAAAATCGCAATCTCAATGCGCTTCGTTCCAATTCTTGCCGCTCCCGATATCGACCACGAGCGGCACACGGAGCGAAATGGCACCCTCCATCTCCTCCCGGATGCGCCCCATCGCTTCCTCGACGCGCGCCTCGGGCACCTCGAACACGAGCTCGTCGTGCACCGTGAGAATCATCTTCGCCTCAGGCACCACGGGGCGCGCGCCCAGCTTGACCATGGCGAGCTTGAGAATGTCGGCGGCAGTCCCCTGAATCGGTGTGTTCTTGGTGACCCGCTCGGCTTCCATGCGCAGCCCGCGATTGGGCGAGTGCAGATTCGGTAAGAAACGCCGGCGCCCGAGGAGTGTGCGCACGGCTTCGCCTTTGCCCGCCGCGGCGATGGTCTCCTCCATGAAGCGCGCCACCCGCGCATAGCGGCGGAAATACGCCTCGATGAAGCTCGCGGCCTCCGCGCGCGAGATGTCGAGCTGGCGCGCCAGCGCCGAGTCGCCCATGCCGTAGATGACGCCGAAGTTGATGGTCTTCGCGCGCCGCCGCATTTCCTGGGTCACCTCCGCGCGCGGCACATCGAAGACCAAGGACGCCGTGTGCGTGTGCACGTCTTCCTTGGTGCTCGAAAAGGCGGCGATCAGCTCGGGATCCTCCGACAGATGCGCCAGCACGCGCAGCTCGATCTGCGAATAGTCCGCGCTCACCAAGACGTGCCCCTCGGGCGCGACGAACGCCGCGCGAATCTCGCGCCCGAGCTCCGTGCGAATGGGGATGTTCTGTAGATTGGGGTCGCTCGAGGCCAGGCGCCCCGTCGCCGCGACGGTCTGGTGAAACCGCGTGTGGATGCGCCCCGTGTTCTTGTTGATGGCGCGCGGCAGGGTGTCGATGTACGTGCCTTTGAGCTTGTCGATCTCGCGGAAGTCGCACACCACCTTGGGCAGAGGATGCTTGGCCGCGAGCTCCTCGAGCACCTCGGCGTCGGTCGATCGCCCGCCCTTGGGCGTGCGCTTGAGAACCGGGAGCTTCAACTCGTCGAACAAGATTTTCTCGAGCTGATCGCGCGATCGCACCGAAAAATCGGCCTTGGCGATCTCCTTGGCCTGCGCCTCCAAGTTGCGCAGCTCCACCTCGACCCGCTTGCCGAGGGCCTCGAGCACGCGCGCGTCCACGAGCACCCCGCAGTGCTCCATGTCTGCGAGCACACGCGCCAGCGGAAGCTCCACCTCGTGAAAAAGCTTGCCGAGCCCCTCCCGCTCGAGGCTCGGCGCATACCGCGCCGCCAGCGACATGCACACCTCGGCCTCCGCCGCCGCAAAGGGCGTCGCCTCGTCCACGGGCAAATTGTCGAAGGGCACGAGCGCCGTCCTCTTCCCCCCTCCCGCTCCCGTCTTCTTCTCCCCATACACCGGGAACTCGATGCCCAGCGCCTTCCGCGCAAGCTCCCGCAACGACTCCGGCGAATCCGGATCGAGCAAATACGCCGCCAGCATCGTATCGAACACCGCCCCCTCGAGCCGCACTCCGTACCGCAGCAGGACCAAGTGCGCGACCTTCAGATGGTGCGACGTCTTTTCAATCGCCGGGTCAGAAAAAAGCGGCGACAGCGCCTCGCGAACCGCGTCCCACGTCGGCAAAGACGGCGCGCCGAGATAGCGGTGCGAAATGGGAACGTAGTACCCATCGCCCGGCTCGGTGGAGAGCGCGACCCCGACGATCGCCGCGCGCATGGGGTCCGGCTCACTGAGAATCAGCTCGAAACCGAGCCGTTTCTTCTTGCGTGCGGCCTCTAGAACGCGCCCGAGCGAAGCGGCGTCGAGCACGCTCTCGTAGTGGCGCTCGACCGTCGACGTGACCTGCAACTGGTCGAGCATGCGATTGAACTCGAGGTCCAGAAAGAGCTCGCGCAGCGCCGCCGTGTCCGCGCCGCCGTAGCGCAGATGCACCGGGTCCCACGCGATGTCGCAATCCTCGCGCAGGGTCACCAGCCGTTGACTGATGCGCGCGTCCGACTCGTGCTTGGTGAGCGCCTCGCGCAGCTTGACCTTCTTGATGGCCCCGAGCTTTTCGTAAATGCCATCGATGGTGCCGTACTCGTTCAGGAGATCGGCCGCGGTCTTCGGTCCCACGCTGGGAACGCCGGGAATGTTGTCCGACGTGTCGCCGGTCAGGGCGAGCAGATCGCGCACCTTGCTCGGCGCCACACCGAACTTCTCGCGCACCTCCGCCGGCCCGTACACCTTGTCGCGCATCGAGTCCCACAGCAGAACATCGTCCTTTTCGTCGTCGACGAGCTGCATCAGGTCCTTGTCCGCGCTCACCACGATCACCCGCATGCCGTCCTTTCGGGCGCGCGAGATGACGCAAGCGATGAGATCGTCGGCCTCGACGCCCTCGGCCTGATAAATGGGGATGTTGTACGCCTTCACGATGCTCTCGCACCGCGCCATCTGCATCGTCAGATCTGGCGGCGCCACCGGGCGGTGGGCCTTGTAACGCGAATCGATGGCCTTGCGAAACGTGGGGCCGCGCGAGTCCATGGCCACCGCGAGGAGCTCCGGTCGCCGATCGTTGACCACCTTTTGCAGCATGTTCACGGTTCCCATCACCGCATGCGTCGGCTCACCCTTCGAGGACGAGAGCGGCGCGATGGCGTGGTACGCGCGAAAGACGTAGCCCGACAAATCGATGAGATAGAGAAGCCCCGGCGACGCGGCGGGCGGCAGAACGGCACTGGCCATGGCGGGTCACCCTACCACCAGGCCGAAGGCGCGCGGCTTTGCCGCGCCCGACCTTCCGTCGGACCGTGGACTTCCGATTACGCCGCGCGCGCGCCACAGCGAAGCCCACGTCGCGGCACGCCGGCACCTTTTGCGCTGGTCTTGCATTCGCCGCCCCGGCGCCGAGGGCCTGTCCCACGCTTTTCTTCGAGAATCTCAGCGGGCGCAGCATGGCGCAAACATTGCTCGTGAACACGGCACGCGGGTGGACGGCGGGTCGCTGCCGAGATAGGCTGCAAACGCTTTTACGCCTGGGAATCGTTCCCGTAGATGCCCCGATGTCGAAGACCCCAAGCTCCCCACCCCCTTCGAACGCTCTTGTCGCCGACAAGTACAGGCTCACCCGCTTAATCGGCCGGGGCGGGATGGGATCCGTGTGGGAGGCGCGCCACGAAACGCTCGGCCTGCGCGTCGCCATCAAGTTCATCGAGAAGGAATACGCAGACAGCCAAGAGGCTCGAAACCGCTTCGACAACGAGGCGAAGGCCGCCGCCAAGATTCAGTCGAAGCACCTCATCAAGATTTTCGACCATGGCGTCACACCCGACGGCAAGCCGTACATCGTCATGGAGCTGCTCGAGGGCGAGCCGCTCGACAAGCGCATCGAGCGACTCGGCCGTCTGCCCCTTCAAGACGTCGCGCGCATGATGAACCAGGTGGCCCGCGGCCTTTCCCGCGCCCACCAGGAAAACATCATCCACCGCGATCTGAAGCCGGAAAATGTCTTCCTCACGCAGTCGGCCGACGACGACGAGGAGATTGCGAAAGTCCTCGACTTCGGCATCGCCAAAATCCGCAGCACGGACCAGACCCTCTCGAGCAGCACCAAAACGGGTGCGGTCCTGGGCACGCCCTACTACATGTCTCCCGAGCAGGCCCGCGGGCTGCGCGACATCGATCACCGCACGGACGTGTGGTCGCTCGGGGTCATCGTCTTCAAGTGCGTGACCGGGGTGCTCCCCTTCGAGGGCGAATCGCTCGGCGAT
>Ga0137415_10006331_pt1 | contig 11731 bp, 9 predicted proteins | sample CZODoug3_1_1_16f_FD_183082 | JGI IMG/M metagenome (GOLD analysis project Ga0137415, IMG submission 183082) | Vadose zone soil fungal communities from Angelo Coast Range Reserve, California, USA - CZODoug3_1_1_16fungal (Hybrid Assembly) | ecosystem: Environmental > Terrestrial > Soil > Vadose...
AAGGGCGGCATCGTCGCGATGACGCTGCCGATCGCGCGCGAGCTGGCGCAGTTCGGCATTCGCGTGCTCACCATCGCGCCGGGGCTGTTCCTGACGCCGCTATTGGCCAATTTGCCGCAGGAGGCGCAGGACAGCCTCGCCGCGTCGATACCGTTCCCGCGCCGGCTCGGGCACGCCGACGAGTTCGCCTCGCTGGCGCTGCACATGATCGACAATCCATACCTGAACGGCGAGGTGGTGCGGCTCGATGCCTCGCTTCGCATGGCGCCGCGCTGAGGTGTTGCATGTTCGTCAACCGCAGGGATGTGCAGATCCAGTGGGGTGACTGCGACCCCGCCAACATCGTCTATTACCCGCGCTATTTCGAGATGTTCGACGACTCGACCTCGATCCTGTTCGAGGCGGCGGGCTTCTCCAAGCAGGACATCATCAAGAAATATGGTCTGGTCGGCATTCCGATGGTGGACACGCGGGCGAAATTCTACATCGCGTCGACCCATGGCGACTGGATCACGATCGAAAGCCAGATCGAGAGTTTCAAGCGCTCGAGCTTCGAGGTGACCCACAAGGTGTTCAAGGGGGAAGCTTTGGCGATCGAGGCGTTTGAAACCCGCGTGCTGGTCGGCCGTCATCCGGACGATCCGGCGCGGCTGAAATCGGCAGCCATACCGGAAGAGATCATTGCGAGGTTCCAGCGGGGCTGACTCGGCCGGGCGTATGACCTAAAGAGACGCATGACCTAAAGAAGGGGCTGAACTGTCAATCGAACTTTGATGTACAGTTAGAATAACACCGAAAGGGAGGACTGAATGAAGAAGTTTTATCTGTCTGCCGCGATTATCGCGGCGTCGCTGGCGCTGCCGGGGTTGCCGGCGCTGGCGCAATCCAATGAGATCGTCATCGGCATCACCGTCACGACGACCGGGCCTGCGGCGGCGCTGGGCATTCCCGAGCGCAACGCGCTTGAATTCGTGCCGAAGGAAATTGGCGGTGTGCCGCTCAAGGTGATCGTGCTCGACGACGGCGGCGATCCGACCGCCGCTACCACCAACGCGCGGCGCTTCGTCACCGAGTCGAAGGCCGACATCATCATGGGCTCGTCCACCACGCCGCCAACGGTCGCGGTCTCCACCGTGGCCAACGAGGCCGGCATTCCGCATTTCGGGCTGGCGCCGTTTCCGATCACGCCGGAGCGCTTGAAGTGGTCGGTCGGCATGCCGCAACCGGTCCCGATCATGGGCAAGGTGCTGTACGAGCATATGAAGGCGCACAACATCAAGACCGTCGGCTATATCGGCTACTCCGATTCCTATGGCGATCTCTGGTTCAACGACTTCAAGACGCAGGCCGTCCCGATCGGCATGACGCTGGCCGCTGAAGAACGCTTTGCACGGCCGGATACGTCGGTCGCGGGGCAGGTGCTGAAGCTGGTCGCCGCCAATCCCGATGCGGTTCTTGTCGGCGCGTCCGGCACCGCCGCGGCGTTGCCGCAGACGGCACTTCGCGAACGCGGTTACAAAGGTTTGATCTATCAGACCCACGGCGCCGCCAGCATGGACTTCATCCGCATTGCCGGCGCGGCGGCGGAAGGCGTCATCATGGCGTCGGGTCCGGTGATGAATCCGGAAGGCCAGCCCGACAGCGCGCTGACCAAGAAGCCGGGCCTCGCGCTCAACGCCGCCTATGAGGCCAAGTATGGCCCCAACAGCCGCAGCCAGTTCGCCGGACATTCCTACGATGCCTTCGAAGTTCTCAAGCGCGTCATTCCGGTGGCGTTGAAAGCGGGCAAGCCGGGAACGCCGGAATTTCGCGAGGGCATCCGTCAGGCCTGGTTGAGCGAACGGGATATTGCGGCGAGCCAGGGCGTCTACAACTTCACCGAAAAAGACCGCTACGGTCTCGACGATCGCTCGCGCATCATCCTGACGGTGAAGAACGGGAAATACATCGCCGCGAGTGAGTGAGTAAGAGCTGCTTCCAAACGCACTGGTGTCATCATCCGCGAAAGCGGATGATCCAGTAGCCCGCAGCGCTGAGATAAGTCTCGACGTCACGTATTACTGGATGCCCCGCTTTCGCGGGGCATGACGGCGTGCCAATTCAAATCCCGCTCGCGCCCTCGTGCTGGAAGCCGAGATAGCTCGCGGCGACGCGCTGGTTGGTCGCGATGTCTTTCGCCGGCCCGTTCAGAATGAATTCGCCGAGCTCCATCACATAGGCGCGGTCGGCGATTTGAAGGGCGGCCTGCGCGTTCTGCTCGACCAGCAGCACCGATACGCCGCTTTCGCGCAATTCGCCGATGGTCCGGAAAATATCGGCGACGATGATCGGCGCCAGCCCAAGGCTCGGTTCGTCCAGCATCAAAAGGCGCGGCGCGCCCATCAGGGCGCGGCCCATCGCCAGCATCTGCTGCTCGCCGCCCGACAGCGTTCCCGCCAGTTGCTTGCGCCGTTCCTTCAGCCGCGGAAACAGCGTGTAGACCCGTTCGAACGCCACAGCCGTGGCCGCCTTGGCGATCCGGAACGCGCCGAGCTGCAGATTGTCCTCGACGTTCATGGTGCTGAACAGTTCGCGGTGCTCCGGCACCAGACAGAGGCCGGCCGCGACGCGATCCTCGATCTCAAGCCGTAACACGTCCTCGCCGGCGAAGGTCACGCGGCCCTTCAGCGGCAGGATCCCCATGATGGCATTCAACAGCGTGGTCTTGCCGGCGCCGTTGGCGCCGATGATGGTGACGATCTCATGGTCGCCGACGTCGAGCGACACCGAACGCACCGCCTCGACCTTGCCATAGGCGACGTGCGCATCGGACACCGACAGCAGCGCGCTGATACCAGGATTCATGCGACCGCTCCGAGATAGGCCTTGATCACCTCGGGATTGGTCTTGATCGCCTGCGGCGCGCCTTCGGCGATCTTGGTGCCGAAGTCGAGCACCACGATGCGGTCAGCCAGGTCCATCACAAATCCCATATCGTGCTCCACCAGCAGCACCGACATGCCGCCGTCCCGCAACTGGCGCAGCAGGGTTGCAAGCTGCTGCTTCTCCATATGCCGCAGGCCGGCGGCCGGCTCGTCGAGCAGCAGCAGGATCGGGTCGACGCACAGCGCGCGGGCGATCTCGACGATGCGCTGCTGGCCGAGCGACAGGCTGCCCGCCAGCGCGTCGATCTGGTCGCCGAGGCCAACGCGCTCGATCTGGCGCGCCGCTTCCGCCAGCAATCTCGCTTCATCGGATCGATCGAGGCGGAGCATGCTGGAGATCGCGCCGGCATGGCCGCGCAGATGCGCGCCGATCGCGACGTTTTCCAGCACGCTCATGTCCGGCACCAGTTTGACATGCTGGAAGGTGCGGGCGATGCCAAGTTTTGCGACTTCCTGCGGCGGCGCGTTATTGATGTTTCGGCCGAGCACGGAGATCGTGCCGCCCGATGAAGTGAGCACGCCGGTGATCAGGTTGAAGGTCGTGCTCTTGCCCGCGCCGTTGGGGCCGATTAGCGCGACGATCTCGCGGGCCTGGACGTCGAAAGACACGTTGTTGACGGCGATCACGCCGCCGAATTGCTTGCGCGCATTGTCGATCTGCAGGAGTACGGCGGGAACGTCCGCCGTTCGCTTCCGCGCAGGCAATGTGAGCGATGTATCGGGCGGCCTGCGCTTTGGTTTGAACGGCAACCGGGTCATCAGCCAGGGCCAGACGCCGGTCGGCGCCAGTTGCAGCAGCACTACCAGCAGGATGCCGAACACGATGGTCTCGAGCTGGCCCTCGCCGTGAAACAGATAGGGCAGATAGCTCTGCAGGATTTCCTTCAGGATCACGACGATGCCGGCGCCGAGCACGCCGCCCCAGACGTAACCGGCGCCGCCGACCACCGCGATGAAGAGATATTCGATGCCGGCCTGCGCGCCGAACGGCGTTGGATTGGCCGCACGCTGGAAATGCGCATAGAGCCAGCCGGACAGGCCGGCCAGCACCGCCGCATAGATGAAGACCAGGAGCTTGGCGCGCGGCGTCTGCACGCCAAACGCCTCGGCGGCGACGTGTCCGCGCCGCAGTGCGCGGATCGCGCGGCCGGTGCGCGAGTCCAGCAGGTTCATGGTGAGCAGCGCTGCGATCAGCACCGCGATCCAGATCGCGAAATAGATCGTTCCGGGGTCGAGCATCTTCAACGGGCCGATCGTCAGTGGCGGGATACCGGAGATGCCGTCATTGCGACCGAGGAACTCGAGCTTGCTGAACAGATAGAACAGGCCGATGCCCCAGGCGATGGTGCCGAGCGGCAGATAGTGACCCGACAGCCGTACCGTGACCAGGCCAAGCACGACCGCGGCGATGGCTGAGACCAGCAGTGAAGCCGGCAGTGTCAGCCACGGCGATACGCCATAGGCAGTGGTGAGCACCGCCGTCGTATAGGCGCCGAAACCGCAAAACGCCGCCTGGCCGAATGAGGTGAGACCGCCGACGCCGGTCAGGAGCACAAGCCCCATCGCCACCAGCGCGGCGAGGCCGATGTTGTCCAACAGCACGATCCAGAACGGCGGCATGCCGGGGATGAACGGAATCGCCGCCATGACCAGCGCAAACACGATGATGGGTAGCCGCTGCATCATCATCGCGATCAATCCTTCTCTTCCTCGACTGCGGGCGCCGCCAGCGACCGCAGCACGAGAACCGGAAGGATCAATGTGAAGACGATGACTTCCTTGAAATTGCTGGCATAGAACGAGGAGAACGCCTCGACCGAGCCGACCACCAGTGCGGCGATCGCGGTCAAGGGGTAGCTGACGAGGCCGCCGATGATGGCGGCGATGAAACCCTTGAGGCCGATCAGGAAGCCGGTGTCATAGTACAGCGTCGTGATCGGCACGATCAGGATTCCCGAAATCGCCCCGATCACCGAGGCCAGCAAGAATGCGATCTGTCCCGACAGCGTGGTCCGGATGCCGACAAGGCGCGCGCCCAGCCGGTTGACGGCGGTGGCGCGAAGCGCCTTGCCATAGAGCGTAAAGCCGAAGAACAGCCACAGGCCGATAATGAAGGCGACGGTGATGGCATAGACGGCGACGCTCTGGCCGCTGAAGCGCAGCGGGCCGACGGTGAAGGCTGCATCCGATAAGGTCGGGCCGCGCTGGCCTTCGGCGCCGAAAAACACCAGCCCGAAGCCCTGCAGCGCCAGATGGCAGCCCACCGAGGCGATCAGGAGCACCAGCACCGAGGTGTGTGCGATCGGTTGAAACGCGATGCGGTAGAGAAACAGTCCGATCGCCGCGACGATCAAGAGCGACAGCGCGATGTTGATGGCGATCGGGGTCTGCCGGCCGGCCAGCCAGGAGGTCAGTGCCAAGATGACGACGGGCAGGATGATGTTGACCGCGAACGCGCGTCCGACGAGGCTGGGATGCAGCGACCTGCGGCCGGCGAACAGGTCGAGGCCAAACGCCACCACGCCCATCGCCACCGCCAGCCGGGCGGTGCCCGGCACCTGGCCGGCCGACAGCGTGGCGTAGGTCAAAGCGCCGTAGGTAACGAACTCGCCCTGCGGAATCAGGATGACGCGCGTGACGGCGAACACCAGCACCAACGCAAGGCCGAGCAGCGCATAGATCGCGCCGTTGGTAATGCCGTCCTGCACCAGGAACAGCATAATCGTCGTGTTCAAAACCGGGCGCTCCCCCTCAGGCGTCGGCCCGGTCGTGCCCCAAAAAGGGCCCCCGGACCGCCGATAACAGCAGTTGAAAACAGCTGTCACTATTTGATATGGTGGATAACAATTATCAAATATAATCTCAAGCCCGGACCGCCCCCGCCGGGCTTTGGCAAGCCTAGCGGGATTGTGAGCTTCAAGCGATGACTGTTTCCAAGAATGCCGCCATGAATCTGGCCAAGGCGCCCCGCCGCAAAGAGCCTGCCGAGGGTGCTGCGGAAAGCACCGCGCTGCAGATGGGCGAATTGTCCGACTTGCTGGGCTATTCGCTCAAGCGCGCGCAGCTGAAAGTCTTCGAGGATTTTCTGCGCTGCGTGGCACCTTTGCAACTGACCCCGGCGCAATTCTCGGTGCTGCTGCTGCTCGACAAGAATCCGGGACGTAACCAGACCGAAATCGCCAATACGCTCGGCATCCTCAGGCCGAATTTCGTGGCGATGCTCGATGGCCTGGAGAGCCGCGATTTGTGCACGCGGATGCGGTCGACCAACGATCGCCGCTCCCACATCCTGATGCTGACCGACAAGGGGCGGGCGGTGCTGGCGCGCGCCAAGAAGCTGGTCGCCTCCAAGCACGAAGCGCGTCTCAACGAGTTGCTGGGGCCCGCCAACCGCGCCGCGCTGCTGACGATGCTGACGAAGATTGCGCAGGAGTTTTAGATTTCGCAATCGTGGCTGTCGTCCTGAGATGCGCTTCGCTGTCGGCGACGTTGGTGAATGCGATCAGGCCGCGACGATGCGGCCGGGAGCCTTTTGCGCCTCGTGCCCGGAAAGGAACAATCGCTCGATTTCATGCGCGGGGAGCGGCTGACTGAACAGGAATCCCTGCATCTCGGTACATCCTTCGGATGTAATCCTGTCGAGCTGTTCCCTGGTTTCCACGCCTTCGGCAGTGGCCGTCATGCCCATTCCGTTCGCGAGCGCCGCGACCGCCCGCACGATATTGAGCGAGCCTGTGTTTTCCGCAATATCCTTTACGAACGACCGGTCGATCTTGATCTTGTCGAACGGAAAACACTGAAGATAGGTAAGCGAGGAATATCCGGTGCCAAAATCGTCCATTGCGATCCGAACGCCGAGCGCTCGCAATTGGTGAAGGACGTCGAGTGTCGTTTCCTTACTCTCCAGCAGGACGGTTTCGGTAATTTCGATCTCCAGCCGGGTCGGATCCAGGCCCGAGTTGGCGAGTGCGCCAACGATGACCTGCATAAGGCCAGCGCTACGGAATTGAACCGCCGAGATATTGACGGCAACCCGAAGGTCTCCGGGCCATCGTGCTGCGGCGGCGCATGCCTGCCGGATCACCCACTCCCCCAGCGGGACAATAAAGCCGATCTCTTCCGACAGCGGAATGAATGTGGCCGGAGCGATCATTCCTTTCGTTGGATGGTTCCAGCGAAGCAGGGCCTCGAATCCGCTGATTTCATTGCTCACCAGATTGACGACCGGCTGGTAGTAGAGTTCGAACTCGCCAGCGGGCAGCGCCTTGCGCAGCTCCTGTTCCAGGATGCGGCGGGTTTGCATCTGCAAATCCATCGCGGGCTCAAAAAAGCGGAATGTGCCGCGTCCGTCGCCTTTCGCCCGGTATAGCGCGAGATCCGCATTCCGCAGCAGCTTATCCGCACTTGATCCGTCGCCGGGACCGACCGCAATACCGATGCTGGCGCCGATGACGGCCTGCTGGCCGTCAAGGTCGTAGGGCTCGCTCATCAGTCTGATGACGCGTTGCGCAAGCGAGGTGGCGTCGGCGGGGTCTGCGATGGCGGACTGGACGATCACGAATTCATCTCCGCCCATCCGGGCGATCGTATCGGTCTCACGGACCAGTCCACGCAACCGGTCCGCAACTATTTTCAGGAGCTTGTCACCGGCGGGATGGCCAAACGTATCGTTCACGGCCTTGAACTGGTCGAGGTCAAGGTGATGAACCGCCACCATTTGCTCAGGATCAGTCCTGTCTAACGCGTGTTCGAGCCGCTCGTTCAACAACACCCGATTCGCAAGGTCGGTAAGCGAGTCGTGGTGCGCCATGTATTCGATCTTGACCTCGGATCGCCGCTGCTCGGTGATGTCTTCATGGGTGGCAACCCAGCCGAAATCGGGCATCGGCCGATGACGAATCTTGAAGGTGCGCCCGTTGCGCAGCTCGACGATGCTCTCGGTGGGTTTGGCAGATATCGCAACGTTGGCGCGCCAGTGGAGGTACTCGTCCCTGGACATCGCGGGAAAGCTCCCTGCCTCAAAGCGCATGTCGACAATTTCGGTCAGGGAGGTGCCGGGACCAACGCGGTCGGGCGGAAGATCGTACATCTCGATGTAGCGGTCGTTGCACACGATCAGTCGGTGTGCTGCGTCGAAGAAGCATAGCCCCTGCGACATGTTGTTGATCGCGGTGTCGAATTGCAGGTTTCGTATCCGCAGGTTTTCTTCCTGCGCTTTGCCAAGGTCGTATTGCGTTTTCAGACGAGCGCTCATTTCCTCGCGCCCGGTGACGTCCTCATGAGTGGCCATCCCGCCACCGTCCGGCATCGGATAAACGGTATAGATAATGATCCGGCCATCCGTGAATTCCTGGATGATGGTGGCTGGAACGGCGGCATTTCCAACGCGCTCCCGGATGTATTCGTCGGGCTTTGAAAGCACCTTGAGTCCCAAATTCAGTCGGTGCTGGATCAGATTGCTGATTGGAGTCCCGGGCCTTGCTTGCTCGGATGTAAGTCCATAGATTTCCAAATACCGCGTGTTGCAAAATACGACTTCACGCTTCTTGTCGAAGATGATGAGTCCGAGCGACAGATTGTTGATAGCCTGCTCGAGAAGCCGGCTCGGGTGAGCCGGCTCCGGATCGATGGCGCCCTCGATTGAATTCACCATTCGGCGTTTCCCCCGCCGCGGTTTTGCAGCGTTCCGACAATAGGATCGCTCCATTAGAGGCCGAAGCGGTTGAAATGCATCGTAGGGACATGCGTAGTTTCCGCAGGTTCCTCGAAATTCGCTCAACAAAAGGTTAATGTTCTCGGCTATCGGGGATCGGCCGGTGGCGGGACGAAAGCCCCTTCGCCGCCAAGCATCAAGCCCCCTCATCCCTGCGTAACGGCTTCGCCGTTATCGCTGGAGGAGCGGCCTCTTGGTCGCGTCTCGAAGGATGGGGAATGATCAGCCTCATGGTTCGAGACGCGCGAAGACGCGCTCCTCACCATGAGGGTCATCACTTCCCATCCACCAGTATCACCCTGATATCGTTGACGTTGGTGAGGGTCGGGCCGGTCAGCAGCAGATCGCCGGTGGCGGCGAAGAACGCCGTGGCGTCGTTGTTGTCGAGATAGGCGCCTGCGTCGAGGCCGAGCGATGCCATCTTCGCGAAGGTGTTTTGGTCGATCATCGCGCCTGCCGGATCGGTCGCGCTGCCCGCGCCGCCGTCGGCGCCGTCGGTATCACCGGCCAATGCCGAAATGCCGGAGGTGTTCCTGAGAAGGCCGGCCAGCGCCAAGGCGTATTCCTGGTTGGGGCCGCCGCGCCCGTTGCCGCGCACGGTCACGGTGAGTTCGCCGCCCGACAGGATCGCGACACGCTTGCCTTCGGTGCGCGCCTGCAACGCGAGTTGGGCGTGATCGGCCGCGACGCTGCGCGCCTCGCCTTCGAGGTCGGCGCCGAGATCGACGATCGCGTAGCCGGCGTCGCGTGCCAGCTTGATCGCGGCTTCCAGTGACGCCCTCGGCCGCGCGATCAGTTCGAAATGCGCGCGCGCAAAAGCAGGATCGCCAGGCTTGCAGCTCTCGTTGGCGGGCTCAATGAGCGCGCGGCGAACGGCATCGTCGACCTGGAGGCCGTATCTTGCAACGATGGCGCGCGCGTCGGCGAGCGTGGTCGGATCCGGCACCGTCGGTCCCGATGCGATCGCGGACGGATCGTCGCGCGGAACGTCTGATATCGCCAGCGTCACGATCTCGGCGCGCTTCCCGGCGCGCGCGAGCCGGCCGCCCTTGATCCGTGACAGGTGCTTGCGAACAGTATTGACCTCGCCGATCGGCGCGCCGGAGCGCAACAACGCCCGGGTCACCTGCTGCTTCTGCGCGAACGACACCCCGTCGGCCGGCGCGATCCAGTTCGCGGAGCCGCCGCCCGACAGCAGCACCAGCAGGAGATCGTCGACATCGGCCTCCTGCGCCAGTCGCAAGCTGTCGTCCGCGCCCTTCAGTCCAGCCTCGTCGGGCACCGGATGGCCGGCTTCGATCACCCTGATCCGCCGCGTCGGCACGCCATGGCCGTGGCGGGTGGTCGCGATGCCGGTTAGCCGCGATGGCGCAAGGCCAAGTTCGTCGAGATAGTGCCGCTCCGCGGCCGCGGCCATCGCGGCCGCAGCCTTGCCGGCGGCCAGACAGATCACCCGGCCTTTCGGCACGGGGCGCAGATGCGCGGCAAGCGCGATGTCGGGGTGCGCGGCGGCGACGGCGGCATCGAAGATCGCGCGGAGGAGGGGGCGTCTGTCGGTCATCGTCTGGCTTCACGGGACTTGAGATGGAAACGTGCGACGCCGGTTATCCATCCGATTCAGGCAAAAGAAAACCCCCGCAGCGCGCTGCGGGGGTTCTTGCGTGAGCCCCGAAGGGCCGCAACAAGAGACGGGGAGGCGTCAGCCGCCGACGTCGGCTTCGATGATGTCGCCGAAGCGTTCCCAGCTCTCGCCCTTGAATTTCATGAGCTGAACCGCGGAGATCGGGGCGAAGTCAGTGGCACTGGTATTAACCTTGATGCCCGGGAGCAGGCCGCCGAGCTCCAGATTCTTGATGCTGGCCGCCTGCTTCATGATGTTTTCGCGGGTGAGATTGTCGCCACAGTTTTTCAACACGTGGACGAGGCCTTGCGCGACGGTGTAGCCGTACATCAGGTTGGCATCGATCCGGTTGCCCTCGGGGAAATACTTGGTGAGGAACTCGTCGAAGGCCTTCATGCCGGCATCGTCCTTCCACTGCGGATCGGACGTATCCTTCAGGTAGGCCGACGAGATGATGCCCTGCGCATTTTCAAAACCGGCCGGCTTCATCACGCTGCCGATCGAGACCGACACGTTGTTGAGGAAGTGCAACGGCTTCCATTCGATTTCGACCATCTTCTTGATCGCCTGCGCGGCGAATTTCGGCGTCGTGACGTTGAAGAAGACATCGGCATTCGTCGACTTCAGCTTGACGATGCTAGAATCGATGGTCGGCTGCGTGGTTTCGTAGCTTTCCTCGGCAACGATCATCGACGCTGCTTTGGCGCCGAGGCCATCTTTCAGGCCTTTCACATAGTCTTTGCCGTAATCATCGTTCTGATAGAGGATGGCGATCTTGGCGTTCGGCAGCTCCTTCAGGATGTACTTTGCGTAGATCTGGGACTCGCTCTGGTAGTTGGGCTGCCAGCCCATGGTCCAGGGAAAGTCCTTGGGATCGTTCCACTTGGTGGCGCCGGTGGCGACGAACAGTTGCGGTACCTTCTTCGAATTCATGTATTTCTGGATTGCCGAGTTCGGCGGCGTGCCGAGCGAATTGAAGATGAACAGAACCTCGTCGCTCTCCACCAGCTTGCGCGCCTGCTCGACCGTCTTCGGCGGGCTGTAGCCGTCGTCGTAGCTGACGAAATTGATCTTGCGGCCGTTGATGCCGCCTTCGGCGTTGATCTTCTTGAAGTAGGCATCCTCGGTCTTGCCGATCACGCCGTAGGCGGAGGCGGGTCCGCTGTAGGGCATGATGTTGCCGATCTTGATTTCGGTGTCGGTGGCGCCGGTGTCGTATTTCTTTTGGGCGAGCGCGCCGCTGCTGGTGGCAGCGAGCAGTGCGATGGCGGCCGAAAAGGCCCCCAATCGCAATTGGATGAAAGGCATTTTGATCTCCCTGGATCTCGGTTGAGTGTGTCGTCTGTTGATTGGAAGCGCTTCCCGGCTCTTGCGCGCATTGAACACCTTCTCTGGGTGCCCATCAAGAAAAAGCCCCCTGCGATGAGGTCGCAGGGGGCTTTATTTAGCCGAATAGGCTTCGGCTTAAGTATG
>Ga0137415_10006332_pt1 | contig 11731 bp, 9 predicted proteins | sample CZODoug3_1_1_16f_FD_183082 | JGI IMG/M metagenome (GOLD analysis project Ga0137415, IMG submission 183082) | Vadose zone soil fungal communities from Angelo Coast Range Reserve, California, USA - CZODoug3_1_1_16fungal (Hybrid Assembly) | ecosystem: Environmental > Terrestrial > Soil > Vadose...
AAGAGAGCATGCAAGTACTGCAATGCAAGACTGAAGAGCTATCGAAGCGCGCGGCATCGAGCTTTATCGAATATCTTCAAATGTTACCGTTTAAGAAGCCTGATCGTTTGCGAAAGGCAAGCTAAGAGAATCGTGGCAGAGAAGAGGCTTGTTTCGAGGACACAAAAAGGCGGAATCGAGTTCGCACCGCTTCTTCCAGCGCCTTCATTTTGGAGAGAACAGATCCTGAAGTAATCGAGCACAGGTGATTTCGAAAGACTTTGGTTGCAGGTCTTTCAGATTTCCTGTTGCAGTCGTTCAGCCATCCTGTATAAGGTTCGTCGATTTATCCCCATAATCTCCGCGGCGCGCTTCCGGTTACCCCCAGTGGCTTCAAGGACATGCAATAAATAGCGGCGTTCGAGTTCGTCAACGCTGGGCAACCCTTCGAAAAGTCTCGCAAGTTCGTCCTTTTGTGCAATGGCAGGACTCGGTTTCTGATTTTGTGAAATCCTGGCCGGCAAGTCGGCGATTGTCAATCGACCTGTCTGTGTCAGGGTGATGGCACGCTCGATCACATTTTCCAGTTCGCGGACATTTCCAGGCCAGGAATACTCGACAAGCTTTCTAAATACCTCGTCGGTAATTGTAGCTTCAACGTGTCCGGGCGCAGTATGTTTTCGAACAAGGTGTTTCGCCAAAAGCGGTATATCATCGGTTCGATCGCGAAGCGCCGGGACTTGGATGTGAATGACATTCAGTCGATAAAATAAATCGAGACGGAAGGCGCCGGTAGTACTCAGTAGCTCGATGTCATTATTGCTGGCAGCAATAACCCGAGCGCCTACGCGAGTGGCTATATCACCGCCAACAGGAACAACTTCTCTTTCCTGCAGGACCCTTAAGAGCTTGATCTGGAGACCGGGACTGGTTTCGCTTATTTCATCAAGAAACAGCGTTCCATCCCCGGCCTGCTCAAACAAACCTCGTTTGTTTGAAATCGCCCCGGTAAACGCTCCCTTTACATGGCCGAAGAGTTCGGACTCAAGAAGGGTTTCCGTAAGCGCGCCACAGTTCACGGCGACAAACGGAGCATGTTGGCGATTGCCATGCGTGTGAATCGCCCTGGAGATCAGTTCTTTGCCGGTTCCCGACTCGCCAGTTATCAATACTGATGCGGAAGAGTCTGAGACTCGAGCGATAATCTTGTAAATCTCCAGCATTGCCGGGCTGCGACCAACCAATACAGAACCCGTTTCAAAAACGTCGGTTTCGTGATCAGAAGGCCCGGGCGATGGGGCTGACCTGGATGCGACCGCTCGTTCAACGGTGGCAACCATCTTGTCAATATCAAACGGCTTGCTCAAGTATTCGAATGCACCCTGTTTAACGGCACGAATGGCCGTTTCGATTGACCCAAATGCCGTCATCAGAACTACAGGGATTGTCGAATGGTCGCGCCGGACAAGGTCGAGGAGAGACAACCCGTCCAATTTTGTCTTCATCCGAATGTCGCTGACGAGGACATCGACTTCGAGCGTCTTGAGCATCGACAGTGCGGCTTCTCCACTCTGGGCTGAGTTCGCAGCAAAGCCCTCGCGCTCGAAGACTTCGCACAAAAGGTCGCAGGTTACCGAATCGTCATCAACGATCAGTATCGTCTTAGCTCTAGTCTGCGCCAACAAACACCTCATTTTCTATATCGGCAGGCATCTGGGAGAATACTGGCAAGGTCAGACGGAAACATGCGCCTGGCCCATTGACAGGAACAGGTTCGATTTCGCCGCCGTGCTCTCGAACAATATCCCGAACAATCGCTAATCCGAATCCGTTACCGGAAGACTTGTCCGTCCACATCGGTTCAAATATTTTATCGAATAGCTCCGGGTCGATTCCCTGCCCCGAGTCGCTAAACGTGATTGAGACACTTTCGTCATTGGGTAGATAGCTGGTTGAAATTGACAACTGTCCCCCGGACGGCATCGCATCGAGGCTGTTATTGATCAAATTCAAAAATACTTGTTGAAGTTTATCCTGGTCAGCAGCTACCAATGGAAGTTCCCATGGAAGCGCAAGTTCGAAATTAACAGATCTTTGTTCAAGCATTGGGGAGACGAGGACAAACATCTCCTTCAAAACCCTGGATAGATCGAGAGGTTTGATTACGGCCTGACGCTTATGTGAACGCTCCAGAAGACTTTTAACGATCGATACGATGAAATCGAGTTGCTTATTGATGATGCGCACTCGCCGTTGAGTATCAACATCGGCGGGATGATTGCGGCTAAGCAACTGCAAGTGTCCCGATATTGCGTTCAAAGGGGTGCCAATCTCGTGCGCAAGCGAAGCTGCGAGCTGACCGACGAGTTCCATTTTTTCAGCCTGGGCAAGGTGCTGCTGTGCGGAAAGCAGTTCGCAGGCTGCAGCGTTCAAATCCTGGGTCTTCTGGTCAACCTCCTGTTTCAAATGCACATTGAACAGATTTATCTGCTCCAACAAACGTTCACGCTCCTGATCACGCTCTCTGAGATTAAGCATCAATCTCCGGCGAGAGCCATTAAGCCAGCTTACCAGTACCGAGAGTACGGTAAACATCCCGGCGCGAAGGAAAGTCGACGAACCAAGTTCGAACCGATAGAACGGAGGGACGAAATAATAGTCGATCAAAAAGGCAGAAATCGCTGTGGCAATCAAGCCTGGACCTAAGCCTCCGAAAAAGGCTGAAAGCATTATCGACGCAAGAAACAGTGTTGCGGAGGCACGGTCGGTGAATGGGTACAAAAAGCGCGATAACACCAGCGCAAGACCGACAAAGACCAGCGCGAGTCCATACTGTGAAATCAGCTTGCGTCGAACTCCGACCATCGCACACCTGTTTTCCCTGGTGAATAACCCATCCACTGCATCAATCTGAAGATTCTTAAATGTAATTCGCCTGACAACACCAACTGAAATAGCAGCGAAACCCTGACAGGCACGTTCTGTTCCCCTCATTCAAATCTTTCGTTTGACGGCTGGCCAAATCGAATATGATTCAGCAACTTCTGATCAAAGAGTCAAAGCTGTGGTAATACGGCGTTACACAATTTTGACACTCGCGCGACGTTGTGAGGCAATTTTATACATATGTGGAAATTAGGCCACACTTCGTTGTCAATTATTGTATACAACAAAGGTGCGAATACGCGAATCTCCAAGTTTTTGTAGGGACATCGCATTATCCTGACGTTGGGCACAAAGTTTGCCAGTCATTTTTTCGTTAGGAAATTCGGAAAAATGGAAAATGGGTTAAACTCCGCCTGCAAAGCGAACCTCAACTGAGGCGGTTGCTATCCTTACTACTCAATTCATTTGATTTGCTGACTGAAATTTCATGACGCTGGCCATATTACCTCGAACAGCGTCTTCTGCTTAACAACTGGTCCGGATAATCGGAAATAAATCCGGTTGCCGCATACTTCCGAAACAGGAGGAATTACGAGTGTTTGTAGCTGTCGAAGGTAACAACAAATCCGGTAATAGCAGAACATGGCGCGTAAATGTCGGCACAAGTCTTCCGCATATGGTTTTCGATGAAGTCGAAACGATTGTGGTTGATCAAAACGAAGTTCGAGCGGATGTGGTTCGGCGCTTGCTACTACGTGGCCTTGAGGCTTATAGACGCGATGGACTGCTGGACGAACCGTGCGAGAGAGACGAATAATCGATCGCCTTCTGAGTATCACGAAGCTTCGCAAATACGCAAAGCTGTCGGCGGTTGAGTGTCCGCTTCCTGGTTCCAGCCCGATGTTCCGGCCGAAGTGTGGTTCAAGTAACCGGTCGTTTATTCCGGCGAAATGCGTCTGAGTCTGCAGGCGATTGTGGGGAGTAACAGCCTTTTGTTTCTGTATAGTTGAGACATCCGGGCTAAATACAAAAGGGTCGTCTGGAATTGCAGACGACCCTTAATAATTTTGTGGCGACGCAGGTGATCAGATTCAAGGAAGCCGGCGATCGCGAAAAGCCTGGGCAAGTTCCCTGGCGCGGGGAACCACATCAACTGCTCTCGCAACCTGGGGATCGTCGAGAACAAGCACCTGGTCGGCGGTTACCCTTCCGAATGCCGCAGTCACCATTTCAAAACGCAATTGAATATTTACGAAGTCGCGATTCTTATCGATCAGTTGGGCAGTAGCTTTCCAGGTCGGATCTTTCAGAGCAAACTGCTTAAAAGCCTGAAACAACTGGTCACTGACGACGAAATCTTTTGGTTCGACCCGGTGATTGAAATTAATCTGACCAGGTACCTTGAAACTGTCGAATCCGTTTACCCTGCCGTTTGCGAGGTCGCGAGCGAAAAAGAAAAGCGGATTCAGCAACCGAGCTTGTGCCTGACTTATAACGCGCGGTTTAATAACTTCGTCGGGCGCGATACCACCACCACCAAAAACTGCTCGCCCGGCATCGGTGTGGGTTTCAGGTCCGGCCGGTTGCTTGGACGGGACGTCGGTGGAGTCACGGCTAAGGCCGCCTTTGGTATAGTAATCGTAGAAACTGGCGTTGCTATAGTCACGCTGAATGAGCCGACCGGAAGGTGTGTAATACTTCGCGGTCGTTAGAGTCAAGCCGGTGCCGTAATCAAGCTGAAAAATTCCCTGAACCAGACCCTTTCCGAACGAGGTCTGACCAACTATCACAGCACGATCGTGATCCTGCATCGCGCCCGAAACAATTTCCGACGCGGAGGCGGTGTTACCATTTACAAGGACTACCAGAGGCGTTGTATCAGGGTTGGCATTAGTCGATTTGTAATTTTTTTCGCTGTAGCCTGTTTTTCCCTTTTGGGTCAAAACCAATTGACCCTGTTTTAGAAATATTTCAGAAACCCGGATCGCCTGATCCAAAAAGCCACCTGGATTGTTTCGGAGGTCCAGAACAAGCGATGTCATTCCCTGTGAATGCAAAAACTGTAACGCATTTTGAAGCTCGTCGGCCGTGCTAAAGTTAAATCCCCGAGTCATATCGACGTAGCCAACTCCAGGCCGAATCATGTAGGCATCCGGGACTGAAGGCTGTGGCACGACATCGCGAGTTAAGTCGACTGTTTGTGTAGCGTTATCAGAGGCGCGTTCAATGGTTACTTTAACAACCGAGCCCCGAGGGCCCCTGATTTTGTCACGAACATCGGCAGAAGATTTTCCGTGCATGTCAACGCCATCCACGGCGGTGATTCGATCACCAAATCGAAGCCCGGCCTTGGCCGCAGGAGACCCTTCAAATGTGGCGGTTACGTAGGTGTCAGCTTTTCCGTTCGCTGCCTGGTTTTGAATTGAAGCCCCAATTCCAAAGTATTCTGAACGCTGTTCGGTCTTTAGTTCGTCAAATTCCTCGCGATCGAAATAATTCGAGTGCGGATCCAGAGTGTGAAGCATTCCGATGATCGAGGATTTGAATACGGTGTTATAATCAAGTTTCTTGCCATCTACGTAGTTGTCTTCGATTAGCGAAAGCGCCTCGGTCAAATCCTGTTCGATATCAGCTGCGGCCGCGCTCTTCTTGCTACGGTTGCGATTAGCGGAGACACTGCCTGCAGCCGGCTTCCCGAGTCGAGTCCCGTTGTCGCGGTTGTCGTCAGTGGGTTTGTCCTGGGCAAACACGAGCAGAGGAATTGAAAGAACTAGACTTAACAGGATCGCCATTGGAAGGCTAAGGAAGGATCTTTTCACAGCAAATTGCCTCAATAAAAGTGATTAAGTTAAATTACAATACCAATCAGTGCCGATAGAACCGGCACGATCCCCATTATTCATGCATAGTAACGGATGCGCTGGGGCACGACAAGGTTGCGCGCGCGAGCGCCTGGGCTGAAATCAGGGCGGTTTTCACCTTCCCGATTCCACCCAAACGGCCCTCTTCCGGCGATTTTGGCTTAAGACTTTTTGGACACTGGTGAGCGAGAATAGTTTAGTGGCGAGCGGCGAAAAATGAGGACACCTCCCGCAAAAGTGTCCGGCCGTGCAGTTTTTCAGAAATATGTAACTCGTATTTAGAAATCGGTGAAAGATCGATGAAGAAACAGCCCGTAAAACAAAGTAAAAAAAAGCCGGTTAAGTTGGCTGATAGCCACAACGTACCCGGCCCGTTTGAAGAACGGCTACGCAATTCCCTTCGACTGGTTGATGCTGCGAACGCCTTGACATCCCCCCTCACGCGCTCGATTGAAAACCTGCTTCGTGTCGCATGCGAGTCCGTAAACGCGAGTGAGGCATCGGTAATTGTACGCGATGGCAACCGTGGCGGCCTCAAATTTATGAGTGCGATTGGACGCGTTGCTGACAAGCTGCTGAAGGTGAAGATTCCACAGGGAAAGGGAGTCGCAGGATTTGTATTTTCCAGTGGACAGCCGATGGTCGTATCGAACGCAGCCGAAGAAGAGAGTTTTTATGCGGAGGTAGATCGAGCAACCGGATATACCACTGAAATACTGCTTGCAACTCCTTTGAGAATACGAGCAGAGGTGATTGGGGTGCTTGAACTCGTTAATCGACCAGGAGTTCCGCCTTTTGAGTCTTTTACGCCCGAAGAGATGGACCTCTCGGCACATTTTGCGGACGCCATCGCGACGCTGGTCGACGCATACGAAACCGCCAATTTGGTTGAGAATATTTTTGACCGGTCAATGCAGTTGGCAGACGCAAAATCTGCAGCGCCGGTCGACGAATTGCGTCGTTGGGCGAGAGCGGTAAGATCAGCGCCAGAGCATCGAGATATGTTGACTATGGCCATTGCATTGGCGGAAATCGCGGATGCCGGAGAAGCCGAGCGGGAACTGTGCCGTAACATCGTTGATGCGCTTGGGAAATGGTCAAAGAAGCGATCCTTTTCACCATTCGAATATTCTTCTTATTGATAACCGGATCTGACCGGAGCAGGCAGCCTGCACCTGGCATAAACGAGATTAAAGACATTGAGTAATTTGTGGGATCTGATTAAGCCTGAAAACCTCTGGCACAACCGGACGGGTAAGGGCATACGTGTGGCGATAATCGACAGCGGTATCGACACCAATCACCCAGCATTACAGGGAAAGGTCACCGAGTCTGTCGAGGCGGTAACCGAAGGTGGACGAATCGTGTTTCGGCCATCAATTTCCGGCGATGTCGCCGGGCACGGGACCGCTTGTGCGGGGATCATTTCATCGATTGCGCCCGGCGCATCAATCTACAGCGTAAAAGTCCTGGGATCGAAAGCTTCCGGATCAGGCGAGATGTTCTTAGCGGGTCTGGATTACGCAATAAAGCAGAAAATGGAAGTCATCAATCTTTCCCTGGGAACAACAAAACCCCAGTATTTTGGGCCGTTACACGAGTTATTGGATAGGGCTTATCAAACGGGTTGCATGGTTGTCGCTGCCGCTAATAATTTGCCCCAACCGAGTTATCCGTCAATTTTCTCGTCATCTTTGATTTCGGTTGTTAAATCGGACGTTTCCGACCCATTTGGCTTTGGGTATAGATATGGAGAGGTTATCGAATTGACAGCACCTGGCGTTCAAATACGCACTACATGGCCAGGGGGCGGATACAGGAATTTGACAGGAAACAGTTTTGCGTGCCCACACATCAGCGGTGTGATTGCACTGATAATGGAAGCCCATCCAAACCTGACTCCATTCCAGGTGAAAACCATCCTTTTCCAGGCTGCGCGCCACAATCAGAATGGCAGCAATCCTGGCTCGATTTCGAATCTTTGACTCGTCGAAAGGAGAGGTATAAGGTGGGAATATGTGTTCGTCTTCACGAAAAATGATTGTGAGACAGGCCGCATAACAGTTGCGGCGAACATCTAAGGGAAGTATTTCGTATTTGTATTCAACCGACTCGTGTAATTATGCGCGAAATAACGGTTAGGAGGCTTTTTCGGTATGAGTAACTCATTTGACGAACATCCGTCTGAACGCGTTGACGATCTAATGATTCGCGAAGAAGAAGCAGAACATGACCAAAGTTCATCACGAACGGCATCTTCGGTCCGGGAAATGGCGTCGCGAATCCCCGAATCATTGAGCGCAATTGGACGTGACATCAGCCGGACCATCGAACGCGCGATTTCCGCCAAGGACGACTATGTGGTGGCCGTTAAGGTGTCGCATAACGCGCAGGAAAAACTAGATCAACTGGTTCACGGCGGTGTTTTCCGCAGTCGTGCTGAAGCAGCAGCATTTCTGATCGATGAAGGCATTAAGGTTCAGACGGCTTTGTTTGAGCGGGTCGAGCAGAAGTTGTCGGAGATTGAGCGTTTGCGGGCCGAATTGCGTGGCATTGTAAATAATCAACAGGGAAACGTTTCAGATTAAAGCAGAACAACGAATTTGAATTTCCGCAGAAAGGAATAGCTCGGGAGGGCAAAAAGGGAGGCGCGTTAATCTAATTTCCGAAGAAGACGACAGAACGTGAGCGCGGCGAAGTGGTCCGCTCGCGTTCTGTTTTGCTTCTTGTCGGACCTGATAATTTTAGTTTTGAAGGTCGACGCGCGCGCCACTTCCCTTTCCGCGTTTAGTAGCTTAGTCTTACTCTGGAAATCATTACGAACTTGGCAGACTTGAGGTCAATTTTGGCGGACACATTTCAACTTCCACACACTCCTATTGAATCGTTTACGCTTGAGAACGGGCTAAGAGTCATTTTAAGTGTCGACCGCGCAATACCGGTCGTATCAGTAGCCGTCTATTACGATACCGGGTCTCGAAATGAAAAGGTTGGGCGGACGGGGTTTGCGCATCTTTTCGAACATATGATGTTCCAGGGTTCCGAGAATGTCCCGAAGGCTGCGCATTTTCAATGGATTTCCAATGCCGGCGGGACCATGAATGGAACAACTTCCAGCGAACGAACAAACTATTTTGAAACGCTGCCGGCAAGTCAGTTACCATTGGCTCTATGGCTTGAAAGCGACCGTATGCTTTCTTTGAAAGTGACGCAGGAAAACCTCGACAATCAGCGAAGTGCAGTTAAGGAAGAAAAGCGCCTAAGAATCGATAATCAACCATACGTCCCCGGATTTTTACTGGCAGACGAATGTATTTTCAGCAACCATGCAAACGCGCATTCGACAATTGGATCTATGGAAGATCTGGATGCTGCAACAGTTGAGGACTGTCAAGAATTTTTCCGAATATACTATGCACCGAACAATGCCGTTCTGAGCATTGTCGGTGATTTTGATGTGAACGAAGCACGGACGCTCGTCGAACGATATTTCGGGTCGATACCGAGTCAGCCGCCTCCGCCGCCAGTTGACGTCAGTGAACCTGTCGAAGTTGCAGCGCGTCGGCAGGTTTATAATGACAGGTTTGCTCCCCTGCCTGGGTTTATTATCGGGTGGAAAGTACCGCCGAGACGAACGCGCGATAGTTACTCCCTGTCACTTGCCCTGGATATTCTGGTCGAGGGCGATAGTTCAAGGTTATACCAGGAACTGGTAAAGGAGCGGGAATCTGTCGTACAGATACAGGGTGGCATCGACGAAAGGCGGGGACCTTCCGCAGCTTTTGTTTTCGCGTTACCCAAACCGGGTAATACGCCAGAACAAATCAGGGAAAGCATAATGAGCGAGATCAGGCGTCTGGCTGAAGAAGGACCAACCGACGAAGAGATGCTGAAACTCAGAAACAATCTCTCGAACGACGCTGTTCGCGGACGGCAGTCGTCTCTGTACAGAGCTCAGCGATTGGCGGAATATGCACTTTATGACGGTGATCCCGAGCTATTCAATTCTGAACTGGGGATTTATCTGGGTGTGAGCGCGGACGAGATTCGACGAGCAACCGCAAGGTATCTCGATACTGACAACAAAGCAATTTTAGACATCATTCCGGCAGCGGAAGAGGGTGGCGAACCTGCGCCGGCTGATGCGGAGCAGCCAGGAGAACCCACGCAACCAGGTGCACCTCCGCCGCAAATACCGACCGCGCTTGTGCGAAATAGTGGGTCCGCGGAAAACCGCGTCCCAGTGTCATAGCGCCATACTTGCCGAGCTGACCGTTGGAATTCCACCACTTCGCCATATCCATCTCGCCGAAGCGCGCCACAGCGAGCCTGAGCTTAAGGAGGCGGTCTAGGTCAATGGCCGACGAAGTCATCCAGCATCCCTCTGAGCAGAGTCGCGGCCGTCATTGTCAGCACCCCCGGCGCGTACCCAGCCGTCGATTTCGGAGAGTCGGAATTTCCAAAGCCGTCCAACTTTGTGCGCCGGAAGCGCTTTTGTCTCTATCCAGCGATAGACGGAATCCTTCGCGACGCCAAGGTGTTTAGCGACGTCGTCTACTGCTACCCAGGGCTCACTTGTCATTGTGCTTTTTTGACCTCTGTCCAGCCGATGCCAGCGCCCAGTAGAGCCTAATTGAGTCAAGTTCAGTATGGAATACCAAACCAAAGTCGGTTAGACGCGGAACAGTGTATAGCTGACTGTTTGTGGAGTAAAACGGCGGTTAGGCACGAGCTGGGCGTGCGCGGCTGCTTCGCTCGCCCCTGCGGTGTTGCGCGTCGCCTGTGGCGGCGGCTGCGCAGGGGTTTGACCGCCTCGCTTTTGTGAGGGATTCGGGGAAGCGCCGCCCGTTACCTGAGACGGTCTGCCGGCGCAGGTTCAGACGGCAGACAGCGCCATCTCAACCTAAGCGCGCCGCCGGCGGAGAGCGAACCGGCCTGCGGGTCGTCGCTCCGCAGGCTCCGCGCCGCGTCCTCGTCCGCTCCACTCACCGCCCCGGCCGCCGATCCCTGCGGCGGCCGTAGGGGTCTGCGCTTCGCGCAGTAGTTGTTCGGTGCCCGCCAATCCTGGCGGGCTGCCCTTCGTTCCTTCCGCAGTCAAGTCCCGCTCGACGCCCGCGCGTGATCTCCGCTCGTCTGTGGCCCGACGAGCGAAGCTCGCGGCCGACGAGGCGCTGCGCGCCCCTCGCCGGGCGGGGCTGTGACTACGGCTGGCCCTGCGGGCTTTCGGTCGCCAATGGCTCGATCGCGCAAACCGCGCGGATCGCGCCATTTGGCAGGAGGTGCCTATGACATGACCGAGTTGTCCGATTCCCCTTTTTAGTTTCCTTATTGGAGCAAATACACATGGACATGAGAGCAACCACCACCGGGCAGGAACTGCTGATCCCGCTGACGGCGCTGCGCCCTTCCCGGCGCAACGTCCGCAAGAGCGGCGGCACCCCGATCCGGCAACTGGCCCGCAGCATTGAGCGGGTCAAACTGCTGCAAAACCTGATCGTCACCGACGGCGGCGACGGCAAGCACTACGAAGTGGAGGCCGGCAAGCGCAGGCTCAAGGCCCTGCAACTGCTGGCGAAGCGCAAGCGCTTGCCGAAGAACCACGCCGTTCGCTGTCTGCTGGTGCCGGATGAGGCGGCGTTGACCGCCAGCCTCACCGAAAACACCCAACGCGAGGCCATGCACCCTGCCGATGAGTTCGAGGCTTTCCGCGATCTGGCCGAGCAAGGCCAGCCCATCGAAGACATTGCCGCCGACTTCGGCGTCACGCCGCTGACGGTGCAACGCCGCCTGCGGCTCGCCAACGTCTCGGCGCGCCTGTTGGCGGATTACCGCAAAGATCAGGTGACGCTGGACCAGCTTATGGCGCTGGCTGTTACCGATGACCACGCGGCACAGGAGGCAGCGTTCTACGATGTGCCCGACTGGCAGCGGCGCGCCGACGCGCTGCGGGAGCATCTGACCGCGCAGGACGTGGACGCCTGCCGCGATGCGGTGGCGCGCTTTGT
>Ga0137415_10006333_pt1 | contig 11730 bp, 7 predicted proteins | sample CZODoug3_1_1_16f_FD_183082 | JGI IMG/M metagenome (GOLD analysis project Ga0137415, IMG submission 183082) | Vadose zone soil fungal communities from Angelo Coast Range Reserve, California, USA - CZODoug3_1_1_16fungal (Hybrid Assembly) | ecosystem: Environmental > Terrestrial > Soil > Vadose...
GAACACCGCCAGCGAGATCAGCACCATCACCGCGATGAAGTCCTGCAGGAAGCCCAGCGCCGCCCAGTGCCCGACGAGCGGGATGTGGAACTTCTCGTCGAACAGTGCACCATAGGCCTCGATGTAGACCGTGAGCAGGATGATGAACGCCCACATGGTGAACAGGTGGGCCAGGCCGGGAATCGACCACTTCAGCAGCTTCCGCTGGCCGAGCACCTCGACGAACTGGGTGCGCAGCCGGGCGCCGAGCTGGTCGGTGCGGTCGTGTGCCGGCTGGCCCGAGCCGATCAGCCGGTAGAGCCACCACGCCCGCCGGCCGGCGATGGCCAGCACGATGACCGTCACACCTAGGCCGATCACCATTCGCGCGATCACGCTTTCCTCCCGGTATGGGTTGCCGGTGAAGGGTAGACCCGGCCGGAGCTGGGCGCTTGGGATGCCACGCGCGGCGGCGTGCCAAGCTACTGGACGGTAACAAGCTGGCTGTGGCTGAGCACCGTGGGCTGGCTTACTCGCCCTGACCCGCGTCACCCCCGGGTGTGGGCGTTCGTGTGCGGGGGGCGAACGACCCACCCGGGCGACTCCACCGATATTCACCCGAACGAGTGGGTGTGGTCGGCCGTTGATGGCGCCAGAAGTGTGAATCGGGCCGGGTTATTTGAAACGGCCACGGTGGAGATGCCGCGCGGCTAGTCTTCATTTGTGCTCAAGATCATTGCGCCGCGATCCGCTACTGCGGCGAGGTCCCGAGTCGGTGGCGCCCGGTCGCTTCCCGATCGCCGGAATTTCGGCCTTTCGGCATGGGGTCCGCTGAGATTGGTGATCGCCGCGACGGTGCTGGGTTCGCTCTTGCTGTCTGGAATCATCTCCGAGAGAGAGGTGGTAACGGAATATCGCACAGTTGCTGCTTCGTCGGATGGTGGCTGCACGTTGCGTGACGGACCCGGTGACCTCAATCAAAACTGCATCCGGGTCGACTACACCAAGAACTTTGTCGAGCAGATCTACGGGTACATCCAGTCCGGCAAGGCGCCAGCACTGCCGACGACGGTGTGCGATATCTCGGTGGAGATGTGGGGGACGCCAGTGAACGGGCCGCCGTTTCGCGTCACTCACCAAGCGTCGGGTTGTTCTGAGGTGTCACGTGGCGCTACCTACCGGATTGGAAAAGCTCTGGTGCCCGGCTCCCAGGTCTGCAGTCGCACGCTGTGGCAGAATTCCTGGTCGAGTCCGGCGTGTGTCGAAGTCCGCCATCCGTAGTTCTCCTAGTCAGCCGTCGAGACAAGGCATTTACGTCATGCGCGAACTTGTCAGTTCATGCGATCAAGAGGTCGGCCTTGTCCGGTGTTCGATTGGGCATCCTTACCGAACCTCAGATCGCCTGCTGGTCGGCTCAGCGGTCAGGACGCCTGTTGGTCCGTTCGTGGGAGCATGTGGGTGGCTCACCCGTTCGAAGCCCCGAATGGAGTATCCGATCACTCTGTGGCACACAGGACCGGCGCGCCTGCACCCTCGGACGGGTTGGGGCGTCCTAGGCTTGCCTCTCGCAGCGTGGTCTACTCGTGTTCGAGCCCTGCAGTTGATCACCATCGGACGCGGTGGCCGCGGGCCGACGGGGGCCGGGGTGGGCACTCGGCTCACGACCATTGCACGTGAGGAGCCGACATGACCAGCCTGTTCGCCAGCGAGACCGTGCGGAACCTGCTGGCTCAGGACAAGCAGTTCGGCACCAGTGGGCTGCAGGCATGGATCCAGAGCAACATCGTCCCCTTACTGTTGCTGGCGATCGCGGTGATCCTGCTGTGGATCGGCGGCCGGGGCGACAACGCCGGGGTGGCGCGGCGCAGCGTTGGGCTCGTCGTCGGCTTGGCCGCGCTGGGTATCGCGGTGTCCGGCAAGGCGGGCGACGTGGGCAAGTTCCTGGCCAGTCTCATCGTCGGTGGCTCGTGATATCAGGGTCCGACTTCGATTCGCGCCCGCCCGGTGTGTACCCGGCGGGCGTTGCACGTTCGTGGACCCGGTGGGCTTACCCTGGCCCGCGAGGGCGGGCGCTGCGAGGTGACCGCGATGCGGGTGCGAACTGATGACGAGATCTACCGGATCGACCAGGTGTGGCTTGGGCCGCCCCGAGCCACGTTCCCCTGGCGGGCAACCTATGCCAGCTACCTGGTCGGCTTCCTGATCTTCATTGCCGTGCTCTTCGTGCAGCGCCGGATCGGCATCCAGTTCAACATCCTGCCCACCGCCTGGGCGCTGGTGATCACCGTGGCGCTCACCCGGCTGATTTCCCGCAAGGTCAACTACGAAAAGGGCGTAGTGCACCTCTTCGAACACTTCTGGCACGAGGTCACCGGCCCCCGGGAGCGCACCGCGCACCGGGGCGGCGGGGTGCGCACCAACCATGTCCGGGTGCGCCGCGCGCTGCCCCGGGGTGATCGGGGTGGGCGCTGATGTTCGGTGGCGGCAAGCAACCCGCGGGGCGCTCCGGGCGCCCGGCCCGGCCGGCGAAGGCGGCCAAGCCGGCCAGGGCGGTCAAACCGGCCAAGGCCGCCCGCCAGCCCCGGGACGGCGGCCAGCGCCAGGTCCCGCCGCCCAAGCCGCCCAAGGCCAAGGTGGCGCGGTCCCGGGCCGGTGAGTCGGCCGCCCCCCGGTACCACTCCACGATCAACCTGCGCTCCATCGACGGGCACATCACCCGCACCGCCACCCAGGTGATGGCCTGGTACCGACTGGCCCCGCAGGCGTGGAGCTTCCGCAGCGACAACCAGCGTGAGCTGCTCATCCACCAGATCGCCGCGCAGCTGGGCGAGCTGCAGGGCCGCTGGCTGCACCTGCGGGTCACCACCCGGCCGTACCCGGTGCACATGTGGGCGGAGGCGTTCGACCACAACGCGCTGGGCCGCCCACCGGACGTGGCCGGTGCGCTGGGCTGGGACGGCTTCCTGGAGGGCGAGCAGCGCCACCTGATGGGCCTGTCCATGTCGGACAAGGAGGTGTTCCTGGGCGTCGAGATCTCCGGCCGGGGCACCCTGGACCGCTGGGTGGAGCGCGCCGCGCCGGTGCTCGGCAAGCTGGTGCCCGGCGCCGTGGCGGCCGAACTGGCCGCGCTGGAGTCCGAGGTCCGGCACGTCAACGAGCTGGTCGCCGGCACCGGGCTGGACGCGGTGCCCGCGCTGGCCGACGACATGGCCTGGCTGATGCACCGGTCCTGCTCGCTCGGGCTGCCCGCGCCGCGCACCCTGGCCGTGTCGCCGGGGGCCGGGCAGTCCGCCCGCTGGGAGACCGAGGATCTGGCCGCCTTCACCGACGGCGTCGAGCTGCACCAGGAGCCGTACGCGCCGACCGTGCGGGTGGTGGGCCGGCTGCGCAGCCAGACCGTCACCAGGCACGTCGCGGTGCTCACCATCGGGCTGATGGACGGGCTGCGCATCCCCGAGGTGGACGACCCGTGGATGCAGCGCAGCGATCGGCTGACCTTCCCGGTGGAGTGGTCCGCCCGGATGTACATCCGCCGCCCGGAAGAGGTGACCGGCGAGCTGCAGCGGCAGATGGGCAAGGTGCGCAGCCAGATCCGGCACTACACCCACGACCACGACCTGGACCCGCCCATGTCGCTGGCCCGCCAGGCGGACCGGGTGCTGGAGATCGAGGACGAGCTGTCCAGCGGGCTCACCCAGGCCAACACGCGCCTGTTCGGCTGGTGGCGCATCGCGGTGGCCGGCCGGGACGAGGCGGAGGCGGTGTCCCGCGCCCAGCAGCTGCTGGAGATCTACCGCCCCAAGGTCTCCGTCGAGCACCCCGAGGCGCAGTACCGCTACGCCCGCGAGTTCATCCCCGGCGAGCCGCTCGCGTCGAGTGCCTACCGCCGGCGAGGCTCGGTGACCTGGGCCGCCGCCGCGGTCCCGGCCGCCACCGCCGCCGTGGGCGACCGGCGCGGCATCATGCTCGGGGAGACCTGCACGGCCACCCGCCGCCCGGTGGCCTGGGACCCGTGGCTGGCGCAGGAGGTGCGCCGGGCCTCCGGGCTGACGGCGGTCGTGGGCGGTTTGGGGAGCGGGAAGGCGCTGGCTCTGAACACCCCGCTGCCGACCCCAACTGGGTGGACCACCATGGGTGAGGTTGAGGTTGGTGACGAGCTGTTGGACAGCAACGGCAAGCCCACCCGAGTAGTCGCCGCGACCGAGGTTATGCACGGCCGGCCTTGCTACGACGTGGTGTTCTCCGACGGTTCGGTGATCCGGGCAGACGCACAGCACGAGTGGCTGACCCGAACCAGGAAAGACTGGAAGGCCGAGGACCGGTTCAAGCAGCGAGTGCGACGGCTCGTCGTGGCATCGGGCGCCGCCCGCCCCGTCGTTCGGCCCGGCACCTGTCACTGTGGCTGTGGTCAGACCACGAGCCGGACGGCTTACGGACGCTCGGCGATTGGCCTGGCCGCCGGGGACCACTTCCGCTACCGGAAGGGTCACCACCGACGCGGCACGACGTCTATCTCGGTCAGCCAACGTCCAACTGTGCACACCACGGAGGAGATCGCCGCATCCCTGATCTCGGGTCGACAGAACAACCACGCCGTTCCAGTGGCAAGCGCCTTCCAACTGCCTGAGGCCGACCTGATGGTCGATCCCTACGTGCTGGGTGCTTGGCTCGGCGATGGGACGTCCTGTCGCGCCGAGATCACGGTCTACGACCAGGAGATCATCGCCGAGATCGAGGCGACCGGCCAAGAGTGTCGAGCGCGCCAGTCGCCGCACCAGTACGGTCTCGTCGGTGGCTTGCAGCAGGAGCTACGCCGGATCGGCGTGCTGAACAACAAGCACATTCCCCGGAACTACCTCCGCGCTTCCGAGGACCAGCGGCGGGCGCTGCTCGCGGGGTTGCTCGACACCGATGGGCACTGCACCAAGACAGGCACCGTCGAGTTCACTGCCACGAACGAACGGTTGGCACGGGATACCCGGGAGCTGATCCTGAGCCTCGGCTACCAGGTCAGGCTGCGCACCAAGCCGTGCAACGGTCGGCGCCCGGAGACCTCAACCGCCTACACCTTGGCGTTCACCACCGAGGACCAGGTTTTCCGGCTTCCGCGTAAGGCGGCTCGGCTCAATCCGACCATTCGGTCGACCAACGAGTACCGCTACATCGTGGACGTGGTTCCGGTGACTTCGGTGCCCGTCCGGTGCGTGCAGGTGGACAACGACGAGCATCTCTACCTCGCGGGGGAGACCTGCATCCCGACGCACAACTCCTTCCTGACCGGGCTGATCGTGTACAAGACGCTGCGCGCCGGTGCGCAGTGGACCGTGCTGGATCCGTCCGGGCCCCTCGCCGAGCTGACCAGGTTGCCCGAGCTCGCGCCGTTCTCCCGGCACATCAACCTGCTGCGCGCCGACCCCGGCATCCTCAATCCGTACCGGGTGGTGGCAGAGCCCAAGATGGAGCACTTCTACGAGGAGGACGACGCCGAACGGGCCTGGCGCCGGGAGCGCTCACTGGCCGCCGCCACCCGCCGCCGGCTGGTGCTGGACGTGCTCACCGGGCTGCTGCCCTTCGACGTGTCGCGGCTGCCGCACACCCGGATCGTGCTGCTCCGCGCGGTGCGCGAGGTCGGCGGCTCGCCGGACCGCAACCCCGCCCAGGTGATCGACGTGCTGCGCCGGCACGCTCGCGACGGCGAGGATCACGCCGGCGTGGTGGCCGACTTCCTGGAGGAGCGCCGCGAGCTGCCCCAGGCCGCGCTGCTGTTCCCGGACGAGACCAGGGACGACCCGTGGCACGCCGACCGGGAGTACCGGCTCACCGTGCTCACCATGCAGGGCATGACGCTGCCCCGCCCTGGCAGCCCACGCGAGGAGTGGACCGACGGCGAGTCGCTGGCCGTGGAGCTGCTCAACCTGGCCTCCTGGCTGACCCAGCGCACCATCTACGACGCCAACCGGAACCTGCGCAAGGGTGTCGCGCTGGACGAGTCGCACTTCCTGTCCCAGGTGCCCACCGGCAAGGTGCTTATCGACCGGCTGGCCCGAGACTCCCGGAAGTTCAACGTCCGTGCGCTGTTCGCCTCCCAGCTGGCCGGCGACCTGTTGCGGGTGTCCGGGTTCGCCTCGCTGGTCAACGCGGTGTTCGTGGGGCGCACGGACGATGACGAAGCACAGGCTCAGGCGCTCCGTTTGCTGCGGGTGCCCACCGGAGTGGGTTACGAGCAGATGCTCGGCACGCTGTCCCCGCGTCCCCGGGTGGACGACCGGCCGGACGACACCCCCCGCCAGTTCGTCTTCGCCGACGGGCACGGCGGGGTGGAGAAGATCCGCATCGACATGGAGGCGCCGCACCTGGCACACCTGGCCGAGGCGCTGGACACCAACCCGGACGCCGCCCGGGTGTCCACCTCCGGGCCGCCGTCACCGGCGGTCGGCCGCGGTGGCGATGGTCCGGCGGCGGTCGGCCGGGGCGGCGAGGCCCCCGCGCTGCCCGGCTGGGGCACCGGCACCGCCTCCGGGCAGCCCGCCGTCGGGCAGGCCAACGGGGCCGCCCGGTCGTTGGAGAGCGGCCGCCGCCCGGTCCCGATGGGCACCGGCCGGCGCGATCCGATGGACGACGAGGAGATCGACCTGCTCGACGACCTCGACGAGCTCGATCATTCCGGCGAGGGCGTGCGGTGACCGGGGCGTGATCGCGGTACTGCTCATCGTCACGCTGGCGCTGGTCATGGGCCTGCGCCGGCGCGGTGCAGGTGCACGCCGGCGCAGAGCAAAGCCCCGGCGTTGGACCCGAGTGACTCTGGTCGCCGGCCTGGTCACCGGCTCGATGCTGATCGGCCTGCCGGCATACGCCTCCCCGTTCGACTGCAAGGACGCCCCGGAGCCGGACCGGCCGGGCTCCGGGCTGGTCGGCTCGCTGGACCCGGCCCCGCTGGGCGTCGGTGCGCCGGACAGTGTCTATGCCGAGGTCGGGTATGCCGGCCTGGTCTGGCACACCTACGACCTGGGCTGCGCCGGCTCGGTGGCCGACCCCTCGGTGACCACCGACACCTGGCTGGGCAACCAGACCTTCAACCTGGCCAAGTTCGCCGTCGGCGGGGTGGATTGGGCGCATTACCTGCTGGCCAGGGGCGGTGACGTGCTCACCCCGCTGGACAACGTGCTCAGCCAGGGCACCAAGGCGATGTACGACGGCGTGTTCAGCACCTTCATCGGCCCGGCGCTGCTCGTCCTCGCGCTGCTGCTGCTGGCCCTGGCCTTCCGGGGCGACCTGGCCAAACAGGCGCAGCGGGGTGGGTTCGCGGCGCTCGCGCTGATGGTCGGTTCGGCCGCCTACCTGGCCCCGGTGAACTGGGCGAAGGTCGGCGACGAGCTGCTGCTGAACGGCGTCACGCAGATGCAGCAGGGCTTTCTGAACGCGCTCGGCCAAGGTGACGTGGACACGTTGCCCACGCTGCTAACCGATCGGGTGGTCTACGACAACTGGCTGCGCGGCGAGTTCGGTTCGCCGACCGACCCGAAGGCCGTCGAGCTGGGCCGCGACCTGCTGCGCGCGCAGGCGTTCACCAAGACCGAGATGGCCGAGGGCAAGACCCAGCAGGCCGATGTGGACGCCAAGAAGCAGGCCTTCGCGGACGTCGCCGGCAAGATGGGCGACCGGTATCCCTACTTTCAGGGCAAGTCCGGCAGCCGGATCGGCGTCGGTGTCCTCGCGGTCATCCAGGCGGTGTGCATCGCGCTGTTCCAGCTGCTGTCCAAGGTGTTGGTGCTGGTCGCGATGCTGATGCTGCGGCTGATCGTGATGTGCCTGCCGGCCATCGCGGTGGTCGGCGTGCTGCGCCCGGACACGCTGCCCACAGTGGCCAAGGTGGCCGGCTCCGCGCTGGTCAACACGCTGGTGGTGGGTGCGCTGGCCGGGCTGCACGCGTTGCTGGTGATCTCCCTGTTCAAGCCGGGCAGCGGCATCGACCTGTGGCTGGCGCTGCTGATCACCGGGGTCACCACGGTGGTGCTGTGGGCGGTGGCCCGGCCGTTCCGCCGGCTGGTGTCCATGGTCGCGCTGACCCGCGAGCAGTTCGGCGGCGTCGTCCCCGGTGCGGGCACCGGCCCGATGTCGCGGATGTGGGGGCGGCTGCGGGGTAGCGAACAGGACGAGCGCCAGCAGCGCTGGTGGGAGGAACGGCGGGCGGACGCCAGCCGGCCGCCGGAGCGCGGCGCCTACCGGCCGGAGACGGTCCAGGCCACCGCCGCGATGGTGCCCGAGCAGCGCTACGCCGGTGGCTGGCGGCCGTCTGAGCGCGGCCAGCTGGACGCCCCGAACACCCCGGCCGTGGGCTCCGGGCATCCCCGGCGGGCGCTGGGTGGCGGCGGTAGCGGGCTGGGCGCGGTCGGTGGGTACCGGCCGGGCGGCGCCGACCCCGGTGAGGTGGACGAGCGGATCCTCTACCGGCGGCCGGATGCCCTGCCGGAGCGGCCGCGACGCCAGCCGGTGGCACCGGAGCTGGTCGACGGCGTGCCGGTGTACCGCATCTACCGACCGCGCCCGGTGCAGCCGATCTACCCGTACGGCGGTGGCCGTGAGTAGCGCGGGGGTGCGCCGTGCCGATTAGGTCCCCCAAGGGTCGCGGCGCGGCGTACCGGTCGATCTGGCAGTGGCCGCTGCGCTCGCCGGCCCGGCTGATCGGCTGCGTCATCGTGCTGCTCGCCCTGGTGATCGTGGCGAACTCGGCGTTCGGGCTGCTCAGCGGCCGCTCCGGACACAGCCCGGGAATCCTATACGGCGGCGGGGACACCAGCGCGCCGGCCGGGCGCACCCCGACAGCTCGGGCGGCGCCGCCGGCCGAGGCCACCGCGCTGCCCCCGGTGCCCGAGCTGACCCCGCGCACGCTGGCTCCCGCGCAGGCCCCGCGCGCCGCGCTGACCGCGGCCACCCGGTGGACCGAGGCGTGGGCCCGGCACCCGGCCGGCACCACCACACAGACCTGGGTGAACGGGCTGCGGCCGTACACCACCGACGAGTACCTCGGGGTGCTGTCCACGGTGGACCCGGCCAACGTGCCGGCCACCAAGGTGACCGGGCCAGCCCGCGCGGTGCTGGTCTCGCCCGCGTCGGTGCGCGTCGAGGTGCCCACCGACGCGGTGACCCTGGTGGTCCTGGTGGTGAACACCGCCGGCACCGAATGGAAGGTGGCCGGCTACGACCGGGCCGCCTCCCAGTGACGGGGACCGGGCCGTGGCGCAGGTTCGCCGCCCTGCGGCTGCTGCTGCCGCTGGTGGCCATCGGGGCCGCGCTGCTGCTCTTCCTGGGCGTGGGGCTGATCATCAGCTTCGGCGGGATGGGCGGCCGAGGGGCGTCGCTCGGGCCGTGTGACGCCACCCTGGGTCCCTTCGGCGCCACCGCCGACTCGCCCGGCTCGCGGGCCATCATCGGCGTCGCCCAGCTGTCCGACGAGCAGCGGCAGAACGCGATGGTGATCATCGGGGTCGGCAAGGGCATGGGGCTGCCGCCCCGGGCGTGGCTGGTCGCGCTGGCCACCGCGATGCAGGAGTCCGGGCTGCGCAACCTGGGCTACGGCGACCGGGACTCCCTGGGGCTGTTCCAGCAGCGGCCGTCGCAGGGCTGGGGCAGCCCGGCGGAGGTCACCGACCCGGTGTACGCCACCACCACGTTCCTGCAGCGGCTGGTCCAGGTGCCCGGGTGGGACCAGCTGCCGGTCACGGTGGCCGCGCAGACCGTGCAGCGCTCGGCGTTCCCGGACGCGTACGCGCACTGGGAGGGGCTGGCCGCGCGGCTGGTGATGACGCTGGCGGACGTGGCCGACCCGATGGGCTGCGGCGTCGGGGCGGCGAACCTGCCGGAGGGGGTGGTGCGCACCGCGATCAACTTCGCGCTCGGCGAGGTGGGCAAGCCCTACGTGTGGGGGGCCACCGGCCCGAACGCCTACGACTGCTCAGGGCTGATGCTGCGCGCGTTCCAGGCCGCCGGCATCTACCTGCCCCGGGTGGCCCGCGAGCAGTACCAGGCCGGCGGGCACGTGCCGCTCGCCCAGGCGCAGCCCGGTGACCTGCTGTTCCTGGCCAGGGATACGCACGACCCGGCGACCATCCACCACGTCATGCTCTACCTGGGCAACGGCGCGATCGCCGAAGCGCCGTACAGCGGGGTGCCGGTGCGCGCCCGGCAGATGGACTGGAACAACCCCGAACTGGTGCCGCTGGCGACCCGCCCGGGTACCGCGCCGAACCCCGCCTGAGCGGTCCGGGCCAGAATCTCCCCCATGCCGAGCGACCCGTTCGCCCCACCGTCCAGATCGGGCCCGCCGCCGGCCTCGGCCACCCCGGTACGTGACTATGCCGACATCCCCTGCCCCGGTGCGTCGGCCGACTATCTGGTGGTGCCCCGGTCGTTGGCCCAGTCCATGCCGCTGCGCTGGCAGCAGGTGTTCGTCGACATGTTGGCCGACCTGCACGACGCCTACCGGCACCTGAACTGGCCGATCTACCGGGTGGTGCCCAGCCGCCGCGAGCTGCTCACCGACCTGGACGAGGCGCAGCTGGCCGCCGCCGGCTACGTCGCTGACCTGGACGCGGACGGTGAGCTGATCTTCCGCGACTCCGCCGAGCGTCAGGTGCGGGACGCGCACGCCACCCGGGTGCTCGCGCCGGTCGAGGACCCCATCCCGCCCGCCGCCGCGGGCCGGGTGGACCCCCGCCCCGCCGACGACCGCATCTGAAGAACGCACCGCGCCCGGGAACAGATCCGGGGGGTGGATCGTTGAACGGCTCGACAGGGTTGAGTGCACCAGGCTCAAGGATCGAGTTGACGATCACGGGCTCACTCGCTCAAACTTGAGTCACTGGAACTCAAGCATGGCTCGCAGTAGCACAGGAGGACAACCACTATGGCTCGTGCGGTCGGAATCGACCTCGGGACCACCAACTCCGTCGTCGCCGTCCTCGAGGGTGGCGAGCCGACGGTCATCGCGAACTCCGAGGGTTCGCGGACCACTCCTTCGGTCGTCGCCTTTGCCCGCAACGGTGAGGTGCTGGTCGGTCAGTCGGCAAAGAACCAGGCCGTGACGAACGTGGACCGAACGATCCGTTCGGTCAAGCGGCACATCGGTACCGACTGGTCCACCGATGACATCGACGGCAAGAAGTACACCGCGCAGGAGATCAGCGCCCGGGTGCTGCAGAAGCTCAAGCGGGACGCCGAGTCCTACCTGGGTGAGGACATCACCGACGCGGTGATCACCGTGCCCGCGTACTTCGAGGACGCGCAGCGCCAGGCCACCAAGGAGGCCGGTCAGATCGCCGGCCTGAACGTACTGCGGATCGTGAACGAGCCGACCGCGGCCGCGCTCGCCTACGGCCTGGACAAGGGCGAGAAGGAGCAGACCATCCTGGTCTTCGACCTGGGTGGCGGCACGTTCGACGTGTCCCTGCTGGAGATCGGCGAGGGCGTCGTCGAGGTCAAGGCAACCAACGGTGACAACCACCTCGGTGGCGACGACTGGGACGAGCGGGTCATCAACTGGCTCGTCGAGAAGTTCAAGAGCAGCCAGGGCATCGACCTGACCAAGGACAAGATGGCCATGCAGCGGCTGCGTGAGGCCGCTGAGAAGGCGAAGATCGAGCTGTCCAGCAGCTCCAGCGCCACCATCAACCTGCCCTACATCACGGTGGACGCGGACAAGAACCCGCTGTTCCTGGACGAGACGCTGTCCCGCGCCGAGTTCCAGCGGATCAC
>Ga0137415_10006334_pt1 | contig 11730 bp, 10 predicted proteins | sample CZODoug3_1_1_16f_FD_183082 | JGI IMG/M metagenome (GOLD analysis project Ga0137415, IMG submission 183082) | Vadose zone soil fungal communities from Angelo Coast Range Reserve, California, USA - CZODoug3_1_1_16fungal (Hybrid Assembly) | ecosystem: Environmental > Terrestrial > Soil > Vadose...
CGCGGTCACCTTAATCTTGCCGTTGCCGAGGCTGATCGTATCGCCGTCCACGGTCACGGTGCCGGGGAAGCGGCCATGCACGGAATCGAAGCGCAAGAGATGGGCGTTGGTCTCGACCGGGCCGAGATCGTTGATGCCGACCACCTCGATATCCTTGCGGCCGGACTCGGCGATGGCCCGCAGTATGTTGCGGCCGATGCGGCCGAACCCGTTGATCGCGACCCGGACTGCCATCTGTCTCTCCTTCAATTATTCTTGCTACCCCCGCGGAAGGCGCTTGAGCCGTCCACGCGGGTTTTTGCGGCGGACGCCCGGTTCGGCCGGGCGGGAGCGGATAATATGCCCGTTAGGTAGTCCTTTTTTCGGCCAATCTCAACCGTCAGCCCAACTGCTTCAGCGCAGCGTTAACCGCCGCCTCGGCGGTAATTCCGAAATGCTTGTAAAGGTCCTTGACCGGGGCGCTGGCGCCGAAACTGTGCATGCCTACAAATGCGCCATCCGGCCCGATCACCGCGTCCCAGCCGAACCGGACCGCGGCCTCGATCGCAACCTTGACCGGGGCGTTACCGATAATGGCCTTCCGTTTCTCCACAGGTTGCGCCAGCAGCAATTCCAGCGAGGGCACCGAGACCACCCGCGACGCGATGCCGCGCTCGCCGAGCTGCTTCTGCGCGGCAACCGCGATCTCGACTTCGGAACCGGAGGCGAACAGCGATACTTTGGCCTCGCCCTGCGGGGCGACCAGTTGATAGGCCCCGTGGCTGCAAGGGTTATCGGCGGGCGCATCGGTACGCAATTGCGGAAGGTTCTGACGGGTCAGCGCCAGCACCGTCGGACCATCGATCCGGTTGAGCGCCAGCTCCCAGCATTCGGCTACCTCGACCGCGTCGCAGGGACGGAACACGCGCATGTTCGGAATGGCGCGAAGGGCCGCGAGATGTTCGACCGGCTGATGCGTCGGTCCGTCTTCGCCGAGACCGATCGAATCATGGGTCATCACATAGACGACGCCGGTGCCCATCAACGCCGCGAGCCGCATCGCCGGCCGGGCATAATCGGTGAAGACCAGGAAAGTCGCGCCATTCGGCGCGAATCCGCCATGCAAGAAGATTCCATTCATGGCCGCCGCCATGCCGTGCTCGCGGATGCCGTAGTGGATGAAACGGCCATTCGGCGTCTTGGCCGAAAAGGCGATCGCCGATTTCGCTTTGTTGTTGTTGGAGCCGGTGAGATCGGCCGAGCCCGCCACGAATTCCGGCATCGCCAGCACGATCGCCTCGATGACGGATTCGGACGATTTGCGGGTTGCGATATTCTGCGGCGTTTCAAGCAGCGCCTTCTTGTGGGTCTTGAAGGCCTTGGCCAACGCGGGCGGGCGCTCGTGCCGCAAGCGGCGTTCGAACTCGGCGCGCTTGCGCGCAGACAGCTCAGCGAAGCGAAGCTCCCACGCCGTGCGCGCGGCGGCGCCGCGGCTGCCGGCTTCGCGCCAGCTTTTCAGCACGTCGTCGGGCACCGAGAAAGGCTCCAGCGAAATGCCGAGTTTCTCCTTGGCGCCCTTGAGCTCTTCGGCGCCCAGCGCCTCGCCATGCGCCTTGGCGGTGCCGGCCTTGGTCGGCGCCCCGAAACCGATGGTGGTCTTGCAGGCGATCATCGAAGGCTTATTGGATTTCTGCGCCCGCGCGATCGCGGCGGCGATCGCCTGCTGATCCTGGCCGTCGATGAGTTCGGCCTGCCAGCCGGCGGACTTGAACCGTTTTACCTGGTCGACCGAGTCGGAGATCGAGGTTGGACCATCGATCGAAATGCCGTTGTCGTCATACAGCACGATCAGCTTGTTGAGCTTCCAGTGCCCGGCGAGCGCGATCGCCTCCTGCGACACGCCTTCCATCAGGTCGCCGTCGGACGCCAGCACGTAGGTGTGATGGTCGACAACTTTCCTGCCGTACTCGGCGGCGAGCATCCTCTCCGCGAGCGCGAAGCCGACCGACGTCGCGATGCCCTGGCCCAGCGGGCCGGTCGTGGTTTCGATGCCCTTGGTGTGGAAATTTTCCGGATGGCCCGGCGTCAGCGATCCCAGCTGGCGGAAGTGCTTGAGCTGGTCGAGCGTCATGTCGGTATTGCCGGTCAGGTACAACAGCGAATACAGCAGCATCGAACCGTGCCCGGCCGACAGGATGAATCGGTCGCGGTCCGGCCATTTCGGGTCGGCGGCGTCGAATTTCAGGAACTGCGTGAACAGCACGGTGGCGATGTCGGCCGCCCCCATCGGCAGGCCGGGATGGCCGGATTTCGCCTTCTCGACGGCATCCATCGCCAGCCCGCGAATCGCATTGGCCATACGGGAAGGATCGACCTGCGTCATGATGAAAATCCGCCTGAAATGAGCTGCCCTGGGGGTGATTCGCGCTGGCGGCGAATGGCCGGGCAGGACTGTGGCAACGGGAAGCCGGGGCTGGATAGCATCTCGGTTCCCGGAGTCCAAGGCAGCCGAACGCGCCATGGGGCCGAAAAGTTGCTTTGTGGTGCATAGCTGCGAAGTGCCGTTGCGCTGGCCTCGCTTGCCACGTAAATTTCCCGGTCTAAACGCTTGCCGAACCGCGAATTTTGCCGTGCGGCGGGCTCATGGAAGGTTCGCGCTGCCAGCATGAACGATCATTCCACCAACGGTTCCGGAAGCGCCGAGCCAGCATCGGCCGATATCGACGCTGCCTCGCGGCGGCTGATGATAGCGCTCGATGCACTGGAGAGCGCGGTCGAGCGGCGTCGCGAAGCCGATCGTGACGAGAATGAGCTGGCGACCCGGATTCAGGCGCTGGGCGCGGATCGATCGCGGCTGGCCGACGAACTCGATGGATCGCTGGTGAAATCGCGCAAGCTCGAGCGCACCAATCGCGAGATCGCGGAACGGCTGGATGCCGCGATCGGCACGATCCGTTCGGTACTCGATGCCGGAGAGACTTCATGAACCATATCAACGTTACCATCAACGGCCGGCAATACCGGATGGCCTGCGAGGAAGGGCAGGAGGTGCAGCTTTTGAGGCTCGCCGAAAGCCTTGAATCGCGGATCGCCACGCTGCGCGGCAAGTTCGGCGAGATCGGCGATGCGCGCCTGATCGTGATGGCGGCGCTGACGGTGTGCGACGAATTGCTCGATGCCGGTCAGCGTATCCGCGGCCTCGAACAGGAACTCGCCGCCTTGCGCAACGTCCGCTCGGTGGCGACGGAACGCGCCCGGGCCACGCAAGCCGCGGTGGCCAATGCGCTGAATTCCGCGGCCGACCGCATCGAGAAAACCACGCAGGTGCTCAACCGCACCATCGGCGGTGGCGTGGCGATTGGTTGACCATCGCCCGCGTTAACGCTGGCGGATCGGTCCCATCGTGGTTAGATTGGTGACGCGAAGCTGTGTCGCGCGTCAGGAGCCATATATCCCCGGGGCCTTATCGATCCTTCCGGGAACTGTCCCTGGCCAGGTCCGTGGACTTGGTCACATGGTGCCCACCTACTTTCGTAGGGAACTCCGGGATCGAGCGCTCCAACGGCCATCACGGCTTCGCACTTTTCTTGTTAGATTCGCACTTTTCTTGTTAGATATGACCTTCCATCGTCATGGCCGGGCTTGTCCCGGCCATCCACGTCTTTAGCATGCGTGCGAAGAAAGACGTGGATGCCCGGCACAAGGCCGGGCATGACGGTATTCAATGCCGAGCCTCTCTGCTTCCCTGGAAGTACAAAAAGCAACCCTCCGCGCTGCCGCGCTGGTGGCGCGCGACGCGTTGAGCAGTGAGCAGCGCGCCGCCGCCGCGGAGGCCGTCGCCAGGCGCGGACTGCCGTTTCCGATCAGCCGCGGCACCGTCGTCGCCGGCTATTCGCCGATCCGCAGCGAGATCGATCCGATCCCCCTGATGCGGACGCTCGCCGCGCGGGGTGCGCAGTTGGCGCTGCCGTCGATCACCGCGCGTGGTCAGTCGCTCGCATTCCGCGCCTGGTCTGCCAACGATGGATTGCTGCCCGGATCGCTCGGCATCCTTGAGCCGTCGCCCGCGGCAGCTGAAATCATTCCGGAAATCATGCTGGTGCCGCTGGCGGCCTTCGACCGCGCCGGTCACCGCATCGGCTATGGTGCCGGGCATTATGACTACACCTTGGCACATCTGCGCAAATTGAAGCACATCATCGCCATCGGCGTCGCGTTCGCGGCGCAGGAAATCAAGGCCATTCCGGCGCTGCCGCACGACGTGGCGCTGGATTATGTGCTAACGGAAACGCAGACATTCGAATTCCGGAGCTTGTAACTTGCGCATTCTTTTCGTCGGCGACGTGGTCGGCAGGGCCGGCCGTACCGCGATCTCAGCGTATTTGCCCGGCATGATCCGCGACTGGGCGCTCGATCTCGTGGTCGTCAATGGCGAGAATGCCGCCGGTGGCTTTGGCATCACCGAGGCGATCTACCAGGAATTCATCGACGCCGGCGCCGACGCGGTGACGCTCGGCAATCATGCGTGGGATCAGCGCGAGGCGCTGGTGTTCATCGAGCGCGCGCCGCGGCTGGTTCGCCCTGCGAATTTTCCCAAGGGGACGCCGGGCCGCGGCACCGCGCTGGTCGACACCAAGAGCGGCAAGCGCGCGCTGGTCATCAACGCCATCGGCCGCGTCTTCATGACGCCGTTCGACGACCCGTTCGCCGTCATCAACCGCGAACTCGAAGCCTGTCCCTTGACCGCGGCGGCGGATGCCATCGTGGTGGATTTCCATTGCGAGGCGACCAGCGAAAAGCAGGGCATCGGATTTTTCTGCGACGGCCGCGCCAGCCTCGTGGTCGGCACCCACACCCATGTGCCGACCGCCGATCATCAGATCCTTTCCGGCGGCACCGCCTACATGACCGACGCCGGCATGACCGGCGATTATGATTCGATCATCGGCATGCAGAAGGAAGAGCCGCTGCGGCGCTTCACGTCGGGCATTCCCTCAGGCCGATTCGAACCGGCGCTCGGCGTCGCGACGCTAAGCGGCGTCGCGGTCGAGACCGACGATTCAACCGGGCTGGCGCTGCGGATCGCGCCGGTGCGAATCGGCGGCAGGCTCGAGCCGACGCTGCCGGGATTTTGGACGGGTTAGGTTTTGAGCTCGTGAACGTGCCTTTGGACGTTCCTTTGGACGTTCCTTGGCCAGCTTACCAATAACCGCACGAAGCCTGCAGCTGCGCAGACAGCGCTTCCGGGCATTGCGAGCAATGCTTCGTCGAGGCATCAGTCGGTCGGCCTTCGTATCTCCGCTCAAGATGAAAAGACTTGATGAAAAGACTTGATGAAAAGACTTGGCGGTTATCAGCCATACGCCATTGATGCAGTGGTACGAGAGATAGTCGAGATACAGGAGCGTATCGATCCTGACTCGAACCTTCACCATCGCTTGCGTGGGTGAAGCGAAATCTACCAGCAATATCTCCTGCTGGCGCGGAGCGTTCCTGGACTTCGGCGATGGTCCGGTGGCAAGTGCATTCTTGTATTCATGCGCGGCCAACAGACGCAATTTTCCGTCTCGCAATCCGTGCAATTGTGCGCTCGACGCGAATACCTGGTCGAAGCGCGACACGTCGTTGTCGAACATCAGTTCGAAGTAGCGCTCAACGGCGTCAATCAGGGACTGGCAGGTCGAACGATCGGGCATCGCTGGTTCTCTCGACAGGTTGCTGATACCGGCAACCGTGACACGCGCGCCACGCGCATGTCCTTGCAAAGTGCGCCAATATTAGTGAGAAAAGAGCAGTGATCTGCCCTTTTTTGGCCTGTGGGATGCGTTACTATGCCAAAACCTGATCTCGATACCATTGACCGCCGCATTGTCGCCGAGCTGCAATCCGATGGACGGTTGAGCAACGTCGAACTTGCGGACAAAGTCGGCTTGTCGCCATCGCCCTGTCTGCGCCGCGTCAAGCGTCTGGAGCGAGATGGGTACATCGAAGGTTATCGGGCGGCGTTGCGGCGCGACCGCGTTGGTCTTGGCTTCTCGGTATTTATCGGCGTCAAGATCAACGGCCACAGCAACGAGGGCGCAATGGCATTCGAGAAGGCGGTGGTAGCGATGCCTGAGGTGATCGCATGCCATCTCGTCTCCGGTGAGTCGGACTACTTCCTCGAAGTCGTCGTACCCGATCTCGGTGACTACCAGCGCTTTCTGGTCGGCGAGCTGCTCAATCTGCCAATTGTGCGCGAAGTACGCAGCAACATTGCAATCCAGACGCTCAAGGCAGGGGCGCCATTGCCGCTCGATCACCTCGAATAGAGCAACCTCAAAATCTTCGGCAAATTGCGAAGCAGGGCGGCCAGAACAAAGCTGCCCGCGACAACCGCTACTGCGACGTCTGCTTTCGCAGCTCGGCCACGTCCTGCGCGGTGAGCTTCGAGCCTCGGCTGCCGAAGCGTGCGGTTACGTAGTTGGCGACCGCGGCGATCTCGGCATCGGAGTGGGTGCTGCCGAACGCAGGCATCGAGACCGAGCCTTCTGGCACATGCCGCCTGGTGCCGGAGATCACGATTTGCGCCACATTGGTGGCGCCGGGATCGTTGACCGCCCACGCACCGGTCAGCGTGGCGAGCGGCGAGATCGGGCTCTCGCCGCTCCAACCGTGGCAACTGACGCAGGCGCCTTCGAACACCATTTTTCCGCGCGGGTCCGGCGTGCCGCCATCCCTGTGCGATGCAGGCGCCGGCGGCGCCAACGTCGCCGGCAGGTCGGTCGAGGCAGCTGGAGGCACGCTGCGCAGATAGGCCACCACGGCACGGATGTCGTCCGGCGCCATCTGGCTGAGGCTGTGGTCGACCGCTTCGCCCATTGGCCCCGCAGCGGTGCCGTGACCCGCTGCATGTCCGATCGAAAGATAGGAGACGAGATCGTCGTCGCGCCACGCGCCGACTCCGGTGGTCTTGTCCGAGCTGATGTTGAAGGCGCGCCAGCCTGCCGTCACCGCGCCGGCGAACTTCTTGCGATTGTCGAGCGCGAACGCCAGGTTTCGCGGCGTATGGCATTCGCCGCAATGCGCCAGCGCCTCCGCGAGATAAGCGCCCCTGTTCCATTCCGGGCTCTTCGACGTATCGGGCTCAAACCGCGTGTCCGGATTGAACAGCGCCGACCAGAAGCCCATCGCCCAGCGCTGGTTGAACGGAAACGTCAGCGTATTGGCGGGCGCCGCCGCGCGCACCGGCGGCAGGCTGAACAGATAGGCCTTGATGGCCAGCGCGTCGGCGTCCGACATGTAGGTATAGGACGTGAATGGCATCGCCGGATAAAGCCGCGCGCCATCACGGCGGGTGCCGCGATGAACTGCGTTCAGAAAATCCTGGTCGCTGTAGTTGCCGATGCCGGTCTCTTTGTCAGGCGTGATGTTGGTCGAATAAAGCGTGCCGAAAGGCAGCTTGAATCCAAGGCCGCCGGCATATTCCAGGCCACCTTGCGTGGTGTGGCAGACCATGCAATCCGCCGCCTTCGCGAGATACTTGCCGCGCTCCACGGGGCTCGCCTGCGCGAGCGCCGCCGGCACTCCGCTCGGATTGGCGCCGCGGTAATCCGCGAGCGCGACTTTCGCACCATCCGCGAATGCCATCGGACCGGGGCCGCGGATAATCCAGATCCCAATCGCCACCGCAACCACGGCGATCGCGACGACGCTGAAGAGAATGCGACGCGCAGCCGGGCTCATGCTTTTTTCCCCGCTGCTATCAGGGTGCGGTCGATCGGCAGCCGCCGCAAGGCGACGCCGGTCGCGGCATAGATGGCGTTGCGCAACGCAGGCGGGCCCGCATTGACGCCGGTCTCGCCGATGCCGCCGGGCGGCTCACCGCTTTTGACGATATGAACCTCGATCTTCGGGGTCTGGTCGATGCGCAGCATTCGGTAGTCATGGAAGTTGGATTGCTGGACCCGGCCCTTGTCTATCGTGATCTCGCCATAGAGTGCGGCGGTGAGGCCAAAGATCAATCCGCCCTCGAGCTGCGCCTTGATGGTATCGGGATTGACGGCAATCCCGGTATCCACCACCGAGGTCACGCGGCGCAGCAGCACCTCGCCGAGCTCATCGACTTCGGCTTCCACCACCGTCGCGATGAAGGTCTCGAACGACGGTTGCACGCACACGCCGCGCCCGACGCGCGCCGGCAGCGGCTGACCCCAATCGGATTTCTCCGCCGCGAGATTGAGCGCGGCCAAGAGACGCGGCTTCTTCCCGAGCATCGCGCGGCGGAACTCGACAGGATCCTTGCCCGCCTTGCGGGCAAGCTCGTCCATGAAGCATTCGACGGCAAACACGTTGTTGTTCGGGCCGACGCCACGCCAGAACCCGGTCGGTACCGCCGGCGGTTCGGCCCGCACATATTCGACATGAAGATTGGGAATGTCATAGGGCATGTCGGCGGCGGCATCGATGGCGTCGATGTCGATGCCCTTCTGGAACGCGGGCGGCAGCCAGCGCGCCAGGATAGCCGAACCGGTGACGCGATATTTCCAGCCGACGATCTTGCCGTCGGACAAGGTCGCGGCAATGGTGTCGCGATAGACCGGACGATAGACGTCGTGCTGGATATCTTCTTCGCGGGTCCACACCACCTTCACCGGTCCGTCGACATGCTTGGCGATGCGGACGGCTGACACCACCATGTCGGGCTCGAGCTTGCGGCCGAAACCGCCGCCGAGCAGGTGGTTGTTGACGATCACTTTGTCGACCGGGAGGCCGGCCGCTTTCGCCGCCTCCGACTGCACCCGACTCACGATCTGCGTGCCGGTCCAGATTTCGCAGGAATCGGGCGTGAGGTGAACCGTGGCGTTCAACGGCTCCATCGCCGCATGGGCGAGAAACGGCAGTTCGAATGCTGCTTCGAGTTTTTCACCTGACGCAAGGCCCTTGCCGATATCGCCGGTGGATTTGGCGACCGCGCCGTCCTTCTCGCTGGCCGCGCGCAAATCCTGCCAGATGTCTTTTGAGTTCACGCGGGCGTTCGGGCCTTCATCCCAGTCTACCACCAGCGCATCGAGGCCTTTCTTGGCCGCCCACATGTGATCGCCGACCACAGCGACTATATCGTCCAGCACCACAATCTGCTGCACGCCCGGGATCTTCTTGGCGGCGCTGTCATCGACCTTGCCGACCTTGCCGCCGAATACCGGGCAGGCCGCCACCGTCGCGAACTTCATGCCGGGAAGCATTGCGTCGATGCCATAGACGGCCTTGCCGTTGACCTTATCGGGCGTGTCGAAGCGCTTGAGCGGTGTGCCGATCAGTGTGAAATCCTTGGGGTCCTTGAGCTGAAGGTCCTTGGGCGCCGTCTGGCTGCTCGCGGCAGAAGCCAGCGCGCCATAGGAAAGCTTGCGTCCGCTTTCGGTATGCGTGACCTCGCCGTTCGATGTTTTGCAACCGGCCGGCTCGACCTGCCATTGCTGGGCTGCGGCCTGCACCAGCATGGCGCGCGCACCGGCGCCGGCATTGCGCAGCGGTTTCCAGAACGCGCGGATCGAATTGGAATTGCCGGTGACTTGAAGCCCGAACGTGGGATTGCCATAAAGCTTGTCGTTCGGCGGCGCGTGCTGCAGCGTGATCTGTTTGGGATCGGCGTCGAGTTCTTCGGCCAGAATCATCGCGATCGAGGTATAGACGCCCTGTCCCATCTCGACCTGCGGCATCACCAGCGTGGTGCGGCCTGTTACGTCGATACGGATGAAAGCATTAGGCGCGAATTTGCCATCGGTCACGTCGGGCGGCTGCACCGGCTCGTTGACGGCGCGAACGGGAAGGTGGAATGCGAGCAGGAACCCGCCTGCCAGACCGCCGGTCAGCAGGCTGCGGCGTGACATTCCGTCAGAAATCTTTTCTGCACTTGTCATGGCGCGCTCCTACGACTGGCGTCCGGACGCGGCCTGCTTGATCGCGGCGCGAATACGCACGTAAGTGCCGCAGCGGCAGATATTTCCTGCCATCGCAGCGTCGATGTCGGAATCATCCGGATTGGGCGTCGCCGCGAGCAATGCCGCCGCCGACATGATCTGGCCCGACTGGCAATAGCCGCACTGGATCACCTCGAGATCGAGCCAGGCTTTCTGCACCTTTGCGCCGGCCGGCGACGCGCCGATGCCTTCGATGGTGGTGACGGCGCGATCACGCACCGCGCCCACCGGCAGCATGCAGGAGCGCACCGGCTTGCCATCGACATGCACCGTGCAGGCGCCGCACATGGCAATGCCGCAGCCGAACTTCGTTCCGGTCATGCCAAGCACGTCGCGGAGGACCCAGAGCAGCGGCATGTCCGCTGGAGCGTCGAACGCCTTCTGTTCGCCATTGATTGTCAGGGTGGTCGACATGGGCGCCCTCCAATTCAACGGCCGCCGACAGCGGACACGTTGGCGAAGTCATGAGTGACTATATCGCGCCGCCGTCAGCTAAGAAGCGAATATATTTTTCGCAATGCTGATTTTCGCTGTTGCCGAGGCAAACGCTGCGACATCACGCAGTCGTGTTGCACCTTGAGAGATGATGGTCGTCATTCCAGTGTGCTCTTTCGGTCGGCAAATCGCCGACCCGAGGCCCAGCCCGGAATCCTATGCGCACGGACGTGGTTATGTCGGGGCGGCGCCTACCGAGCAAATGCAAAGCCTGTCATCAAGGCAAAGGGCGTCGGCAGTCTCGGAAGAGCGGGCAAGCCAAGGAGGTGAGGCATCAACGGCGAAAAAGCTTCGTTCGTGCCTCCGCCTAATAGATCAGGACTGCCGAAAGCCCATGCGGAATGCGCCCCAATGGCGGCCTCGGACGCGAATCGGCGACGAGAGATCCTTCATCAGGACAAACTTGCCGCCACCCATGTCCCGCCGGTAGGTTTGCAGCAGAAACGGCCTGGTATTCCCGGCTACTTTGCGCACCGCGCGATCGTTGAATAGCCGCCTGTTGCGGCAGTTCGCGTTATTCCAGACCGGGTCAGGTCCCTGCGGCAGGCGATAGTTCGGATTATGGGTCGGAAGATATCCACCTTTGGCCCATGCGACGCAGAATACGATTCTGGGATCGATCTTTTGAATCGGATCCTGAATCGGCGGCAGGATCCGGTCGGTGAACGCGACATAGTCGGTGAGGTATTGCTTGGGGTCGGTGCCGCGAATTTCCCGGTATTGCTCGTCCATCAATTGATCCAGGCTGATGTCCCCGCGTTCAATGGCGCTCTCGAACGCTGCGGAAATCCGCTTTGCGGTATCGATCACGACGCGGATCAGCGGCGCATCGGATGTCTCCACCCCGCTATCGGCGATCAGCTCGATGAGCCCCTCGGAGAGGTCTAGCAGTCTGGCGACCCTGTCATCGGCATGCTTCAGCTCGGTCGATGACAGATCGACGCCCTTTGCCAGGGTGCCGAGTTCATTGATCACCATGTCGCAATCGGCGAGATTGGAAGTCGCCGCCTTGGCGACGCCATCGATCTCATGGCCCACCGCCGTAAAGCCGTCCTGGACGCGGACAATGATGCCCTGAATCTGCTGGGCGCCTTCGCCGGCGTTTTTGGCCCGAACCGAGGCGTCGCCGCTCGCGCCGATCAGGTTGCCCACCTGGCCGTCGAGATCGCGAACGGTTTCGCCGATCAGATGCGTCGCCTGGCGCGTCGCTTCGGCGAGGCTCTTCACCTCGCTGGCGACGACCGCAAAGCCTCTTCCCGCGGCGCCGGCGCGGGCGGCCTCGATGGTCGCATTCAGT
>Ga0137415_10006335_pt1 | contig 11729 bp, 10 predicted proteins | sample CZODoug3_1_1_16f_FD_183082 | JGI IMG/M metagenome (GOLD analysis project Ga0137415, IMG submission 183082) | Vadose zone soil fungal communities from Angelo Coast Range Reserve, California, USA - CZODoug3_1_1_16fungal (Hybrid Assembly) | ecosystem: Environmental > Terrestrial > Soil > Vadose...
TTGCTGGCGGACAAGACGCTGGAGGTGGATTTTTTCAAAGGTGCCTTGCAAAAAGTCGAGGCTCGACGCCAGCGGAAAGGAAGCTCTGGCGAGAAGGCATCTACGACCAAATCCGGGACGTAGTGTCGAGGCAAGGCAGCTTGGGTATCGAGCAGATGTGTCAGTTAGCACAGGTAAGCCGGGCGGGCTTCTATCGGTCTTTGCAGGAACAGAGACCGGTGGAAGAGGAGATGGAAGTGCGATCGGCGATTCAGCAGATCGTGTTGGAACATCGGCGCCGCTACGGCTATCGGCGGGTCTCGGCGGAGTTACGGCGCCAGGGCATGCTGGTCAACCACAAACGAGTGGCGCGCATCATGCGGGAAGACGACCTGTTGGCCCTGCCGCCGAAACGGTTCGTCGTGTCCACAGATTCCAAGCACGAGCTGGAGGTCTATCTCAATCTGGCCAACCGCATGAAGCTGACCGGAATCAACCAGCTCTGGGTAGCCGACATCACCTACATTCGTCTCAAAGCCGAGTTCGTCTACTTGGCGGTGATCCTGGATGCCTTCTCGCGCAAGGTGGTGGGCTGGGCGCTGGATCGGACCCTGGCCAGCCGGCTGGCAATCGCAGCCCTCGAGCAGGCGATCAGGAAACGGCAAATATGCCAGCGACGAATACGTGGTTTTGCTCGAGAAGCATGGAATGATTCCGAGTACGAGTCGGCCAGCGAACCCTTACGACAACGCCAGCTGCGAAATCTTCATCAAGACTTTGAAGCGGGAGGAAATTTACGCGAACGAATACGAGGACTTAGAGCATTTGCTTGCGAACCTCGAACAGTTCATCGAGCAGTATTACAATCGGCAGCGCTTGCACTCGGCGCTGGGCTACAGCTCTCCGGAAGAGTTTGACCGACAGGCCGAGAATCCAAACTCCGCGGTGGAGCTGAGGAGTGCGACCATGAGGTTCTTTCAGGCATGACGAAAGCTTCTACAGAGATGCTGGAGAAGGTGAGTCCAACTCCGTGCCCTTCTCCAGACCTCATCCCCGCTACCAACTCGTCCACGAGATGGGCTCCATAAAATCGCAGATTGTCTCAATGGAGGGGTTCAACGAAGACCAACGGCAAACCCCTTCCGTTTAGGGCACTGGAGCTTTGCTTGAGCGAAAAGCAGACATTGTTTTAATTGGAAGTCGTCAGAACGAGGAGAGCGTTTAGAGCGGGCAGGCGTGCGCCCCAGGCGGGTGCGCTACCAGGCTGCGCTACGCCCCGACTCTACTGCTCCACTGATTCTAAACCACTTCCAAAAACGTCACCACTACGGAGGCTTTTGTTCTACTTTCTTGGAGCAAACTGTGTGGACCAAAGCTTCGGAAGCGAAGCAGGTCACGTGGCCGGCGGCCCAGTTCACCATGAGCCTGGTGGGATTTGGCCACGTTTTCCCCACCGCAGGTGTGCCCCCTGGCCAGCGCGGTATAATCTCTCCCCGATCATGTCTGGTCCGCGTTATGCCCTGGTAGCTTACGTAAGAAAGCCGGTCGGGGAGTTTGTCGAGAAGCTGCGCCGTGAATTGCATCCGGAACTGCCCCACCTGGCGGCTCACCTCAGCATCCTTCCGCCACGGACCTTGCAGGGGAGCGAGACAGAGGCTATCCGGGAGTTGGAAGAGGCGTGTCGCGGCGTCGAGCCATTCGAAGTAACCCTCGGCGAAGTTGAGACGTTTATCCCGGTGACGCCTACAGTGTTCATTCGTGTTGCGCACGCCGCGATGCGCATGCAGGATCTCCACGAGCAACTTAATCGGGCCGCCGTTTGCTGCACTGAGGAACTGCGCTATATTCCTCATCTCACGATCGCCAAGATGGGGACGGAAGAACTAGCATGGAAGGCCTTCGAAGTGGCGCGAAAGCGGTGGTCGCAGTACTCGGGCAGCCGACATATTGCGCTTGAGGAACTGATGTTTGTGCGGGAAGAGGTGCCGAACTCGTGGGTGGATCTGGCCCCGGTTCCTCTGGGGCGGACTTTGGTGTCGAGGAAAAAATAACGCAGCCAGCTCTCTTCCAGGCGCGGGCGGTCTCACACAAACGCTAGTCCCTGTTCTATTTCCAGATCCAAAAAGGAACATTTGCCAAAAGGACATGTCCCTGCCAGTCCTGAAGCGTGTCCCTAAGTGTGTTGCCAAGGTTCTGCCGCGAGGAAGAACATAGAAAAGTCGAGGCGTGGTGCGCACCAAGGTCAGGCCGCTTCCCCAACGGTTTTCGGCGCCACCTCTCAATCGGGAGTCGCACACGCATGCATGTGGGGGTCTATGGTTCGGGATATCTGGGCACGGTGATTTCCGCGTGCCTGGCGGACTTTGGAACCCCGGTCAGCTGTTGCGACACAGACAGCACCCGCATGGTCGAGATGGCCCAAGGCAACATTTGCTTCTTCGAAAAAAACCTCAAAGAAATCGTGAAGCGCAACGTGCGCTGCGGCCGGTTGTCGTATTCGACTGACGTCGAGGCATTCTCGAAAAAGGCGCAGGTAATCTTTCTCGCGGAAGATTCAGCTGAACACCTGGAGGAGTTGGTCCTCCGAATCGCACGGCATTCGACGCATCCGATCACCTTTTCGCTGGTAACCCCTGCGTCGGTGGGGACGGCGGCTGCTTTGGAGCGAGTGCTCAAGAATGCGAAACTAAAGGCCACCATCGTCTCCCAGCCCATGTTCTTCACCGACGGTTGTGCGGTCGAGGATTTTAACTGGCCGGATCGGATTATCCTGGGAACCCAGTCGGCGGAGGCGGTCTCCGCACTGAAGCAGATCTTCCATCCGCTGGTGATGCGCGGGGTTCCGGTGGTCGTCACGAATCACGAGACGGCTGAACTGGTGCGCGAGGCTGCGACCGCCTTTGTCGCAACTAAAATCTCGTTCATCAATGAGCTGGCGACGTTGTGTGAGCGGGTGAATGCCGACGCCATGAGCCTGTCGCTCGCCCTCGGTCTCGACAAAAAAATTGCTCCGCGTTGTCTGCAACCGGGAGCCGGGATGGGCGGAATTTTCGCCGAATCGGACATGGATTCATTGGCCGGACTGGCCCGCGAGAAGGGCGTTGACCTCAAAGTGCTCTCCGCTGCTCGTGAAGTGAATACCGCGTTGGTGGAGCGGCTGGTGCAGAAGATCTCGGGGATGGTTCAATCCGTGCAAAACAAAGATCTGGGCATCCTGGGGCTCGCGTTCAAGCCCAATACCAATTCGGTTGCAGGCTCGTCGTCGATCCGCCTAGCGCAAACCCTGGTCGAGCAAGGGGCACGTGTTCGGGCGTACGATCCGGTAGCCCTTGCGGATGCGAAGCTGCATTTGAACGGAACAGTCCGCTATTGCGAGTCCGCGTACGCGGCGGCTGAGGGCGTGGACGCACTCGTGGTCGGCACAGGCTGGCCCGAGTTCCGCACCCTGGATTTCAACAAGATCAAGCACCTGCTCAAACGGCCCATCATCGTGGACACGAAGAATCTGCTCGATTCCGCCCGCCTCCGCGCCATGGGATTTCAGTACATGGGCGTCGGGCGCGGCTGAACTCGGCTGCTCAAAGTCTCCGGACTGCCTCTCGCTAGTTACATCTGCTGAGCGCCTCCCCAGCAATCTCGCGGTCCATCGATCTGACAGTGCAGCGCGCAGTTGCTATAATCAGGGGCTGCGCTATCCCTCCGTGTGGTGCCTGTAGTTCAGCGGTGGAACGCCGGACTGTGGCTCCGGATGACGTGGGTTCGAATCCCACCAGGCACCCCAAATCACCACATTTCTCGCTCGTTCGGCTGCGGTTTCGCATCTCAGTCGTGTCTGCTTGGGCGCTGGACGCGTCCGGTTCAGCGAGTCATTGCGAGGTTTGCGGATGTCGACAGTACCGGTCAACAATCCGATGTGGCGCCGTGCGCTGTGGATCGGTGTTGCCGTGATGGTGGTCGCAGGAATCGCATTGTGGGTGCTCAGGTCGCATCTCGCACCCATCGTGCGACACCGAGCGATCGAGATGCTAAGGAACCGTTTTGACAGCGACGCCGAAATCCAGGATTTGCAGGTCTCCCTGCTGCACGGGATCTCGGTAAAGGGGAGCGGGGTTGCCGTGCACTATCACGGCCGCTTCGACCTGCCGCCGCTCATCGAGATCCGCGAATTTTCCGGCGATATGGGATGGTTGAGCCTGCTCGGGAAGCCCTGGCATATACGGAGAGTGGAAATCAAGGGCCTCACGATTCACATTCCGCCAGACAGAGATCGAGTGGCTCGTTCCGCACCCGAGAAAACACGGCACGGCATTCCAGTGCTGGTCGATAAACTTGTGGCGGACGAGGCCGAACTGGACTTGATTCCGAGCGATCCAAAGAAGTCGACCCATCAGTTTCTGATTCATCGTCTGACCATGCATGAAGTGGGGCTGGAGCATTCCGCAGCCTTTCAGGCAACCCTGACCAACGCTGCACCACCGGGGGAGATCAAGGCAGAGGGACACTTCGGTCCGTGGCAGATCGAAGACCCCGGGCAGACGCCGCTGTCAGCGGTCTATCGCTTCAAAGATGCCGACCTGGGTGTATTCCGCGGCATCGCTGGCATTCTGTCATCGCAGGGGAAGTTTGGCGGGGTTCTCGAGGCCATCGACGTTCAGGGAGAGACGACCACGCCGGACTTCACGATCTCGGTAGCCGGGCATCCGCTTCTACTGAAGACGGACTTTCGGGCGACGGTGGATGGCACAAACGGAAATACGGTGCTGCATCCGGTGATCGGGCAGTTTCTGCACACCACGCTGGTCTGCAATGGCGGTGTGGTGAAAGCGGTCAAGGGCGATGGGCGGGAAATCGTGCTCGACGTGACAACCGACCATGCGCGTCTGGAAGACTTGCTGCGGCTAGCGGTGAAAGCGGATCAGCCCGTCATGACGGGCCAGGTTAAACTGACCACTCGATTCGATTTGCCGCCTGGCAAAGGGGACATCCTCGACCGGCTCCGGCTGGATGGAACGTTCGGCGTGGGCGCGGCTGAATTCGCGAACGCCGCGATTCGGCAAAAGCTCGAAGGGCTCAGCCGGCGCGGGCAGGGAAGGCCGGAAGACGAAGATGCGGGCAGCGCCGTGTCGGAATTGAAAGGAAGTTTCCGGCTGCAAGATGGACAGATGACGTTTCACAACTTGACCTTCGGCGTAACTGGCGCGACCGTAGAACTTGCCGGAACTTACGGCTTACGCGACGAGAAGCTCGATTTTCGTGGCACGTTGAGGCTGCAGGCGAAGCTCTCTCAGGCGGTAACGGGATTCAAATCGTTCCTCTTAAAGCCGTTCGACGGGTTTTTCCGGAAAAATGGCGTGACGGTACTTCCCATCAAGGTGACAGGAACGCGAGGCCAGCCCTCTTTCGGGTTGGACCTTCATTCCAGCAAGGACGAGGAAAAACCCGCGGCCGGCGACTAGGTGTTCGTCCCCCCCGGGTGCAGGGTCGCGCCAAAGAACCTCGGCCAAAAAACGGAGTCTATCGCGCAATGTGGGGGTTCCCTATGAGCCTGTTTCGACTCTTTCTCCTGACGGTTGTTTTCCTTCAGTCTTCGATTCTGACCCATGCTGTCGATCCTCTCCCGGTTTCCAGTCCGAAGCAGACCGACACCCGCAAGACGAGCACACCTTACACGGGCGATCTCTCCATCTTCGATTCGCCCGGACGGGAGGAACGGTTGCAGATCGACCGGGTGATGACCATTCTCGGTGTTGAGCCCGGAAAGAGTATCGCCGACATCGGGGCTGGATCCGGATGGTTCACGGTGCGAGCGGCCAAGCAGGTGGGTACAAGCGGCAAGGTCTATGCGGTGGACATCAATCCGGAAGCAATCCACTACATTGAGGATCGTGTGCGTAAAGAACAACTTCACAATGTGACGACCATCCTGGGTCGCTCGGATGATCCGCTGCTGCCGGCGAGGCAGGTTGACGTTGTACTGCTGCTGAAAACGTATCACGAAGTCGCGAAGCCCGTGGCCCTGTTGCGGAATGTGCGCGCTTCGTTGCGGCCCGGCGCCAAGGTAGGAATCATCGACCGCAACGGGAACGGCGAGAATCATGGCGTCGATCGAAGCGTCGTGCTCAGGGAAGCGTCGGAGGCTGGGTACGAGTTGGATGGGAGCTATGACTTCGTGAAGGATGGCATGGATTATTTCCTGGTATTTGTGGTCCAACAGTAAGTCAACGGGGGCTTCAAGTGGCAGGACGGCGTCCGATCACTTTCGTCTGGTCCGTAGCTACATGCCTCTGTGGTAGATTCTGATTCAAGTCATGAAACAGATTCTGGGCTGGGCACTGAATGCGGCCGCGCAACCGGGGGTTTCATACGTGGATGCGCGGATCGTTGATAATCGGAGCCGGTCGCTGGCCACCAAGAATGGCAAGGTCAGCCATGCGTCAGATGCAGAATCCCTGGGCATCGGAATGCGCGTGCTCGCCGATGGTGCCTGGGGGTTTGCCGCCTCCGACGACCTTAGTCGCGCTGCCATCGAATCCGCGGCCGCGCGTGCCCTTGCCATTGCAAAAGCCTCGGCACAAGTGAAACAGCAGAACGTACAGCTGGCGCCCGAGAAAGCGGTGACCGCCCAGTGGGCAACGCCGTTCCAGATCGACCCTTTCACGATCTCCATCGAACAGAATCTCGACCTGCTGTTGAAGATTGACGCCGAAATGCGCGCGGTCCCGGGTGTCACCCTTGCGGAAACCAGCATGAACTTCCACCGCGAGGAACAGTGGTTTGCTTCGTCGGAGGGAGCCAGCATTCATCAGACGAAGTACTCGACCGGCGCGGGGTACGCGGCCTACGCGTTCGCCGGAACGGAAATCATGAAGCGCTCGTATCCTAATTCGTTCGGCGGGCAGTGGCAAAACAAAGGATATGAGCTGATCGGGGAATTGAGGCTGGTCGAGAATGCTCGGCGTGTGGCGGAGGAGGCTGTCGCGCTGCACAAAGCGGAACAGTGTCCCGAGGGCATTCTGACGATTATCCTCGACAGTTCGCAACTCGGCCTTCAGATCCACGAGTCGGTGGGCCATCCCATCGAACTGGACCGCGTGCTGGGGATGGAAGCCAACTTTGCCGGTACTTCGTTCCTGACCCTCGAGAAATTGCGCAAATTGCGCTATGGCAGCGAACTGGTCAATGTCGTCGCCGACGCTCGGCAGGAACACGGGCCGGGCCTGGGAACGTTTGGTTTCGACGACGAAGGGGTTCCGGCCCAATGCACGCCCATCATAACCAATGGTCTGTTTACCGGTTATTTGAGTTCGCGCGAGACCGCGCACACGATTGGAGAACAACGCTCCGGTGGTACGTTACGTGCAGAGGGCTGGAACCGGCTGCCGATGATTCGCATGACCAACATCAGCATTCGTCCCGGAGAGAAGCCGCTGACGTTGGAGCAGCTCATCGGTGACACCGATGATGGCGTCTACATGGAAACGAACAAATCGTGGTCGATTGACGACAAGCGCTACAACTTTCAGTTCGGATGCGAGATCGGCTGGGAAATCAAGAAGGGCAAACGCACCCGCATGCTGAAGAACCCGTCGTATTCGGGGATCACCACGGAGTTCTGGAATTCCATGGATGCAATCTGCTCGAGCGATGCATGGACCCTTTGGGGTACTCCGAACTGCGGGAAGGGTCAACCCCAGCAGGTGATGGGCACCGGACACGGCGCGGCGCCGGCTAGGTTTCGGAATATCAGGGTAGGCTCGGCCTACAAAGGCAATTGACTGCAAACAGATCTGGAACGCGCAAAGACGAAACGAATGCTCACGAGGGAACGAGCCGGCGAGATCTTCGACAGAATCAGGAAATACGCGACCACGGACGAGGTCGAGGCCTATTTCTACGGCGGGCGCTCGGCACTGACGCGTTTTGCCAACAACGTAATTCATCAAAATGTGGCCGAAGAGAATTACGGTGTTTCCGTGCGGACGGCATCCGGTGGGCGCACGGCGCGTGCGTCGACCAACAAACTGGATGACGAGAGTCTGAAGCGGGTAGTGCTCGCTTCAGAAAGTCTGGCCAAAGTGCAGCAACCCGACCCGGACCTGCTGCCCATGCCAACACCACAAGAGCGGGATAGCGCTTTCGGCCTGCGAAGGAGCTCGATACCTGCTAGGTACTTCGCCGAAACCGCGGCGATCACGCCGGACGATCGCGCTACCGGTGTGGCCAAGATTGTGGGAGTCGCCAATCAACACAACCTGACCACGGCCGGCATCTTCTCGAATGCCGAATCTGTCGAGGGTATTTTTAATTCCCGGGGGCTGAGCGACTGGCACACTCAGACTTCCGCTGAGATTTCCGTCACCATGCTTGCGAAGGACTCTTCCGGCTGGCAGAAGTCGAATTCTCCCGATGTAGGCAATCTGGATCCACTAGCGCTGGCCGAGATAGCGGCCCGCAAAGCGATCGACTCGGCTACGCCCCGCGAAATTCGGGCAGGGAAGTACACCGTCATCCTTGAACCTGCAGCTGTGCTCGACATGGTCGGCTTCATGTTCTGGGACTTCGCCGGGCAGTCGATCCTCGACGAGCGATCATTTCTCAACAATCGCATCGGCACGCAGTTGTTCGGCGACAATGTGAATATCGTTGATGACATTGCCCACCCGTTGCAGTCAGGATCTCCCTTCGACGGAGAGGGGATGCAAAGGCAGCACGTGCCGTTGGTGGAAAACGGAGTGGTGAAGCGCGTGGTGTATGCGCGAGCGACCGCGGAAAAGATGAAGAAGTCCGAGTACGCGGGCAAGGTTGGCCCGGTCGGCGCGACCGGACATGGCTTCCTTCTGCCGAACGAGATGGGAGAGATGCCAGTCAACATCGTCTTTGGCGAGCCTGAGCACCCGCAGACGGTGGAGCGGATGATCTCGTCAACGGAGCGGGGCGTGCTGGTCACGCGACTCTGGTACATCCGCGAAGTCGATCCTTACGAGAAGATCCTCACAGGCATGACGCGCGACGGCACTTTTCTGATCAAGAACGGAAACTTGTCGGGTGGGGTGCGCAACTTTCGCTTCAACGAGAGCCTCATTCACATGTTGTCCAGCGTCGAATCGATGGGACGGCTTGTGCGCGCCAGCGGAGAAGAGTCTTTTGACATGGTCGTGCCCGCGATGAAGGTGAACGACTTTAACTTCACGGAAGTGACAAAGTTCTGAGCACCGAGCTCGCCAGGTAGCACTCTCTCGGGAGCCTTCCCGCATGGTGTTGGTCGGGGGCATTGACTTATACGGTGCGCCCCAGTGCTGGGGTCCCTCGACTGGCCGTGGCAGCGATTCAGAAATCTCCCTTAATTCCTTGATCCACAATAGCTTACGCACAGGAAGTTCCATGACTTCCGTAACTTTCCACTCCTGATTCAGGGGTGTAAGCTGCCTTCGAAATGTCCATCTCTGGTCGCAGGGTGCCCTGAACCTTGTGACCCGGAAAGAAGGGCCGCTAAAACCGTGGCATCAGACACCAGCAAGGACGTGAAGACTGCGGGCCGCAAGCACTACGCGGACGTGCAGAGCGCGGCACGGTTCCCGGTGAAATTGCCGGTGGCGGTGAAGTCGGGAGCGGAAGTTCGTTCGGCCGAAACCCAAAACATCTCGGCGAACGGAGTTTTGTTCGAGGTGGACGCGGATATGCCGGTGGGATCGCCGGTGGATTTTACGATCTCTCTGCCCGCCGACGTGGTTGGCGCGGAAGAAGATGTTCGGGTGGACTGCCGGGGACGGGTGGTGCGCAGTTTTGAAGACGGTGGCCGGCGCGGAGTAGGAGTGGTCATCGACGAGTACCGATTTGAGCGCAGGTAGGGCGCCGCAAGGGACCTGATGGCAAGCATTCCGGTGAGCATGGACAACCTGGATATCCCTCATGAGGGAGACAGCAACGGTCATTTTATCCGTGTGATCGTGGCTGATACGCAAGCGATCTTCCGCGCGGGCCTGCGTAAGATTTTTGCTTTGGAAGACGACATCCGTGTGGTGGGCCAAGCCGAGACGCTCGCCCAGACGCTGGCCGCGGCCAAGAAGTTTTCCGCTGACATTCTCATTCTTGAAGCTGCCTTGACGCCGAATCCGATGGAGGCTGTTTCGGACCTGTTGCGCCAGGCGCCACAGATGAAACTAGTTGTGGTGACCCACGAACCCAACGAAGAGTTGACGCTCGAACTGTTTCGTCGGGGCGTGCACGGAATCGTATCGCGCGAGGTGGAGCCCGAGATCCTGGTGGAGTGCTTGCGGAAAGTGTCGCAAAACGAGCCCTGGCTGGACCGCCAAGGCGTAACTTGGGTCCTGAGCGCCTATCGGACCCAAGGGGGCCGACCCGCAGGCAACCGCCCCAAGGTGCAGTTGACGCCCAAGGAATCTCTGATTGTGTCCTGCGTGACGCAGGGCATGAAGAACAAAGAAATCGCGCTGCGCGTCGGCACGACCGAGCAGGTAGTGAAAAACTATCTGCGCAAGGTCTACGACAAGTTAGGTGTTGCTGATCGCCTGGAATTGGCGCTCTACTGCCTGAACCATCGAGTAGTCGAAAACGAGAAGAAATCGGACGCTACGGGGGAGCCGGGCAACGGCAAGGCTAATGGCGCGGTGGCCGGTGCTGGCAGTGCGCAGCCGATTCCGGGAACCGCACCTTCAGAAAATATCTCCTAAAGAGCTTCTAGCCATACCTCTTCGCGGTGTCATCGATTACTCTTGTTTTCTCCGCAGCCCGACGGTCGCCCTTCCTGGAAGTTGCGGTTACCCGCCCACAGTCATAAAATCAAAATTGCAGTGCCTGAGGGCGCTCAGGCCCGCTTGCAGAGAGCTGCAGGTAGTCCTTTTGGCTCTGCTTCCCGAGCACTATACGGAGAGATGGCCGAGTGGCTGAAGGCGCACGCTTGGAAAGCGTGTTTACTCGAAAGGGTAACGTGGGTTCGAATCCCACTCTCTCCGCCAGTTCTAAAGCACTTACGGGTTTTGAAACCCATTTGAAACCCTAATCACTGTTTCGAGAGTGCCAGTTGCACCACTTTCGAGTGTGCCTGCGACATCTCATCCGTGACCACATCGCCATAAATATTTAGCGTGGTGGTGATCGACGCATGGCGCATGAGCTTTTGCTGTACAGCAATCGGAGTTCCCACCGCGTCTAGCCAAGAGCGGTAACTGTGACGCATCGTGTGAGTTCCCAGCTTGCCGATACCAGCATCAAGTGGATCACCCGGGTCCCAGCGACCTTGACCGAGGCCCAGGAGGTTCTGGCCCAGGCGCATCCTGAGAGCATGCCGCCTCTGCAGAAGGGGTAGCGCGCGCGCAGCGTGCTGTCGACGTATGGCGGCGGCGCGCAACGCTGGGTCCTCATCTATTCTGAGCAGCGCCAGCCGCAGGCCCAGCGCACCGTCGACAAGCGGTGGCGCAAGCAGAGTGAGCACGCAGTCCAAGCCTTCAAGACACTGTGCCGCACGGCCTTTGCCTGTGAAGCGGATGCCCACCAGGCCCTGGGACACCGCCCGCCCAGATCGTCTACCATATCGCAGGGGCGCTGACGTCTCGACTCGCGGACCGTCGGGCGCTCATCGACCAGCAGAGTTGCTTTATCCTCGCGACGAACGAACGGGATGAGGGCCCGGTATCCTCCCAGGCGGTGCTCGACGGATACAAAGGGCAAGCCCAGGCGGAACGTGGGTTGCGCTGCCTGAAAGACCCGCAGTTTTTGGCTTCCTCCCTCTC
>Ga0137415_10006336_pt1 | contig 11729 bp, 9 predicted proteins | sample CZODoug3_1_1_16f_FD_183082 | JGI IMG/M metagenome (GOLD analysis project Ga0137415, IMG submission 183082) | Vadose zone soil fungal communities from Angelo Coast Range Reserve, California, USA - CZODoug3_1_1_16fungal (Hybrid Assembly) | ecosystem: Environmental > Terrestrial > Soil > Vadose...
CGGGTGCGCGACTACAGCCGCATCTTCTTCGCGAGCGCCTCGCACGAGGTGCCCGACGGCCAGGGCCGGATCACCGTGCCGCAGCCGTTGCGCCAGTACGCGGGCCTGACCAAGGACTGCGTCGTCATCGGCGCCAACACCCGCGTCGAGGTGTGGGACGCGCGGGCGTGGCAGGAGTACCTCGACAACACCGAGCAGTCCTTCGCCGACGCCGAGGAGGAGGTGCTGCCCGGGCTCCTCTGAGGGGGCAACACGTCGCAGCGTGACGTCCGATCCGGCCTCCTCCCGCCGCCGGTTCCCACTTGGCGCACCTTCCCCGGTGCCAAGCGGGACCTCCGGGCCACGGCGGGCGGGGACCCGACCGGACGTCACAACGATCAGGAAGCGATCAGGAAGCACGGCCAGTCTCGGGAGGAGGTAGCGCAGATGGACGAACAGGGCGACACGCACGTCCCGGTGATGCTCGATCGCGTCCTGGCGCTGCTCGCTCCGGCGCTGTCCGGCCGGCCGGCAGTTGTCGTGGACGCGACGGTCGGGCTCGGTGGTCACGCCGAGGCCCTGCTCGCCGCCCATCCGCAGCTCACCCTGGTCGGGCTCGACCGGGACCGGGCTGCCCTCGAACACAGCGAGCAGCGCCTGGCGCCCTACGGCGAGCGGCTGCATCTCGTGCACGCGGTCTATGACCGGATGCCGCAGGTGCTCGAATCCCTCGGCCGGCCCCGCGTCGACGGCGTGCTGTTCGACCTCGGCGTCTCGTCCATGCAACTCGATCAGCCCGAACGCGGCTTCGCCTACGCCCAGGACGCCCCGCTGGACATGCGCATGGACCAGCAGGCCGGGCGCACCGCCGCCGACGTCGTCAACACCTACCCGGTCGGCGAGCTGGCGCGGGTGCTGCGTGAGTACGGCGAGGAGCGCTTCGCGATGCGGATCGCGCAGGCCATCGTGCGCGATCGGCCCCTGACCTCGACGGCGCGGCTCGCCGAGCTCGTCCGCACCGCCATCCCGGCCGCGACCCGGCGCACTGGCGGGCATCCGGCCAAGCGCACGTTCCAGGCGCTGCGCATCGAGGTCAACGCTGAGCTGGACGCGCTGCGGACGGCCGTGCCCGAGGCGGTGACTGCCTTGCGCGTGTCGGGCCGGATCGTCGTGCTGTCCTACCAGTCGCTGGAGGACCGCATCGTCAAGCATGCGCTTGCCCCGCTCGCCGCCGATACCACGCCGCCTGACCTTCCGGTGCCGATCGCCGAGCGCGGCCCCCAGCTGCGGCTGCTGACCCGGGGCGAGGGACCGACCCCCGCCGAGGTCGCCGCGAACTCGAGGGCCGCGTCCGTCCGGCTGCGGGCCGCCGAGCGCATCAAGGAGCCGGCGTGATGACCGCCGCCTTTTCGTTGAGTGGTGCGTTATCGGTCGAGTGGTGCGTTGTAACGCACCACTCGACGCGGAACGCACCACTCAACGGGGTTGTCGGGGGGCTGGCGTGAGCGCCCCGGCTCGGGTGCCGCCGACCCGCCGCGCCGCGCCCGCACGTCCGACCCGGCCGGCCCGGCCGACATCGTCGCGCTCCGCGGCAACGGGATGGTCGCAGACCCGACTCGTGGCCGCGAAGGCGCCGCAGGCGGTGACCCGCACCGGTCCGCGGCGCGCGCCGTTCGTGCTGCTGATCACCGGCCTGCTCATCGGCGGGCTGTGTGCGCTGCTGGCGCTGAACACCGCGGCCGCGGCGCAGGAGCTGCGCCGGCAGTCGTTGACCCAGTCCAACGCCGATTCCTCCGACGACGTCCAGCAGCTCAAGGCCCAGCTCGCCGCCCGCCAGGCGCCGGGAGCCCTCGGCAGCGCGGCAGCGGCGCTGGGCATGGTGCCGGCCGACCATCCGGCGTTCCTGCGGATCCTGCCCAACGGGACGGTGAAGGTCATGGGATCGCCCCAGCCGGCGACTGCCGCGGCCCCGCCGCCGAGCCCAACGCCAACCCCCAGCCCGACCCCGACCCCCACCCCGACCAACTCGAAGTCGACCCAGCACTCCTCGACCCCCGCGACGAAGTCCACCAAACCGCCGGCGAACAAGCCGACGCCGACACCGACCGGGGGTCATCGATGACGCGCCCACCAGACGACGGGCGACGTGGTCGCGCGCCCGGGCCCGGTGGTCGCGTACCGCGACCTGCGGCCACTCCAGGACGGGGGGCCCAGCCGCCCCGGCCGCGAACTCCGGGTGCCGCTCCGCGCGCGAGCAATCGCGCCGGCCAGCCGCCACCGCGGCGCCAAACACCACCACAGCCGGCCCGAGCGCCGCAGCCCCGCTCCAGGTCGCCGAAGGACGAGCCCCGGCGGCGCCCACCGAGCCCGCCCAGAGCACCCAGTCGCAAGCCCCGCCCGCCGCGTCGCAGGCGGCGCCGTCGTTCCCTCGTGCTGGGCGTACTGGACAAGCGGCTGCGGGTGGGCTTCGCGGCGGTCTGCACGTTGCTGGTGATCGTCGGTGGACGGTTGGTGCAGCTGCAGGGCGTCGACCATGCCAACTACGCCGACGCGGCCGCTGCGCAGCGCCTGGACACCATCGATCTGCACGCGCTGCGAGGGCAGATCGTCGACCGTAAAGGCACCGTGCTGGCGTACACGACCAGCGCGCAGGACATCACCGCCGACCCCGCTCAGATCGCGGCCGGTGACCGGGCGAGCTACGCGCTCAAGCTGGCGGCACTCGTGCAGCGCTCCCAGCCCGACCTCATGAAGCTGCTCTCCGGGCCGGGCCAGTACGCCGTGCTCGCCCGCGCGCTGCCGCCGCAGACGGCCCGTGCGGTCGAGAAGCTCGGCCTGCGCGGTATCTACACCCAGGCCACGACGCAGCGTCAGTACCCCGGTCAGACGACGGGCGCGAACGTCATCGGATTCGTGCACTCCGACGGCAGCGGCGGGGCCGGCGTCGAGTACCAGTACAACGATCTGCTCGCCGGCAAGGACGGGCGGCTCACCTACGCCGTCGACGGCACCGGCAAGGTGAATCCGAGCGGCGCCAACCAGCGTCGGGACGCGGTGAACGGCGGCACGGTTCGGCTCACGATCGACCAGGATCTGCAGTACACGGTGCAGAAGTACCTGGATAGCGCGGTCAAGGCATCCGGTGCTCGGGGCGCTCAGGTGGCGGTGCTGGACACGCGTACCGGCCAGGTGCTCAGCCTCGCCTCGAACGGCACGTTCAACTCCGCCGACCCGTCGACGCTCGGGCCGAACGAGACGGCGAACCCCGCCATCCAGACGGTGTTCGAGCCCGGGTCGGCCAACAAGGTGGTGACCTTCTCCGCCGCGGTCGAGAAGGGGCTGATCAAGCCGTCGTCGAAGTTCACCGTGCCGAACACCATCCAGTTCAACGACGTCACCGTGCACGACGCCTGGTGGCACCCGACCGAGACGTTCACCGCGACCGGCGTGCTGGCCGAGTCGTCCAACGTCGGCACGCTGCAGATCGCGCAGAAGGTCGGCGAGCAGTCCTGGTACGACTACGAGAAGAAGTTCGGCATCGGCACGGCGACCGGCATCGAGTTGCCCGGTGAGAGCCAGGGAATCCTGCCGGCACCGGACACCTGGTCGAGCTCGTCGTTCGCCAACCTGCCCATCGGGCAGGGCGAGGCGATGACCGTGCTGCAGCTGGCCTCGATGTACCAGACGATCGCCAACGGCGGGGTGCGCGTACCGCCCCGCATCACCGCGTCGGTGACCGATCCGGACGGCGCGACCCGGGTGACCCGAGCGCCGGCCGGCGTCCGCGTGGTGAGTGCGAAGACGGCCAAGACCGTGCGGACGATGCTCGAGTCGGTGACCCTGCCGGGCGGCACCGGCACGAAGGCCGCGATCGACGGCTACCGCATCGCCGGCAAGACCGGCACCGCGCAGCAGCCCGATCCGGCGCATGGCGGCCAGTACAGCGATTGGATGAACTGGGACACCTTCGCCGGGATCGCGCCGGCCGACAACCCGCAGTTCGTCGTCGCGATCATGGTCGACAATCCGGCGCACGGGCTGGAGGGCGGCGATGTCGCCGCGCCGCTCTACCACGAGATCGCCACCTACGAGTTGCAGCACGCACGGATCCCGCCGACCGGGTCGCAGTCCAAGCACGTGCCCTTGCAGGTGTGCGACGCGACGACCCGAATGGCGAGCCCCAGTACCGTGTGCTGACGTGTCGCACGCCAGCACGATGGAAACCTTGCCCCGCCCGGGCCACGTCAGGCCCCGATCGCTCGGAGAGCTCGCCGAACTGACCGCTGGACGGCTCGTCGGCGCCGACGTCGCGGTCACCGGCGTCACGTCAACGAGCGGGCGGGCGCGTCCCGGTGATCTGTTCGCGGCGCTGCCCGGACGGATCGGCCACGGCGCTCAGTTCGCGCCCGAGGCACTGGCGTCGGGCGCGATCGCGGTGCTCACCGACGCCGCCGGGGCGGCGATGCTCCCCGCCGGACCGGTGGTCGTCGTCGACGACGTGCGGGCGCGCCTGGGGGAGGTGTCGGCCGAGGTCTACGGGCGTCCGAGCCGGGCCTTGTCGGTGCTGGGCGTCACCGGGACGAGCGGCAAGACGACGACGACGTTCCTGGTCCGCGCCGGGCTGGCCGCCGCCGGGCGCTCGTCGGGGTTGATCGGCACCGTCGCCACGATGATTGGCGACGATGCCGTCAAGACGGGCTTCACCACCCCCGAGGCGCCCGATGTGCAGGCCCTGCTCGCCGTGATGCGCGAGCGCGGCGCCGACACGGTGGCGATGGAGGTGTCGAGTCACGCCCTCGCGATGGGTCGCGCCGACGGCATCGAGTTCGCGGTCGGGGCGTTCACCAACCTCTCGCAGGATCACCTCGACTTCCACACCGACATGGAGGACTACTTCGCTGCGAAGGCGCGCCTGTTCGACGGACGCGCGCGCCGGCCGGTGATCGTCGTGGACGACGAGTGGGGCCGGCGGCTGGCGGCGTCCGTGGGTGCGTCCGCGGTGACGGTCAGCACGTCGGACAGCGACGCGACGTGGCGGGCGACCGATGTGCACGCCGAGGCGGACGGCAGCACCGCCTTTCGGGTGCGCGGCCCCGGCGTCGATCTCACGGCCGGATGCCGGGTGCCGGGCGCCTACAACGTGGCGAATGCGCTGCTCGCCCTGGCCGTCCTCGACGCGTCGGGAGTGCCGCCGCAAGTGGCCGCGCCGGCGATCGCGGTCGCTTCCGTACCTGGACGTATGGAACGTATCGACCTTGGCCAACCGTTCCTCGCCATCGTCGACTACAGCCACAAACCCGCGGCCGTCGACGGGGCGCTGCGCGCGCTGCGGCCGCTGACCCAGGGCCGGCTCATCATCGTGCTGGGCTGTGGCGGTGACCGTGACCGGGCCAAGCGGCCGATGATGGGCGAGGTCGCTGCCCGCGATGCCGACCTGCTGATCATCACCGACGACAACCCGCGATCGGAGGATCCGGCGGCGATCCGGGCGGCAATGCTCGCCGGCGTCCCGGCCGAGCTTCGCGAGCGGGTGGTGGAGATCGGCGACCGGGCCGAAGCGATCGAGGCGGCTGTAGCGGAGGCCGGGCCGCACGATACGGTGCTCGTCGCGGGTAAGGGGCACGAGACCGGGCAGGAGGTCGCCGGGGTGGTCCACCCGTTCGACGATCGAAACGTGGTGCGTCGGGCGATTCAGGAGCGCATCGGTTGATCGACATGACCCTCGGCGACGTCGCCGCTGCCGTACACGGCCGCCTGTCCGGCGCCGACCCGGACATCCGGGTGTACGCGCCGGTGGAGTTCGACTCACGCAAGGCCCGGCCCGGCGGGCTGTTCCTGGCCTTGCCGGGCGAGCACGTCGACGGCCACGACTACGTCGACTCCGCCCGCGCCGCTGGAGCCGTCGCGGCCATCGTCACCCGACCGGTCGACGGGCCCAGCATCCTGGTGGCCGACGGGCTGGCCGCGCTCTCGGCGCTGGCCACCGTCGTGATCCGCCGGCTGCCCGACATCCTGGTCGTGGGCATCACCGGATCGTCGGGCAAGACGTCCACGAAGGACCTCGTCGCGCAACTGCTCGAACGCCTGGGCCCGACGGTTGCCCCGCCCGAGTCGTTCAACAACGAGCTCGGCCACCCCTACACCGTCCTGCTGTCCACAGTGGACACCAAGTACCTGGTGCTGGAGATGAGCGCCCGCGGACTCGGCCACATCCGCGAACTCGCCGAGATCGCGCCGCCTCGAATCGGGGTGGTGCTGAACGTCGGCTCCGCGCACCTCGGCGAGTTCGGTTCGCGCGCTGCCATCGCGCAGGCCAAGGGCGAGCTGGTCGAGGCGTTGCCGGCTGACGGGGTGGCGATCCTGAACGCCGACGATCCGTTGGTCGCCGCGATGAGTGCGCGTACGGCCGCCCGGGTCGTGACCTTCGGCGAACGCGGCGATGTGCGGGCCTCCGACGTTCGCCTGGACGAGCTCGGCCGACCCGCTTTCACGTTGCACGCCGGTGACGCCAGGGCCGAAGTGTCCTTGCGGCTGAGCGGCGAGCACCAGGTCGCCAACTCCCTCGCTGCCGCCGCTGTCGCCCTCGAGTTCGGCCTGCCGCTACCGGATGTCGCTGCCGCCCTTTCCGCGGCGACGCGACGGTCCAAGTGGCGAATGGAGATCACCGAACGCCCGGACGATGTCGTGGTGATCAACGACGCCTACAACGCCAACCCGGAGTCGATGCGGGCGGCGCTGAACGGGCTGGCCGAGATCGGGCGCCATCGGGCCGGACGCACCTGGGCGGTGCTCGGCCCGATGGCTGAGCTCGGCGACGCCGCCACCGAGGAGCACGACGCCCTGGGCCGCCTCGCCGCATCGCTGCACGTGTCCCGGGTCGTGGCGGTCGGCGAACCGGCCCGGGCCACCGCCCACGGCGCGGCCCTCGCGGGCGGCGACGCGCAGTGGGTACCGGACGCGGACGCGGCCATCACCTTGCTGGAGAAGGAACTGCAGCCCGGCGACGTCGTCCTGGTGAAAGCGTCCCACGCCGTCGCCCTGGAACGGGTCGCACTGGAGCTAATCCGGTGAGGACCTCCCTCGCGGCGGCGCTGGCCGCCCTGCTCTGCTCGATCCTGTGCACGCCGCTGGTCGTGGCGTACTTCCGGCGCCAGGGCTTCGGCCAGGAGATCCGCAACGACGGCCCGCCCCAGCACATGGTCAAGCGCGGCACGCCCACCATGGGCGGGGTCGTGATCATCGGCTCGACGGTGGTGGGCTACTTCGTCGCCCACCTCGTGACCGCGTTCCAGGGTGGCCGGGGGCCGACCGCCTCCGGCTTGCTGGCGCTGTTCATGATGGTCGGGCTCGGCGTCGTCGGATTCCTCGACGACTTCATCAAGCTGCGCCACCAGCGCAGCCTCGGCCTGCGGGCCCGGGCCAAGTTCGGTGGGCAGCTCGTGGTTGCGATCGCCTTCGCCGTGCTGGCGCTGATGTTTCGGAACAAGCTCGGCCAGACGCCGGCCTCGACGCACGTCTCCTACGTCCGCGATATCGAGGCGCTCGGCATCGGCTCGGTCGGCTTCGTGGTGCTCGCCTACGTCATCGTCGCGGCGACATCGAACGCGGTGAATCTCACCGACGGGCTGGACGGGTTGGCCGCCGGCGCCGCGGCCATGGTGTTCGGTGCGTTCACGTTGATCGAGTTCATCCAGGCCCGGCACCTGTGCGGGATCGGCGGATCGGCGCACGGGTGCTACGAGGTGCGGGATCCGCGCGACCTGGCCATCGTCGGCGCCGCCGCGATGAGCGCGTGCTTCGGCTTCCTGTGGTGGAACGCCTCGCCCGCGCAGATCTTCATGGGCGACACGGGTTCGATGGCGCTGGGTGGCCTGATGGCGGCGATGGCGATCCTGTCCCGGGTCGAGTTGCTGCTGGTCGTACTCGGGGGCCTGTTCGCCGTCGTCACGTTGTCGGGCCTCATCCAAACCGGTTGGTTCAAGTACACCCGGCGACGAACGGGCACCGGGCGACGAGCGTTCAAGATGTCGCCCCTGCATCACCACTTCGAGATGTCCGGATGGGACGAGGTCACGATCATCGTCCGGTTCTGGATCATCGCCGGCATCGCGGTCGCGTTCGGGGTAGGCCTGTTCTACGCCGAGTTCGTCAGCCATGGCTGAGGAGTTCGCCGGGCGCACCATCCTTGTCGTCGGGGTCGCGTTCGCCGGTGCGGGCGCCGCGCGCGCACTGCTGGCGCGGGGCGCGACGGTCCTGCTGACCGATCGCCGGACCACCGATGCCGTCGCGCCACTGGAGGCGGCGGGCGCGCGGTTCCTCGGCGACATCGACTCTCTGCCGCCCGCCGTAGACCTGCTCTGGGTGACTCCCGGGGTGCCGCCGAACCATCCGCTTCCGGTGGCGGCGCTCGCCGCGGGGATCGAGGTGATCGGCGAGGTCGAGTTGGCCTGGCGGCTGCGGGGCGCGCACGCGGCCCCGTGGCTCGTCGTCACCGGGACGAACGGCAAGACCACGGCCGTCCGGATGCTGGAGGCGATCCTGGCGGCGGCCGGGCTGCGCGCGCCGGCGGTCGGCAACGTCGGCGTGTCGATCATCGACGCGGTGACCAGCAGCGACCGGTACGACGCCCTGGCCGTCGAGATGTCGAGTTATCAGCTGCACTGGTCATCGACCGTCGTCCCGGAGGCCGGCGCCCTGCTCAACCTGGCGCCGGACCACATCGACTGGCACGGCTCGATGGGCGTGTACGCCCTGACCAAGACGAAGGTCTGGGACTCTCCGGTCGCGATCGGCAACCTCGACGACGAGTACGTCGCCCGGCTGCTGGCCGGGGCCGAGTCCCGGGCCCAGGGACGCAAGGTCGGATTCACGCTGCACGCTCCACAGCCGGGCCAGCTCGGCGTTGCCGACGGCGTGCTGGTCGATCACGCGTTCAGCCCCGAGCCGGTCGAGCTGATCCCTGCGGACGACGTCCGGCCCGCCGGCGCGCACAACGTGGCCAACGCGCTCGCCGCGGCGGCGCTGGCCCGGGCGCACGGCGTCGGCGTCGGAGCGGTTCGCGACGGCTTGCGGGCGTTCGTCCCCGACCCGCACCGCAACCAGCTCGTGGTCGAGCGCGGCGGGGTCTGCTTCGTGGACGACAGCAAGGCAACCAATCCGCACGCGGCGCTCGCCTCGCTGCTGAGCTATGACCGCGTTGTCTGGATCGCCGGAGGTCAGCTCAAGGGCGCGCCGGTCGACGATCTGATTGCCGTTGCGGCACCCCATCTGCGCGGCGCCGTCGTGCTGGGCGTCGATCGGGCAGAGATCATTGCCGCGTTGGCCCGACACGCCCCCGAGATCCCGGTGATCGAGGTCGCTAGGAACGACGATGGAGCCATGACCGAGGTGGTAGCCACCGCGGCCGGGCTCGCGCGTCCCGGCGATACGGTGCTGCTCGCTCCGGCCGCCGCGTCCTACGACATGTTCGCGGGCTACGCCGCCCGCGGCACGGCATTCACGGCTGCGATCGACGCGCTCGCCGTCCCGTGAGCGTGGCGGCGGAATCGACGCCCAAACCGAACCGTCGACGGTCCGGCGCCGGCGCGGTCAGCCGTTACCTCGACCGTCCGTACGCCTCGGCGCAGCTGATCCTGCTGGCGGGCGGCGGGCTGCTCGGGTTCGGCGTGCTGATGGCGGCATCCACCACCATCTCGGCGTCGAACGATCAGGGGTCGACGATCTGGACCCAGATCGTCCGTGAGATCGAATTCGTCGTCGTCGGCCTGCCGATCTTCTGGTTCGCGATGCGCGCTGCGCCCCGGCGCTTCCGTACCCTGGCGTATCCGGCGATGTTCATCGCGCTCGTGTCACTGGCGGCCGTGCTCGTGCCGGGCATCGGGGTCGGCGTGTACGGCGCGCGCCGGTGGATCGACATCGGCCCGCTACAGCTGCAGCCGTCGGAGTTCGCCAAGCTCGCGATCCTGCTCTGGGCGGCCGACCTGCTGGCCCGCAAGCAACACCTGAAGACGCTGACCCGGGCCCGACACGTCTTCATTCCGCTGCTGCCCGTGTTCGTGCTCGTCTGCGGGCTGGTCATGCTCGAGCCGGACCTCGGCACGACGATGTGCTTCCTGCTCATCCTGCTCGGCCTGCTCTGGACGCTGGGGCTGCCGATGCGTTACTTCGCCGGCGTGTTGCTCTCTGTGGGCGGCGCGGTGACGATGCTCGCGGTCGCCGAGCCGTACCGGCTCAAGCGGTTGCTGACGTTCGTGCATCCGTTCCAGGAACATCGCGGCGCGGGTTACCAGACCGTGGAGGGGCTCTACGCCCTCGCCTCGGGCGGCGTGTTCGGTGTGGGGTTGGGCAACGGGACGTCCAAGTACGAGTGGGTGCCCAATGCCAACACCGACTACGTGTTCTCGGTGATCGGCGAGGAACTCGGTCTGCTCGGGTGCGTCGCGGTCCTCGCCCTGTTCGCGCTGTTCGCCTTCACCGGCATGCGGATCACCCGGCGCAACGCCGACCCGTTCGTGCGGCTCGCGGCCGGGGGGGCGACCGTATGGATCTGCGGGCAGGCAGTCATCAACGTGGGTTACGTGACGGCGCTGCTGCCGGTCACCGGCATCCCGCTGCCGTTCATCTCCGCCGGCGGGACGTCGCTGCTCGCCACGTTCCTGGTGTTCGGCATGCTCGTCTCGTTCGCCCGGCACGAGCCGGCTGCGGTCGCCGCGGCCCAACGGGCGGCGGCGAGCGGCACGCGCTCACGCATCGAGCGATGGCTGCGGGTGCCGGTGCCCAAGGCGTACGCGGCGCCGAAGCGTCGCGCCAAGCCCAAGCCCAAGCCGAAGCCGGTGCCGAGACCCAAGCCGAGACCGGCTCCGGCAAAGCGCACCCAAGCCACGACGCGGGCCCAACCGGCCAAGCGCGCGCAGCCGCAACGGGCCGCCCCCGTCCGTCGCTTGCCCGCCGCCCCCCGTAGCACTGGCACCGCCTACCGTTCCACCGGAACGCAACGGAGGCGGGCATGAGCGAAGGGGCGCGGGTACTGGTTGCGGGCGGGCATTCGGCCGGGCACATCGAGCCGGCGATGAATCTGGCCGACGCCTTGCGAGCGCTCGACCCCGCCGTGCAGATCACCGCGCTGGGCACCGAGCGCGGCCTGGACACCACCCTCATCCCGGCCCGCGGCTATCCGCTCGAGCTGATCCCGCCGGTGCCCTTGCCGCGCAAGTGGCGACCGCGCGCCTCATCTACAGCATGTCGCGCGACGGCCGCCTCCCGCGCGCGTTTGTCTGGGCTACATCCCGGGTCGCCAGGCGAACCTCTGCGAATCCTCAGAAATGAGCGTTGTTACCTCTTATGCGCAGTTTCGCTGCAAAACTGTAATCAGGGAGCTAGCGTCATCGCATCCGCATGAGGGGGACTGGCAGGATCTCCAGGCGCTGACGGCTGGGGGTCACACAGGCAACTTCCAGGTAACGGCCGGCTTCGGCCGTGCCCCCAGGAGGACAATAGTGTCAGCCAGGCGTGGCCGCTCAGTTCCTCGCGACCACATCACGTCAGTGGCTCGGGTCAAGGCTCCACGGCGCGGACGGTTCATCGGGATCTCTGTTCTGCTCCTCCTGTTCGGTGGCGCGCTGGCCTCGGGGGGCACGCAGCAAGGGAGGGACATCCTCGGCCCGGTCCAGCGCTTTCTCCTGTTCTATTCCGGCGTAGTCGCGCTCATCGCGCTGACGGCGGCGGTCGGCGTCGGCGTCGTGGCCACGGAT
>Ga0137415_10006337_pt1 | contig 11729 bp, 11 predicted proteins | sample CZODoug3_1_1_16f_FD_183082 | JGI IMG/M metagenome (GOLD analysis project Ga0137415, IMG submission 183082) | Vadose zone soil fungal communities from Angelo Coast Range Reserve, California, USA - CZODoug3_1_1_16fungal (Hybrid Assembly) | ecosystem: Environmental > Terrestrial > Soil > Vadose...
CTACCAGCGCGACTACACGACGATCCAGGGCGCGGTCCTGCTCCTGACGTCGGGGGCGGTGCTCGTCAACCTGTCCCTCGATCTCCTCTACCACCTGATCGACCGTCGGATCCTGTACGCGTGAGCGACGAGCCCGTCGGCGTGAGCCGCTCCCGGGTCGTGCCCCGGGCGCTGCGCAGCGGATCGTTCCTGGTCGGCGGCCTCATCGTGGCCGGCCTGCTGGTGGCGGCGCTGGCGGCGCCGTGGCTGGCGCCCTACGCACCCACCGCGATCTTCCCGGGCGCGGAGATCCGCCCGCCGGACCTCCGCTTCCTGCTCGGGACGGACGAGGTGGGCCGCGACATCCTGAGCCGCGTCCTCTATGGCAGCCGCGTGTCGCTCGGAGTCGCGATTCCGTCCGTGGCGCTGGCCGTGCTGACCGGCACGACCCTGGGCGTGGGCCTCGGCTACTGGGGAGGCGCGCCGGACCTGCTCGCGATGCGGCTCTTCGACGTGCTCTTCGCCTTTCCCCCGATCCTGCTGGCCATCGCGCTGGTGGCGGCGCTCGGCCCGAGCACCGTCAATCTCGTCCTCACCATCGCGATGCTGACGCTGCCGCAGTTCGCGGTGCTCGCCCGGAGCGCCACCCTCGCCCTCAAGCCGCAGGACTTCGTCCAGGCCGCCCGCGCGCTCGGGGCCTCCCACCGGCGCATCCTCGGCGCCCACGTCCTGCCCAATCTCGCCCCGACCCTCGCCGTCCAGGCGAGCCTGAGCCTCTCGATCGTCATCCTGGTGGAGGCGGCGCTGAGCTTCCTCGGGCTCGGCACGCAGCCGCCCGCGCCGAGCTGGGGCGGCATGCTGAGCCGCGGCCGCCAGTACATGACCATCGCCCCGTGGCTGGTGCTGGCGCCCGGGCTGGCCATCATGCTCGCGGTGCTCGGCTTCAACCTGCTCGGTGACGCCCAGCGCGATCTCCTGGACCCGCGCCGGGCGGGCGGGCGCGGGAGGACCCCATGAGCCCATCCGTGCGGATCGCGGCCGTCCAGGCGCGGCCTCAGTCCGACCTCTTCGACGACATGTGGAATGGCGGCGACGTCGCCCGCGCGGTCGCGCTCCTCGAGACCGCGGCCCGGGCCGGCGCCGCCTGCATCTGCTTCCCCGAGCTCTACCCTAGGGTCGGCGAGGCCGAGATCTGCGCGGCGGCGCGGCGCCTCGGCGTCTTCGTCGTGGCCGGCCTGATCGAGGGCACGCGGGCGCGCTGGTACAACACCGCGACGGTGATCGGTCCCGACGGCCGCATTCTCGACCGGCAGCCCAAGTGCTTCCCGACGCAGAACGAGATCGACAACGGGGTGGTGGCCGGCAAGGGCTACCGGGTGATCGAGACCGACATCGGCCGGCTGGGCATCGTGATCTGCGCCGACTTCGCGTTCTTCTCCGACGGGCCCGAGACGCTCGTTGAGCAGGGCGTCGACATCATCTTCAACCCGTCGTGGTGGTTCGCCCTCGGCGAGGCCTATCCCGCCACCGTCATCGGCCGCCACATGCAGTACGGCAAGCCGGTGATCGGCGTCGACATCGCGGCGTGCGCGCTCCGGCTCCGGGACCCGGACGGCCGGCTGGTCGAGCGGTTCCCCCGCGCGGGCGGCTACAGCACGGTGTGCGTGCCGCCGCCGATCGCCTCCCTGCCGGAGCTCGCCGAGTGGTTCAGGAGCAAGCCCGGCGGCACCAACTCGGCGCAGGGCTTCATCCAGAGCCTGGGGGAGGACGAGGGCATCCTCTACGCCGACGTGGACATCGAGGCCGTCCGGCGGTTCCCCGGGTACTTCTACCGCACGGCCTCTTGACGACGGGCCGCTCCGGGCAGATCCTCTCCGGCATGCGCATCGCGGGCATCGAGCCGATCCTGGTCGACGTGCCCCTGCGCGAGCCCGTCCACGGCGTGCACGGGGTCACCAGCGTTCAGCGCAGCGTGCTCGTGCGGGTCGCGAGCGACGATGGGATCGAGGGCTGGGGCAACGTGGATCCCTCGCCCGGCTATTCGGCCATGTCGGCGGCGGAGATCCACGACACGATCCGGCGATTCGGCCCGACGCTGGTCGGGGCCGACCCGTTCAACCTGCGCCGCGCCCTCGCCCTCATGGACCGCGAGGGGCCGGGGCGCTACGAGGCGATCGCCGCGGTCGAGATGGCCCTGGTCGATCTCAAGGCCCGCGCCCTCGGCCTGCCCGTCCACTCCCTCCTGGGCGGGCGCGTGAAGGACGAGGTCACGTTCAATGCCTGGATCGGCACGGTGCCGCCCGACCAGGCCGCGCGGGAGGCGGCGGGATGGCTCGCGCGGGGCTTCCGCTCGGCCAAGATCAAGGTATCCGGCGCCGCGCCCGACGGGATCGAGCGCGTCGCCGCCGTGCGGGCGGCGGTCGGCTCCCGGATGGCCCTGCGCGTCGACTTCAACGAGAGCCTCACGCGGGCGGAGGCGGTGCCGTTCATCCGGCGCCTCGAGCCCTTCGACCTGGCGCTGGTCGAGCAGCCGATTCCGCGCGGAGAGATCGCCGGGCTGGCGGAGATCCGGCGGGCCATCCGCATCCCGCTCATGGCGGACGAGAGCGTGACCGGCCCCGCCTCGCTCGTCGAGATCATCCGGCGCGAGGCGGCGGACCTGGTGAAGGTCAAGGTCATGAAGCAGGGCGGCCTGCTCCGCACCCTCGCCATGGTGGAGTGCGCGGCCGCCGCCGGCCTGCGCGTGGTGATCGGCCACGGCTTCGGCCTGACGCTCTCGACCCTCGCCGAGGTCGCGGTGGCCGCGGTCAGCGAGGCGATCGTCGACGGCTGCGAGGCGGTCGGCCCGCTCAAGATGGCCGGTGACGTCGTCGTCGAGCCGGTGCGGCTCGACCGAGGCTCGATCCGCCTCGAAAATCGCCCGGGCCTGGGCGCCACCCTGGATCTCGATGCAGTCAAGCGATACCGGGTCAGCCCGGAGCCAAAGGAGGATTCGCGATGACCTCGAAACGGTACAGCCGGATCTCCGCGGATTGTCACCTCGATCTGATCTGGCTGCCCCCCGACCTGTTCGTCTCGGAGGCGCCCGGCGCGTTGAAGGACCGCATGCCCTACGTGGCCGATGGGCCGGAGGGGCCGCGATGGATCGCCAACAACGGCGCGGCCTTCGGCCTGGCGGGCGGGGTGGGCGCGTCGGGGACGAAGCACGTGCCGGGCAAGCAGCTCCGGGTCGACGTGATGGCGGCCACCGGCCTCTACGAGGACGGGCGGAAAGGCATTCGCCGGCCGGGCGACCCGCATCTGCGCGTGAAGGAGATGGATCGCGACGGCGTCGATGCCGAGGTCATCTACGGCATCCTCGCCGCGGCGGCGAAGCTGAACGATCGCGAAGCCTCCAACGAGATGCTCCGCATCTACAACACGTGGATGAACGAGTTCTGCCGCCACTATCCCGACCGCCACATCGGCCTCGCCTGCCTCCCCTACGGGGACATCGACGCGGCGGTGGCCGAGGTGCATCGCGTCGCCAAGCTCGGCTTCAAGGGGATCGAGCTCTCCTGCTCGTGGGACATGGACCCGATGTGGCATCCGATCTGGGAGCCCCTGTGGCAGGCGATCGACGAGGTGGGCCTGCCGCTCCACTTCCACACCTTTCCCTCGGTGTCGCCGAAGCTCCGCGAGCAATACACGGGGCTGACGCAGCGGGCGCTGGCCTACAGCACGCTCTGCCTGTTCCAGATGACGCTCGCGAACATCCTGACCGCCCTGATGGGGCGGGCCGTCTTCGAGCGCTATCCGAACCTCCGCGTCGCCTTCGGCGAGAGCGGCATCGGCTGGATCCCCTACGTGCTCGATCGCATGGACTTCGAGTACGAGGACCAGTACAAGGATCTCCCGCTCAAGATGAAACCGAGCGAGTACTGGCGCCGGCAGTGCAAGGCCACGTTCCAGTACGACCGCGTGGGCACCAAGCTCATCGACGAGATGGGGGTCGAGACCCTGATGTGGGGCTCCGACTACCCGCACCCCGACGGGGTCTGGCCGGAGTCGGAGAAGTACATCAACGAGCAGTTCAAGGACTTGCCGCCCGACGTCACCCGCAAGATGGTCTGCGAGAACGCGGGGCGGTTCTACGGCCTGATCCCGGCCGCGCCGGCCGCGGGACGTCGCTCATGATCACGACGTTCGGCAGCCTGTTCGCGGGCCACGTGGACCTGGACCACGAGGGCTTCGACGGCACGCCGGCGAACGATCGCTGGCTATCCGACGACTATCTGGCCACCGTGTTCCCGAAGAGCGAGGCCATCGCGAAGCTGATGGACCGGACCGGCTACGACATCTTCTGGCTGGCCGAGCACCACTTCCAGCGCGAAGGGTACGAGTGCATCCCGAACGTGCTGATGCTGGCTCTCCATCTCTGCCACCTCACCCGGAACATCCGGATCGGCTGCGGCTTCAACATCGCGCCGATGTGGCACCCGATCCGGATGGCCGAGGACTTCGCCACCGTCGACTGGCTGACCAACGGCCGGGTCGTGTTCGGGGTCGGGCGCGGCTACCACACCCGCGAGGTCGAGGCGTTCGGGGCGCCGCTGCTCGATCAGGCCGCCAACCGCGAGCTGTTCGAGGAGCAGGTCGATCTCATCTTCACATCGTTCAACCAGCGCGCTTTCTCGCACCAGGGAAAGCACTACACGATCCCGCCGCGGGTCCCCTACCGCGGCTACGAGCTCGAGGAGATCACCCTGGTGCCACGGCCGAAGACGCTGCCGGTCGAGTGCTGGCAACCGGTGGTCAGCGCGAGCCCGCGGGCGCTCGACTTCATGGCAAAGCACGACATCCGCGGCATCATCGGCGGCGGCGCGGCGCCCGGCGGGGCCAACGAGAAGGTGGTCCACGCCTTCCGGGAGGCCCGCGCCCGCGCCGGACGGGAGGGCGAGCCGGGCGAGGGCCTCTGCATCGGGTTCTCGTTCCACATCGCCGACAGCGTCGACCAGGGAATCAAGGAGGCCACCCCGTTCTTCGAGGAGAACATCAAGATGTTCGCCCCGCTCGGCTTCGTGCCCGGGCTCACCTCCGAGCAGATCGAGGCGGTCGCCGACCCGAAGCGGGCGCGTCAGGCCAACCTGCCGACCCTGCGCCACGCGGTCAAGGCGGGGACCTGGCTGATCGGTCCGCCGGAGCTCATCGCCGAGCAGCTCATGGAGATCCAGCACAAGTACCCCGGCCTCGAGGTCGTCAACGTCGGTCAGCCGGTGGGCACGCCGCAGGCGGTGATCCTCGAGCAGCTCGAGCGCTTCTCGGCACAGGTCATGCCGGCCTTCAAGAGCAAGTAGGCGGGGGATTTCCGGGCGACGAGATCGAGGGGCTTAATCTCACGGCTTCTCGTCGTCGAACGTATAGAGGATAGCGGCGTGCCCCATCTCGTCGACGGTTCACTCGCCCCAGTACACGTCACGCGGCGGCTTGTTCGGATTTCTCGGATTGAGCGAAGAGTTGTCCCACGCCGCGGTGAGCTCGATCCAGGAGGCGACGGGCAGCGCCACCGGCGTGCGGAACCAGTAGAAGCCTTGCCAGTTGAAATCCCAGTCGTCGATGTGAATGAGCGGCTTGATGGACTCGTCCTTCATCCGTGCCCAGACCTTCATCTCTCGACCGAGCATGTGCATGTGCGGATGGATGGCGATCAGCTGCATCGGCCGGCCAACCACGGATCCCGCCTCGATTTCGTATCGTGGATTGCCGGCCGGGATCGTCAGCCTGAACTGGCCGACCCGCATGAAATGCAGACGCTTCTGCACCGGGCCCTTCGCCGCGCGTAACCGCAGCTCGGTCAGATCCGTCTGCGCCGTGAGCTGCGCGTTGTGGTAGTGGAGCTGCAACACGACGCGCGCGCCCTTCGGCAGGAGCATGCCGACGCCTTCCGGCAGCTCCCACGGACGTGCGCCGGGCGCCCAGCCGCCGAGGTAGCCGTCGATCCTGAAGCCCGGCCCACCGAAGCACGGATACCCGTACGCGCCATCGCGACCGAACCCGCGCGACGACATTCCCGCCGACACCCCGGTGGGATCCACCATCGCCAGCACGTGGTGGACGATCTTGGGATTGCCCGGCACCACCACGGCCGTGGTGAAGTAGCGATCCTCGGAGAACGACGTCGGGATGCTGAAGCACCGGTAAACGTCGCCGCCGCGCCCCGGCACCGTGAAACTCTGCTCGGGCCGCAGCACGAGATCGGCCGCCTCCAGGGCTGTCGCGGTCGTGAACTCACGTGGCGGCGGCAGATCGCGCGGATCGCCTTCGGGAGCGCCGGCGGCGACCCAGCGCGCGAGCGTAGCGATCTCGACGTCCGATAGCCGGCGCTCGCCCGCGAGATCACCGTAGCCGGGGACCGCTTTCCACGGCGGCATGCGGCGCTTCTCGACCGATTCGAGAATCTTGTCGCGCCGCTGGTACACATGCGGGTACGCGGCCAGCGTGAACGGGGCGCCGCCGCCGGGCCGATGACATTCCTGGCAGTGCTGCTGCAGTAGGGGCGCGATGTGCTGGCTGAACGTCACCGGTGGCGGGTCGGCGGCGGCGACGCCGCCCGCCACGACGCCGACGAGGACGAGGAGGAGCCGCGAAAGCATGGTGTATGCTAGCGCACTCGATCCCCGTCCGCGACGGGCCCGACCCTAGGCCGACGCGTCCAAAAGATGGTATGGTCGGCGGCGCGTTGGCGCGAAGAGTCGGCGTCCGGAGGTGGTGACCATGTCCACTCCCATCGGCAAGCAGGCGGTCGTGGTTGGAGGATTCTTGACGTACGCGCGGGGGCTGCGGGCCCCGACGGTCTACAACGCGATCAAGGACGCCAAGCGTGTCGGCGAGATCGTCCGCTTCGGCTTTCCGGCGAGCGTCTGGCGACACTTCGAGCGGCTCGAGACCTTCCCGCGCGCGCCGCTTCCATTCGCCGACGCGGTCTGCCGCTTCAATCCCGTGTACGGTCAGGGCATGAGCGTGGCCGCCCAGGAGGCCTGCCTCCTCCACCGGCTGCTCGGGACACGGGGCCTGGAGCGTGATCCGCTCGCCGGGCTGGCCCCGGCGTTCTTCGTCGGGGCCCAGGCGCTGATCGACGGGCCATGGGCCATGGCGGCCATCCCGGCCCTCCACAAGTTGATCGCCGAGGTTCAGCACCTTCTCAAGCCGCGAACCGTCTATCGCGACCCTGAGCTCGTGCAGCGCGTCCTGACGGTGATGACCGAGGCGTGAACCCCTACCGCTTCACGTACACGGTGTCGCCCTCGACCCGCACCTCGTAGGTGACCACGTCCGCCGAGGCGGGCCCGCTCAGGAGCTTGCCGGTGCGCACATCGAAGCACGCATAGTGCAGCGGGCATTCGATCATGTGGCCCGCGAGCTTGCCCCTCGAGAGGGGCGCCCCCCGGTGCCCGCAGATATCTTGTAGCGCGTAGAACACACCCTCGACGTTCGCGATCACCACGCGCTCCCGGTCGATGACCACCCACTTCATCGTCCCCGGCGACAGCTCGGACGCCGTGGTCACCGGCACGAAGCCGTCCCGCATCCCCTAGTTCAGCTGGAACCCGAACAGCCGCGCCGCGTTCTCCGAGGTGACCTTGCGCAGGTCCTGCTCGGGAACCCCGGCGAAGATGCGGGCCAGAAAGTCCCGGGACTTCGGCCAGGTCGACTCGGCATGCGGGAAGTCGCTGCCCCAGAGCATGTTGTCGACGCCGATCCTGTCGCGCAGCTGGATGCCGAGGTCGTCCTCCATGAACTCCACGAACATGTTGCGGCGCCAGTAGTCGCTCGGCAGGAGCCCATCCTTCGACTTCCATCCCCGGGTGAACACCGGCCGCTCGCGGTACGTGAAGTCCATCTGCGTCAGCCAGTGAGGAATCCACGCGGCCTCGTGCTCGACCGACCCGACCCTCAGCCGCGGATACTGGTCGAAGACGCCCGCGAAGATCATCGCCGACAGCGAGTACCGCACCCAGTAGTCCGTAGTGCAACGGCCCGCCCCGGTGAGCTCGCCGAGGTTCATCGTGCACTCGCAGCCCGGGACGCCGCCGCGCGGCGTGCCGATGTGCAGAAGAAGCGGAAGGCCGAGGTCTTGCGCGGTCGACCAGAGGCGGTCGTAGATCGGGTGGCGATACGGTCGGTCGGCCAGCGGAGAGACCGGGATGAACGCGCCGACCAGGCCGAGCTTCACGCAGCGCTCGAGCTCCCGGGAGGCCTCCTCGACGTCGTCCACGTTGAGCATGGCGATGCCCTTGAGGCGATCGGGATAGGGCTTGCAGAAGTCCGCGATCCAGTCGTTGTAGACGCGGCAGATGGCCGAGAGCATGGCGCTGTTCGGGATGCGGTACCAGAAGAGCCCCTGGCTCGGCTGCAGGCACGCGCCCCACACCCCGTCCATCTCGTTCTCTTTGATCATCGCCTGCGGGTCGTACGCGCCGAGTCTGACGTCTTCCCACATTCCCAGAAAATCGATCTGAGACGGGTCCTCGAACCGTTGTCCAGCCTGCATCACGGCGCCCAGGGTGCCGACCTGCTGCCCGTCGATGACCCACGAGTCGAACTTGCGACCGGTGGGAGTTTCCAGCCGCTCCAGACGCGGAGCCCGGTCTCGAAACCGGGGCTCGATCCGGTTCGTGTACAGGTCCGGCGGCTCAACGATGTGAGAATCGGCCGAGATGAGCTTGTAGGTCATCGCACCCTCCTCCTCGGTCAGGACGGGAGCCCGTAGCGCGCCGCGCCATCGACTCCTCCGCGCGCGGGCACGGTAACCCCCCGGCACCTTCGTTGTCAAAGGCGTCGGACTGGCACGCCGCGATGTACTCGGCCGCCGTGGGCGGCAACAAGATTTCGCGACCGCGCGGGAGGCTTACCGGGGGGCGAGCCGCGCGACGTCGAAGCCATACAGCCGGGCGGCATTACCGCCGGCGATCTTCGCCTGCTCGTCTTCCGGCCCGCCCGCCAGGATCTCGGCCAGCGGCGCCCGGCGCTTCCTTCTAGCAGGCTGCGGAAAAAGTTAGTGGAACTGCGAAATCCATTGATGGCAGGCCATGAGATGACGGGAAAAGGGCCCGCCGCGCGAGGGGATTCGGCCGCCGGGTGGTGCGCCGGCTTCTGGTCAGGGCGCCTGGCATGTCAGGTTCCGGATCCGCACGAGATTGTAGACGGCGGCGGCAAAGGTGAAGATCCAATCCACCCGCCGCTCGCCGCGGTGCCGCGTCTTGCGGAGCAGCCCGACGGTCTTGAGCCAGCCGAAGATCTCCTCGACGAGCTTGCGCTTGCGTTGGCTCACCAGATACCCGGGGTGGCGCGTGGTGCGGCCGTCGATCCCACTGGCCCGGTTCGACGTGTTCTGGGCCACGTGCGGCGTCACCTCGAGCGCCCGAAGGGCCTTGACGAACTCGCGCGTGTCATAGCCTTTGTCGGCCCCGAGCGTCACCTGGCGGGGCAGCGCGCTCACCATCTGCACCGCCGCTTCCCACTCGGCCGTACCCGACGCCTGCGTGGCACAGGCGTTGACCACCAGGCCATGGCGATTATCCATGAGCGCGTGACCCTGGTAGCCGAGCTTGGCCTCCTGGCCGACGCCCTTCCGCACCAGGCGCGCCTCGGGGTCGGTCATCGAGGCGTGGGTGAGGTTGCTCCGGCGCTCGCCATGGAAGTTCACGGTCGGATTACCCGGATCGTCGGGCGGGCGCGGCGGGCCGTCCTTGCGCGTGAAGCTCTTGACGCTGGCCCAGGCCTCGATGAGGGTGCCGTCGACGGTGAAGTGTTCGCCCGAGAGCAACCGCCGCTGCTGCGCCAGCGCCACCACCCGTTCCAGGAACGCGGTGGCGACCTCGCCGTCCAGCAGCCGCTGGCGGTTCTTGGTGAACACGGTCGGGTCCCACACCGGCTCGTCCATGTTCAGGCCCACGAACCAGCGGAAGAGCAAGTTGTAGTCGAGCTGCTCCATCAGCTGCCGCTCGCTGCGGATCGTATACAGGATCTGGAGCAACTGGGCCCGCAGCAACTGCTCCGGCGCGATCGACGGCCGGCCGACCCGAGCGTACAGCCCCTCGAAGCGCGGGGACAACTCACGCAGCACGTCGTCCACCAGCCCGCGGATCGCTCGGAGCGGATGGTCGTGAGGCACCCGGGCTTCCGGCGAGATGTAGCTATACATCGCCCCCTGCTGCCGGTCATCGCCACGCATGCGCACCTCCTGCGGAAGGATTACGCGCATCGTAGCCGACGTGTCATCTTACCCCTGCCTCAAAAGTCGAGTTTTTCCGCAGCCTGCTAGAGCAATCGGTGCGCCATCGCGCATCGCGGCGTAAGGTGCCGTCGCGTCGGCACCGCCCCCGGTTGATCGGGCAGGACGCCCGGCCAGAACGGGCACTCCACCCGCGGACGGCGCCGAGCTTGGGCCGCTGCGGGCGGCCGTGGTAGCGTGAGGCCGAAGTGAACAGGCTCCATCGCGCGATCACGCTGCTGGCTCTCCTGCTCGCGGGCACCGCGTGCTCGAAGACGGTGCTGGACCCGCGGGACTACGCGATGCCGGTCGAGACGCCGACCGGCGGCCGGGGCGCGACGGTCGCGCGCATCGCCACCGCCTACCTGGGCGCGCCGTACGCCTGGTCCGGATCGAGCCCGTCCGGATTCGACTGCTCGGGCCTGGTGTCCTACGTGTACGGTCGCGTCGGCATCAGCATCCCGCACAACGCGGCCCAGCAGTATCGCTTCGGTACGCCGGTATCGCGTGGGCAGCTGATCCCCGGCGATCTCGTCTTCTTCGACCGGCTCCGCCACAACGGCATCTACCTGGGCGACGGCCGCTTCGTCCACGCCACGACGCCGGGCGGCGTCAAGATCGCGCGACTCGACGATGATTGGTTCCGCCAGCGCTGGGTAGGCGCCCGCCGCCTCTAGGTTGGCCGGCACCGCACGCCGGCCACAGAGCGCGCGGGGCGCTGAGAAAGGTGCAGCTGCGAGGCGGCGCCCGAAGGTCGGGCGCGAGGCGTACTCCCCGTACGTTGAGCGCCCAGACCGAGGGCGCCGCACTCCCGCAGATGCGCCTTTATCAGCGGCCCGCGTCAGCGGCCCGCGGCTTGGTGAGGATCCAGCCAGTCTCGGAGGCCATCGGCGACCATGTTGAAGCCGAGGACCGCGGCCATGATCGCCATGCCGGGGAAGATCACCATCCAGGGCGCCTGCACCATGAACCCGCGCCCATCGGCCAGCATGAGACCGAGCGACGGAGTGGGCGGACGCACGCCCACCCCGAGGAACGACAGCGACGCCTCGACCAGGATCGCGATCGCCATCAGCACCGAGGCCTGCACCAGGATGGGGGTCGCCGCGTTCGGCAGGATGTGCCGCAGCACCAGGCGCGGCACCGGCGCCCCCAGCGCGCGGGCGCCGTCGACGTAGACCTCGACCTTCACCGCGAGGACCGCGGCCCGCACCACCCGGGCCACGATCGGCGTGTAGACCACCGCGAGCGACACCGCCACCAGCACCACGCCGGTGCCGAAGACGCTCATGAGCGCGATGGCGAGCAGGATGGCGGGGAAGGACATCAGCACGTCGAGCGGCCGCATGATGAGCTGGTCGAGCGCGCCCTCCGCGTAGCCCGCGACCAGCCCGAGGGGGACGCCGGCCAGCAGCGCCAGGCCCACCGAGCCGAGCGCCACCCCGAGCGAGACCCGGTAGGCGTGGACCACCCGGCTCAGGATGCTGCGCCCGAGGTC
>Ga0137415_10006342_pt1 | contig 11724 bp, 10 predicted proteins | sample CZODoug3_1_1_16f_FD_183082 | JGI IMG/M metagenome (GOLD analysis project Ga0137415, IMG submission 183082) | Vadose zone soil fungal communities from Angelo Coast Range Reserve, California, USA - CZODoug3_1_1_16fungal (Hybrid Assembly) | ecosystem: Environmental > Terrestrial > Soil > Vadose...
CCACGAACAAAAGCCGCGACGCCTTGCTGTTCGAAGCAGCCCGCACGGAGGTGCTGGTCGGGCGAGGCTCCGGCCAAATTGGTGAGCAGGATCCTGCGCGCTGGCGACGCATCGCCGCGACCTATCGCAAGCTCGGGCTGCTGAGTGACGACACACTGCCCGGGGCACTGATCTGGCATGGAAATGACGGCAGCCTGCGGCGCTGGCTGATTCCCCTGCTGCTCCTGCCCGCCGGATTAGCGATTGCGGCGCTCGTGGCGTACCGAGATCGTCGCTCCCTGCGGGGCGCGCTGGCGCGGGTAGGCGCGTTTCCGTTGCTCGCCACGGTGGGGCGGCCAAGGCTGAGCCTGATCATGTCGTCGCTGTTCATCGGCCTCAGCATCCCCATTCTAATTTTCATCCTGATCTACAATTACAGCAAGAACTCGGCTGCGATCGTATCGGCCTTGAACGATGCTGTCATACAGACCAGCCAGGCTGGCGTCGAGCGCACCCAGGATCTAATCGAGAGCACGGAAAGTCCTCTGCGTTTTCTCGCCGAGGTGGCAACCGCCGATCCCGGTTATTTCCGCACCGAGCAAAGCCGCGATTTGTTGTACCGCGCGCTCACCTCGGCCGCGCATATCGACGCCGTCTACGTCAGCTTCGAGGATGGTTATCATCGGGTGGTCACCCGCATCGACGAGGACCGCAGGCGAGCCGATCCCCGTGTTCCAGCGACCGCGAACTGGCACTCCAGCTACATCGATGCGATCACCTTTGCGCTCTCACGAATCCGCCATCGTCAATTCTTTGACATATGGCCCCATCAAGTCGGCGAATACAACGTTGGTACCGACACCGATATGCGTCGCTTGCCCGGCTATCAGGCCGCCAAGATCACCCGGACGCTCGCGGTCACGGAGCCCTCGATCAATCCGGATACCGGCTTTCCCGTTCTCTCCCTGCGGTTTCCCATCTTTCAAGGCGTTGAATTCCTTGGCTGCACATCGGCCAACATTACCATGGATGTCTTGTCGCGCTTTCTCGACAAGCACCGGACCAGCACGCGAAGCACCACGCTGGTGGCCGACCGCAACAACGGCAAGATCATCGCCTTCCCGGAAAAACAGAAAGGCGTTCGCTTGGAGAATGGAGCGCTCAAGATCGCCACTCTGACCGATATCGACGATCCGGAAGTGCGCGAGGCCCATCGTCAACATGCTCTTGCCGGTGCCGACAGCCTTGTCTTCCGGTCGCCGACGAACGGAGAGGATTTGATCGCGGCCTTCGCCAATTTTCCGGATGGTTTTGGTCAACCCTGGCAAGTGATCACGTTGACGCCGATTGACGATTTCGTTGGGACGTTGAAGGCGACCAATCGGCTGATGATGGCGATCATTATCGTCCTCACTGCCATCGAGCTGTTCTTCATCTATTTCGCATCCAGCCGGCTGTCGCGACCGGTCGAAAACGTATCGCGGCAATTGCAGGCGATCGAAAGTCTGCAATTTGACGTACCGGCATCGCGGCCTTCCAACATCCGGGAGATCGCCAGGCTGGAATCCGCCGCTTCGCTGCTTCGGACCTCGCTAAAATCGTTCTCTTCGTTCGTGCCACTCGACGTGGTTCGACAGCTCATCAAGTCGGGCATTCCGTTGACCCTGGGTGTCGAGCCGCGATTCCTCACCGTGTTCTTTTCCGATCTGGAGAATTTCTCCAGCCACTCCGAAACCCTCGCGCCGGCCGATCTGCTGGTCCAGATCTCGACCTATCTCGAGGAAGTCTCCTCTGCGATATCGGACGAGGGCGGCACGGTCGACAAGTTCATTGGCGACGGCGTCATGGCTTTCTGGAACGCCCCGGTTCAGCGCCCGGACCACGTCCTGCGTGCCTGTGCCGGCGCGCTGCGGGCGGCACGGCGCATGGAGCGCATCAATGATGCCTGGGAGACGGAAGGACGGCCACGAATCCGGATCCGGATCGGGCTAAATTGCGCCACCGTCCTGGTCGGAAATGTCGGCTCGTCAACCCGGCTGAGCTACACCGCCTTGGGAGACGGCGTGAATGTCGCCGCCCGCCTTGAAGGCATCAACAAACTGTTTGGCACCACCATCTGCATCAGCGACAGTATTTTTGAGCATGCCCGGGCCGAGATACTGGCGCGGCCGCTAAAGCGGGTTCAGGTGAAGGGCCGCAAGACCAAATTCATGATCTATGAGCTGTTGGCTCTCCGCGCCAGCGATGATCCGGCGCTGAGAGTTCGCGATCGGGACGAGCAGCTCTGCGCGATGACCTGGCAGGCCTCGGAACACATCGAGGCTGGCGACTTTGCGGCGGCAGAGCGCGCTTATCGGGCCATCCTTGACAACTTTCCTAGCGATCCCGTGGCCAAGTTCATGCTGGAGAATTGTGAGGCAATGTGCGCGGGCCATCAATTGGCATCGACGAGTGCGTGACTGTTTTCCGGTGCACCAGTCGCTCTCAGGAACTCATCAAACAATTATTTCGAACGGATGTTTTTGCATAGTCGTGCGTCTTTTCCTGGCATCAACCTGCAAGAACGCAGAGATGGCTCTCGGCATTCGAGCAGCGGCACGCAGGTACATTTGTTCCCGTGAATCCGCGATGCTCCAGTGCCCTCTTGGACTTTCCTAAACTCATCGCATGTGCGCGATGTGCCGGAGTCGCTTCCATGAATTTCGCCGTTAGGAGCCACCGACGTCGTTATTGGTTGCCTCTGGCAGCCGTGATCGTCGGTTACGTTACTGTCAGCTACCTCATCCTGCCCGCGACATGGTCGCGGATCGAGCACGAGCCTCAACTCTCACATCTGCCAATGGTGACTTCGACCGCTCAGGGAATTCCGGGAGATCCCGTCAACGTCGGCCTTATCGGAACCCGTGAAGACGTCGTTTCAGCATTTCATATCGCCGGCTGGTATCCCGCAGATCCGATTACGTTGCGGACCAGCCTGGAAATTGTGGGCAGCGTATTGTTTGACCGGCCTTACAAGGACGCTCCAGTCAGCCCACTCTTCTTCGAGGGACGTCGTGAGGATCTGGCATTTGAAAAGCCAGACGGTATAAGCGCCGATCGTCGACAACATGTCCGGCTATGGCAGGTCCTCGCAAGCGGAACCGACGCAAGTCCCGTCTGGCTTGGATCTGCGACCTTCGACAAGGGGGTCACCCTGAGCCGCGATACCGGCCAGGTTACTCATAAGATCGCACCGAATGTTGATGAAGAGCGCGACCAATTGGTGCGCGGATTGAACCAGGCGCAGATGGTCACGAGCATCTATCAAATGAAGGGGATAGGCCCGACGCTGAATGGGCGGAATGGCGAAGGTGACCCCTATTACACGGACGGGGAGATATGGATGGCGAAGCTCGTCCGTCGCGGGGACAAAGCAGACAAGGCTGCCGAGGTACTGCCGTCGCCGGCATTGATTCAGATAAAGGATGCCGCGTTTTCCTGGGTTTCTCCCGGCCATTGACCGTTCCGCTCTCAACGCTGGTTCTCGAATTGTCCGATTTTGCATAGTCGCCCGCGTGCGACGTGCGTAAACTTTTGCAGATTGACTTTTCGAAAGGTGCGCAACGCGCGTCACCTCTTCTCCCTTGGGAAATGCCGCGTGAACAAGACGGCAAATTCTGCGGGAATGACGACGACCTGGCAAACGCCAAGCCTTAGCGGTTTTTACAGACGAGCGTTGGGAGTAACGGGCATGAAGTCGATGAAATTACCGCTCTGGCTGCGCTTTGTCCTGCTCATCGGTGTCGCCATTTTTGCGGCAGGCGCAGGTCTGTTTGCCTATCGGTACTATACGCATCCGGTAACGCTGACCGTTGCTGTCGGCTCGATCGACGGTGAGGCTGCCAAAGCAATGTCGGCTATTGCAAGCGAGTTCGTTTCAAAGAACGCGCCGGTGCGGCTCAAGGTTATCGACAGTGGCACCGCGCTTGAGGCCGCTAACGCTTTTTCGGCTGGTAAGGTCGATCTCGCTGTGGTTCGCGGGGACGTCGGTGACTTGTCGCAGGCGCAAGCTGTCGTCGTTGTCAGCCATGTGGTCGTGCTGATCATCGCGCCGCCCGGATCGTCCATCGATAGCATGGACAGCCTGAAGGGACGCACAGTCGGCGTGGTCGGCGGAGTAGCGAGCTCCAAAATTGTTGACGTGTTGACCAAGGAATATGGTCTCGCTCCCGCGAACTTTAAGAACATTGCTTTAAAAGATGTCGGGCAAGCCATTCAATCAAAAGAGGTCAGTGCCCTCCTTGTCGCGATCCCACTGGCCGAAAAATATCTCTCCCTCGTTCGCGGGTTTTTCCAGCTCGACCACAAAAAGGTACCGGTACTGATCCCAATCGATTCCGCCGGGGCAATCGCAGAGACCGAACGCGCCTATGAAAGCTTCGACGTGCCGAAGGGCACGCTGCGGGGATCGCCGCCAGTACCGGACGATGACCTGACGACCCTGCGGGCTTCACTATATCTGGTTGCGAACAAGAAGCTCGGCACTGATCTGGTAACCAGCCTCACGCTGGCGATCATGAGCGCGCGAAGGGATCTTCTGCGCGAGCAGCCGATTTTCGCGCAGATCACCGCGCCCAGCACCGACCAGGACGCCTACCTTCCGCTGCACCCTGGAGCGGCGGCCGTTTACAACTCCACCCAGCAGAGCTTTATGGATGAATACGGCAACTGGATCTATCTAACGCCCATGGTGCTGGGCGGCGCCGCGACCATGCTTGCCGCAGCGTGGAAATTTCTCGGCATCGGCGGGCCCGCCACTCCGGAAGGCCCTCTGGATTCTCTTTATGCCTTGGCGCGCCGGGTCCGGAATGCCGACACAGAGGCCGAGCTGGTGGAGATCGAACAGGAGATCGACAACGTTCTCAAGGCAGAGCGTGTCAAATCCGCCGGTGGCGACGAGAACGCGGTGGACGCCGTTACATTGAACGTGGCAGCCCACCGATTGGAGAACCTCATTCACGATCGCCGAGCCATGCTTGCGAAGAGACCGGCAGTCGCCTCCGCGGCCTAGGCGACTCTGTGCCGAGTCGTCCCACGCGGAATTGCGATTGACGGAACGTTGGACTTAACAACCCAAGGAGAGCAGCCATGAAACATCTGATAATCCCTCTATTGCTGGCAGGAAGCTTCATCGCCTTGAGCACCATGGAAGCAAGCGCCGTCGTCTGCGCTCGCGGCGTGGTTCGCGCAGGCTGCGTCGCCGCCGGCGGGGCTACTGTCGGAGCCGCGGTCGTCCGTCCAGTCGCCCGTGGTGTTGTAGTTGCTCCGCGGGGCGTTGCTGTTCGTCGCAGGGTATACTGACAATCCTGCGAGGATCGGCTCAAGCAGCCATCCATAGAACCATTGCGGCTGCACTTGGTCACACGATCGATGTAGCCGCATCGGCAGACCGGCTCGGCAAGAGCATGGCCCTTCACATCCATAACTTCAAGCGGACCCAATGTTGCCCGATACCCCATCCGTCAGTCAGTTATCGGATGTCATTTCGCAGGCGGCGGCGCCGGCGTTCCTTCTCGGCGCCCTTGCCGCCTTCATCGCCGTTTTGATCTCGCGGTTGAACAGGATCATCGATCGGACGGTTATCCTGAACGGGATCCCTGACGAAGACACTGCTAGAAGTAGGCTTAAAACGGATCTGCCACGCCTTATTCGACGCGCCGCCATGATGAACCGGGCCATCTTCTGGGCCGTGGTCGGCAGTATCTCAATTAGCATTCTTATCATCGTCGCGTTCGTATCCGCCTTCTTTCATATTCAACATGAACGCGGGGTTGCCATCCTGTTCATTGTTTCCCTCGCCGCTTTTACAATATCGCTGGTTGATTTCGCCCGGGAGGTCCGAATTGCACTGAGCGAGTATGATCATTACGGCTGACTCAGGTGCCTTCGCGTGTCACCGAGTTGCGCTACGTTCCTCAGCGGTCAGCTGCTTCGGGCTGAAAAGCGGAATCGCCCCGCCAGGCCAGTTATCGCGCCCACTGACTCATCTGGAGGCACGTCAACAAGCTGACATAACTCGGCGTGCCGCCAATGCTTTCCTGTGCGACGCAGCTTGCTCTACCTGAACCCGGGAATTTGGACCATTGGCTTGCGAGGTGCTGCCGCGCTTTGTGTTCGTCATTCATGCAATTCTTCAGCGATTGATCGACAGATAGTCCGGCCGTAGCGCCAACATCGAGCTTGCAACTCCGTGCGATATCGAACTTCGGCACTTGGTCAGCCACAGCGACGACCAGCTGTGAACTTACAATAATCATCGAGATCGAGATGGGCATTACGGCCTCCTATTCGGAATGGCTTAGCGGCCTGGCAAAGAATGACGTCCTCGTCAGCCAGCTGTATGCAAGTCCGGCCGCCCTTCGTCTATGCGAAAACGGACAAGCGCTCATGAAAGCCGGTGTCCCATTTTGCATAGCCGGAGTCGGCCGCTTCGATAATCTCTTTATCTCACGATCGACGTGCAGCGGGACAAACTGTTCTCATGCGGAGAGACGCTCGATGTTAAGGAGCCGGCAGCGCGAAGCCACGCGCGTGGCGCCAATGCAGGACGGTGCCAGGTCGCGGCCTGACTCAGACGACCTCGTACACGGAGCTGCGGAACACTCCATCGCCGGTTAGGCGGAAGAAGGTGATCCTGCCGATTTCGCATAGACAAGCCCGCGCCTTGAGGTCCAACAAAAATGCGGTCCAATTTCGCGCACCGACGCGATTTCAAAAGGAAAAACCAAAATGAAATCGAACGTGGCTTATTTTGCGCTCGCGGTTGCTTCCGTGCTTGCGTGGACGCAGCTCGCCGCCGCCCAAGGCACGGGCGGCTCAACTGGAGCGATTGCATCCATTCCCGGCAGCGTAGTAAGGGGCCATGAACAGGGGCCCGGTCTCTTCAGCATTGTCACCGGTTCGACCTTGCCGAACGCCAACCTGGATTCGAGACAAAGGACCCGCCGTCCCAGTGAAGCCGGCCGCCTAACCAGGCAGCCCACCAGGTAAGATCGCAGCAGATGGCGAAGATGCCGCCCGCCGAGCACGACAACGTGGCCAAGACATTCCTGCCGGATCGAACGGCAGGCGCTAGCCGCCCCAACACGTAATTGTTTTGACCGTCCCGGTTCAAATCGGGGGAACCATAGGCCCGTAGTAGGCGCCCCAATGGCCCCACACATCGCGGCTCCCGTAACCACGGAATCCGCCACGCAAACCGCTGGCGCGGTTACCGTAACCGCCATGGCCACCTGGAGTATCACCGAAGCCCCCGCCAGGGTGATTGCTGTGAAAACCATCACCGCCATCATGGCCGGCGCCGCGGGCAAATGCGCCGGTGGAAAGCCCGGAACTTCCGAGAACAAGGACAATCGCAAAAACAGTTATGGCGTTGCGCAACATTGACGACCTCGTTGAGATGCTCCCTGCAAATCTATGAACGCGCACGTGTGTCGCTTGTCCGATATTGCTGCAATTTGGGTATCAATGCCGCACATTTGCCTGCTGCTGATCGCGGCGCTCGCGATCATGTGGAATTTGCACGGGCACTGAGCCCCGGTTTAGAATGAAATAAGGCCACCAACTGGCGGCCTTATTCCTTCGCGCGAACAATTTGCGCTCAAATTTGTCGATCAGGTGCCCCCAGCCATAACGGGAACAAACTCGCCGACGTGTTGGCGCGGTTCTGCATAAATTCAGTAGCACGGTCGATAGGGATAGTATCCGCAGCGATAAGCTCCGTAAGCTCCTGCTGCTCCCACTGCAGCAGCTCCGACGCCTACCGCCACCCCGCGGCGTACGGCTGCACCACGATAAACGCCACCGCGATAGACACCACCGTGGTAAACGCCAACGCGACCAACTCCAACGCCTCTTCGATATGCGAAGGCGTCGGTCGAGACAGTCGCGATACACGCGATGCTGACGATAACGGATGCGGCGAGCGAAACAATAGATCGGCTCGACATGATTAATCCCTTTCTCAGGCTGGTGAACTGGTTAAGCCTAAGGAAAGCCCGGCGAGCCGACTATGCAAAAACGATCATGGGCGGCCGATTCATCATCGGGCCCATCTCCGCTTTCGTTCTGAAGGAGCCGCCAAGCCGATGACCTTCCGGCCGATCTCCTTTGCGATGACCGGCCGCCACGGCACGAGGCTGAAGCCGAGCCCGTCATCGATCGTGGCGAAACGGCGCGGCGCGATGCCTCCAGCCGGCGGACGTGGCTCTCGACATAGGCGTTATAATCACCCCCAGGGACACGCATGCCGCCTGCCTCGGCGATAGCCTGGTGTTGGCTCGGGCGAAGCCTCACCAACGGCACGAGCCTGGCAACAACGATGCCTCCTGATGCTACGAAAAATATCGAAAACAACCCCATGCAAAGTAGCAGGCGCTCGCCGGCAGGGACGCTTTGGGCCAATACTTGACACGTCGGGCAAATCAGCGGCACTCCTTCATCATCGCACAATCCGTCAAACGCCCGTGGGCGCGCCATGGCGCGCCGTTCGGTGTGATGTTGGGCGAAAATCCCTACCACGATTGAAGTTGCATTGGCTCGTGAAGTTGCAATGGCTCCTGAAATTGCAATGGCCCGCCGCAGCGCGTGATCGCCTGCGTATTGCCGAGCCGCCGCGCTTCCGACGCGCGTGCCGGTGGCATGCGGCTCAACTCAGCTTTGGCGGAAGGGCCGTGGCGCTCGATCCCAATCTGGTGATAGCGCGCCTTTGGGCAGGCTGGGCACAGGTTTATCTCGGCAATCACGCCGCGGCGATCGAGCAATTCTCGGCAGCCATTCGCTTGAGTCCGATCGACCCCCACTTGTTCCTGCCCCAAACCGGGATGGCCAACGCTCATTTCTTTGCCGGGCGAAGAAGGTCTGTCCTGGGCCACGAGCGCCATCCAGCGCCAGCCAAATTTTCCCGGCGCGCAGCGAATACTAATGTCGAACCTGGCGATGGCCGGACGAATCGCTGAAGCTCGGCGCGCTTGGATGCTATCCTGCAAGCGGATTCCCTTTTCTGCATTTCCGGCTTTAAGAATAAAATGGTATTTCGTCGGCTCGAAGATATCGAGAAATTGGAGCAAGCCTCGCGAATAGCTGGCGTGCCCGAATGACCGCCTTTGGCACGAAACGACCAAGCGCGCCCGTCTGACAGTGTCCGTTATCGCGGGAAGACCGGAAGTCATCGGCCTACGCGCAAACCGACGATTGACCCAAACCGGACGTCGTTGCATCGCGAGACCTGTGCTGCGTCGGGATGTCCTGTTACCAAAAGTGCGGGACATCAAGAGCCAAGGGTTAAGCTATGTCATCCGTGGCTAGAGTCTGCCGCGCGGTCTTTTCTTGTGCGATAATTCCTTCCAGCCGCGATATGTTCTCGAGCAAGCGCTGGCTGGTTAGCACAAGAACGTAATAGCCGAATTGTGGATTCTGAAAATAAATCTCGAGCAGCTTTTCATAAGTAATAGTCATCACTTGCCCGTCTTCGATGCATTCGACGGTAGCGGTTCTCCGCTGATTGGAAGTAAGGAAACCGAGTTCGCCCATGAGACGTCCCGGCGGAAGCTCGACGCCGATTTCCTTGACCAAAAACGTTCCTGTGACCGTTAGGAACATTTCGGAAGCTGCATCATTCTTCCCGAACAATTTGTCTCCCCGGCGATATCTGCGCTCAGTCATGAACGGTTTGAGCAATTCCAATGAGGTATCCCCCTCCGTCGCAGTACGTGCCCTTTTGACCAGATTGAGCAATTGACGGAGGCGGATTGCATTGATCGGCAGCAAGAGCAGATAGAGGATGAAAGCCCCGACATTTCCCGAGAGCGCGCCATAGGCAATGAAGAACATACAGCCGAGCATGTTCGCGACGCGCAGTGGCACCATTGTATGCATCAGCAAGGTAGCGACAAGAAAGATGGCGCCAACCACGGCAAACATATTGGCAAGCGTGATGTTGGCCAGCACAATTTCCAGCAGCCGGTTGAATAATGTGTCGTAGGTGATGTTGTCCGGATCGAGACCCATCTGAGCCAGAATCTTTGCGATCCTGAGATTGTCCGCCGCCGTATCAAGAATGCGGTCTAGTATCGAAGCTGCACTGTTGGACCCCATCGGATCATCCTCCGCGCAAAGCCGTCGGTATTCGTCGGTTATCCCGGATACTGATAATTAAAGTCGGATAGCAACCGTTTGAGTAAGATTAGTAGCGGTCTCGGTGCAATCGATCATTTTTACCTCGGGCAGTGATTTCGGCCTCTCTAGTTGGTTTTGCCGTTGTATCTGCCCCTGAGCTGAAGAGAGGTAACGCCGGCTCTTGGGCGACTTTCGCACGTGGAGGGCAATAGCGTCGCAAAAATCGGGAACTTCCGAGTCTGGCACCTTTGAGACATGCCGACGAAGCCGGAGAGTGTCCGTTCGCTGGGGTAGACCCGAAGTCGTCGACGGACGATCAAAGCGACGCGAATGACCCGGAGCGATCTCTTCGACCAGGCGGAACAGACTCACCTGGACCCTCGGAATAGTGACGAGGCCGCCAATTCAGGCGGCCTCGGTTTTGCAAAAATCCATCGGCTATTGCGGAACACCCTCGACGACGTAACTGCGGAATTTCGCCATCTTGTCGCGGAGCGGCAGGAGATCCTTGAAGGCTGCTGAATTGCGGTAGGCCTGGACTTTTTCGAGGCTATCCCACTGTTGAATGACAATGCGCGGTTTCGGCGGTTCTCCTTCGATCGTGGTGGTCTTGCCTCCGGCGGCAAGGAATTTGCCGCCAGCCGCTTTGATCGCAGCCTGAGCCTTTGGGACGTAATCCTTCAAATACGCTTCCTGGTTCAAGATATCGATTTCAACGACTTGGTAGACGGGGGGCTTGGCCTGGGCGTGAAGCCCCTGAACCGCGACCGCGCCAAGTCCGAAGCCCGCGAGCATTGCCAACGTCACGCTGTATTGGGTTCTCATGACTTTCCTCTCTGATCGTTGCAGGATTCTCTGCACGCGCTGACGCACACGGCCGTGCGAGTGCTGGTAGCACCGGCAAAAAAGTACGTCGGTCTATCTAGGTGCGATGCCTGCCGACGGCTTCGGCGCTGCCGCTAAAAAATCGGGACCTCGGCACGTCCCGCTGGCAGCTCCCAAAAGGGCAATGCGCGCAACATACATCAGTGGCAAGGATGTCGGAAGAGGCATGGCGGTCACAATGTCCCGCTATACGGCCACTATCAGGGGACAAGCGGGAAGTGGCTCGGACATCGTCAAACCGACGCGATTGACCCAATTCGGACCTAGACGCTTCTTATGCGGTCATGGAAATGTGGTGTGGCGTAACTCAAGGAACGGAGGCGATGATGAAGTGTCTGCGCGTTTACTCTACAGCGGACGGCGAGTCCCACTTCGGTGAGGTCGAAATCCCGACAACCTCTCGACAGGTTCACCCCAATGCCGCGGCATTCGAAGTGTCGGCGAAGTACGCGGCGTCAAACATCCGTTTCACGCGCATTCCGTCGGGTGCGCGACAGGTAGATTGGCATACAGTGCCGGAGCGCGTACTGACAGTGCGGCTCGATGGATCGGCGGAATACCAGACAAGTGACGGCGATGAGAGGCGCGTACCGGCCGGTAGCTTCGTCTTGTTTGAGGACGTTGATGGCAAGGGACACAAATCGCGACATTCGCCCGAAGAGCAAACAGTCATCTGGATCAGTCTGCCGCAAGGTCTCGACAACC
>Ga0137415_10006343_pt1 | contig 11723 bp, 12 predicted proteins | sample CZODoug3_1_1_16f_FD_183082 | JGI IMG/M metagenome (GOLD analysis project Ga0137415, IMG submission 183082) | Vadose zone soil fungal communities from Angelo Coast Range Reserve, California, USA - CZODoug3_1_1_16fungal (Hybrid Assembly) | ecosystem: Environmental > Terrestrial > Soil > Vadose...
GAACATGCTCGGCCTGTCGCTGCAGTTCCGGATCAGTCCCGAGTGGCGCACGGAAGCGAGCTTCGCGCCGGTGCAGACCTGCACCAACGACACGAACCTCGGCTTGGGGAACACGGTGCCGCGGCAGGTTGGTCTGGACCTCTTCTGGGAACGGCGCTACTGAGCGTGGCCCGCGCACTCCTGATCGCCAACCCTGCGGCGGCACGCACCGACGCGCGCGCCGTGACAACGGTCCGGGACACGCTGCGGCGCGGGGGCTGGACCGTCGAGGTCCTCGCCACGGCTCGGGCGGGCGACGCGCGCCGCTTCGCCGGCGAGGCGCACGCCGAGGGGTTCGACGCACTCGTGTGCTACGGGGGCGACGGCACGGCCATGGAGATCGCCGCCGGTGCGGTAAAGAGCGGCATCCCGCTCGGGCTGGTACCGGGCGGCACGGGCAACCTGCTCGCCGGGAACCTGCGGCTGCCACGCGACCCGGCCGCCGCCGCGCGCGTGATCCTGGCCGGCCGCACCGCCGCCATCGACCTGGGCACCGTGGAACGCCCCGACGGCACGCACTATTTCGCCGTATGCGGCGGCACGGGCTTCGACGCCCAGCTCATGGCGGGCACGGCGGCGGCCGAGAAGCATCGCTGGAAGATGGCGGCGTACGTGATGAGGGCGTTCGCCGCGCTCCCCGGCGTGACGAGCCCGCTGCACCGCGTGACCGTGGACGGAGTCGCGCGCGACCTGCCGGCGGCGATGGTGCTGGTGGCGAACTGCGGAGAGCTGGTGCCGCCCTTCCTGCGGCTGCGGCACGACATCGCGCCGGACGACGGTTGGCTGGACGTGGTGGTGCTGCGCGCCGAAGGCGTGTGGCAGAGCCTGAGCGCGTTCCTGGAGCTCGCGAGCCAGCCGCGGAACGGCGCACGGCGCCTGTGGTTCGGACGCGGCCGCACGGTGCGCGTCGAAGTGCTGGAGGGCCCGCCGCGTCCGATGCAGCTCGACGGCGAGCCGTGGGGTGACGCGCCGTTCGAAGCACGCCTCCAGCCCGCCGCACTGTCGGTCATTGTCGACCCCGCCACCGCGCGGCTGGGTGCGTCACGCCTTGGCTGACAGCGTGCTCCTGATCGATGCCGACGCCGATCTGTTGCGGGCGCTCGGAGAGTACTTCGACGGGATCGGGTACGAGGTGGCGGCTGCGGCCACGCGCGAAGCCGGCTTCGAAGCCTTCGATCGCATGCGTCCCGACGTCGTGATCCTCGACCTACACGTCTCCGATGTCGGGGGGTTGAACGCGCTCGAGCAGCTCAAGACCCGGGGCGGCTCGGTCATTCTCCTCACCGAACCGGGCGAGACGGAGAGCGCGGTGCGGGCCATGCAGCTCGGCGCCGAGCATTTCCTCACGAAGCCCGTAGACCTGAACCATCTGGCCGTCGCGACGGCACGCGTGTGCGAGAAGGTCCGCCTGACGCACCAGAACGCGCTGCTGCGCGCGCGCGACCACGAGGACGCGGGGCTCGAATCACTCGGCGTCTCGCCCGCGATCCGCGAGCTGGGGCGCCAGGTCGAGCTGCTCGCGGCGAGCGAACGCTCGGCCGTGCTGCTCACGGGCGAGAGCGGGACAGGGAAGGGCTGGTTGGCCCGGGTGATCCATCATCTGTCCCCGCACGCGAGCGGTCCCTTCGTCGAGGTGCACTGCGCCGGTCTCACGGCCACATTCCTCGAGTCGGAGCTGTTCGGTCACGAGAAAGGTGCCTTCGCCGACGCGAAGGAGCGTCGGCAAGGTCTGTTCGAGCTGGCGGACCGGGGAACGATCTTTCTCGACGAAATTGCCGACCTGGCGCCGGAGCTGCAGCCCAAGCTGCTGAACGTCCTCGAGACGAAGACGTTCCGCCGGGCGGGCGGCACGCGCGACATCACCGTGGACGCGCGGCTCGTCGCCGCCACGAACCGGGACCTGATGGCCGAGGTGCGCGCCGGTCGCTTTCGCGAGGACCTGTATGGTCGCCTGAGTGTCACGGCCCTCGGGCTGCCGGCGGTGCGCGAGCGGTCGCGCGACGACCGGTTGGCGCTGCTCACCCGCATCGTGTCGGAGCTGGCGCCCCAGATGCCGGGCTGTCCCAGCGCCACCAGCGCCGAGGCGTTGGATCGTCTCCTGTCCGCGGCGTGGCCGGGAAACGTCCGCGAAATGCGCAACGTCGTCGAGCGGGCCATGATCCTGGCGCGCGGGGTGGGTCAGATCGGACTCGAGCACCTCCCGGGCGACCTGCGCAAAGGTGGAGGCGGCGGAGGGAGCGGGGTGGGGGCGGGCGACCGGAGGCACCAGCCCTTGGCGCTCGCCGAGGTGGAGCGCGCGCACATCGAGAAGACGCTTAGGTTTCACGACGGCAATCGCACGCGGGCGGCCCTCGAGCTCGGCATATCGCGCGCGACGCTGATCAATAAGATTAAGGTGTACGGGCTCGACGTCTGAGGCGGATCATGACCGACAAACCGAAACTGAAGGAGCACGACGGGATGGTATGCCGCTCCTGCGGCAACGAGGAGCGCGCCTCCGAAGGCTATCCCTGCGCCGACTGCGGCACGTTCATCTGCTTGATCTGTTCCTTCCGAGGCGTGACGCGCTGTAAGACGTGTGAAGAGAAGGCCAAGGCGTCGCAGAAGGCTTAGCCCGCCGTGCCCCGCCGCTTCCGGATCTCGCGCGTCACATCGTCGGGCGAGGTGCCCAGCTCTTTAGCCAGCTTCTCGACGGCGTCGCTCGCCCCCGGCCAGTCTTCCGCGGCCGCGAGCGCCGCGAGCGCGATGTCTTCGACCACCGTCGTTCGCTCCTCCAGATCGCGCGTCCGCACCGCGACCTCGCGTGCCAGCCACTGCTCGAGCTCGCGGCGGTCGATCTCGAGCTGCCGCTGCCGCAGGCCGGCCTGGAGCGACATCTCCAGCTCGTCCAGATCCACCGGCTTGATGAGGTAGTCGTACGCCCCGAGCTTGAGACACTCGATGGCGGTCCGGGGCTCGTCGATCGCCGTGAGCATGATGATGGCGAGGTCCGAGTCGGCCGCGAGCGCCTTGGGCACGAGCTCCACGCCGCTCATGTTCGGCATGCGGATGTCGGACAGCATCACCTGCGGCTGCTCCGCCGCCTGGCGATCGAGCGCCTCGGCGCCGCTGGCGGCCTGCAACACCCGGTAGCCGAGCCGCGTGAGGAACCGATCGAGTGCCTGGCGGATGCCGTCCTCGTCGTCGACCACCAGCACGGTGGTCGGGGGTTGAGGCGTGGGGGGGCTCCGTGGGTCGGGGTTGGGCATGGCGCTAACGTATGTGCCCTCCACAACCCGAGCAAGCCAAGCTATGCTTCGCGCGCCATGGCGTCCTCGCCTCCTGCCAGTCTCACCGCCGTTCGAGGGGTTTCAGTAGGGCACTGGACCGATCTCGAGCGGGCGACCGGCTGCACAGTCGTGCTCGGACCGGACGGTGGGATGCGAGCTGCCTGCGCCGTCCGAGGCCGCGCCACCGGAACGCGCGAGATCGACGCGCTGAACCCCCGCCACGTGGTGGACCGCATCGACGCGATCCTGCTCACCGGTGGCTCGGCCTACGGTCTCGGCGCGGCCGATGGCGTGATGCGCTGGCTCAAGGAACGCGGGCGGGGCCTGCCGGTGGGGTCCGCCGGCATCGTACCCATCGTCCCGACCGCGGTGATCTTCGACTTCGACCTGGCCCCTGGGGGCAAGGCGGACCGCTGGCCGACGGCGGACGATGGGTATCGCGCATGCGCCGCCGCGTCGGGCACCGTCGCCGAAGGCTCGGTGGGGGCGGGCACGGGAGCCACGGTCGGCAAGGCGTTAGGGCCGCGCGCCGCCATGAAGGGTGGGGTGGGAAGCTGGGCCGCGAGCGGCGGTGACATCGTGGTGGGTGCGCTGGTGGTGCTCAATGCGGTCGGCAACATCCTGGACGGCTCGGGCGCGATCCTCGCGGGGGCGCGCGGCGCGGACGGTACGTTCGTGGACGCATTGACGCACTTCGGCCGGGGGGGCGCTCCATTTGGGGCGCGCAATACGACGTTGGCCGTGGTCGCGACCAACGCCACGCTCGATCGTACCGGCCTCGAGAGCCTGGCACACGCGGCGGGGGATGCGTTGGCGCGCCGCATCGTTCCCTACGGCACCTTGTTCGATGGCGACGTGGTGTTCGCGGTGAGCACCGCCGCGGTGGTACCCGCCACGCCCCTCCAGGCCGAGGCCCTCGCGGCGCTCGCGGTGCCCATGGCGGTGGAGCGCGGCGTGCGGCTCGCGCGCGGTGTGCGTGATATCCCCGGACTGGCGGATCGTGCCCCGTGACGTGCGCGGGACGGTGACCACGCTGTGACCGATCGTCTCGAGCGCGATGTCGCGGACGTGGCGCGTAAGTGGGTGCCCGACGCCCGGCTCGGCGTGTTCGAGGTGACCGTGGAGGCCGAGCGTCTGAACGGCTGTACCACGAGCCGCGACGCGCTGGCTGCGCTGCGCCGCATCGCGGCAGAGGCCGCCCGCGCAGCGGACATCCGGCTGCTCCCGGATTCCTCGGTCCGTGACGGGGCGGCGGCCGTGGTCACCGCCGCGGTGGCGCCGCTGTTGCGCGAGCCACGGATTTCAGCCGACCGGGTGAGCGAGGCGCTGCACGGCGAGGCGCTCGCGCTGCTCGAGCGGCGCGAGGGAGCCGTGTGGCTACGCGTGCGCGCGGGCGACGGCTACCATGCGTGGACCCACGCCGCATATCTGACCATCGGATCGAGCGAATGGGCCGAGGACTGGAGCGCGCGGGCCACCGGACGCTCGCTCGGTGCCGAGCTGAGGATCCAGGATCAGCGCCTGCGGCTGCCGGTGGGGTCGCGCGTCGTGCTGCGTCGGAACGGGCAGGTCGAAACGGCTGACGGGCGCGCGGGGAGCGTGAGTGCGGGTATCGTTGAGCCGGAACCGGAGCTCCGAGCCGAGGCGCGTCTCCTCGCTCCGCCGGAGTGGGCGCTGCGCTGGTTCTCAGGCGCTCCCTATCTGTGGGGCGGCCGCACCGAGTGGGGGATCGACTGCTCCGGCCTGGTTCAGGGAACCTACGCGGCCCGGGGAGTCGTTCTCGCCCGCGACTCGGACCTGCAGTCGCTCGCTGGAAAGGACGTCCAGATCGACCCCGCCGGGGCGGGCTACGAGGCGGGCGACCTGTTGTGCTTCGCGGACGGCCACCGCATTTCCCACGTCGCCCTCTGGGCCGGGGCGGGTCGAATCGTGCACTCGGCGCTGTCGCGCGGAGGCGTCGCGTCGGACGACTTGCTCGGCGACACGCCGGGTGCGAAGCGGCTGCGGGACATGCTGGTGGCAGTGCGGCGCCTGCATCTCCGACGGTAGGTCGACTAGTGTAGGGGCGCAGCATGCTGCGCCCCTACCACACCGATCAGCCCCTCCACTCGTCGAGCTATTGGTCCATTATGTTTTGCGGCATGAAGCTCGTCCTGTTCGACATCGATGGCACCCTCCTCTGGACCGACGGCGCCGGCCGCCGCGCGATTCAGCGCGCTCTCGTCGACGAGGCCGGGACCGCGGGGCCCATCGAGAGCTATCGCTTCGACGGGAAGACGGACCCGCAAATCGTGCGGGATCTCCTGGCCCTCGCGGGGCATGCGGGCGCGGAGAACGCGAGCCTGATTCAGGCGGTCTGCCGGCGCTATGTGGATCATCTGCGCGCCGAGCTGGAGCGACCGACTCAGACGACGCGACTGATGGTCGGGATCGCCGACTTGCTCGCGGCGCTCGAGCCGCGCGAGGCCCGCGGCGAAGCGCTCGTGGGACTGCTCACGGGCAACGTCGCCCCGGGGGCCGCGCTGAAGCTGCGATCGGCCGGACTCGACCCCGCGCGCTTCCACGTCGGCGCGTACGGCTCGGACTCCGCCCGGCGCGCCGACCTCCCGGCGGTCGCCGCGGCGCGCGCGACGGTCGTCACAGGCGCGCGCTTCGCCGGAGCGGACGTGATCATCCTGGGCGACACGCCGGACGACGTGGCGTGTGGCCGGCCGATCGGCGCGCGCAGTGTCGCGGTCGCCACCGGCTCCTATGACGTGGCTGCCCTGCGCGCGGCAGGCGCGGCCTGCGTGTTCGAGACCCTGGCAGACACGGCCGCGGTGCTCGACGCCATCTTTGCGTGAGCCGCCCTCTTCTCTCCTCGGCCGCTCCGACGGACGAGCTCGAAGTCAAGGCGCGGGTCGACGACGCCGACACGCTGCGGGCCGCGCTGGTGCGCGCCGGGGCGACGCTCGATTTTCGGGGCGACATGATCGACCGGCGATTCGATCGGGGCCGCACGCTGGCGCAGCGCGATGAAGTGCTGCGACTGCGAGAGTTCCGGCCGGCGGACGGCACGCCGGCCTACGGGGTGCTGGCGTGGAAAGGTCCGCCCTCGCAACGCGGCGAGTACCGCCACCGCGCCGAGGTGGAGGCGCGCGTGACGACGCCCGACCCGATGGTGACCATCCTCGAGCAGCTGGGGTTCGCGGTGTCAATGCGCATCGACCGGCGCGTCGAGGTGTATCGGCTCGGCCAGGCCGTGCTGCGCTTGGAATGGTACCCGGAGATGGATGTGTTGCTCGAGGTCGAAGGCGAGCCGTCGGCGATCGAGCGCGCGATCGCCGCCACGGGCATTGCCCGGGATCGTTTTCTTCCCGAGTCGCTGCCCTACTTCGTGGCCCAGTACGAGGCGCGGACGGGCCAAGCCGCGCTGCTCGCCCGATGAGCGCGCCCGTGAAGATCCCCATGCCGCTGCGCGTGCCGGAGCTCGCGCCGTCGCTCGGCCGCCTGCTCGTGCCCCGCCGCCTGGAAGAGCCCTGGGTGCCGCTCGACGACATCCGCGAGGAGCTCGCGACGCGCGTGATGGAGCTGGGTGGTGAAGCGCGGGCCGCCGCCGCCCGCGAGGATCGCGACCGCGTGCTCGACGCGGTGAGCCGGCGCGCGTGGCTCGCGGCGTGGGAAGGCGCGGTGCAGCGGTCGGCTGAGCGCGTCGCTGCCGCGGTCGATGGGGCGATCGAGCGGGCCGCGCGCCGGGTCCGGATGCCGGGGCGGCCGCGCCGCCGCCTCCTGCTCGCGGGCTCCGAGAAACGAGCGATCGCCGCCCGCCTCGCCGCGGGCGGCGAAGCGCTCGTGGCCGCCCTCGACGCCCTCGATGCCGGCGCCGCGCGCGTGCGCGACGCGAGCGTCCTCGACAAGGCGGCGCACGCCGACTGGCAGGAGGCGCTCCGCACCTCGGCCCGCCGGCTCGAGGCGGCGTGGCTCGCGCTCGAGACGCAGGTTGCCGACGAGCAGCGCCGCTGGGCCGAGGAGATCGACGCGGTCGCTCGCTGGCGACCGTCGCTCTGGCCGTTGATCGCGCTCTGGACCCCGCTCGCAATCGCGCTGGTATGGCTCGGCCTGGTGCTCGGCGGGTACGTTCCGGCGCCCGCCTGGCTCGCGGCGCGCCTCGGCTTCTGAGCGGCGTGCCGTGAGCGCGATCGGCGTCGGGGTCGATCTGGTCGAAGTGTCTCGCGTGGCCGCCATCATCGCCGACAAGGGATCGCGCGTCTTCGAGCGCCTGCTCACGCCGGCCGAGCGCGCCTACTGCGAGAGTCGCCCTGACCCCGCGACCCACGTGGCCGTTCGGCTTGCCGCCAAGGAGGCGGTCTACAAGGCGCTGCAAGGAAGCGACGCGGCCCGAGGAATCGGCTGGCGGGACATCGAGGTCATCCGCGCGCCCGATGGTCGGCCGGGTGTCCGGCTCAGCGGATTCGCGGCGAGTCGGGCCGAGCAGTTGGGAGTGAAACAGGTGCTGCTGTCGCTCTCGCACACCCATCAGGCGGCCGTCGCCGTGGTCGTTTTGGAGCGCGGGTGATCCATCTGCTTGAATTCCCGACTATTTTACTCTAGTATTTGAGACCTCCTGATTGAGAATCATTCCCATCTACTGTAAGACCATCCTTGGCTTGCTGTTGAGCGCCTCCGTCGTGGTCCGTGCGGCAGGCCAGGCCAGGGATTCTCTGTCGGTTTCGCGGCGGATCGTCGCGGCAGCCTCGCTCGCGGCCAAGGAGTACGCCATCGGGGTCGCCCCGCGGGGCGGTCGCGTGACCGCGCCAGAGGAGGTCTCGGAGGCGAGACAATTCCTGGAGCAGGCGCGGCTCGACGTGGGGTCCCTGCCCGTGGCTGTGCGGTCCGTGGCCGACTCGGACCTCGCGGCCCTGGAGGCGATGATCGATCGCGTGGCTCCCCCCGACTCGGTGTCCCGGCGGGCAGGCACGCTGGTCCAGCGGATCGCCGCTGCCGCCGGGGGCGCGCTCGATCCGTATCCGCAGCGGCCGCCGTCCCTCGCCCGCGGTGCGGCGGTGTTTCGAGAGCAGTGCGTGCAGTGTCACGGCCCGACGGGCCGGGGGGACGGGCCCAAGGCGCGCCAGCTCGAGGGACCGGCGCCGGCGAGCCTGGCCGACCGTGCGGCGATGAGCACCGTGTCTCCAGTGGACGTGTACCGGAAGCTCACGATCGGTGTCGCCGGCACGGCGATGCCGCAATTCGAGGAGACGCTGTCCCCCGAGGACCGGTGGGCGGTGGCGAGTTATGTCGCGACGCTCCGCGCCGACGATGCGATGGTGCGCGAGGGTGAGGGGCTGTACGGCGCGCACTGTGCCGCGTGCCATGGTGCAACCGGGGCAGGCGACGGTCCGCTTGCCAGGACCCTGTCCGTGCGGCCCCCGTCCCTGAGCGACCTCGCCGTGCTCGGCCGCTTCACCGACCAGGAGCTCGCGCGGCTGATCCTGCAGGGCCGGCCAGGCACGCCGATGCCGGGCTTCGCCCGTACGCTCGATTCGGCGCAGGTCGCGAGCCTGGTCGCGTTCCTCCGCGTCATCCCCGCCGGGGAGCGACAGCAGCGCGCCGCGTCGCCCGCGGCCGCGACGTTCTCGACCGTGCGACGCCAGCTCGACTCGGCGGTGACGCTGCGCTCCGACAAGATCGCCTTCGACGCGTACCTCACGTTCGAGCAGGTCGAAACGGATGTGCGCGCCAGGAACGCCGCGCTTGCGAGCGAGCTCGAGGACGCGTTCGCGAGTTTGCGCGCGCGCGCCGCGGCCGGTGCGGGACCTGACGAGCTCGACGCGATTCACGCCCGGCTGCTGGCGGGACTCGAGCGGGCCGAGCGGCTGGTCGCCGACCAGAGCTCGGGTGCGAACCTGCTCATGCAATCGTTCGTGCTGCTGCTGCGTGAGGGGTTCGAAGCCATCCTGATCGTCGCGGCGCTGATGGCGTTCCTCGCCAAGGCCGGTGCGACGGAGCGCCGGCGCCACGTGGCGCAGGGCGCCTGGGCCGCCGTGGCCGCGAGCGTCGTCACTGCGGCCGTGGTGGAGCTGTTGTTCGAGATCACGCCCGGGCAGCGCGAAGCGCTCGAGGGTGTGACCATGCTGCTCGCCACGGCGGTGCTGTTCTACGTGAGCTACTGGCTGCTCTCGAAGATCGAAGTGGCGAAGTGGAACGCGTTCGTGAAGGGTCGGATGGAGGAAGCCCTCTCGGCCGGCTCGGGGTTCGCCCTCGCGTCGGTGGCCTTCCTCGCGGTGTACCGCGAGGGCTTCGAGACGATCCTGTTCTACAAGGCCTTGCTGACGTCGGCGGGGTCGGCCAGCGGTGGTTCGGCGGCTGTGCCGGTGGCAGCGGGTGTCCTTCTCGGAGCGGTGGCGCTCGTGATCGTGTACATCGCGATCAGCCGCTTCGGGATGAAGGTGCCGCTCAAGCCGTTCTTCGCGGTCACGAGCGCGATGCTCTACTACATGGCCTTCGTATTCGCCGGCAAGGGAATCGCCGATCTGCAGGAATCGGGAATCCTGGGGACGAGCGTGGTCGAATGGGCGCCGCGCATCCCGGTGCTCGGCATCTACCCCACCGTTCAGTCGCTGTCGCTCCAGGTGCTCTTAATCGTGCTGTTGCTCGTCGCGGTCGTGTGGCTCCAGCGCAACCGGTTCAGTGACGCCGAGCCAGATCGTCGGCGGCCGTCTTTCCAGTGAGCGCCGCCGGGACCACCGGGGCGGCCTCGGGCTCGCGCAGCCGCACGAGCAGCCACACGCCCACGATCATGAGGAGCACGCTCGTCACCTGCGCCAGCGTGAACGGCCCCAACAGGCGGTCGTCCTTCGCGCGCACGAACTCCACCAGCAACCGCTCCGCACCCGCCAGCACGAGGTAGACACCGAACCGCCAGCCGACGGCGTGGCGGTGGTCGCGCAGGCGCCAGAGCCACGCAAACGCCAGCATCATCAACACCGTCTCGTAGATCTGCGTGGGGTGGACCGCGACCACCTGGGCGGGATCGGCCCCGGGGGGGAACCGGACATGCATCTGCGTCAGGTTCGCCACCGTGGTAGCCGGCAGCCCCTGGGGAAACTTCATCGCCCAGGGAAGAGTGGACGGGATGCCGTAGTCGTCGTTTACGAGGAAGCAGCCGACGCGCCCGAGCGCGTAGCCGAGCGCCAAGGGAGCGGCCGTGAGCTCCATCGACCAGCGCACTGGTACGCGCCGCCACCAGCCGAGCCCCAAGACCGCGCCCACGCCCCCGAGGAACCCGCCGTACCAGACGAACCCGCCGCGCCGAAACAGCGCGTCCCACTCCCCGGTGAGCAGCACGTACCAGATCTTGGCCCCGACGATCCCCCCGATCACGGCCGCGAACACGATGTCGGCGGCGTAGTCCTCGTTCATGCCGCGGCGGCGCAGATCGAACTGGATCGCCCAACCGGCCATGAGGAAGGCGACCATCATCATCAGGCCATAGCCGGTGATGGGGATGGGGCCGAGGTGGAAGACGAGCGGGTAGATGGTCATCGGGATTGCGGATTGCGGATTGTGGACGGTGGATTCTCCGCGGGCTCGAGGCCAGGCAGCGGAAGGTCCGCTCGGGCGTCGAGGGTCCAGTCGCTGCGCTCGCCCAGCGCAAGGCGGTGCCAACCGGCGCGGGCGATCATGGCGGCGTTGTCGGTGTTCAGTCGTGGGCTCGCGACGGCGACGCGCGCCAGGCCCGAAAGTCGCTGCGCCGCGAGCTCGATAAGAGTGCGGTTGCACGCCACCCCGCCGCCCAGCACGGCGATGCGATAACCGCTGGCCCGGACCGCGCGCTCGAGCTTGGTGACGAGCACGTCGAGCACCGCGTCCTGGAAGGCTCGGGCGAGATGCGGCCGGTCGCGCTCGAGATCGTCGCTCGCCCGCACGGCGCGTAGTACTGCCGTCTTCAGGCCGGAGAACGAGAACTCGTACCCCTCGTCTCGCATGGGGCGGGGAAACGAAAATCGACCGGGATCACCCTGGGTCGCGAGCCGCTCGATCGCGGGGCCACCCGGATAGCCCAGGCCGAGCAGGGCGGCCACCTTGTCGAACGCCTCACCCGCGGCGTCGTCGCGCGTCGCCCCGAGCAGGCGGTACCGGCCCCAGGCAGGGACATCGAGCAACAGGGTGTGGCCGCCCGAGACGAGCAGAGCGACGAAGGGTGGCGCGAGCTCCGGATCTTCGAGGGCGGGCGCGAACAGGTGGCCCTCCATGTGATGCACGCCGATCAGCTCGCGATCCCCCGCGTAGGCGAGTGCCTTGGCGTACACCACGCCCACGAGCAGGGCGCCCACGAGGCCCGGTCCCTGCGTCACCGCCACGGCGTCCACGGCGCTCCAGGCGAGTCCCGCCTCGGCCAGCGCCCGATCCACGACCGCCGGCAGGGCGGCCAGGTGC
>Ga0137415_10006344_pt1 | contig 11719 bp, 9 predicted proteins | sample CZODoug3_1_1_16f_FD_183082 | JGI IMG/M metagenome (GOLD analysis project Ga0137415, IMG submission 183082) | Vadose zone soil fungal communities from Angelo Coast Range Reserve, California, USA - CZODoug3_1_1_16fungal (Hybrid Assembly) | ecosystem: Environmental > Terrestrial > Soil > Vadose...
GACGGGGAGGCCTTTGTGGACGCCGTGCACGCTCAGGTGGACTTGGTTCGCCTGGAGGTGAAGCTGCTGAGGTCGAAAGACCAAAAGATCGTGCAGCGCGAAGTGGCCTACCTACGCGAGCTGCGCTACGGCAAGCGCGCGCCCGCGGCCGACGACGAGCCGCCACAAATTATTGTCGATATGCCGGGACCGGAAGGGGACACACCATGAACACACTGAGCACAGCACCAAGCCTGTTGGAAAAGTTGACGCAAACGGTTTATCTCGACCGCGTGCTGAAGATCCTGGGCGTCGCGGGTTTCCTCGTGACCTACCTCAACGCCTGGCGCAGCATGCATCTGGGATTGAAGGTTGGATTTGTCGTTAGCGCGGCCGCGTGGTTCGTCGGCGCGCGCTTCACAAAGATTTATCGCTAAGCGTGGAGCGTGCGCCGCGCTTCCAAGCCGCCGATGCGGATCAGCGATTGCTACCGAGCTTTTCCGCGCCAGGAACAGTTTCACCGCAGCCGTGCGAAGTACCGCCTTTTTGGCGGCGCGGCCGGTCCGGGCAAGACGAAAGCGCTGCTGTGGGAAGCGATTCGCCAGGCGCAGTTCGTGCCGCGGTCGGATTCGCTCCTGCTGCGCCGCACCTATCCGGAGCTGGAGTCGTCGCTGCTGGCGTATTTCCGGCGCGACGTGCCGCGCAAGTTCTATCGCAGTTACAACGAATCGAAGCACATCGTCAGTTGGCACAATGGATCGACGACGCGCTTTGGGTATTGCCGCAACGAAAATGACGTCTATCAGTATCAAGGCGCGGAGTTTCTGTTCATCGGGCTCGATGAGCTGACGCACTTCACGCTGAAGCAATGGCAATTTCTGACTTCGCGCAATCGCTGCCCCGTACCCGGAAGCGTTGCGCGCATGGCTGGCGCCAGCAATCCCGGCAACATCGGCCACGCCTGGGTGAAGGCGCTGTGGGTCGATCACGCGCCGCCGCCCGGATACGAGCGGCCGGAGCTATACGACGCGCGCGATTACGACTTTATTCGCGCCAAGCTGGCCGACAATCCGATTTACGCCAACGACGCGGCGTACCATCGCACGCTCGCAGCGCTGCCCGAACATTTGCGCCGCGCGTTTCTGGAGGGCGACTGGAACGTTTTTGCCGGGCAATACTTCGACGTCTTCGAGTTCGGCCGCCACACGGTGCGCGCCGAAGAATTGCGCCTCGAACCCTGGTTGCCGCGCTGGATTTCGATCGACTGGGGCTTTCAGCATCCCAGCGCCGTGTATTGGCACTGCGCAATACCGGTCAACAGTCAACAGTCGAAAGTCGAAAGTAAAAACCCGGCTTTTTCCGAGAGAGGTGCTTTCGACTCTCAACTTTCGACTGTCAACTGCCGAATCATCACTTATCGCGAATTCGTGCAGTCCGGCCTCTCGCCGCGCATGCTCGCGCAGGGCATCGCAGAACGCAGCGGACGCGAACGCATCAGCGACGTGTTTCTCTCGCCGGACGCGTTTGCGCACCGCACTTCGGAAGCGTCCATCGCCGAGCAGCTCGGCGAAGTGCTCGCCGCGAGCGGATTGCCGCGCCCCGCGCCCGCCGATGACGATCGCGTGGGCGGCTGGCAACTGATGTATCAACTGCTCGAATCCGATGCGTGGCTCATCACGGAAAATTGCGCGAAGCTGGTCGATTGCTTGCCGCAGCTCGTGCGCGACAATCGCCGCGTCGAAGATATTCGCAAAGTGGACGGCGACGATCCCGCCGACGCCGCGCGCTATGGATTGGTCTCCGGTGGAAGACTCGCCGGTGTTGGGGCAGCGCCTCTCCGTCACGACGGAACCGCGCCGCTCAGGGCGGGGCAACCCCCGCCCCTAAATTCGCCAGGCGCGCCACGCTTCGTAACCGGCATGCCGCTCGGCGAGCAGATCGCGCGCCAGGTTACGGCAACCGATCCGACATCGCAAGCCATTCACTACCAGCGCCTAGAATCCGAAGCCCGCAAGCAGTTTCGGCCGAAGAAACTGCCGCGCCGAAGGTAGTAGCACAGACTTTAGTCGGCGCAAACGTATATGGGAGCAAGTTCGATCCCCCGAGAATGTAGCTCAGGTCCGCCTTTTGGACCTGAGGCTTTTCGGCTGCTCGAGCGGGATCGCCCGATGACACGCCCGAGTTCCGATCGAAAAAGCCTCACCCTTCAGAAAGGGTGAGCTACAGGTTTTCCATGTTGAATTGGTTGCACAGATTATTGCAAACGAAGTACGTCGGCCTGCTCGAAGGCGAAGTAACGCGGCTGCGAGCCGAGAATCGCGCGCTGACGAATTCGCTGCTGGGTACGGCGGGATTTCCTCCGGTGGATTATCCCGAGCCGATCAAGCCGCAGGCTTTGCCGCGGTTACGCAAACGTTCGTGGCACCAGATTCAAGCGTGGAAAGAAGCGGAAGCAGGAAGCAATGAAGCAGGGAAGTAAAGAAAAGGGCGGCTCATTTGAGCCGCCCTAATACGCATACTGGACGCGTTTGAGAATCGCAGAGTAAGTATAACCCATTGATGAATTTTGTCAATGAGGACTCGCGGAAGGGCTCGTGCGGGGAGTGGGAGACTCGAACTCCAGGGCTGCAAGCAGCCCTCCGCGATTCTCAAACGCGCCCAGTACCCCCACTGGGAGCACTCCCCGAAACGCGTTCGAGCAGCGAGACCTTAGCATAAGTACTTATAGATTGACAACTATGTGGTAATAGTCGAGAGCGAGCGAATGGATCTCTATCCCACAGCTGAGACTTGGACTGGAACACCGGGCGCGATTGCGCCGGCCGACGGCAACGTCGGGAATGCAGGATCTCAGGCCTTGCGGCCTGAGAACCTGACTTCGGCGGTCGACACCTCGGTAGTAGGGGCGCAGCATGCTGCGCCCCTACTTGGCAACACCGATCTCGGGCCGAACAATGAGCGGCTCGAGGACGCGAAGCCGAAGCTGGTTCATGCTTTGCGCGAGCTGGTGCGGCAATATCGCGAAGAAGGCGTAGTCGCGCGGCGGCACGAGATTCGGGGGATACGCCAGGCGCGGCTTTTCTGGCAGGGCTTGCAGTACGCCTGGTGGAATCCCAACGACATGAACTGGCATCTGCCATTCGAGCAGCGCTTTAGCGACGACCGCGCGCTCGAAGAGATGCCGCGCTACCAGTTCGTCACCAATTTTTATCAGGGCTTCGGGCTTTCGTTCATCGCCGTGCTTTCGCAGGACGTCCCAAGCGTGCGCTTCTACCCCCAGTCCGCGCAATCGCTCGAGGACATTTCCGCGGCGCGCGCGGCCAGCGACGTCGCCGCGCTGATCGAGCAGAACAATCACATCGAGCACCTGCTCACCTCCATCGGCTATTTCCTGTGGACCGACGGCAAGCTTGGCGCCTACGTGCGCTACGTTGCCGATGGCCAGCGCTTCGGCTTCCGCGAAGAAAATGTGCTGGAGGCGCTGGAGATTCCGCTCGGCGAAGACGTCTACGTCTGCCCGCAGTGTGGGAAGGAAACCGGATTAGCCGCAGAGACACGAAGTGCCGAAGACCAGGAAAACCCGCGCCAGCTCGAGTCGGATCGCGCCGCGATGGTAGGGGCGCAGCTTTATCCCGAGAGCAGCCGAGGGAATGCTGCGCCCCTACTTGGCACGATATCCTGTGCGCAGTGCGGCACCGAATTGTCCGACACGAATCTGCGGCGCGCCGAGCGCGTCACCGTGCCGCGCATCGCCGGCACGCGCCGCGTACCCAATGGCCAGGAAGTCATCTCCATCGCCGGCGGGCTGGAGCTGAACACGCCGGTGTGGGCCAACGAAATGCACGAATATCCGTACCTGCAATGGCAAGCGGAAGTGCATCGCGCAAAATTGAAAGCAGCGTACCCGCACGCGGCAGACAAGATTGAAGCGTCGCCCTCGCAAGACGCCGAAGATGTGTACGCGCGCGTCTCGCGGCTGAGCGTCGAGCAAGGCTTGCCGTCGATTCATCCCGGCGACGCGCTGATGAACCTGATCACCTTCGACCGCACCTGGCTGCGGCCGTGGGCCTTCTATTCGGTCGAAGACGCGGAGGTCCGCGCCGAACTGCTCGCGCTGTTTCCCGAAGGCTGCTACGTGGCGTTTGCCGGCGACGCGTACTGCGAATCGCGCAGCGAATCGATGGACGATCACTGGCGTGTGCTGCACGCCCTCCCGGGCGACGGGCAAAACCGCCCTAGCGTCGGCGATTCGCTGGTGCAAGTGCAGGAGCGCTACAACGTTCTCTCCAACATGCAGGCCGAAACGTATGAGTACGGCATTCCGCCGATCTACGCCGACCCGCAAGTGCTCGATTTCGATGCGCTGGCCAATCAAGTGGCCGAGCCGGCCGCGCATTTTCCCGCGCGCGCGCGCCCGGGCCAGCCTCTCGCGGCAGGGTTTTTCCAACCGGCGCCGGCGCAAGTTCCTCCGGACATGCTGCGCCACCAGCAAGATCTAATAGGCCCAGTGGCGCAATTTCTTACGGGGCTTTTTCCCGCCGTCTTCGGCGGCAACATGGAAGATGTGAAGACCGCGTCGGGCTACGCGCTCGCCCGCGACCAGGCGCTCGGCCGGCTTGGTCTGGTGTGGCGGCGCATGAAGCAGTTTTACGCTGATGTCCTGTTGCTGTCGGTTGACGTGTTTCGCAAGAATCGCCCGAATGACGCGGAGATTCCATTGCTCGGTCCCGACGGAGTCTTCGATTCGCACGTGATTCGCATCGCCGACCTCAAGGGCAACATCTGCGTGCATCCCGAAGCCGACGAGACCTTCCCACGGCTGAAATCACAGCAGCGCGGCGTACTGCAACAAATGTTCAGCATCAACGATCCCATGATCCAGCGCGCGCTCACCGAGCCGGCGAACCTCGGCTACATCAAGAATGTGCTGGGGCTGACCGAGTTGGTCATCCCCGGCGAAGAATCCCGCAACAAACAGTTGCGCGAAATCCAGCAGCTCCTGGCCAGCGCCCCCATTGTCATCTCGATGAACGCCTCAGGCGCAGTGCACGTTGAGCCAGTGTCGTCAGTTGTAGGGGCGCAGCTTCATCCCGAGCACAGTCGAGGGAATGCTGCGCCCCAGCCTGGCGCGATGTCAGAAGCGGGAGCGGCAAGCGTGCCCGCGGGGCTGCAGACTCAACAGGCCGGAGCAGGTTCTCACGAGTCACCAGTCACAGGTCACCCCTCGACTTCGCTCGGGGCAAGCCAGTCACTTCCTCTGGTGCTGCCCTCCGTTCCCGTAGACCAATTGCTCGACGACCACGCCGTAGAATTCGAGGAGTGCAAGCGTTGGGCCAACTCCGACGCCGGGCAAGCCGCCCGCATGACCAATCCAGCCGGCTTCGCCAACGTCCGCGCCCACGCCGAAGCCCACCTCCGCGCTATGACGCCGTCATCTCGAGTCAGCACGCCGCCTTCACCGACTGAGCTGCATACCACCAGCACCGCCGTGCGTACAGCCAGACAATCTGTTCCGCACGGCGGCGGCGATCGAGACGCTCCAGGCGACCATTGGGTCACCATCGATGGCCACCACGTCTTGATCCACGAGATGCAAGGCAGGCAAAATCAGGAAACTCCGCAAGGTCTCGCTGCCCAAATACCGTGTCACGTCAAGGCCGCCATTGCGACCTCAATTAAAGCGAGCAATTCACCTACAGCAGATGACAAAAAAGGCGGATTCCATGAAGAAGGGGGGCAATGGATCATAACGACCGATGGGAAGATTGTCCCGGTCCCCGCGAAACCCGGCCCCGCCAGCCCAACGACACGAGGTGGTGCGCATGTAGACCCCAGCAACGCCATCAACCCTAGTCTCAAAGACAACATTACCGGTCTGGGTGGAACCTGGCATGTTCACCCATCGGGGACGTTAATGGAAAGTGGAATCGAGAGTCAGTTTGTCCAGCCCCCGTCTGACAAAGACAAAAAGGAGGCTGGATTCGGGATCAATCTCGTCGTTGCCGCCCGTGAAAAGAAAGTGTATTTTTATAACAACTCGACAGTAATCGGACAGCCAATTAAGCTGAAAGACTTCCTGAAGGGATGCTGAATGCAAAGGCCCCGAAGGTTCGCCGTTATCTCAGTTCTCCTATTTCTGTCCGCTTGCTCCGCAGCACAAGACAAACCAAAAGAGACCAGGGTGTCGCTGCCAAAGGTTGCGAGTGCCTTCGTGCCTTTCTACCCGAGCCTTGCACGGCAGACACGCATCCAGGGAGTGGTCACGCTTCGAGTATCCACCGATGGGCAGAGAATTTTCGCTGTTTACGCGGAAAGCGGACCGCGCTTGCTGGTGATTGCGGCGAAGGAAAACGTGAAAACGTGGCAATTCGAGCCGCACGCGCCCACGAGCTTCGAGGTCAAATTTCGCTACAGACTCTTGGACTCCAAGTGCGATTCAGAATGCAACTGTGGGAGCGAGGAAAAGCCGTCGGTCGTTCTGCAGTTGCCGGCGGACGTGGAAGTGAGCGCGGAAAGTCTGATGCTTTGCGATCCCGCAGTGGAGATACGGCACAAGAACTGACACCTAAGTCCCACGCCAGCTTCGAGAATCGGAACTTTGCCGACGTCGTGAAATATCTCGCCGCTGCCTGCGTACAAGAACTAGGCGCACTTCAAGCCAGGGCGGCGGCACATGAAAAGAGAGTCAAAGCAGTTTGATCCTGATTTCGTAGAGTTCTTTGTTGAAGTCGCTCTCGAAGTACTGATGGGTTTGCTGGAATGTCTCTGAGACGTTAGTTCATTCGTGCGCAAGTCGAGTGGGATAAACGTCGCCGCCCTCACTCATTCTTCCAGGTCCGAGGCACCCGTGAGCTGCAATATTTCCGGCGCGATGAAGATGCGGTTGCGCTTCCGCCCGGTCATTTCCTTGAGGATGCCGAGCTTTACGAGGCGCATCACATTGTTCTGCGCGCTGAGAAACGACACGCGCAGAAGTTGACGAGCAAGCCCCACACTCATGGCCGGTTGCATAAACAATTGATCAACTAAGTTCTGTCCCAGGATGGATGCGCGCGCAGTTTGCAGCCGCTTCCGGTAGTCCTGCCACAGCGCCATGAGCTTGGTAGCTCGTTCGACGCCGTCCATTGCTTGTTCAGCGATACCTTTGAGGAAAAATTCGATCCAGGCCTCCCAGGCCGCCTTTTGACTGACTCGCAAAAGCAGATCGGCATATTCCGTACGATGCTGCTCGAAATACGCGCTCAGGTAGAGCAAAGGTTTCGTCAAAATGTTGCGTTCGCAAAGCAGCAGCGGAATCAGGAGCCGGCCGACTCGGCCGTTGCCATCGCGAAACGGGTGGATGGCTTCAAACTGGTAATGCAACAACGCGAGATCAACCAGGAAAGGCCGCTCCGAGGGGGCCTGCAGAAACCTCTCGAACGCCTCAAGGGCTTGCGTCATCTCCGGTACAGGAGGCGGTACAAATCTGGCTTCTTGGATCGGTACGCCACCAGCTCCGATATAGTTTTGCCGGTCGCGGAATTCTCCAGGACTTTTGTCGGTGCCACGCACGCCCTTCAGCAGGCGACGATGTAACTCGCGGAGCAGCGTCAGCGACACCGGAAGCTCGCGGAGGCGTTTGAGTCCAAACTCTAGCGCGATGACGTAGTTCCTGACTTCCAGAGTGTCCGGTCTCCTGTCCTGAACCGCGGGATCCACTTTGAAAAGAACCAGGTCTTCTTCATTGGCAATCGTTCCTTCAATGCGGCTCGAAAGCACTGCTTCGCGACGCACAAAAGGGCCGATCAGCAGATGCGGGTTAGGAAGCATCTCGCCCGAGCCAGCCAGTTTTCCCAAAGCCCGCTCCGCACGGGCCAGCATCTGAATCGTTGGCATCGCGAGAGTCAGTTTGGGCGGCAGGGGACTGGGTACGAAGCAGAGGAAGCCCTTAGGGGAAGTGACCAGTGTCCCCGGCGCAAGTTCCGTGAAATCAGCAGGATTCATGCATGTGGGCTTATTATAACCAAGTATAACAAGCCCGCTCCTTATTTAACTTTACCGACCTAAACTATAATAAAGGATTTTGCGCCAGATTGATAGACGCCCTTTGAGGGACCAACAACAGATTCTCGAGATCGAACCGCACGACCGGTAGGTTCTCACCAGTTCTTCGGTTTCTGGAACGTACCGGCACCGTCGGTCAATTGAGACGGAAATTGGCTGTTTGCGAGAACACCGATTCTAATTCGTTTCAAAAAGTTTACGGTGGGAGGACGAAGCACCCAACTAGCTTTCGCATTGGGACAAAGAATTCCGACCTGCAATCCAAGTACGTTTCGTACGACCCTGAGTGGTTCGAGAAGGTCGGAGTCGTTAGTGACAAGCACAGCAGTGTCGTATGCGTTTTGGAAGCCATCAAGCAAAAGATATGTGGCGAGATTTACATCCGAGCCCTTCTCTTCGGTTTTCAAGACGCGAAGCATCTTTGGCGGATTGCTCGTTGACGTCGCATCCGGCATCCATACCGGATGGGTCAGAAACTGTCCTAAGTGAATCGTCAGATTTGGAATCGTATTGAGAGCGCGAAGATATAGACTTGTTGACGCGTCGGCGCATCCGGATCGTGCGGACGAGACTTGATCCTGGCTGTGAAGTATCTGATTTTGAAAATGCTGTGTTTCGCAAGCAAAAGATTACACAGCTTCGATAGATCCAACCACTTGTATGGAGTTCCTCTGACTGCTCCGTAATAGAGATTGAAACCGTCGATGTAGACGTGTGTACGGAGCATGAAAAGCAGAGGCCGCTCGGTTAAGAGCGGCCTCGCGCCCTGCTCCCGAAGGACCAGGGGGAATCTTCACCTGAAGAATAACAGAGAACTGCGCATTGTCAAGGCTTCGTTTACCATCTGTATAAATCAACGTCAAGCTATATCTAAGGCCGTCTTTACGTCACGGGGTGTTAGTTAAAGACGTATGGCTGCGACGAATGTCTCTTACGCCTCCACCTGCACATCTATCTGATCAACGCAGGACTGGGGCCGGGTTTTGGATGGTCCCTGCCTCCAACGACCAGCGTAAATTGAAATCTTGGAGAGCCCGCTTAGGTCCAAACATCGCCATTCACCTCCGGGTGGAAGCCCCGATCTGCTTCCGCCGGCAAACTGGAAGAACAACGCGCGCTCCTTGCCTTGTTTGAGTCCAATCACGTGAGGGCACATCAGCCGGGTGAAACCGAGGTAGTCGGCGGAGACGCATCTCCTCTCCAGGAGCGCCGCTCTCACGAAAGCGTAAGCCGGACTCGGCGTGCTATTTATTGAGTTCTCTTGGCGAGTCGAATCAAGCACTTGGCATTTGATCCCAAGCCCAGTGTACATCCGCTGTGCATTTACATTATCAGCTCTGCAATCGGGGCTTTTTCTCTTTAGGGTGAGGCTATGGGCCCGCTGGCAACGACAAGCACAAACGGCCAAACTGCGCTGAGCGATTTGTTCGCGCTAAGCGACGAGCAGATTCTGGAGATTGAGCCCGAAAAAGAAATGGCGCGTAGTGAGTCGCGAGTGGGAAGCCATGAGCCGGCAGCGAAGCAGCCGCCAGCGGATCGATCTGAAGATGCGGCGTTAACCGGAACCGCAACGGCGCCTTCTTCCACGAGTCACGAGTCGCTAGTCACAAGTCCCGACGCGGTCGAGCCGCCAGCGTGGCTCGCGGCGCAGATGAAGGACCCGTGGGGCGGGGAGGAAGCGCGGGAGTTTTGGGATGGCGTGCAACAGGCGAGGTCGGAGGCGGCGGCGTATCGCGCGGCGTTTGCGACTCCCGAGGATGCCCGCGCGCTGAAGGAACTGTATCCCGGCGGCGTGAGCGAGGCGCGTGCTGCGGCGGAACGCGCGCGACTGCTGGATGAAGTGGATCGCGCCTATTTTGGCACAGCAGGGAACTCGCCGGAGCAACTCAGTGCCTCGCGTGCGCAGCTCGCGCAACGCATGCTGCGCGAAGATCCCGCGGCGTTCCGCGAAATGGTCGAAGCGGGAATTAGAGTTCTGCAAGAAGCCTCGGGTTCGCAGGGCGCGACAACTAAGAGCTTAGCTTCGCTAGTTTCAGACGCTTCAGCGAGCGCTTCCCCTAGCGGCAAGAACGCGTCCGTTGTAGGGGCGCAGCATGCTGCGCCCCAGCTCGGCAACGCGTCAGCAAACGAAGCGCACGTAGCAGCGTACGCGGCCTTCGAGCGCGCGGCGAATGAAGATTTGGAGCGAAGTGTAGGCGCTGCGATCGAGCGCACGCTGGCCCAGGCGCTGCCCAGCTTTGAGCAGCACAATACGCCCGGGCAAACTCGTCGCGGCGAGCAAGCCGGGGCGCAGCGTGCCGCGCCCCTACAAGAGCGGCTCGCGTCGTCCGTTCGTGCCGAGGTCGAGAAAGCGCTGCAGGGCGATCGCCAACTTGGCGAGCAGGTCGCACAGATTCTCGCTTCACGGCGCTTTGACAACGACGCGCGCGCGCAAATCGTTCGCTTGATCGGCGAGCGCGCGCAGCAACTCGTTCCCGGCGCGGCCAAGCGCGTGCTGAATGATTGGACGCAAACCACGCTGGCCGCACATCGCGGGAGCACGCAACGTGCCGACGCGGCATCACTAAGGACAGAGGTAGCGCCGGCTCGCCCTGAGGCGTCCGTGCCGGCGCACCCGGCCGGCAGCGAGAAAGCTCACGCACGCCAGCAAAATGCCCCGCGCAGCTCAGGACAAGCCGGCGCAACAAAGTCTCAGGCGATCAATTACCGCAAACTCAGCGACGAACAGATCCTGGACATGTAATCAGCATCGAGGGGACTCCGTCTCGAGCGAATAAGATCTACAAAAGAGGGACCCGAGAGGGCGTACCCATCAGCACTCAATCCGGCCCGTATTACAATTCTTACCTCGGAAAGGATGTTAAATCGCACACCGCTTGGCTTAATACATACCGCTCGGAATACGAAAGGAAGAGATAGTTCCCCCGCAGAAGTGTGTGAGGATCTTATTTCTGCACAAAGGTGATCTTGGCGGACTCGACGCAGGCGTATTGCCTCTCGCCTTCTCTCTCAGGCTCAAGGGGGCAAATTGCAAAATCGCCGAACACATCCGGTGGGTAGTAGTCTCCGTGCCCACCTCCGCGTTTCCACTGGTGCCGGTCAGCGTCGTAGATCCTCTCCAGGTTCGGGGGGAAATCGGGATCTGCGCAGTCACCGGTGCCTTGCATTGATAGATATGTAGGCTCATCGCATATCTTAAGAAGCCGATGGGTGCCGATCTTCCACAATAACCAAGTGAAATTCACTGAATAAAACGACAGCCGACCGTGCGCCCAGTAGCACAGCGAGGCGTTCTCGGGCGTCTTGCACGGAATTTTGCGCCCAGCCCTCGCGGACGTCGCTGCCGATGGCTTGGCCTGGTCCCGCACGACTCGCCCCGCTCCTCCCGGTGAGGGAGCTTCCGGTTGTCTCGCGACCCCGGCTGGGAACAATGCCACCAGGGCCAGGAGCATTAGCGTCCAATTCGGGCTTCTGGTTTTAACATCGGTAATATAGCACGAACCGGTAACAAACGTGGTCAGGTTGCGGCGTATGAACGCTAATTTGCATCTCGGCAATTCTGTCGAGCCAAACTCTTGAACCTTTGAACTCTTATCCCCTTTCACTTTTCTTTTAAGGAGAAAACAGATGCCAGCACAAGCAAACGCGAATGTCATCGCGTTGCAGCTCGAGAAGGTGCGCGACAAAGTGCCCCTGC
>Ga0137415_10006346_pt1 | contig 11719 bp, 13 predicted proteins | sample CZODoug3_1_1_16f_FD_183082 | JGI IMG/M metagenome (GOLD analysis project Ga0137415, IMG submission 183082) | Vadose zone soil fungal communities from Angelo Coast Range Reserve, California, USA - CZODoug3_1_1_16fungal (Hybrid Assembly) | ecosystem: Environmental > Terrestrial > Soil > Vadose...
GACCGCGTGGAAGCTGAGCTTCTTCCCCGCCACGATCGGCGCCAGAAAGTCAGCGCCCAGAACATTGGCGAGGTCAACGCGCGACTGCGTCGTCCGCGGTGGCGGCACGGGCTGTAGGTCGTTTCGATGCAGCCGGTAGTACGGGCTCTGGTAGTAGGCGGCGCTCGTGTTGTCGACCTGAAACGACGTCGCATCCGCCGCCGGATGAGGATCAGCGAACAACCGTCCGCCGGCCCCAACCATCTTCCGAAACGCAGCATCCAACGCCATCGACGCGCACCTCCCGGGACCCAGCCATCCAATGCCCGCCGACGCCGTCAGGCTACGACGCAATCCCGCCACACGCAAGCAGCGCGTTCACTAGCAGGCATTGGGGGAGGTGCAGCGGCGCTCTCCAGGCCCAGTCTTTGGAACTGAAGATGGAGAAAGCCGAGTGGGGGCGGGAGGATTCGAACCTCCGTTGACTGACACTCGAGGCAGCGAGCCGGGAGGAGACCAACTTCTGACGGGAGAGCCCTCAGCCGTTGCCGAGATATGCGAGCAGCTTCGCGCGCCGCTCGAGCGCAGGCCGGGATCCGAGCCGGGGTCCAAGCTCGATCATCGTCTGCGCGATCGCGTTCAGTTTGCCGTTTCTGTCGGCGAGTTGGCGCGGCGGCGCCAGGTCAGGCGAGGGCAGCGAATTCGGGCTTTTCCGGTCACCCTGCGAGGGCGAATCGGAGGAGGCTGCGGAGACGGCTGGGCTCGGGTTGTTGTGCCTGTTGTGCGTTTGCGCGCGTCGCGATGTACGTCTCGAGCCGTCGCAGGTTCTCGAGGTGCTCTGCCGCCCACAGGAGCAGCAGCGCCGCGTGCAACGCCGGCTTGTCGCGCGAACGAGCGGCGCTGCGTATGCAGTAGAGCAGCCGTCGCCTGCCGTCGGTATCGGGCAGGTGGGCTGGCGGGACGGTGCGCGGCTCGGCCAGGGCGCGACCAAGCGATACATACCAGGCCTGCATCGCGTTGAGCTCGCGTTCGAGGTTCGTGCCGCAGGAGGCAAGCGCAGCTCCGCCGTGGCCGATCTCGGAGAGGGCGGCGAGCGATTCCGCCGAGCGACGGAGCCGGCCTGCGCTGCTCACGAGCGCTGCGATGTCCTCGACGTTGAATGCCGTCGCTGCACGCTCGGTGAGGTATTGGCGGAACGTGTCGTCGAGGCGATGGAGCGCTGCATCCGCTCCACGTCTGTCATTCGCACCTTCGGGTCCTTCGGCTCGGCCGATCAGCTGGTGGATCGTGGCGACGACGTAATCGGCTCCCGCCACGAACGCGGCCGCGAGGTCATGACGCAGGAGGGTGGCTGCGCCTCGCGGCCAGAAGAAGAGCCCGACGCCGAGGCTGATCGCGAATCCGATTGCCACGTCCTCGACCCGGACGATGCCGACGCGCCAGCCGACCGGCTGGATCAGGTTGAAGAGCACGAACAGGACGACCGTGAACGCGGCTTGTCCTGCCGCGAAGGAAATTGCGCGCGGCGCGTATGTGGCGAGGAGCACGGCGAACGGCAGGACCGCCCAGAGGACGGGTCGGTGTGTGCCGATCGCGAGGACGAGCAGCGCGCCTACGACGATTCCGACCGCTGTGCCGGCGAGCGCGGCGGCGATCGACCGGCCGGTTCCAAGCGCGTTCGATCGCAGGACGGAGAGCGTCCCGAGGACGACCCAGAACCCGTGCTGCAGGCCGGAAAGGTGTGCGATGTACACCGCGAGCGCGAGCGCCGCAGCGCCGCGGGCGCTGTTCTGAAACCAGATCGACCGCGGCGAAGCATGCTGCCGGGCGAGTTGCCGCGTGTCGGAAAGGGAGACGCTCCCTGAGTCGAAGCTCGTTGCGCGCATCGCGTACTCCGCAAGCTGCAGCGCGGCGTCGGCGACGACGCGCACGCGGAACGACGGCTCGAACTCGCGGAGTGGTTCCTGCGTCTCCGAGGCTGAGGGCAGATCGGGCAACCGTCGCAGCAGCGCATGTGCCGCGTTTGTACGCGCCTGCTCGAGTGCTGCCAGATCGGGCCGGTCGTCGCTTCCATCGAGTCGTGATGCACACGCGCCGAGCACCGCGACGGCCGATGCGATCACCTGCGCATCCTCCGCCGAGGCGAGGTCGAGGTACGGCAGCTCGGGTGTCGGGACGAGGAACGAGAGCAGCCAGTCGAGCTCGCCCGGCAGTGCAGCCAGCGCCGCCGTCGACGTTGTCGGCCCGGCCGGCCGGTGCTGCGAGCCGAGCGAGCTACGCCCGAGCCTGTCGACTGCTCGACCCGCCGCCTCAGCCCTCGCCGTGGCGTCGGCCGGGCTCGGCGCTGCGGCGAGCTCTGCGACCGCCCGCACCGCTGTCGCAGCGGCGCGGCGCAGGTCGGCGCGCCGCCGTGGGGGCCAGAGCAGCAGCGTCGCTGCCGTTGAGACCGTCGTCGCGAGCAGCCATCCGAGGAGCCGGTCTCCGATTGCCGAGTTCTGTTCCGGGATGCTTACCGGCAGGATGAAGAGCAGCGCCGCTGCCGCCGTGCCGGCCGCGAAGTAGCCGCTGAACGCCCCTGAGAACAACGTCAGGAACCCGACCGCCGCCATCGCCACCGCGGCAAGCCACGACGTGCGCGAGCAGAGCGTTCCGAGCGTGACGAACAGCGCACCGACAGCCGCGAGCCCGACGTGCGCAAGCAGCCGCTCGCGTGGCCGACCGCCGAACTCAACGAGCACGAGCGTCGCGAAGCAACCGAACGCGGCGAAGATCGACGTCTGCGGGCGCCCGATCACGGTGTACGCAAACGCGAACACCAAGGGCATCACGACCGCTGCGCGCGCCGCCGACTTCAGCGCGTCACGATTCATCGACCGATCCTACGGGCAGCGCACGAGCGCCGTGCTCGACGAGGGATGCGGCTACGCCGTGAGCGAATCCGCTCCAGAAGGCAAGGTTGGACGCCGGGTGGACGCCGAGAGAGTCGGGTGCAGCCTGCAGTAGCCAAACGCTCTGCGTGTGGGCCTTCGCGGGTGCGACCTCCCGCCGCAAGGCCGGAAGCAGGAACGCGAAGCACAGCGTGAGCGAGCCCACCTGCTCGCCGATCATCACCAGCCCGGCCAGGTACTGATCGAGCGCGGGGCCGATGCCGAAAAGGCGCACGCTTTGGTGCGCGTACGCGGGATACAGAGGCGGTGCCGCGAGCAGGAGGCCGCCGAGCGCAAGCGCAAACGCGAGCATTGCGACCATGCATCCGAGTCGCAACGACGGCCCGAGGCGGTGGCGCGGAGCGGGTTCGACGAACTGCGCCCAGACGAGCAAGCCGACCACGAGGAACGAAAGGTGCTCGAGGTCGTGAACACCCTGGTGCCGGAGGGCGTAGTCGTATGCGGCCGGAACGTGCCAGGCGCCGATCACGAGCGCCCAGCTAGCCAGGCTGACCCGGGGACGCAGGAGCAACGCAAGGGCGCCGCGTAGCAGCGGCCGGTGTCCGAGCAGACGCAGGACCGAAGCGGGTAGCACGAAAAAGAGCAGCGGGCCGCGCAACGCAACCAGGGCAAGTGCGGGCGCGGCGTCCCCGAGCAGGACGTGCTGCAGCATGTGAGCGGAGAGCAGGTACTCGTCGCCTGCCTGGTCGAGCGGTGAGATCACGGGGACCGTTGCGAGCGCGAGCGCAAGCACGAACAACGGCACCCGCCAGCCGTCCGCGTAGCGCGCACCAGCGCGGCGCCGCAAACGCAGGAACCCGCCGGCGAAGAGCATGAGCGCGACGGCGGCGGCCGCAAGAGGGAGCGGCTCGAAATACCAGGTTGTCCAGCTCATCTTCGCGACAAGAGCGTCGCTCCGGGCCGGGATGAACCGGCGTCGCACGTTTTGTGCGAGAAGGTCAGGCCATGAACGGCATGAGCTCCGGCGCCATCGTCACGAACGGGCGCATCATGTCGCGGTCCTCGTGCTCGAGGATGTGGCAGTGGTACATGTACCGGCCGCTGTAGGTGTTGAAGCGGACGGCGATCTCGACGATCTCATTGGGATTCACGCGGATCGTGTCCTTCAAGCCGCGCTCGTTGTCGTCGATCGCGTGGTCGAGCTCGTCGTCCGGGTCTCGCGCAAGCGTCACGGTCGCGGCGAGGTCGCGCTCGCCGATGCCGCCGTCCGGGATCTCGTAGCGGATCGGCCGGCGCGCGAGGATCTGGAACGGGTCGAGGTGGAGGTGGATCGGGTGCGTGTCGCCGGTCAGGTTGATCAGCTGCCAGACCTCGTACTCCCCGAGCATCGGGAAGAACGTCGTCCTGTCCTCGAAGTGGGCGGCGACGACGCGGTAGCGGGTGGTTTCGTCGCCGTCGCTCACCGTCACGAGCGGCCCGTCGTCCGCGTCGGCCGCGGGCCCGAGCTCCCGCATCGTCAGCATGTTCGGTTCGTCCTCCATCTCTCGTTCGACGAGCGCGATCGCGCGCCGACGCGCGCCGGCGAGCGCCTCGGCCGCCGGAGCCTCGTAGTCGGTCGCAAGCTGCCGTGGGATCGAGACGCGGCTCGCCGGCTCGCCTGCGACGCGGAAGCGCAGCACCTGCGGATAGGGGAGCAGCCCCTCGGGGTCGGCGGCGTTCTCGGCGTTCGAAGCCGGAAAGGGGGAGCCGTCGAAGGGCGCCGCGGCGGTGTTCAGCACCGTCAGCTCGCTCCCCGGCGGCAGGTCGGAGAAGTCGACGAGCAGGTCGGCGCGCTCGGCCGACGCGAGCACGAGCCCGTCCGCCGGCACGGCTACCGGGGCCCGGAGGAGCCCGTGGTCGGTCCCGATCTGCGTGATTCGCTCCAGCTCTGGTGCGCGGTCGCGCAGCAGGACGAGCCGATAGGTTCGCGCGTTGGAGCCGTTGAGCACGCGGAAGCGATAGGTCGCCGGCCGGACCTCGAGGACCGGCCAGACCTTGCCGTTCACGACCGTGAAGGGCGGGAAGGCTTCCATCACGTCCGGGTCGGTCTTGTGGAGGAGGCGGCCGGTCAGCCGCCCCTGCTCGTCGAGGTCGAAGTTGCGGTCCTGAATCAGCAGCGGCACCTCGAACGGCGGTCCTTCGGGCAGCCCGAGGTCGCGCTCCCGGTCGTCGCGCACGGTCCAGAGCCCCGCGAGCCCGGCGTAGACGTCGAGCTTGGTGATCCCCATCACGTGGTCGTGGTACCAGAGCAGCGCGGCGCGCTGTTTCATCGGGTAGTGGAAGACGGCAGTCTGTCCGGGAGCGAAGAGGTTCTCGGCCCAGCCGTCGTAGGACGCGGGCGTGAGCCCGCCGTGCAGGTGGACGACCGTGTGGCCAGTCAGCCCAGCCGCATCGCGGCCCGGCTTGCCGTCGCTCAGACCGGGCAGGCACTGCACCGGCACGCCGTCGGCGTTGGCCGGCTCGGGAGCGACGGTGTCGACGACTGGGAAGGGACCTTCGAGTTCGTTGCGCCACTCGACCGTGACGGGCCGCCCGCCCTCGGCCTCGATCGTCGGGCCCGGAACCATCCCTTCGAAGCCCCAGATCCTCGACACGGGAAGGTCACGGTGGAAGCGGTGCTCGCCGGCGCGGATGCGCACGGTCAGCCGGCCATCGCGCTCCGATGCGATCAGCCGTGACGGGAGCGGCAGGGCATCGACGAACGGCGCGAGCGGTGGAGTCATCGCGTGCAGCATGGGCGCGTTCACAGGGAGACCTCCTGTGTGAAGGCGGCCGTGTGGACGGCGCCGTCGACCTTGAACTGGAGGAAGAGCCGGTAGCTGCCAGACGTCGGGAACGTCGCCATGAACTTCAGGCTCTCGGTGTCGGGGTGCACGTGCAGGTAGGCGAGGTCGCCCTGCCGCAGGGCGACCAGGTGTCCCTTGGCGCCGAGGTAGTTCTGCAGCTCTACGGGCCTGCCGTTGCGCGTGACGGCGAACTCGAGCTGGGACTCCTCGCCCGCCCGCGCGGTTCCCTCGGTGAGCCGGATCTCGAAGCCGTCTGCCTCGGTGGCGCCTGCCGGTACGGGCAGTGCCTGCCACGCAACGATGCCGTCGGCCAGGAGGTCGTCGGCGAGCACGTAGGGCCTGCCGCTGGTCGAGAAGTCGGCGAAGACACGGTAGGAGCCGGCTTCGTGGAGCGTGAGCGGGGTCGCCCAGCTGCCGTCGGCGACCTGGGTCGGGTGCACGTGCTGGAAATCGATCATGTCGCGGCGCACGACGACCAGGTGCAGCCGCTTGGTGTGCTCGACGTCGAAGTCGCCGACGGTGCGGCCGCGCTCGTCGAGGATCCGGAATGTGAGCTGGAACTGCCTGCCGGGCGTCGCCATGCGCAGTCCCAGCCCAAGTGTGAGGCCATCGGCGCTGACTGCAAGTCCCTGAACTGTGTCGGCGTGCATCACCATGCCGTTGCCGTGCATGCCGGCTGTCTGCTCGGTCTCAGTGTCCATTCGCGTCATCCCCTCTCTCGTAGAACCGCTCGATACAGGCTGCTCACCGTCGCGCCGATCACCACGAGCGGCATCAGCCACCACGCGGGAACGTCCGCCCGGACCAGCCCCCAGGTCGCCAGCAGCCCGGCGCCGACCGCTGCTGCAACACTCCAGTCGTCACCGGTCACGAACGTGACGACCCACCACGTCACGACCTTGCGAGTCCAGTTCCAGAGCATCATCGGGACCCTCCTTCCGTCAGCGGCTCCGCCGCGCGGAGGCGCCGTAGCGTGCCCCGACGCCAGTACGACACCACGCGCACCAACACGAGCGCGGCCGCCATGTAGAAAACGCCCAACCACAGGAGCGCGAGGTCGCCCCCGGGCCAACCCGCGCCCAGGCCTTCGTTCGCCCAGAACGTTCCGAACGTGGTGAGCAGCGCGCCGACGAACAGCTGCAGCGCTCGCCGCGGAATCCGCGCCACGAGCCGGTAGCTCGCGGCCCCGAGGGCGCCGATGAGCAGCACCGAAGCTGCCGCTCCGATCGCCGCCGAGGCGATCGCATGGTTAGCAGCACCGAAGGCGACGACAATCACCGCGATCTCGAGCCCCTCGAGCGAGACCCCCCTGAACGCAAGAAGGAAGCCCGTCCAGTCGAAGCCGTCTCCGACGTCCTCCTCGACCTGCTGCTCGCCGATGCCGGTCGTCCAGCCGTCCCGTGAGACGCTCCGGACCCCTTTGCGTACCCACTGCAAGCCGAATGTGAGCAGGAGCGCGCCCACGACGACTCGGATCGGCGACAACGGCACCCGCTGCAGCGCCGTCCCCAGTGCGGCGATCAGGACGGCCAAGACGAGAAGTCCCGCCAGCGTCCCTGCCAGCGCCCCGCGCCACTGTCGGGTCGCACCAACGGCGACGACGATCGCAACCATTTCGATCACCTCGATTGACGCAGCGAGGAACGTCGAGATCAGTACGGCCGTGTTCATGACCGCTCAGGAGTGGGGATCGTCGCCAGCAGGTCGTTGCAGGACTGCTCGCAGCGGCGGCAGGCTGCGGCGCAGATGCGGCAGTGCTCGTGGTGATCGGCGTGCCGCTCGCACTCGTCGCCGCAGGCACGGCACGCTGAAACGCAGGCCTCGATCGTTGCGCGCATGACGTCGAGATCGGGTTCCGTCTGGCGCGTGACGATGCGTCCGGCGGCGTCGCAAAGATCGGCGCAGTCGAGACAGAGGCGAATGCAGCGGACCAAGTCCCGGACGTCGTCTTCGCCGAGACACGCGTCCGCGCAGCTGATGCAAGTGGCGGCGCAGTCGAAGCAGTCGTCGATGCAGCGTAGAAGCGCCTCGCGATCGACGCTGGTTGGATGTGGATGCGTCGCGATGAGCTCTTGAACGGTCACTTCGTCTCCTTTCTCACATCGGGTCCAAGGATCGCGGCCGACGGTGCGAGCCGGCGGCGTCCGACGATCGGGCTGATTTGCGGCTCCATGCTCCGCGGACCTCTCACGCGGCGGCCCGCTCGATCGGCACGCCCGCAACGGACAGCGTTACGTCGATGTTTCCTCGGGTTGCCCTCGAATAGGGGCAGGTCTCGTGCGCGCGCCTCATGAGCTCGACAGCCTTCGCGCGGTCGATCCCCGGCGCGTGGAGGTCGAGCGCGGCTGTGAGCCCGAAGCCGCCGCCGCGCGCCGGGCCGATGCCGACCAGCGCGGTCACGCGCGACCCGGTGAGATCGAGGTTCCACCCCGCCGCAAAGCGCGCCATGCTGGACTGGAAGCACGCCGCATAACCCGCCGCGAAGAGCTGCTCCGGGTTCGTCCCCGGGCCGCCCGCGCCTCCCATCTCGGACGGGACGTCGAGGTCAACGTCCAGTCGACCGTCCGACGTCCGTGCGTGGCCTTCGCGCCCGCCCTCGACGGTCGCCTCGGCTGTGTACAAGATCCGGTCGATCACGGAAGACATGGCCTCTCCTTCAGCTCGTCGTTCATCTATGGAGGAGGCTCGCGTCTGCGCGTATGAGCTGTCGTCGCACGGTTCGTGCGATTCCGCGCACCCCATGTCGAGAACTGCAGCCGGTGTCTGCGGGGACGGCCGACCAGTAGTAGACCTCTTCCGCGCGGTGGAGCGGTCCGTCGAAGAGGGGCAGCCACGGGCTGATCTCGGTGGCGCGGACAGGGTCGTCGAGGATCTCGCGGAGGAGGAGCTCAGCTTCACGCGCCTCAATCAGAAAGACAACCTCCCGCTCCGAGAGGTAGACGCCGAGCCTCTCGAAGCCGCTCGTCCCGAGCTGCGCGGGGATCGAGCCGGCGAGCTCCAGGGCGCGTTCGCGTGTTCCCGGCCGAAGCCTCGCCGTCAACACCAGACGCTGCGCGACAGCGCTCTGTGTCCGAGGCCTACCGTCCATTTCCATCTCCATCTGCGCCTTGCTTGCCGGGCGGTGGAACGATCAGCACGGGCCGTCCTGCGTGTCCGGCGACCTGGTGCGAAACGCTCCCATGGACCGCTTCGTTCAGCCCGAGGAGGCCTCTCGAGCCGATGACGATCACCGGAGCATCCAGCTCGTCGGCGATCTCGACGATCCCCTCCCACGTCGGCACTGCACGTGTCGCTCGCGCGACGGCGTCGAACCCTGAGGATCGGGCGATCTCGGTGCCCTCAGCCGCGATTCGCACGGCCTCGGCCGCGTGTGTCTCCGCGAGGGCGGCTCCGGCCATCGCCGAGTACGTGCCGGCGAGGCTCTCGGCGGGCGTCATCGACGAAGCGACGTCGAGGACGACTGCCCGCCGCGGGCCGACCAGCGCCGCGGCCGTCTCGATCGCTCGGGCGGCACCCGACGATCCGTCGTAACAGATCAGAATCGGCTTGTCGTTCATCTGCATCACTGGGCTCCCGCGTAGGCGAACGGGTGGTTGAAGACGTCCAGCGCATTCCACGGCGCCGCCTCGATCCGCGCCGTCCTGCCGCTCGCGCGGTGGGTGACCCTGACCCAGAGACGGCCACTGCGCTTCCCCCACATCAGGAAGACATCCAGGTCTTGTGAATGTCGTTCGGCGAGATCGACCACTCGCGACGTTCCGCTGTTGGGCTGCATCACGGACCTCCTGTCATTTCTCGGAGCTGTGCACTTCGAGCAGCTCGAGCCCGAGTGCCTCGATCTGGGCGAGCACGCCGTGGAGGGCGGCGCGGTCGGCCAGCTCACCGCTGAGCACCGTTTCGCGCCCCTCTGTGCGCGCTTGCAGGCCGGGGAAGGCCTGGAGCAGCGTCGCGCCCAAAACACCCCGGACCCGGATCTCGTACCTGCGGGATTTCGCAGGTTCAGTCATCGAGCTCGATCGTCCGCGCTCCTCGGACGAGCTCGCATCGGCCGATTCGTGTGAGCGAAGGCGCTGCTCTAGACTCGTCTCGGCGGGCCGCTCGATGGAGGAGGGCCGGTGGCGACGAGCACCGCATCGCATGAAGGCGATCAGGGGGGCGTGGTCACGCCCCGGGTGGTGGCGCGGGAGAGCCTGTTCGAGCGGCTTTCGGCCGCCGAGCGCGACGGCGGGGTGACGCTCCTCTCGGCGCCGGCCGGAAGCGGCAAGACGATCGTCCTTCGTTCCTGGCTCGAGCATGCCGGCCTGCGCGAGCGGGCGGCCTGGGTGTCGGTCGAGCGCAACGAGCAGGACGCACAACGCTTCTGGCTTTCGCTGATCGACGAATTGCGGGCCACGGTCGGCGCCGAGGCGTTCGTGGAGAGGCTTGCGCCCGCGCCGGACTTCGAAGGAGCGGCAGTGGTCGAGCGCCTGCTGTCCGAGCTCCAATCGTTGGAGGAGCCGGCCGTGCTCGTGATCGACGACCTGGAGGAGCTCGCCTCGCCGGACGCGCTCGCCCAGCTCGAGCTGCTGCTGGCGCGAAGGCCGAGCTTGCTGCGGGTCGTGCTCGCGACGCGCCACGACCCGCAGCTCGGGCTGCACCGCGTGCGACTCGCAGGGCAACTGACCGAGATCCGGGCGGCGGACCTGCGCTTCACGCTCGAGGAAACGCGCGCGCTGCTCAGCGATTCGGGCGTCGCTCTGCCCGAGGAGAGCATCACCGTCCTGCATGCGCGCACCGAAGGCTGGGCCGCAGGGCTACGCCTGGCCGCTCTCTCGCTCGCCGGCCACCCGGAGCCGGAGCGGTTCGTCGTCGAGTTCTCGGGCAGCGAGCGCACCGTCGCCGACTACCTCCTCGCCGAAGTCCTCGGGCGTCAGCCCGCCGAGGTGCGTCGGCTCCTGCTTCGCACCTCGATCTTGGAGCGGGTGAACGGCCCACTCGCCGAGCTCCTCACCGGGGCCGCCAGCGCTGAAGGAATTCTGCACGGGCTCGAGCAGGCGAACGCGTTCGTCGTCGCGCTCGACGCGGAGCGATCATGGTTCCGGTACCACTCGCTCTTTGCCGACCTCTTGCGCCTCGAACTGCGGCGATCCGAGTCACACGTCGTCCGCCAACTGCACCAGTCTGCCGCTGGCTGGTACGCACAACACGGACATCCGGTGGAGGCTGTCCGCCACGCCCAGGCCGCCGAGGACTGGGCGTACGCAGCGCGCACGCTCGCCGACCACAGCCTCAGCCTCTACCTCCGCGGCCAGGGTGCAACCGCGCACGCGCTGCTCGCCGCCTTCCCCAACGATGCGCTCGCCGATCCGGAGCTCACGCTCCTCTCCGTGAACGAGCCGCTGCGGCGGGGCAGGATCGGGGACGCGATGGCGCGCATCTCGTCGGCCGAGCAAAACGCGTCGGCGGTGCCAGCCGAGCGGCGGCACTCCTTCGAAATCCACCTCGCAGCTGAACGCTTGTCAGTCGCCCGGAGGCGCGGCGACGTCGAATCGGTGCTCGCTGAGATTGAGACATTGCGTCGGTTGTTGGAGACGGGAGCACCGGGCGAGGTCGCGCTCCTCAGTGACGCCGAGGCGTTCGTGTTGATGAACCTCGGCATTGCCGAGCTTTGGTCGTCGCGAACCGAGGAAGCCGAGCGGCATCTGGAGCAGGCGCTTGAGCTGGCGCGGCGCATTGCAGCTCCGTTCGTCGAGGCCGGCTGCCTGGCCCATCTCTCGGTCGTGACGGGCCTTCTCCACTCATTCGCTCTGGCACGCGAGCAAGCTCTCGAGGCGATCGCGATCGCGCAGGCGCACGGCTGGGCGTTCGAGCCGATCGTCGGCCCAGCAAGCGCGAACCTCGCCGGCATCGAAATGGCTCAAGGACGGTTCGAGGAAGCAGAGTACTGGCTAGAACGCGGCGAGCACGCGCTGCGCCCGGAAATCGAGCCTGCCGCCGAATTGCAGCTGCACCTCGTGCGCGGAATGGTCCGCCGTGCCCAGGGCCGGG
>Ga0137415_10006348_pt1 | contig 11718 bp, 7 predicted proteins | sample CZODoug3_1_1_16f_FD_183082 | JGI IMG/M metagenome (GOLD analysis project Ga0137415, IMG submission 183082) | Vadose zone soil fungal communities from Angelo Coast Range Reserve, California, USA - CZODoug3_1_1_16fungal (Hybrid Assembly) | ecosystem: Environmental > Terrestrial > Soil > Vadose...
CTTCCGCGCAAGCTTCCGCGCGACCGCGCCGATTTGCCGCTCCAGTTGTCTCACTCCACTCTCGCGAGTGTAGTTCGAGACGATGGACATGATCGCGTCTTCCGTGAAAGTTATGTCCTTGTCGCTCAGGCCCGATTCCTCGAGCTGCCGCGGCAGCAGGTATTTGGTCGCAATCCCCGCTTTCTCCTTCTCCGTGTAGCCGGCGAAGTCGACGACCTCCATGCGGTCTAGCAGCGGACCGGGGATGTTCTGGACGAAATTCCCGGTCGCGATGAAGAGCACTTCGCTCAAATCGAACGGGATTCCCAGATAGTGATCTGTGAAGGTGTCGTTCTGGGCGGGATCGAGGACCTCGAGCAGCGCGCTCGATGGATCACCCTGATAGGAAGTACCGAGCTTGTCCACTTCGTCGAGCAGGAAGACCGGATTCTTGGTACCAGCCTGCTTGAGTCCCTGGATGATTCTGCCTGGCATCGCCCCGACGTAGGTGCGCCGGTGGCCGCGAATGTCGGCCTCGTCCCTGGCACCGCCCAGCGCCACACGCACATACTGGCGCCCCAGCGATCTGGCGATCGACTTGGCGATCGACGTCTTGCCGACGCCCGGCGGTCCGATGAAAAGCAGAATCGGCCCTTTCGCCATCGCGCGGGACTTCGCTTCGGCCTTGTCGGTTATCAAGCGGTCGGCCGCTTCACTCGTCGCCAGCGAAGGCGTCGCATCATCCTTCTCGGCCAAGAGTTTCGCTGCCGGAACTTCGCCCGTCTTTTCGACCTCTTCGGCGAGCTGTTGCGCTCTGAGCTGCCTCACGGCGAGGAATTCGAGGACGCGATCCTTCACGTCATTCAGCCCGTAGTGATCTTCCTCCAGGACTGTCTGGGCGCGCTTGAGCTCGAGCTGATCATCCGATCTCTTGTTCCACGGGAGCTCGGCGATCCATTCGAGATACGTGCGGATCACCTGCGCTTCCATCGATTCGCGGCCAGCTCTCTCCAGCCTGCCCAGCTCTCGCTCTACCTCGGCGCGAGCCTCCTTCGGGAGCTCGAGCTTGGCTAGCTTGTCGCGAAGCTCTGTTATCTCCTTGCTTGAATCGTCGTCGCCCAGCTCCTTCTGAATCGCCTTGAGCTGCTCGCGGAGATACATCTCCCGCTGGCGCTCACCCAGCTCTTCCTGGACCTGCGATTTGATGTCTTCCTGAGCTTCGAGCAGCCCGACCTGGCGCTGAACGTGAACGAGAACGCGGCGAAGCCGCTCTTCGACGCTGAGCGTCTCGAGGAGACCCTGTTTTTCCGGAACAGGCAGGTCGATGTAACCGGCAACGAGATCGGCAAAACGGCCCGGCTCGGTAACGGAATCGAGAACCTGGTGAACGACTTCCTCAGGGAGTCCACGGCGCTCACCGAGCTCAGCGGCTCGCTCGCGAGTCTCTTTCTGTAACGCGGTGAAGGCAGGATCGTTTTCAGTTTGAGGATTCATCTCCTCCGCTGGAACGATCACTGCGCTGAGATATCCCTCGGCAGTCGAGTACTGTAAGGCGGTCGCGCGCTGCTCGCCCTGCAACAGCAGCTGAACGCCTCCGAGCCCGCGCTGAATCTGTCCGATGCGCGCAATTACGCCCATCGAGTACAGGATGTCCGCTGTCGGTTCCTCAGAGTTATCGCGTTGCGCAACCGCAAAAACGAGACGGTCGCCCTTTAGGGCCGACTCGATGGCTCTAAGAGTCGAGGGTCTGCCCGCCGCTATCGGCTGGGTAAGGCCCGGAAATATGACTGTGCCCCTCAACGGGAGAACAGGTAATGTTTGGCGCTGTGCCATTGTCATTCCGTAGACAAGATTCTTATTTAGATACTACTCCACAGCGGTCCTATACTGCATCTTTTGCTCTCGTGGTTTTACGCCAGCACGGCACGAATCGCAACAGTGGAACTGCTGAATTGACGCGCGCAAATGCCAATTAGTCCGTCCGACGAGCTTGGAACACATGTGGCCGCTGTTCTCTCTGCAAACTATGAGCTAGAGAACGAGATCGGGCGTGGCGGAATGGGTATCGTTTACTGCGCGCGCGACAAGCGGTTGAAGCGCGAGATTGCGGTCAAGGTACTGCCCCCCGAGCTAAGCTTCCGCGCCGATATTCGCCAGCGGTTCCTCCGTGAAGCGGAGACGGCGGCGCAGCTGAATCACCCCAACATCGTTCCGATCTACACCGTCGAAGAAAAGGACAATCTCGTCTACTTCGTGATGTCCTACATCAAGGGTGACAACCTGGGCCAGCGGCTGCAGCAGCACGGTCCCATGCCGCCGGTCGAAGTGCGACGAATTCTCCGCGAAGTCGCCGATGCACTCGCCTACGCGCACCATCGCAACGTCATCCACCGCGACATCAAGCCCGACAACATCATCATCGACGAAGAAACCGGCCGCGCGATGGTGACGGACTTCGGCATCGCGCGCGCGCTAACCGACAGCGGCGATTCCAGGCTCACCGCCACCGGAATGGCTATCGGTACCCCGGCGTACATGTCGCCCGAGCAATCTGCGGGCGACCAGGCAATCGATGGACGCAGCGATCTCTACTCACTCGGCGTCGTCGGTTACCAGATGTTGTGCGGGCAGCCGCCATTCGTCGCCAGCAACACGCCTTCGATGCTCGTGAAGCATCTATCGGAAAAACCGGTGCCGGTAGACGAGCGCTGGCCCGATTTGCCGCCGGATCTGGCGCGCGCGGTGATGATGTGTCTCGAAAAGGACCCCGCGGATCGGTTCCCGAGCGCGGCGGCGTTCGCCGTTGCTCTGGATGGCGGAGGTATGCCGACTCTGGCGACCAGAGCCTCGACTACGCCTTCGCCCGAAGCGCGGGCGCAGATCCGGGAGCGCGAGGTGAGCGAGGCCCTGCGCGATCGGTACACGCCTCCCTCTCCGGCTCCGTATACGCCATCGGCCCCGACGCCCGAAGAGCTGAGCAAGTGGAATGCTCCGATGGTCGTCTCGTTCCGCCGCAAGCTGGCGCCGTACCTGGCGGTGAACGCCATCCTCGTCCCGATCTCGCTTTTCTCGAATCACGATTTCATCGCGCTCACCGTCATCTGGACGGTGGCACTCGCGTTCAAGTATTCGAAGCTGTGGGCGGCGGGCTACGACTGGCGTGATGTGTTCCGTCAGCCCCGCGATCGATTGATGTTCGATGTAGCCGCCGAAACGATCGACGATGCGCGAGCGCTCTTCGACGAGAAGAAGCGTGCGCAAGTTCGCGCGCGCGCGCGGTCGCGGGGGCAGGGAATGTTCTCTCCGATTTCTCCGCTTCCGTCGATGCAGCCCTTTCAGCCGTATCCGAGAATCAATGCTCCTGGCGGCGCGACGCCGCTCAGTCCGATTCCAGCGGGCGCCCCCGGTGCGTTCGCCGATTCGCGCTACGGCTCGGCGATACGCGAAGCTGAATCCGACCATCGCGAGATTCACCGGCAGCTTCTGAACATGCCGCCTGACGAGCGCGAGCAGATTCCGGAGGTCGCGACATCCGCCGATGCTGTTTTCAGAAAAGTACAGCAGCTCGCGCTCTCGCTCTCCGACATGGATCGTGGCGCGGGACGCGAGTCGCCCGAGGCCGTCGAGAAGGAGATCTCGACCCTGGAATCACAGGCAAATCCGCTCGACTACGGAGCGAGCGAGGGTCGCGTTCGCCGACTGGCTCTGCTTCGCCGGCAGCGCCGGGCGCTCGCCGACCTCGGCCGCAAGAAGCAGGAAGCGCAGGAAAAACTGGACAACTGCCGTCAGCTTCTCAGATCGATGCGGCTCGAGCTGGTGCGGTTCCGCACCGGTGGTCTCAACGCGCAGCCCACGGGTCTCACGATGGTTACCCAGCAGGCTCAGAGTGTCGTCAGGGACATCGGTTACCTCTCCGACGCCAACGCAGAACTGAACGCACTCTGATCGCCTCGCGCTCCGCCACAATCGCGTTAATGTCCGTCTCGCTCGCCTGCCAGCACGAGCGTGACGCGCCGCTGCAGACCGGAGTTTCGGGTCCACAAGGCTTCGCGGCTTCTTTGGCGCCGACACGCGTCGGCTCCACGGTCCGCCCTGTCGTTCGCGTTCCGACGCCGGACACGCTGCGCGGGCTTTACGTGAATCGCTGGGCAGCGCTGGGGAGGAAGCTCACCGGCCTGATCGGAGTCGCGAAAAGGACGGAGATAAACGCGCTCGTGATCGATGTGAAGGATGACCGCGGGTTCGTGCTCTATCCCTCCGATGTTCCGCTCGCGCGGGAGATCGGCGCCGACACCGCCGACGGCCACTCGTTGTCGCGTTCGAGAATGCGCGCAATTCTCGACTCGATGGTGGCTCACGACATTTATCCGATCGCGCGAATCGTCGTCGCCAAGGATCCCCTCCTCGCGCAAAAGAAGCTCGGCCTCGCGATCAAGAGAAAGTCGGATCTGAAGCCATGGCTCGACAAGAACGGACATCCCTGGCTGGATCCCCATCAGCGCGCGGTGTGGCAATACGCCGCGGATCTCGCGCTCGAGGCGTACGAAATCGGTTTCAGCGAGGTGCAATTCGACTACGTTCGCTTCCCTGACGAGAAACGACTCATCAACGAAACGGTGTATCCGCTCGCGGAAGGACGCACGCGCGCAGAGGTGATTCGCGACCAGCTGGGATTTCTGCGCAAAACTCTCAAGCCGCGTGGCATCCCGGTGACCGCCGACGTGTTCGGATTGACCGCAACCGATACGACCGACATGGGCATCGGACAGAAGTGGGAGATGTTCGTCGATCAGGTCGATGTCGTCCTTCCCATGGTCTATCCGTCACACTTCGCCCGTGGCACCTACAAATACCGGAATCCGAACGCCCATCCGTACGCGACGATCGATCGCGTGCTGAAGGATGTGATCGCGAGAACGGACTCCATCCCCAACGCCGCCAGGATCATTCCCTGGTACCAGGATTTTACCCTGGGCTCGCCACACTACTATGCGGCGGAGATCCGCGCCCAGAAAAAGGCCGGATACGACAACGGGTTCCAGAGCTGGATACTCTGGAACCCGAAGAGCAATTACACCATCGCGGCTCTCGAGCCGCGCCCGTAAGTGGGGCTTAGCTGCTTCCCTTGCGGCGAGCTTCCATCCGATCTCTCATCTCTTTCAGATTGGCGTCGAAGACTTTCTGCTGATCGGCGGTGAGTACGGCCCGGATCTCAGCGGCCTGCTTCTCCTGAAGATCCATCATCTTGCTGCGGGTAGCTTCGTCGGGGGCGGTGCCGGTGGCCTGAGCTGCCTTGCGAAGCTCCATCTGCTGCGGCAGGTATTTCTCGCGGATCGTTTTGACCTGTGCCTTCTGGGCGTCCGTCAGGGTGATGTCCTTGAGAAGCATTCCACCCATTCCGCTGCCACGGCGCATTTCGCCCTGACCCTGGGGCTCAGGCTGGCCCTGTGCCGCTGCGACCGATGTGAGTCCGGCGCAGAGTGCGAAAGCCAGCGTGGCGATGCGAATAACCTTCATCCTTCTCTCCTGGAGAATTTGTGTTTGACGGCGCGTCGCCGTCTCGCAACTAGTACTCCGAAGATGCATAAATGGTTGAACCCGACTCGGTGATCGCGGCGCGATCTGGCATCTTATAGAACTAAAGCAGGGAGCCGTGGGACAACTACGCTGAAGCTCAGAGCCTTCATACTGGCGCTAGAGGTGCGCGGCGATCTGAGATTGCGCGTTTTCTCCAGATCTGCAGAAAGCCCGTCAAAACCCTGACTTCAAAGCTGCACACGCCGACGCAAAAGTTTCGAGCCTCAGCTACAAAACCCAGATCTCCCTGCTTTTGTATTGTAGGAGCCAGCCGCAGCACCCAAGCCCCAGACTCCGCATGACCTAAATCGTTACCTGATAGCGAGTTATGCGATTGCCCCTAGCGCCAGCGTGAAAACGTGCTATTCTTCCGCGCTATCGGCGGCTCATGCGCCTGCCGCCTTCTAAGGCCTGCCCCCCACATATCGAGCGCCGTTTGTGACCGCACCCGGGACCGCCGCCGAGTTATCCCCGACGATAACGACACCTTCTCCTGAGCCACTCTCGTTTCCTGTGAGCTGGCTGCTCGAGCACGCGTCGGCGCCGATCCGGTATCGCGCGATGACCGAAGTCGCTCGCCTCAGCGATCCCGGCCCTCGGGAAGTAGACTGGCTTCCGTACTCGCACCGGCCGGCAATAAAGCTTGCGGTCACCCAGACTCGAGACGGGATGTGGAATAATTCCATTCTCTCCCTTCCCGGCCGTCACAGCGTGGATTTCGCCAACATCGGAACGATCCCAGCCGTTCGACGACTCGTCGAATGTGGGTGGAGTCCGGACTCGCCACCTCTGGTAACAGCGCGCCGCCTGCTGTTTCGACTCCTCGCTGAAGACAACGATCCCGCGTTCACGTTCGAGCTCGGAACAAAGACGCGGGACGATGATCTGGTCCGTCGGAGCCGCGGATTATTTCGCGAGGCAGCCGCTGCTACGCTTGCCCAGTGCGGATACGAAAACGATCCGAGGCTGCGCGGCGCAGCGAGGCGGATTCTCGAGAGAACCGTTGCGTACCTCACCTCCCCCCTCGGCGAAAAGCCGTGGATGCGGGTCGGCAACACGCACGTTCTCGCGCCGGAGTCGGCTCCGCCTTCGATCTACACGCTGACGATGCTCGCGCACATGCCGATCTTCCGGCATGAGCACTTCACGGCCGTGGAGCGGATCTACGACTGGATTACCCAGCCCCTCCCGCGTCAGGAAGTTCTTCAGCTGTACGGCAAGAAAATGGTGCCGCAGCCGCACCTCATCATGGGTGACGTGTTGCCGCACCGTAACGCGGTAGAGGCCGACGTGCCTTTCGCGCTCACCTGGCTCGAGACAATGGCTCGGCTGAATTTTCTGCGCCGCAACGAAGGGTGGATAAAGTTGTACGAGCGGTTCGTCGACGACCGCGATCGCTCGGGAGTCTGGCACCCCCACAAGGGGCTGGAGCGACCAACGACCACACACCCGTGGGCATGGTCGACGTTTCCCCTCGATGACGGGACTGGTCCTGAGTCGAAATGGACCGACGTGACCTTTCGCATCGGTCTCATCGGAAAGCTTCTCGGCAGGGAAATTGAATTGATTTGATCCGATGATCAAATCACATCGCCGGGAGAATCTCAGTCCCGACGAAATGTTTCCCGCCGGCGATCCGGCTTACCGCGTGAGCTTCCCGCGACTGCGCTCCGGTTTGAAAGTCAGAGCACTCGAGCGGGGAGATCCCGAATCGCCTGCGGTTGTGCTCGTTCACGGCTGGGGCTGCTCCGTTTATGTGTTCCGGCGCAACATGCCCGCTCTCGCCGATGCCGGGTTCCGAGTGATCGCCGTCGACCTCAAGGGACACGGGCTATCGGACAAGCCGATTGCGCCAGACGAATACACGATAGACTCCCTCGTCGAGCATCTTCGGGATATTCTCGACGCGTTGGAGCTGGAACGGCCCGCGCTTGCGGGCCATTCGCTCGGCGGCTCGCTCATTTACCATTTCGCGTCGCGATATCGAGAGCGCGCTCAGTGCCTGGGCCTGCTATCGCCTGTCGGTTTGAATGGCGTGCCCCTGATGCGGCTGTACCGCGCTCTGACGCCGAAGCCTCTCACCCCCCTCCTCCGGCAGATCAACCCTCGTCTGATCGTTACGCTCGCGCTGAGACGGGTTTATGGACGTCGCGCTCGTTTCACCGAGCGCGACGTCGAGGAATTTCTAGCGCCGTCGCAGTTCCCGGAATACTCGCTCGCCATGAGGGAGCTGCTTCACAATTACGATTGGACGGCGGGAAAGAATCGCCGGCTGGCAACGATAGACCTTCCCGCGGTTGGACTGTGGGGAGCTCTCGATCACATGATGCCCGATGACGGGATGGGCGTCTACATTCCGCTTCTGCCACGAATAGTACTGAGGGTTATCCCCGGCGCGGGTCACGTCATCGCCGAAGAGACCCCCGACGAGGTCAACACTGCTCTGTTGGAGCTTCTCAATGCGCACGCTCGTCCCGGCGCTCGGACTGAGCCGGCGACCAGCGTATATTACGGTAGATGATTGAAGAGAAAACCGACGCGGGGCTCTCCTTTGCCGAGCTCGACCTCGCGCCCGAAGTGCTGCAGGCCGTGCGCGACGCTGGCTATACGCACCCTACCCCGATCCAGCAGCAGGCGATTCCTTTGGCGCTTGCGGGACGAGACCTGATTGGTCTGGCTCAGACGGGAACGGGAAAGACCGCGGGCTTCACTCTACCCATAGTCCACAATCTGATCAGCGCCCCGATCACTGATGCGAAAGGTGAGCCCGCTCACCGAGTTCGTGTTCTCATTCTCACGCCCACGCGCGAGCTGGCCGCCCAGGTGGAGGAAAGCTTTCGAAAATACGGCAAATACACCCAGCTCCGTGTGGTTCCGATATTCGGCGGTGTCGGCATCGAGCCGCAAGCAAAGGCGCTTCGCCGCGGAGTGGATGTAGTCGTTGCGACACCGGGACGACTCCTGGATCATATGGAGCGGCAGAACGTCTCATTCAACGACCTCGAAGTCCTGGTCCTGGATGAAGCGGATCGCATGCTCGACATGGGATTTGCCCCACAGCTCAATCGGATTGTGAGCGAGATCCCGCCCTACCGGCAGACTCTGCTCTTCAGCGCTACGATGCCGCCGGAAGTCGAGGCATTGGCCCGAACGTATCTGCGCAAGCCGGTAGTAGTGCAGATCGGACGTCGCTCCGAGGCAGTGAGCACTGTCACGCACGCTGTCTACCCGGTTCCGCGGGAGCGAAAGAGCAGGCTGCTTGTCGAGCTGCTGAAGGAAGCGCAGATGGACTCGGTTCTCATCTTCACTCGCACCAAGCACGGTGCCGATCGCGTAGTTCATCATCTCGAAGACGCGGGGATTGCAGCGACGGCAATGCATGCGGACAAGTCGCAAGGCGAGCGCACTCGCGCCCTCGATGACTTCAAGTCGGGGAAAATCCGCGTGCTCGTCGCCACCGACATCGCGCAGCGCGGACTCGACGTGTCCGGCATCAGCCACGTCATCAACTACGACGTCCCGCAGCAGCCTGAAGATTACGTGCACCGCATCGGTCGCACCGGACGCGCCGCCGCAACCGGCGATGCCTACACGTTCATGTCGACCGACGAGATCGCGATGGTGCGCACCATCGAGCGCATGATCGGACAGCAGATACCGCGCATTTCCGTTCCGGGCTACGATTTCGGGACCACGGCGGACAACGGCTCGAACGAAATTGGCGTGGAGCCCGTCACTGCCGAGATCAATGTCTCAGTCGACCCAGTCGCGACACAAAGACGGTATCGGCGACCGAGTTCCGTCGCACGACGACGCTGAGATTGGCGGCGCCGTACCCCATGCCGGTCGCGGAGTAACTCATGCCCGAGCGAGTGGCGGAGAGTCGGACGTCGTGATCCGCGCCGATATTGGCATCGCGCAGCCTTGCTCCTCCCACGCTCACGTAAATCGCCCGGGCAGCCGTGTCGATCTCGACGGTCGTCTGCGCGCCCCGCGCTATCGCGATGTGTCGAGCGATGCTGAAGAGTGACTCGATCTCCATTACCGCGCCACGCACGTGGATCCCGTCCAGAAACCTCCCAGCCCGAGGGATGGCAATGGCCGAGAGTATGCTCAGGATACAAAGCGTGACGGTGAGCTCGATCAAAGTGAACGCGTGTCGCATCGATCCTTCCGCCAGGTATCGTTGGATCGATAGCATATGACTGACACACGAAACGCCGGCGTCCTGAATCATCCGGATGTATTCATTCCGTTCCCGCGAAAAATGAAAGGCTTTCTCGGGTCGGGCGCTGCTCTTTGCGCGCTCACCGTTGCGTGTTCGCGGCCACCCGCGGCGAATCCACCCGCGCCGGCCCAGCCAGTAGCTGCTGCGGGTCCCTTCCAGATGGACCCGACCCTGACGCCGGATCGCGTGCCTCCCTTTCAAGAGGGTCCGCTAATCGTGTGGGGCGCCGAGCCACCAGGTGTACCGCATGGGGAGCGGGTTCGGACATACGATCTCCAGCACCAGTCGACAACGATACGCTTCGACTGGGCGCGCCACGCTGTCGAGGGTACTACGACGCTGCAGATCGCGGGATTGGCCGGAGCATCGCCGCTCTCCAACGTCGCGATCGATGCGGGCGACATGACGATCAAGCGAGTGGCGTCCGGCACCAATTCGCTCAAACACGATTACGACGGACGCTCTCTCGTTGTCCACCTGGCGAGCCCGCTCCGCGCCGGGGCAAGGACTTCCCTCACCATCGTTTACGACGCCGCGAACCGATCCAAGGGCGCCTACTTCAAGCCCAGGCACATCGTCTGGACGCAGGGAGAAACTGAAGACACCCGCTACTGGGTTCCGACGTACGATTTCCCGAACGACAAGACGACCTGGGAGTTCTATCTCTGGAGCGCCAAGGGCGAGCGGGCGCTCTCGAATGGCCGTCTTGCCGGCTCGCGCACAGTCGGCGACAGCATCGAATGGCACTGGGTGCTGGACAAGCCGGCAGCCACCTATCTGATGACGGCAGTCGTCGGAAACTACACGGTCTTGCAGGACAAGCCGTGGCGCACCGCGACCATTGGGTATTGGACGTATCCCGACTCGATCGCTGCCGCGTGGCGAGGCTTCGGCAAAACGCCGGCAGCCGTCGACGTCTTCTCGCGTAAGACCGCAGTGCCTTACCCCTGGGCGAAGTACGATCAGGTAGTCATCCCGGAATTTCAGTTCGGCGGCATGGAGAATGTCACCGCCACTTCGCAGAACGACACTGAGATCCTCCTTCCGGCATGGGCGACGCCTGAGCAAAGCGCCGACGGTCTCATGTCCCACGAGCTCGCACACCAGTGGTACGGCGATCTGCTCACGACGCGCCGGTGGGGAGACGTGTGGCTCAACGAAGGATTCGCGACTTTCATGGAGCAGATCTTTCGCGAGGAGGACAAGGGAGTCGACGAAGGCGCTTTCGACCGGCTTGGCTCGCACGAACAGAGCATTGAGGCCGACCGCCGGGCGCGTCGGCCCATTGTCTACGACAAGTGGGTCAACGAGCCGTTCGAGCTGTTCTTCAGCGGTCACATTTATCCGAAGGGCGCCACGGTTCTCCAAACGCTCAGGCACCAGTTGGGTGATGCGGCGTTCTGGAAAGCGATGAACCACTACACCACCGCGAACGCGTACGGCACCGTCATCACGGCGGATTTGGAGAAGGCGTTCGAGGAATCGACTGGCAGAGACTTCAAGCCATTCTTCGACCAATGGCTCTACGGCGCTGGCTTTCCGGTTTTTCAGGTGTCTTCGCGCTATGACCGGACGACCAGAAAGCTCGTAATCAATGCGACGGAAGTTCAGCCTCGCGACAGTCTGACCGGCTTCTTCGATGTCGACTCCGATGTAGAGGTGCGTACCGACAGCGGAGTTGTTCGATTCGTGGTTCCGGTCAGAAACGGAACTGGGGAAGGCACCGCGGATCTGAAAGCGCCACCGCGCTCGATCCGCTGGGACAGGGGAGACTGGATTCTCGACATCACGGATTTTCCGCGCTCCACCGCGATGATGCGGTATCAGCTCGTTTATGACGATGACGTGCTGGGCAGGATTGAAGCGGTAGATGTCCTGGCGCAACGACCCACGGATCAGCTCGCGCTCGATGGCCTCGTTCGCTCGACGCGCAA
>Ga0137415_10006349_pt1 | contig 11716 bp, 12 predicted proteins | sample CZODoug3_1_1_16f_FD_183082 | JGI IMG/M metagenome (GOLD analysis project Ga0137415, IMG submission 183082) | Vadose zone soil fungal communities from Angelo Coast Range Reserve, California, USA - CZODoug3_1_1_16fungal (Hybrid Assembly) | ecosystem: Environmental > Terrestrial > Soil > Vadose...
CGCCTGACCATCGCCCGCTCGCGGGCCGGCGTCGTCGCCGGCGAGGCGCTGGCCAAGCGCATGTGGGGCGATCACCCCTACGCCCGCGATCTGCCCGAGCCCGAGGATGTGCAGGCTGTCATCGCCGCTCAGGTCCGGCGGCTGCACGGCGACCTCGTCCGGCCCGAGGGCGCGGTGCTCGTGATCGTCGGCGATGTGTCCGCCGCGCGGGCGGCCGACCTGGTGGCCAAGTCTCTCGACGGCTGGGTTGGCGCCGCGGCAACGACCCGCGTTCCGCCGTTGCCGTCCGTCGAGCCGGGGCCTCTGGTCCTGGTCGACCGTCCCGGCTCGGTGCAGTCGTCGATGCGGCTGGGTGTGTCCGCGCTACGCCGCGACGACGAGCGCTATCCGGCGCTGCAACTCGCGAATCTCATCTTCGGCGGCTACTTCTCGTCCCGATGGACGGAGAACATCCGCGAGGACAAGGGCTACACGTACGGACCGCACAGCGGCATCGACCACCACGCGTTGGGGTCGACGTTGCAGCTGCAGGCCGACGTCGCGACCGAGGTCACCGGGCCGGCGCTGCTCGAGACGCTCTACGAACTCGGCCGGCTCGCGTCGCTGCCGCCGTCGACGGACGAGGTCGAGTCGGCGCGCCAGTACGCGATCGGCACGTTGGCATTGTCGACGGCGACGCAGGCGGGGCTGGCCTCGACGCTTTCGTCGCTGGCCGGGGGCGGTCTGGGTCCGGACTGGTTCGCCGAGCATCCCCACCGGCTGGCCAAGGTCACCCGCGACGAGATCGCCGCGGCGGCCGCGGAGTTCCTGGCTCCGTCCCGGTTCGCGACCGTCGTGGTCGGCGACGCGGCATCGGTTCGGGGCCCGCTCGCGGCGCTGACGCCCGTCGTGTGATGCCGTTCGAGCCGCCGTTCGAACCGCCCCGTCTCGCCCGTGCGGCCTATGACCGGGCGGGGTTGCGGCGCGGCGACGCCGAGTGGCTCGGCGACGCGTGGCGGACGTCGAGGGTGCTCGCGATCAGCCCGGATGCGACCACACCGGTCGAACGAGGCGATGGTGCAGTGCGCTTGGCGCTGCGGGATCCGTCCACTGTGGACAGTGCGACGCCCCGCCGTTTGCTGGGGGTCGCCGATGGCGTTCCCTACTTCACGATCACCGTCGATGAAGTCACCGACGGCTGGGCCAATCTGCGCGAGGTCGGCGCGGCCGCCGATGACGTCCAAGCGGCACTGCTCACGAGCGCGGTCGCGCTGGAGCAGTGGCACGCGCGCCACCCCCGGTGCCCGCGGTGCGGTGCCGAGACCTCAGAAGCACAGGCCGGCTGGACACGTGTCTGTACCAACGACGGCAGCGAACACTTCCCGCGCACCGACCCGGCCGTGATCATGGTGGTGCACGACGGCGGCGATCTGTGCCTGCTCGGGCGAGGTCCACAGTGGAACGAGAAGCGGTTCTCGACGCTGGCCGGTTTCGTCGAGCCGGGGGAGTCGCTCGAGGCGGCCGTCGCCCGCGAGGTGTTCGAGGAGGTCGGCGTCTCGGTCACAGACATCCGTTACATCGCCAGCCAACCCTGGCCGTTCCCGTCCTCGCTGATGGTCGGGTTCGTCGCGCGCCTCTCCGGTGACCCCTCGCTGCACCTCGATCCGAAGGAGATGGCCGAGGCGCACTGGTTCACCCGCGACGAGGTGCAACAAGCCGCCGACTGGACCGACGCGCGCGCGACGCCGGATCCGGACGCCCGCATCCAGGGCATCTCGCCCCAACTGTCGATCTCGCGCTACCTCATCGACGGCTGGCTCGCCGGCCGCTGGTGAAACCTACACATGCTAATGTGTAGGTTATGGCCGAGCTGACCCGTCGCCTCCAGATTCTCCTGGACGAGGAGCAATACCACCGTGTCGCCGCGAAGGCGAGTCAGGAGCGGACCTCCGTCGCCGCCGTAATCCGCCACGCAATCGACCGTGACCTTGACGACGTCCATGCGCGTCGCCGCGCGGCCGCAGACGCGATCCTGGCGGCGGAACCGATGGAGGTTCCCCAGGACCCGGAAGATCTCAAGCGCGAGATCGATGAGATGTACGACGAACGGGCACAGCGTTGGGGCCTCTAGTTCTCGACACCAATGTTCTTGCGTACGCCGTCGGCGACGATCACCCGTTCCGCGGACCATGTCGCGAGCTCGTCGACGCGATCGGTGATGGCCGACCATCGGCAACGACAACCGTCGAGGTCTTGCAGGAGTTTGCCTACGTACATGGACGTCGGCGGACCCGCAGTGACGCCACGTCACGCGCGCTTCGTTACGCAGCACTACTAGCGCCACTGCTCCCATTGACGTCCGAACACCTGGCCGCAGGACTGCTGCTATGGCAGCGGCATGACGCTCTGAGCAGCCTCGATGCGATCCTCGCGGGGGCGTGCATCGCCCGTGGCGCCACGCTCGTGTCGGCCGACAAGGCGTTCGCCCGGGTGCGCGACCTCGATCATGTCGTGCCGGACGCACGGGGCGTCAAGCGGCTGATCGCCGGGTGACGCGGATCGTCTAGACGCACCACCACGTCGGCGATGCGCACCGGGTCGACGTCGCGGTCGTAGTCCTCGAACGCGGGCAGCGTCCAGGCCCACTCCTCGGGGGTGCGCCGAGCGCGGGCGGCGGCGCCCACCGCCAGGTGGATCGCCACGTCGAAGGGCAGGTCGCGCCCGAGCAGTAGCTCGCCGCTCACGATCACGATCGATCCGGGGGCGGCGGCCCGGCGGGGTTCGCGGGTGGCTCGGTTCGTCGCCGGGTCGCGCAGTGCCGGCAGGTACTCGCCGCTGCCGCCGGGACCGAGCGGACCGAGCACCTCGCGGCGTAGCGCGGCGACGTCGAGCCAGTCGTCGCGAAAGGCCGTGACGTCGTGCCGGCCGTGCTCGAAGCGCAGCGACGCGTCGCGCCAGAACGTCTCGGCCCGGATGTGCGCGACCTCGCGCCCCTGCGCCCGCAACGGTTCGCGCAGCGCGTCGCCGAGCTGATGCGGACGGGCGACGCCCGTCCCGTCGAGGGCGACCCGCAGGGCGACTCCCGTGACTGCGGTGGCGAGCAACAGCTCGGCCACCTCGTCGGCCAGCCGATCCGGATCGATCGGGCCGTAGCTGCGGGACATGCAACGACCGTAGCGACGTCCGTCCTCTCAGAAGTTGTCCGCGCTTAGCGACGCCAGGGCATCGCCAAGCGCGGACAACTTCGCGATCGGAGCGCACAAGAGATATTGCACAATGATTCTTGTGCAACTACTCTTGTGCGCATGCCGAAGAAGGACGTCCGACAGGTCACCGACTTGCGGGTTCTCGCCGCGATGGCCCACCCGCTGCGCCGCCGGTTGATCGACCTGCTCAAGGTCGACGGTCCGGCTACCGCGAGCATGCTCGCCGAGCGGACCGGTGAAGCCGTCGGCAACATCAGCCATCACGTGAAGGTCCTCGCCGCCTCCGACCTCGTCGAGGAGGCACCCGAGCTCGCCCGTGACCGGCGCGAGCGCTGGTGGCGGGTGGTATCGGCGGCGGTGCGCTGGTCGGCCCGCGACTTCGAGAGCGACCCGGCGACCGCGGCCGTCGCGACAGCAGCCGCGTCACTCGGGCTCGACCGGCAGGTGGGGTTGTTGAACGCCTGGCGCGCCGCGAGCTCGCAGGAGCATGCCGCCTGGGGCGAGGGACCGTTCTCGACCGACAGCTGGATGCGCCTGTCGGCCGACGAGCTGGCGGAGCTCTCCCAGGAGGTGGTCGGCCTGATCCGCCGCTGGGCCGACCGCGACATCCCCGACGACGGGGTCGAGCGCGGATCGGTATTCGTGTTCGCCCACGGCATCCCGGCCCACCCGTGACGGCCGCCGCAGTACTGGAGCCGGCCCGCGAGCAGACCGCGCAGACCGCGCAGACCGCGCAGACATCGTGGCGGCGCGATTTCCGGCTGCTGTGGATCGGCGAGACGACCTCGAGCCTGGGCAGCTCGGTCACCATCGTGGCCCTGCCGCTCGTGGCGATCTCGCTGCACGCGAGCGTGACCATGATCGGCCTGCTCGGTGCGGCCGCGTGGCTGCCCTGGCTGCTCATCGGCCTACCGGCCGGCGCATGGGTCGACCGGATGCCGCGCCGTCCGGTAATGCTGATCTGCGACGCGGTGTCGCTGGCCCTGTTCGTCAGCGTGCCGATCGCCGCGTGGGGCAACGTACTCACGATCGGGCAGTTGCTCGTCATCGCCCTGCTGGCCGGTACGGCGAAAGTCTTCTTCGCTACGGCCTACCGCACCTACCTACCCGCGCTGGTGCCGGCCGAGCACCTGGTCGACGGCAACGCCAAGCTGCAGGGCAGCGAGTCGGCGGCCCAGATCGCCGGGCCGGGTCTCGCCGGTCTGCTGGCTCAGGCGTTCGGCGCGGCCACCGGCCTGCTCGCCGATGCGGCGAGCTTCGTCGTCTCGGCGCTGTGCCTGCGCTCGATCCGCGGGGTCGAGCCGCGCCGAGAGGTAGTGCGGCGTCACCTGCGGCACGAGATCGCCGAGGGGCTGCGCTTCGTGGCCCGCGACCGCTTCCTGCGTCCGTACATCGCGTTCGGCGGCGCGGCCAACCTGGCGCTGATGGGCTACCAGACGATCCTGGTGGTGTTCCTGGTCCGCGAGGTCGGCCTGAACTCGGGCACCGTCGGGTTGCTCATCGCGACCGGCAGCGTGGGTGGCGTCGTCGGCGCCGTGATCGCGCCGAGCCTGGCGCGCCGATTCGGTTCGGCGCGCGCGCTGCTGCTCTGCAAGGTCGGCCTGTCGCCGTTCGGCTTGCTCATCCCGTTGTCCGGCAGCGGGGCGCGGCTGGCGTTCTTCGTGATCGGCAGCGGCATCGTGGTCGGCGGGATCGTCGCCGGCAACGTGATCTCGGCCGGCTTCACCCAGCGGTACTGCCCGGCCGAACTGTTCGGCCGCATCTCGACGAGCATGCAGGTCGTCAACTTCGGCACGATCCCGCTCGGTGCCCTGGTCGGCGGTGCGCTCGCCGGTGTCATCGGTACGCGTCCCACCCTGTGGGTGATGCTGCTGTTGTTCGTCGCGTCCGGGGCGATCTTGCTGGCCAGCCCGTTCCGCGGACGCCGCGACCTGCCGACCGAACCGTCAGACGTCGATGGCACCATCGGGACGTGACTGATGCCGAGGTCGTGTTGGAGGGGCTCGACCCGGAGCAGCGCGCCGCCGCCAGCGCGGTCCGCGGGCCGGTGTGCATCCTCGCCGGTGCCGGCACCGGAAAGACCCGGGCGATCACGCACCGCATCGCCTATGCCGTCCGCTCCGAAGCGGTGCCGCCCGGCCAGCTGCTGGCCGTCACGTTCACCGCGCGGGCCGCGGGCCAGCTGCGGGATCGGTTGCGGCGCCTCGGCGCCCAGGGCGTGCAGGCCCGGACGTTCCACGCGGCGGCGCTGCGCCAGCTCAGTTACTTCGCGCCCCGAGTGCTCGGCGGCGCGATGCCCGACGTGCTCGACAACCCGATCCGGATGGTCGGCAATGCCGCCGCCCGGGCCCGGCTGCGCGTCCACCGGACCGAGTTGCGCGACCTCGCCGCCGAGATCGACTGGGCCAAGGCGGTGCTGGCCACCCCCGAGGACTACCCCAAGCGCGCGGCCGAGGCGGCCCGCCAGCCGCCGATGGATCCGGCGACGGTCGCGGAAGTCTACGACGGCTACGAGAAGGCCAAGCGCCGAGCCAGTCAGGTCGACTTCGCCGACCTGCTGCTGATCATGGCCGGCGCGATCGAGCAGTACCGCGACGTCGCCGAGGAGGTGCGCTCGCGCTACCGCCACTTCGTCGTCGACGAGTACCAGGACGTCTCGCCCCTGCAGCAGCGGCTGCTCGACGCCTGGCTGGGCGGGCGCGACGACGTCTGCGTGGTGGGCGACGCCAACCAGACCATCTACTCCTTCGCCGGGGCGACGCCGCGGCACCTGCTCGAGTTCCGGGCGCGCTACCCGGAGGCGGTCGAGATCCGGCTGCACCGCGACTACCGGTCCACGCCGCAGGTGGTCGAGCTGGCCAACCAGCTGATCCCCGGGCGGATCACGCTCACCGGTCAACGCCCGCCCGGCCCGATGCCGACCTTTGCCGAGTTCGACGACGAGCCGGCCGAGGCCGCCGCCGCCGCAACTCGGTGTCGTGCCATGATCGACGGCGGGCTGCCGGCCGCCGAGATCGCGGTGCTCTTCCGCATCAACGCGCAGACCGAGGTGTACGAGCAGGCGCTGTCCGAGGCCGGCGTCCCGTACGTGCTGCGTGGTGGCGAGCGGTTCTTCGACCGTCCCGAGATCCGCGAGGCCCGGCTGCTGCTACGCGGCGCCGCCCGGGCCGACACCACCGAGCAGTCGCTGGCCGAGGCGGTGCGCGGCGTGCTGGCCAGCGTGGGCTGGCACCCCGACGAGCCGCCCCCCGGCGGCGCCGCCCGGGAGCGATGGGAGTCGCTGGCGGCTCTGGTCAGCCTGGCCGACGATCTGGCCACCGCCGATCCGGCCACGCATCTGCCCGAGCTGGTCGCCGAGCTCGACCAGCGTGCGTCCGCGCAACACGCCCCCACCGTCCAGGGCGTCACGCTCGCGTCGCTGCACAGCGCCAAGGGCCTGGAGTGGGACGCGGTGTTCCTCGTCGGGCTGACCGACACGACCATCCCGATCCAGCACGCCACCACCGAGGAACAGCTCGCCGAGGAGCGTCGCCTGCTCTACGTCGGCATCACCCGGGCCCGCGAGCGCTTGGCCTTGTCCTGGGCACTCGCCCGCAGCCCCGGCCAGCGCCGCGGGCGCCGGCCCAGCCGCTTCCTGGACGGATTGCGCCCGGCCGGCGCCGTCGTCGCTCCGCGGCCGAAGAAGAAGTCCGTCGCCCCCGAGGCCGAGGATGCCGAGTTGTTCGGGCGGCTGCGGGTATGGCGCAAGCGGCAGGCCGACGCACAGAGCGTCCCGGCCTTCGTGGTGTTCTCCGACGCGACGCTGGTCGCGATCGCCGATGCCCGGCCGGACAGCCGGACCTCGCTGGCCCGGGTGTCCGGGGTCGGGCCGGCCAAGCTCGAGCGTTACGCCGAGCCCGTGCTCGCCGTGCTCGGCGGCGCTGATCCGAACTCCGTGGCGCCGGTCGAGATCACGTCCTAAGGTTCCCTAGACGACCCCTCCGGTCGACTAGGGATCCGGACTAGGGAATTAATCGGATTGCCTCCGTCACGTAGGCTCCGATATCTTTCTCATGTGTAAGACGCCAGGCGCGCAATCGAGTGCGCCCCCCGCGACGAAGGAGGTGGTCCCAGTGAGCAGCTACGCGATGACGCCCACGGCCACCCCGCGTACGCGGAGCGAGTCGGCGTTCGTGCTGCTCGGCACTGGAAGCGGTTCGCCAGACCCGGCGTACTCAGCGTTCCAGGCGCAGTGGGCGGCCCACGGGTCCCCCGTCGAGAGCATGCATGTGCTCGGCAAGACCTCCGTCGATATCCGGGTGAACCCGCTCTTCTTCCGTGACCGCGTCAACGCTGCCAAGCAGGGCAGCCCGCCTCGAGGAGTCCCCCGCTGATCAGGCGATCAGCGAAGGCTCTCCTCGAGGCCGCGGCTCCCAAACGGGAACCGCGGCCTCGTTGTTTGTCCGCACCGTCCGCCCACAACTCGACGCCACAACCACCCAAGGAGGGGACCGAAATGTTGACCGGATGCGCGACCGGCCTCGTCGCGCTAGAGGGTCAGACCGGACTCGGGCTCGCTGAACCACTCGACGCGCCAGCGTTGCTCGATCCGATCTCGCCGCTGTGTCCCGACGACGTGCCGTGCCGGGTGCAGGACCCGGATCTCTGGTTCGCCGAGACGCCGGGCGAGTTGGATCTGGCCAAGCAGTTCTGCCTGGACTGCCCGGCCCGCCTCGCCTGCCTCGCCGGCGCTCTCGAGCGTCGCGAGCCCTGGGGAGTCTGGGGCGGGGAGATCTTCGAACGCGGGCAGGTCATCGCCCGCAAGCGCCCGCGGGGACGTCCCCGCAAGACCGATCGAGAGGTAGCCGCATGAGTGGAATAGCCGCATGACTACCGCTTCGCACCACATCGCAGTAACCACGACTATGAGGAGCACCAAGATGATTAGCCTGCAAGAAGCGCTCGCTCGCGAGCGAATACACGAGCTGCGCCGTTCCGCGCGCGAGTCTCGGGAGACCGCCGAAACGTCGGCCTCCCGTCGCAAGCGTCGGCTGCAGCGCCTGGCGCGTTCGGTCCACCCGCGGTCATAACTCACGGTGGGTGGCCGGGTCGCTGCCGACCGTTCACTCACTGAGCGGAATGCGCCACTGACAGTGCGGCCGCTGGACTTCCGTCCGGCGGCCGCGCTCTTATTGAGGGATGCAGGAGGTCTGCTCGATGTGCGGGCGGATGGCCGACCCGCAAAGCGACGGCGATCCGCCGCTTGGCTGGTGCGCCGACATCGTCGAGAGCCGCGACGGTCCGCGCACGAAGTGGATCTGCGACGCCTGCACCCGCAAGTACGTCCGCGCCATCGAGGCCAAGCTCGACCAGGAGTGGTGGTAACGACGGCGTACCGCGACTTGCGGTAGCCACCTTCCTGCGTGGTCAGCGGATAGACCCCTATCTCGTGTTGGTCGACCCCGCCACGTGGTAGCTACGTCGTGCTGGGGTCGGCAACCGCGCGCGGGCGTAGCTACCGCCGAGGGCGGTCGACCACCAGGGGCGCATGGCTGCTGGGCTCACCGCTCAGCGCGGTATTTACCGCAAACGCCCTTTGCTTACCCCAGCGCGGCACTTACCGCGCAGCGCGGTCGCCGCGCGCCCAGCGCACCTACTCCCACAGCGTCATGGAGCGGGTGAAGATGCCGGTTAGGTCCTCGGCGGTGACCGGTCGCGGGGCAGTGGCCAGCAACCGTTGCTGCTTCTGCGCTCCCTCGACCAGGTCGTCGATGTCTCCCTCGTCGAATCCGACGGCAGCGACGCCTGGCGGGATGCCGATGTCGCGCATCAGCGCGGTGAGCACCCCGGGCAAGGTGTCCGGCCCCCCGTCACGTCCGACCGTCGGGTCGAGCAGTTGCGCGGCCCGCAGGTGCCGGTCCGGTGCGGCGTCGAACGTGAACCGGAACGCCTCGGGCGCGGTCAGCGACACCGCCATGCCGTGCGGCACGAGTGGCTCGGCGTCGGGATAGCCGGATGGCCGAAACGACCGTGCCCGGCCCGCGATCGGGTAGGCGTTGGCGTGCGGGATGTGCACGCCGGCGTTGCCGAACCCCATCCCGGCGAAGGTCGCGGCCATCGCCATCGCGCCCCGGGCGGCGCGATCTCCACCGTCGGCGACCGCCGTCCGGAAGCTGCCGGCCAGCAGCCCGATCGCGCGTTCGGCCCACATGTCAGCTACCGGGTTGGCGCCGCAGTAGGGCACCCGCTGCTCGGGCCGCTTGCGGTCGAAGGACGTGTACGGACGGGCGGTGTAGCTCTCCAGCGCGTGGCAGAGGATGTCCATGCCGGCCGCGGCGGTCACGCCTGCGGGCTGGGTCATCGTCAGTTCGGGGTCGACGACGGCGAGCGTCGGGCGAAGCCGGGCGTGGCTGATGCCCGACTTCACGTGCTGGGCCAGAACGTCCAGGATGCAGACCGTCGTGCTCTCCGCGCCGGTGCCGGTGGTGGTCGGCACCGCGACGAGCGGCAGCAGCGGTTGCGTCGGAGCCTGGCCGCCACCAACCGGCTGGTTGACGTAATCGATCAACTCGCCCGGATTGGTCAGCAGCAGGTTGACCGCCTTGGCCGTGTCGATGCTCGAACCGCCGCCGACCGCCACGATCGCGTCCCACGGGCCGTGCGCGCGGGCCCAGTCGATCGCGGCCTGCATGCTGGCGTCGGTCGGCTCGATGTGGACGCCGTCGAACACCACGGCCTCGACTCCGAACTCGCCCATCTGCGCGGCGATGCGGGTCGGCGCTCCGGTCGCCGCAACCCCGGCGTCGGTGACCAGTACGGCCCGGCGGGCGCCGAGCATTGACAGGTCGTAGCCGAGCTCGGCCGACGCACCGTCGCCGAACTTCAGCGCCGGGGTGCCATACGTGAAGACCGTCTCGGTCATGCTCCGGCCTCCGCAAATCCGGGCAGCCAGCGCTCGGCGAGCGCCCGGTAATGTGCGGTCGCCTCGAGCTGGCAGACGACAGCGGTCGTGCCGATCGTGACGCGATGGACGAGCAGGTAGGACGGCGGCAGGTTGAACAGTCGCCCGATCTGGGCCTCCTCGCGCCGCGGATCGCCGATGCGCGCCGCCTGCCGCCGCATCCACGCTCGGGTGAACGTGAACTGCTCGGCGGCCAACGGCTCGATGACCGGGCGCAGGTAGTTCATGATCTGGCGCGGCTCGACCCTGATGCCGGGACGCAGGAACCCCTGTTCGTACATCACGGCCATCACCGCCTCACCCTTGCCGTCCAGCGTGTAGCGCATCATGCGCCCGAGCGGTGCCGGCATCCCGCCGGGCAGCCGGGCGACGGCGCCGAAGTCGACGACGCCGAGCCGGTCGTCGGCCCCGAGGCGGAAGTTGCCGGGATGGGGGTCGGCGTGCAGCAGCCCGGCGCGCTGCGGGGCGGAGTAGTGCAGCAGGGCGAGCAGGTAGCCGCAGCGGTCGCGCTGCTGCTGTGACCCGTGCGCGATGATCTGCGAGAGCGGCGTGCCGTCGATCCATTCGGTGACGATCACCTTGGGCGCGCTCGCCACGACGCGCGGGACGGCGATCTCGGCGTCGTCGGCGTACGCGGCGGCGAAGGCCCGCTGAGCGTCGGCCTCGAGGTTGTAGTCGAGCTCCTCGAGCACCCGTTCCTTCAGCTCGGCGAGCAGCGGCTTGATCTCGAGGCCGGGGGAGAGGCGGCTGAACAGCCGGGCGAACCGTGACAGCTGCGTGAAGTCGGCCATGAGCGCCGGCCCGGCGCCCGGGTACTGGACCTTCACCGCGACCACGCGTCCGTCGCCCCACACCGCGCGATGCACCTGCCCGATGCTGGCCGCGGCGGCCGGCACGTCGTTGAACTCGCGGAAGCGGTCGCGCCAGCGACGTCCGAACTGCTCGGCGAGTACCCGGTGCATCACCTCGCCGGGCATCGGCGGGGCGGCCTCCTGCAGGCGGGTCAGCGCCTCGCGGTAGGGGGCCGCGTACTCCTCGGGCAGCGCCGCCTCGAACACCGACATCGCCTGGCCGAGCTTCATCGCGCCGCCCTTGAGCTCGCCGAGGACGGTGAACAGCTGCTCGGCCGTACGCTGCTGCAGCTCGGCGGTGACCGCCTCGGCCGACTTGCCGGCGATCCGCTTACCCAGCCCCACGGTGGCGCGACCGGCGACGCCGAGCGGCAGCGACGCCAGCCGGGCGGTGCGCGCCGCACGCCGCTGCGGGATGTCGGTCACGAAGCTCATTCTGCCCAACCGGCGTTCTGGGCCGCGTGCGCACCGCAGCCGCAGTCCGGATGGGGCGGCCAGGTACGCCGGCGGAGCCGCCAGTCCGGCAACTGGATCTCGAGCGTGCCTTCGATGGTCGCCGGGTCGGTGCCGTCGAGAAACGCCAGTGCCTGCAACGCCGCGACGCTGGCAATCAGGCTGACCAGCCCCACATCGGACGGGAAGCCGTGCCGGGGCGGCAGCGCTAGTTGGACGGCGAGCGCCGACCAGGCGAAGTCCCGGTCGAGACGCTGCAAGTCGGCACAGCGCAGGCAGCTGGCGAC
>Ga0137415_10006350_pt1 | contig 11715 bp, 14 predicted proteins | sample CZODoug3_1_1_16f_FD_183082 | JGI IMG/M metagenome (GOLD analysis project Ga0137415, IMG submission 183082) | Vadose zone soil fungal communities from Angelo Coast Range Reserve, California, USA - CZODoug3_1_1_16fungal (Hybrid Assembly) | ecosystem: Environmental > Terrestrial > Soil > Vadose...
AACATCGACCGCTCGACCCGGGATGAGGCCGCGCTCCAGCAGGTAGGCCAGGAGCAGCGGAGCCTCTCGCTCGGCGACCTCCGACACGCGAGAGATCGAGGCACGGGACCCGGCTCCGAGGGTCGCGAGCCGCCGTTCCTTCGGTGACGACTTCGTGTGGCCGGGGATCGGGTTGCCGTGAGGGCAAGTACGCGGCCGCCCCAGCGCCTCGTACAAACGCTTTTCGACCACCTCTGAGATTGCGTGCTCCAGCCGAGCCGCCTCCTCGTCGGCCGACACCCAGTCGAGGCCAAGCACGTCCGTGAGCCAGCGCTCCATGATTCGGTGGCGCCTCACGATCGACTCGGCCGTCTTGCGGCCGGCGGCTGTCAGCTCGATATCCTTGCGGCCGTTCATGCGCACCATCCCGTCGCGCGTCATCCGCCGCAACGCCACCGTCACCGTCGGCCGGCTGACCCCCAGCCAATCGGCGAGACGCGCGCTCCGTGGCGGTTCGCCCTCCGACCACATGTAGTAGATCGCTTCCAGGTAGCGGGAGATGACCTCGGACGGCTCGCCGTTAGACTTATCTAATTGCGACTTTTGCACCTACTAATACCTGTGACTGAATCATGAGCCAGGGCACCGCCGTCGCGCTCGGAGCCTTCGCCGGGATCACCATTTTCCTCGGCCTGCCCGTGGCCCGAATGCGCGGGCTGTCGAAGGGCGTTCAGGGGTTCCTGAATGCGTTTGCGACCGGGATCCTGATCTTCATCCTCTGGGACATCCTGAGCCACGCCAGCGGTCCCGTAGAGACAGCACTCGTCGCCGCTCGGACGAACGCCAGGGTGGGAGCGTTCGTCGCCATGACGCTGATTTTCGCCGGCGGCATCGGGGCCGGCCTCCTGGGACTCGTCTACTTCAACCGGGCTCTGTTCGGACGCATCAAACACGCGGACCACACCCCCAGCCCGCGCAGCCTGTCACTCGCGATCGCCACCGGCCTCGGTCTTCACAACCTGTCGGAGGGGCTCGCTATCGGCCAATCCGCGCGCGCGGGCGCAATCGCGTTCGTTGGCGTCCTCGTGGTCGGCTTCGCGCTGCACAACATCACTGAAGGCTTCGGCATCGCCGCGCCGATGACCATGGAGCCCAAGCCCGCGTCGTGGGGCTTTCTCGGCCTGGCGGGCCTGATCGGCGGTGGCCCCACCTTCATCGGCACATGGATCGGGTACCTCGCGTCGTCGAATTATTTCTACGTCGCTTTCCTGGCCGTCGCCGCGGGCGCGCTGCTCTACGTCGTCAACGAGCTCTTCCACGTCGGCCGCCGGCTGAGCACCCCAATCTCATTCGCATGGGGACTCTTGTTCGGCTTCCTTACCGCCTACGCGACCGACCTCGTATTAACGCTGGCGTCCTAGCTGGCGTAGTCGAAGTCGTCGGGCTCGGTGTCGTCCCAATCCGGGTAGCGCCAGCGGAACAGCCGCTCCTGCACTTCGAAAAGGCTGTCGAGCGTGTCCTGGACGTGACCCGAGTCCTTCAGCGGCTCGCGGACGTGGTCGGGCATGAGCTCGATCGCCTCTCGCAGCTCGGAGCGAACGGGCGCGGGCACGGTCTTGACGCCGTCCCGGTTCATCTCTTCGAGCTGCCAGAGGACGCGGTCCGTCGCCTCCAGCATCCGTTGAAATGCATAGCGGCGCCGGTTCTGCCGGCGGAGCGCCGTCTCCTGCTGTTCGATTCGTGTACTCGTGTGATCGATCATTTCCTTACCTTGACTCAGCTATCTTTCCTAGCTTACCGGCTTCCGCCGAGTTCACCAAGAGGCGGTTTTGGCTGACTTCCTCACCCGCCTCGAACACCTGTTCCATCCGATCGACGGTTGGGGCGACTTTCGAAGAGGCGCCCGCAAGGCCGCGGTCGTGTTCGTGCTCTACCGCGTGAACGGCCGCTGGATGGTCCCTTTCGTTCGTCGGCGCGCCGATCTTCGCGACCACCCGGGTCAGGTCGCCCTTCCGGGAGGCGGCGTCCAGCAGGGCGAATCGGCGTGGGCGGCCGCTCAGCGGGAGGTGGAAGAAGAGATCGGCGTGCCGGTCGGCCGGCTCGTGCCGTTGGGCGCCGGCGATCCGATCTACGCGGCCGTCTCGAACTTCTCGGTCGTGCCTTTCGTGGCTTACCTCCCCGACCCCGTGCCAGCTTTCGTGCACGACGAGCGCGAGCTCGAAGGAGTGCTCGAGATCCCGCTCGACCGGCTGCTCGACGACAGCGCCTGGCTCCACTCAGGCGATCCGTGGCGCCTCCGGTACCTTGCGCACGAGGAGAGCGTCGTATGGGGCCTGACAGAGCGAATCTTCGCCGGCCTGGCCCCAAAGCTCACCGCAGCGCTCGGCGAAGGTCAAACGCCGGATCCGCCAGCTGCTGAGCGGTGATTTTGGCGCGCGCCTCGATCAAATGTCTCGCACGCGCGACGGTGTGATGGTCGTTGACCCCACACACCGCGATCAGTGATCCCTGGCGCAGATAAAAGAGGCTGAACGGCGGCCGGCCGAACGCGCCGCGCGTCACCGTTTCGTCCCATGAGAGCCCCGCGCCGGCGTACTGGATGTTCAAGTCGTACTGGTCGGACCAGAACCATGGCGCTTCGGCAAATGGCGCTTCGGCGCCGGCCATCGCCCGCCCGGCGGCAAAACCCTGGCGCTGCGCGGTCTGGAAGTGCTCGACCCTGACGCGCTCTTCGAACAGCGGGCTGCGGAATCGCGTCGCGTCGCCCGCGGCGTAGACGTCGGGTGCGGACGTGCGGCCCAGCTCGTCGACCAGGATGCCGCCGTCGACCGCTATGCCCGCCGCGGCCGCGAGCTGTGTCCGCGGCGAGGAGCCGACTCCGACGACCGCCGGCCGCTCGAGGTCCGACGACGGCGCCGCTTGCGTTCGCAGGTCGACGCCATGCTGTCGGTGGACTTCGGCCAGATATGCACCCAGCTCCGCACCGAGCACTCGCTGCAGCGGCTGGGCGAGCGCCTCGAACATCGTGACCGGGCATCGGCGCCGCCGAGCCGCCGCCGCCACCTCGCAACCGATGAACCCGGCTCCAACCACGTTGAGATGATCGCCGCGCTCCAGCAGCAAAAGGAGGCGCTCGGCGTCGGGCAGCTCACGCAAATAGATCGCGTCGTCGAACCCATCGAGACGGCGGGCAGTCGAACCGGTCGCGATGCAGAGCATGTCCCAGGCGATGCGCCGACCCGTCTCGAGGACGACGTCTCGACGCTCGAGGTCGAGCTCGGCGACGCGCTCACCCAGCACCAGCTCGACCGCAAGCTCGCTGTACTGCGCGCGTGGACGCAGACCCAACCGGTCTCTCGGCACCGTTCCCCACAGGAAACCCTTGGACAGGTGCGGCCTCTCATACGGCGGCTCGGGCTCGGCACCCACGAGCATGACCTCGCCTTGAAAACCCGCGTCGCGCAAGCCCGCGGCCGCGGCGTCACCGGCGGGACCGCCGCCGACGATTACTGCTTTCGGGACAGTTCTCGTACCCGCAGCAGCGACCAGGCCAGGTAGCCGCCAAGGACGGCGATCGCGAAACCGTACGCCGTGATGAGGTAGATCACCGAGCGGTCCCCACCTCGCCATGTGCCACTACCTGCGCCGGCACCACCCGCTCTGCAGCCTGATCGGTGAGGAGCTCGATGCGATAACGGATCGCGATCATCACAGCCGCGAGGAACAGCGTGGAGGCCATCGTGATGAAGAACGCCACGAGCATCTGCGGTGGCAGCGCGTCGTTGATCACGACCGGCCCCGGATGCTGCGTCCGCCACCAGGTAACGCTGAAGTGGACCACCGGCACGTCGATGAAACCGAAGATCCCGACTACTGCGGCAAAACGCGCCGCCTGGCGGCCGGGCTCGGCGAGCCTGCGAACCATCAGGTAGCCGGCATAGATGATCCAGAGCACGAGGGTCGATGTGAGTCGGGCGTCCCAGGTCCAGAACGTGCCCCAGATCGGTTTCGCCCAGATCATGCCCATCACCAACGTCACCGTTGTGAAAACAAGGCCTACCACCGCTCCGGCACGTGCCAGTCGATCGGCGGTGGCGTTTTCCTTCCACAAGTAGACGATGCCCCCGAGCAGCACGACGGCAAAACACCCATAGGCCGCGATCGCGGAACTGACGTGGAGATAGAAGATCCGCTGCACCGGTCCCTGCAGCGCGTCGGTCGGTGCGTAGAGAAAGATGAAGCCCGCCGCCACCAGCATCAGGGCGACCGCCCCGACGGCGGCGGTCTCCAATCGCTTGTCAGTCATCGAGCACGAACCTGGCGGTGAGCGACGTCAGCACGACGAACAGTATGTCCAAGTCGATGAGCAGGCCGGTCGCCTGGCTCGCACCGCCGCCGCCGCCACCCATCGCAGCCTGCACCGCTTGGCCGCCGACGACGATGAACGGGATCCAGAGCGGAAGCGTCAGCAGCGGCAGAAGCAGCTCGCGCGCGCGCACCCTGGCCACCATGGCCGCGAATAGGCATCCGAGAACGGCCATGCCGACTGTCGCGAGGAGCACTGCCGACACCACCGCGAATGACAGAGGCACGTTGAAGAAAAGCGCGAGGGCAGGCAGCAGCACGGCTTCGCACACGACCAGGAGCAGACCAGCCGCCAGCGCCTTGCCTGTGAAGATCGCGGCAGGCGAGGCGGGCGTCAACAGCATCGCATCGAGCGAGCTCTGCTCGCGCTCGGCGGCAAACGCGCGGCCGAAGGCCACCAGACCGGCAAAGACCAGCGCCATCCATAAAACCCCGGGCGCGATCGCGGGGGCGTTGCGCGAGTCGAACTGGAAACCAAAGTTGGCGATCACCAGAGCCAGCACGACGAACTGGGCCAGGGCCGGCACGAGCTCGCGAGTGCGCCACTCGGACATCAGATCCTTGCGCGCCACCGCCAGCGCGATGGTGGCGAACCTCATCAGTGTCCCGCGCCCGAGGTCCGCCGCATATTTCGCGGCATCGGCGGCCGGAGCCAAGGAGACGACGAGCACGTGAGGGAGCGCGTCGCGTAGACGCGTGACCGAGCGCGCGCAGGGGGCGACGCCGGCTTCAGCGCCTCTCTCGGGGTCCCCGCGGAATCCACAGATTCCGTGGGGTGAGACGGCGCCCGACCGCCTAGGCCGCGAAGATGCAAGGAACTTCGGGCGCGGGACACTAATGGACGACGCGGAGACGCGTCGGGATGCCCACAACACGCCCCCGACGCAGCTCGACGGTACGCTGGCACAATCGGTTGGCGAGCGCATGGTCGTGCGTGGCGATGACCGCGGTGCGGCCCCGCATGATGTGCGCGAGCAATTCCGCACCACCCGAGTCGAGGCTCGCGTCCGGCTCGTCGAGCACCAGGAGCTTGGGATCATGCAGCACGGCCCGGCCGATCGCAAGGCGCTGCTGCGCGCCGCGCGAGAGCTTGCCTGCGGGCCGGCCGGCGAACTCGGCGAGGCCGACCAGGTCGAGCACCTCGGCCACCCGCCCGCGGCCGGCGCCCTGGAGCGTGCAGAAGAAGTCGAGATTCTCCGCCGCCGAGAGCGCCGGATACAGGCCGGGCGCATGAGCGACGAAACCGATCTTGGCTCGCAGCCGCCGCCGTTCAACCAGCGCGTCCAGCCCGAATATCTCGAGAGTGCCCGACGTCGGGCGGGCGGCCGTGGCCAGGATTCGCAGCAGCGTCGTCTTGCCGGCTCCGTTCTCTCCGAGCACGGCCAGGTGCTCACCGGCGTCGACGGCCAGGTCGACCGTATCGAGCGCCATCTCGGACCCGAACCGCTGCGTGAGCGAGGTGGCGACGACGGCGCTCACGCTGTGCTGCCTTCGTGACTGTCGTCCGGCGTCCTGATCAACGGCCACAGAACGAACGGACCGGCGGCGAACAGCAGGAGCGTGGCAACGAGCAGCGTCATGACGCGCCGACCGCGCTCCGCACACGTGCCGTCACCGGGACGAACGCGGCCCGGCGCGCTCCCACGTTGCCGAGGACCACGCCCAGGATGATGATCGCGCCGCCCGTCCAGATCCACGTCACGAGCGGGTTGACGAACACGCGAAACGACGCCGACCCGTCGCTGTTCGTGCCCGCCAGGACCACGTAGACGTCAGCGACCGGGGTGCTGCTGATGGCGACGTGGGTTAGCGACTGGCCGCCGAGCCCGGCGTAGGTCGCGCGAGCAGGCTCGAGCGTGAGACCGCCAAGCTTCATGGCCGCGACGAGCTCGGTGTGGTCGGCGAGCTCCCGATTCTGGACGCCGGTGTAGGTCAGCGTGTAGCCGGACACCGCAACCTGCTCACCGGGCTGGAGCGTGACGTCCTTCTCCTGCTGCCAGAAGTGCGACGCGGCCAGGCCGATCACGAGAACAGCGAGGCCGAGGTGGGCGAGGTACGCGCCATAACGCCGGCGCCGCTTGGCCATGAGAGCCAACGCCCGCGACCAGCCGCCGCCGGCGTGGCGCCATCGTCCGGCGGCGCGCGCGTACTCGTATAGCACGGTGCCGGCAACCGCGAACGCCGACGGGATCGCGAGCAGCGGAGGCAGCGAGCGCACGCCAGCGGCAATCAGCACGACCAGAACTACCGCGAAGGCCGCCGCCGGCCAGCGCAGCGACCGCCACAAGGGCGCGCCGGCGTGGCGCCAGGGGATGAGCGGACCCGCCGCCATGAGCAGGAGGGCCACCGCAAACAGCGGACCCGTGGCCCGTTCGTAATAGGCGGCGCCGACGACACGCTCCTGTCCTGCCAGTCCGGACACAAGGGGCAGGATGGTGCCCCAGAACACCACGGCGATGACGCCGATGAGCAGCAAGTTCTGCAAGGCGAATGCTCCCTCGCGCGACACAGCCGGCGCCGGCTCCGCGTTCGACTTGAGGCCGTTCGACCGGAATGCGAGGAGGCCGACTGAGAAGACGAGGCAGGCGCCCAGGAATCCCAGGAACCATGGCCCGATCGCGCTGATCGCGAAAGTGTGCACAGACGGAACGATCCCGCTGCGCACGATGAACGTGCCGAACACGACGAGCAGGAAGGCGAGCATGACGAGCCCGAAGTTCCAGGCACGGAGCCGCCCGCGGCGTTCCTGTACCTGCGATGAGTGAAGGTATGCCGTCGTCGCGAGCCATGGCATCAAGGCGACGTTCTCGACCGGGTCCCAGCCCCAGTAGCCGCCCCAGCCCAGGACGTGATACGCCCACCACATGCCCAGCACCAGGCCGGTGCTCTGCAGCCCCCACGCCACCAGTGCGAATCGGCGCGTATGCGCGATCCACGCCGCGTCGGTGCGGCCCGCCAGCAGCGCGGCCGCCGCGAAGCTGAAGGGAACCGCGAAGGACGCGAAGCCCGCGAGCACGACCGGCGGGTGGATGAGCATCCCGCCATCGCGCAAGACCGGGTTGAGGCCGAGCCCATCCGGGGGCGTGATCTGCAGCACGTCGAACGGGCTCGCCACCAAGACGAGCACGACCAGGAAGAATGTGAGGATGGCCGCCATCATCCCGGCGGCATACGCGGCCAGTCGCGGTCCGAGCGCCGCGCTTGCCACCAGCGACGCGCTGCCGAGGATGCCGAGGATGAGCGCCCAGTAGAGGAGCGACCCCTCCTGGCCACCATAAAACGCGGCCGCGACGAGCGCGATCGGGGTCGCGAGGTCGCTGTGCTCGGTGACGTAGGCGAGTGAGAAGTCGTGCGTGAGCAGCGCCGTCTCCAGAACGACCGCGGCGGCGAAGAGCATGGCCGCGGTCGCGTAAAAAGCGCGGCGGCCGACCTGGATCATGACGCCGTTCTCGGTCCAACCTGCCCAGAACGAAAGCAGCGCCGAGAACGCTGCCAGGACGAGTCCGGCGAGCAGGGCACCCGCGCCGAGGTAGGCCAGAGTCACGTCGCCGAGGTCCGCCGCATATTTCGCGGCATCGACGGCCGGAGCCAAGGAGACGACGAGCACGCGAGGGAGCGCATCGCGTAGATGCGTGACCGAGCGCGCGCAGGAGCCGACGCAGGCTTCAGCGCCTCTCTCGGGGTCCCCGCGGAATCACACGATTCCGCGGGGTGAGACGGCGCCCGGCCGTCTAGGCCGCGAAGATGCAAGGAGCTTCGGCGACGTGGCTCTGCAGTCACTGGGTATACGGCGTGGTGGAGAAACGCGACGGGCATTTCGCGAGCACTGCGCGCGCGTGAAATACCCCATCCGCCCCCAGCCTGCCGTCGGCCACCACCGTGATCCCAGGCTTGAAGATGTCCGGCAGCGTTCCTGTGTAGTCGACCGGAACCGATGCGGTCCCGTCTTTCTCCGTGAAGCGCACGTGCAGGCCTCCATCGCTGCGCTGGACGTCGTTCTGCACGACACCGGCCACGCGCACGTCTCCGGTCGCCGGCTGATGCGAGCGCAGCTCGGACACCGTCAGGTAGTACTCCGACGCCGCGCCGGAGGCCGAATACACGAGGTAGCCCACGCACGCAGCCACGACCGCGATCACCAGGCCCCAGCGGATCATGCGGCGATCAGCCTCAAGTAGTGATCGAGGGTGATGGCATCGAGCGGGCCGGCGAAGGACGCGGCCACCACGCCGTCCGCAGTGATGAAGATCGTCACGGGCGGCCCGACCACGCCGTACGCGCCATAGCTGCCCGAAACAATCGGCCCCGCGGGATATGTGTGCGGGTGCTGCTCCTCGAACGACCGGACTCCAGTCGTCGTGTCCTGCATGGCGGCGCCGACGAATGCCACCTGGGGGTGGGTCGCCGCCGCGTCGGCCAGAATGGGCAGCTCCTGCACGCACGGGCCGCACCATGACGCCCAGAAGTTGACGACCACGGGCTTACCACGCAGGTCGCGCACGCCAACCTCGCGCCCGTCAAGCTGCTGGATGGCGAGATCCGGGGCGGTGTGACCGAGGAGGTGCGGGCTGCTCATGGCCGCGTGCTGCAATCCCCATGCCAGGGAGACCATGAGGACGATGCCGAGGACGATCGCGCCGGCCGAGATCAAACCGGACCTGACGTTCAACGGGCTGAGTTTAGTGTTAGTCGGGGAGCGCGTTCGCGGCCGCTATTCGTCCGTATAGGTGGCCGCTGGGCTTGATCGTTCGCTCCAGCGACTTGCGGTCGACCTCGATCAATCCGAACCGCATGCCGAAGCCCCGCGCCCACTCGAAGTTGTCGGTGTTCGTCCAGTGGAAATAGCCCCGAACGTCGACGCCGTCGCCGATGGCGAGCAGTACGTTGGCCAATGTCTCGGTGATGTAGCGAGCGCGCCACTCGTCGTCGCCGGTTGCAAGGCCATTCTCAGTGATGTACACAGGCTTCCCCAGCTCGCGCAGCTCATTCAACACCGTGCGCATCCAGCTCGGGTCCGCGCTCAGTCCCATGTCGGTCACGGGCCGGCCGGGAACGTTGAAGCGCCGGATGAACTGTTCACGCGGTCTTTTGGGATCGAACGCGGACATCTGGCCCCAGTAGTGCGCGATGCCTACGAAATCGCTGGTCGCCTCGACGATCCGGCGCAGCTGCCCGGGGGCCACCGGCCATCGATCGAGAGCCATCTGCGACGTCTGGGCAGCCCACCGATCGCGGCGCTTGTCGGAGGCAGGCAGGAACAACAATTTGTGATGAGAGAGGCCGACCTTCGCGTCGGGCCACCTGCGTTTGATCGCTCCGTACGCGAGCTCGTGCGCCTTGCGCATGTTGCTGGTGACGCGATAGAGCCCGATGACGTCCCCTTTACGGCCCGGGGGAAATTCGCCGAAGACCCAGCCGTTGGCGGCATAGATCGTCGGCTCGTTGATGGTGCACCAGAGCCCGACGAGGTCACCGAGCTGGTCGACGACCCGATGCACGAACGGCAGAAAACCATGAGCGGCGTCCGGGGCCGACCAGCCCCCCTTGCTCGCAAACCAGGTCGGGCTCGTGAAATGGTGCAGCGTCACCATCGGCTCGATGCCCTGCTCGCGCAGGTCGCCGAGGACGTCGCGGTAGTGGCGGATCTGCCGGGCATCGAACTCGCCGGGCGAAGGCTCGATGCGGGACCACTCGATGGAGAGCCGGTGCGCGTTCTGGTTCAGCTCACGCAGCAGCGCGAAATCTTCGCGGTAGCGGTGGTAGTGGTCGTTCGCAATCTCCGACGTGTCTCCGTTGGCGATCCGGCCTGGCTGCTGCTCGAACTCCCACCAATCGCAGTTGCGGTTGTCTCCTTCGACCTGGTGAGCGGCGCTGGCGGTGCCCCAAAGGAAGCCCTCGGGGAAACGCGACGTCACGCGACAGTTGCCTGCTTTTCGACCTTGGGCGGTGGCACGTACTCCCAGCGCACGGGTTTATCCCCATCCATCTCCAGGACGAGCATCCCCGCCTTGTCCACGACCTTCCGATACATCTCGCGCTCGTTGTGCGCCCGCCCATCGAGCACGATCCAAGCCGCCTGCAGAGGGTCGGCGTGGCTGACGACGGCCATCGTGTCACCGGGATGCTCGTGCACGATCCGGCGCACGACGTCCAGGATGCGGCCGCCCATCCGATCGACCGACTCGTCGCCGGGGACCAGCCCACGCCTCGCCTTGTGCACGTACCAGAGCGGGCGCCGCAGAGGGATGTGCCAGTAGGGGAGCCCCTGCAGGTAGCGGCTGAACTCCGCCTCGCGCAGCTCGGGGTCCGCCTCGAGAATCGCGGGTGGATCGAGTCTGGCGTTGATAAGGTCCGCAGTCTCGACCGCCCGAGCCAGAGGGCTGTGGACGATGCGCTTCACGTTTTCGCCACGCAGCCTGTCTCCGACCGCGGTTGCCTGCGCGCGGCCGAGGGCGCTCAGCTGGAAACCGTCGAGATGCCCATACAGGAGACGGCGCGGGTTCTCGACGTCGGCATGCCGGATCAGGTAGACGCGCGTGGACGCCAAATCGATATCGATCCTACGGAAGCGCTATGAGCGGAAAGCGCCGACCGAGGTGCGGTTGGTGCCGGACGAGCGCCCTGACTCCAGCGCGTGATAGGCCTCGCGGACCAGGTTTCCCGTGTACTCGCGCCGATTCATGAGGCCGGCCTCGTCGTCGGAGGACCGCATCTGGCTGATCGTGGCTGCGCCGCAGCTGACCGTGATCCGCTTCCAGTTGCCGGCCGTCGCGAAATCGTGCGAGGCGATGGAACGCCGGATCTTGTCGGCGGCCAGAGTGGCTCCCTGCTCGTCGGTCTCGGGCAAGACGATGGCGAAATGCGGCGGCCCCTCGGCGTCCAGAAAAGCCACCGTGTCGGTGTCGCGGATGGCCTGGCCCAGACGCTCCGAGATCTCGCGCAGCAGCCCTTCGAGCTGGATGTGGCCGAGCTCCTTGTGAACGTGCTCGGCGTGGTCGAGCTCGACGACCAGGACCGAGAGCGGGCGGTGGTAGCGGACCGCTCGGTTGGCCTCCTGGCCGACCAGTGCGTTGATGAACTGCGAGTTCCAGATTCCGGTTACGGGATCGACGACCCCGAACAGCGGGCTGGAGGTCTTGTCGGACTGGCTGTGCCCGCAGTTGGGGCAGTACAGGGCTCCCTCCGGCAGCTCGGAATTGCAGTACCAGCAGGCGGTCACGGGGGGATTCTACAGACAGGGTCCAGAATCTCAGTTATGACCGACCAGGGCGAGCTGTTCGAGGCTCCGGCCGTATCCGAACCGAACGCGCCACTGGCTACGCGGTTGCGGCCCCGCAGCTTCGACCAGCTGGTCGGCCAGAGGAGGGTGGT
>Ga0137415_10006351_pt1 | contig 11712 bp, 10 predicted proteins | sample CZODoug3_1_1_16f_FD_183082 | JGI IMG/M metagenome (GOLD analysis project Ga0137415, IMG submission 183082) | Vadose zone soil fungal communities from Angelo Coast Range Reserve, California, USA - CZODoug3_1_1_16fungal (Hybrid Assembly) | ecosystem: Environmental > Terrestrial > Soil > Vadose...
TGGAGATCAATCCTAAGGGCTGGCCGGCACTTAAGGCCAATCCTTCATCGAATACCTATTACCCTTGTAACTTGAAATGGCGCGGCATGGTGGTCGAGAACGTCGGAATCCGCCAGAGAGGCGGCTCGACACGAAGTTCGATCAAGCCGGGTCTTCGCGTCGACTTCAACCAATACGAAGATGCGCAGACTTTTCTCGGCCTCAAATCGATCGGTCTGGACAACATGACCCAGGACGCTTCCATGATGAAAGAACGTTTTGACCATGGAATTGTTCGCGAGAATGGGTCTGCCTGCGTCTCGAGAGGCCAATGCGCGCCTCTATGTGAACGAACGAGTACAGCGGCCTGTACACGATCATCGAATCCATCGACAAGGATTTCCTCAAGCGGGTGTTTGGAGAAAACGACGGCTACCTCTACGAGTACGTTCTGGCGGGCAATTATCACTTCGAATATCTTGGATCCGATCCGGCCCTGTATTCCCCGACATATTTTGACCCAAAGACGCACGAAAAGGATCCCGATCCTGCTCCGATCGAGGCCATGATCCGCACCATGAATACCGCTTCGGACGCGGACTTCGCCTCGGCGATGGCGCCCTACCTGGATCTCGAACTGTTCATGAAACACCTGGCGGTGGAAGATTTCATCGCTGAAACCGACGGCATTCTTACGGGCATGAACAATTTCGATTTGTACCGGTTTCAGAAGAAGAGTCTTTCCCAATTCATTCCGAAGGACAAGGACCTCACTTTCGGCGGGCCACCGATTAATTCGAATCGTTATTCGACGCCACTCCTGTTCAACGCCAGCAAGAATGTTCTGATTCGCCGCGCCATGAACGTGAAGCAAGCGCGCGACGCCTACTTCAACACGCTCCTGAGCACCGTGTCGATCGCCGGCAGAACCGGCTGGCTGGAGTCGGAAATCACACGTATCTACAACCAGATCAGAACGGCGGCATATGAGGATCAGTTCAAAGTCTGTTACGACGGGGTTGCCCGGAACCCTTGCTCGAACGCGGCCTTCGAGGCAGAGGTCGCTGCCGATCTGGACTTCGCGCGAAAGCGGAGCGACTTCATCGCGAATCAGCTGGTCGAGCTTCCGAACGAGCGCTTCTACGCGATAAACAACTTCGGCGGCTTTTCGATCAGCAAGGCGGATACGGCCAGGGCGCTCTCCACGGGTTATGGCATCATCCACCAGGATTCCGCGAGTTCCAATCCGCAAGGCATCGCCATTTTCACGTACCGGCAAAACGGCCTGGTGGTTACCGAAGCCGGCGTACCTGCAACCGCGCCACTGCAACATGGAATGATTTATGCCGAAAAGAACGGCCCGGTGAAAACCGGCCTGGCCATCGCGAATCCTGGCGACAGCGCTGCTTCAATTTCCTTCTTCTACACGGATTCGGAAGGCAAAACATCCGGACAGGGCAGCATCGTGGTTCCCGCCGGCACACAGATTTCGCGGTTTCTCGACGAAGCTCCCTTCAATTCCAGTTCTCTCGCACGAGCCACTTTCACTTTCGATTCCTCTACTCCTGTCTACGTCACCACTTTGCGGGGAATGACGAATGAACGCTTCGAATTCATCGTCAGCACACTGCCGGTGATCGATACAGCACCAGCTTCGAGCACGCTCATTCTTCCACATTTCGCCGATGGAGGCGGCTGGACCACCCAGATCCTTCTGGTCAATCCCGGCAGCCAGACGATGCAGGGCACAATAGACCTCCTCGAGGAGGGCGTGCCTGCTTCGACTCCCTATTCGATTGCGCCCGGCAGTTACTACCGTTTCCAGACTTCGGGCTCTGGAACTGCTATTCGAACGGGCTCAGTTCGAATTGTTGCGGGAGCAAGCGGGACTGCGCCTGCGGCGATTGCTCTCTTTTCTTTCAAAAAGGATGGCGTCACCGTAACCGAAGCGTCCGTTCTTGCGGCTCGCGGCTCGACTGCATATCGCGCCTACGTTGAAACCTCCGACAGTGTCCAGACGGGGATCGCGATCGCGAATCCGGCTTCTTCTGCTATAACAGTCAACCTCGAAGCGACAACGCTCTCGGGCACGCCGGCCGGTTTTTCGGGAAGTCTTACAATTCCAGCCAATGGGCACGTTTCGGCGTTCCTGGGCCAAATTCCCGGATTTGAAAGGATGACTTCGCCGTTCCAGGGCATCTTGAGGATTTCAACAAGCTCCGGCACCGGTGTTGTTGTTGCCGGTTTGAGAGGACGTACCAACGAGCGCGGCGATTTTCTGATCGCCTCGCTTCCAACCGTGGACGAAACAACACCAGCCCCGAGGCCGGACCTGGCCTTTCCTCATTTCGCCGAAGGCGCCGGCTACAGCACGCAATTCATTCTGATCAGCCCTGCATCAACCCCGTCTGTGACCGGCGTTTTGCGGCTTTTCGACCAAACGGGATATCCTGTCAACGCGTGGTAGACTGCGCTGTAGCGGCGGTCTATGACCGCCGGTTTTTCGCGGCATGCCGGGAAGACCGGCGGTCATAGACCGCCGCTACAGTTTTTGGGAGGTACCTAGATGAACGGGTCCGATCTCATCCACATGGTCGAATACGACGAATGGGCCACAAACCAACTCCTCGACGCGGCCGCAAAACTCGATCCCGCAGGCTTCCGAAAGGATCTGGGCACGAGCTTTCAAAGCGTGCATGGAACGCTGGTACATGTTTATGGTGCGCAGGTGGTGTGGTTGACGCGATGGAAAGGCTCGAGCCCCGGCGGCCTGATCCCTCCCGGCGAGGTGCCGACGCTGGCAGAATTGAGGAAACGGTGGGCCGAGCTTTACATCGAATTGCGCGACTACATCCGGCCGTTGACGAACGAGCAGCTCCACGCTCCCCTGCCCTATAAGGACCTCAGCGGCAATCCGTGGGCCCAACTGCAATATCAACAGATTCAGCATCTGATGTTTCATTCGATGTACCACCGCGGGCAGGTGGTAACGTTGCTGCGGCAACTCGGTCAAACTCCTCCACACACGGACCTGATCTTGTATTATCGAATGATGGGATGATGAGGCTGTTCCTGATAGCGATCGTGGTGTCTGTCCTGGCTGCAGGCTGCGGCCAAAAGATTCAAGCGCCTGTTCGGGCTGCGTCCACGGGCATTCCAGAAGATGATCGCCTGTACCGCGAAGGACTCGCCGCTTTTCACGAAGCCACACCGGAGGGATACGCGCGGGCGGCCGGCTTGTTCCGGCGGGCGGCCGAAATCAATCCGCGGCGCTGCGAGTACTCGCTGCATCATCTCGAGTCACGCCTGTTTCTTGCTCTTGAACAAAAATGGAACTCGGAGGATAACGATGCAAATCTCTCGGTGAAACAGCCGGGATGTGATGCATTCGAATCCTTTAGCCACCGGCTTCAGGCACTGAGTTTATTTCCGGAGCTTACGGTGGGAATGCGCGACAAGGCTATGGATGCCGTGAATCGCGCTGTTGAACTCGATCCCAACGATCCGTTGAACTGGTACGTGCTGTGGAAGCTCGGTCCGACCAGCCGCGGGGAAATTCAGCGCGCTGCGAACATCCCGCCAAACCTCGCGCTGATTCAATACGAACTCGGAAACTTCAAAATGCTCGAAGGCGAGTACGCCGAAGCCAGAGAGGCGTACGAACGAGCGCTCACGCTGAGCCCCCGGCATTTTCGGTCTTATATCGGAATCGCGGATTCGATGGCCGCCACTGATGAGGACGCCGATATCGAGCCTTACCTCGTCAAAGCCGTCGGTATTGCTCCTGCCTTTCTGGCAGGCCGCGCTGCTCTGGGAAGCTTCTATGCCCGGATGGGAGAGACGGAGAAGGCCGTCGAGCAATACAAGGCAGCGCTCGACCTGAATTCGAAATACGACAATGCCTCTCTCGGTCTGGGGATCATCCTGGCCGAGACAGACCAGACCGATGAAGCCGAAAAATATCTCGCGCAAACCATCAGCCTGAACCCCGGAAGCTTCAGGGCCTACTACTACCTGGGCAACATCTGGTTCAACCGGGGCGAGTTCGCCCGGGCCCGGACGCAGTACGAGGAAGGGTTGAAGTACATGCCGAACTTTGCCGAGACCAATTATGCGCTGGGCGCGGTCCTTTATCGGCTGGGCAACCCTGATGCAGCGCTGGCGCAATTTGAGAAGGTTCTGAGGATCAACTCTCTCTATGGTGACGCGTACTTTTCCCGCGGCACCATCCGCCTCGAACGCCGCCAGCTTGCCGATGCCCTTTCCGATTACACTCGCGCCATTCGGATCTATGAAGGCCAGGTCGCGTTGATCAACGCTCAGGTGAGGAAAGCGGAGTCGCGGGGATTGTCACGCAAAGTCCAAGCCCTCACGAAGAAAAGACAACGCCTGGAAGAAACCTTGCAGAATGCCCGCGATTACCGGGTCACTGCCGAGGCGGAAGCGCTGAAACCCCGCTAGAAACAAACGTGGAAGGAAACACAAACAATCAGCCGCGAATTACGCGAATGGGCGCATTAAAGAATCCTTGATGCGCCCATTCGCGTAATCCGCGTAATTCGCGGCTAATTCTTTGGGTTTCCTTCCACGTCACCAAACCTGGCAGCGCCGCTCCGGCGGGCGAACCATGGGCTGACCGGCTTTGCATCCGAAGGCGGCTGCGAACGGGGCCAGGTTTGAAAGCGGGCCGTTCACACGGTACCGCGACAACGGGTGCCCGTCGCCCAGTGCCTGCTGCCGTTCCGATTCGACGCGCTGTTTGTTTGCCCAGACCGTCGCCCAGCCGATGAAGAAGCGCTGCTCCGGCGTGAAACCGTCAATATTGGACGGACGCGGCTTCCCTTCCATGGACTTCAGGAACGCCTGGTACGCGATGGTGACACCACCGAGGTCGGCAATGGACTCGCCGAGAACCAGCTTGCCGTTCAGGTTCAAGCCGTCGGAAGTCTGATAACTTCCGAACTGCTCGCTCACACAGTCGGCCCGCGTCATGAACTTGTTTCTGTCTTCCGGCGTCCACCAGGTGCGAAGGTTTCCCTGCGGATCGAACTGGCTGCCCTGATCATCAAAACCATGAGTTACTTCATGTCCGATGACGGCGCCAATGGCGCCGTAGTTGAGAGCATCATCAACCTGCGCATCAAAGAACGGGGGTTGCAGGATCCCGGCGGGAAAGACGATTTCGTTGTTGGGCGGATTGTAGTAAGCATTGACGGTGGGCGGCGTCATCACCCATTCGGTCTTGTCGACGGGTTTGCCGACCTTGGCAATATTGCGCTTGATTTCGAGCATATCGCCCTGGCGATAGTTGATGAAGTAACTGTCACGGGAGAGTCGCAGTGACGAGTAGTCTTTCCACTTGTCGGGATAACCGATCTTTCGTGTGAATGCCTTCAGCTTCAGAAGCGCCTGCTGCTTCGTGATGTCGCTCATCCAGTCGAGCGATTGAATTCGTTCCCGGAAAGCGCGGAGGAGGTTATCGATCATGGCATCCATGCGGGCCCTGGCATCTGGCGGAAATTGTTTTGCCACATATGCCTGTCCCAGGGCGTCGCCCAGCAATCGATCCGTGGCTGCGACGCAACGCCGCCAGCGCGGCAGCAACTCTTTGGTACCGGTCAGCGCTCGGCCGTAGAAGTCGAAATTCTCGTTCACAAACTTCGAAGACAAGCGCGGCGCCGCGTTGCGAATAACCTGCCACCGAAGGTACGTCTTCCAATCCGCGAGTGGCTCACTCTTCAACAGCCGGTAGGCGCCCTCGAGAAACTTCGGTTGCGCGACATTGATTTCCGTTAGCTGCTGGACGCCTCGCGCAGACACGTAGCTGGTCCATGAAAACTCCGGCGTGAGCGTGCGAAGTTGCGCCATCGAGCGCTTGTTGTCCTGCGCGGCGGGGTCGCGCAATTCCGCCGGCGCCTTGGAAACCTCGGCAAGCTGCGATTCCAGCCTGAGAATGGCGTCAGCGCCTTTCGAAGCTTTTTCCGGCGCATCACCGAGCAGCTCGAACATTCGAGCCACGTGCTTCACGAAATCGGCGCGTGTCTGCTTCGATTTATCATCGGTCTTCGTGTAGTAGTCGCGATTGGGAAGACTCAATCCTCCCTGAAAAACCTGCGCAATATTTTGCGCGCTGTTCTTGAGATCCTGGCTGGCTCCAAAATAAAACACTGCGGGAATGCCAAGGCCATGAAGTCTGGCAATCTCTTCCTGAAGACCTTTTCGATCGTTGATCCTGTCGATCCGCGCCAGATCGCCGGCAATGGGTCGCGAACCGAGCGCCTCGATTCGAGGCTCATCGACGCACGAGGCATAGAATGACCCGATCGTTTGTTCATTCTTCGCCGGAGCGGCGTCGCTTTTTGCGGCGTCTTCCAGGATTTCACGCAAAACCATCAGGTTGTCTTCTGTCCGAATCTGGAACGTTCCCCAACTGGAATACGCGGGCGGAATCTGAGTTTCCTTGAGCCAGGTACCGTTCACGAATTGGTAGAAGTCGTCACACGGCTTGCACGTGGTATCCATCCGCTTCACATTGAAGCGGCTGGAGTCTTGTGCCGTGGTGGTTGCGGAAAGGATTGCAGTCAGATTGAGGACGAGGAGAACTCGGAACCAGGACATAGAGGATTCGCTCCAGAAGGTTTTTCGCCGCGAATGCGCGAATGACGCTAATCAAACATTATATCCGTGCCCTTTGGCGTAATTGGCGTAATTCGCGGCTATGAAAACCCTACCGTGCACAGAGCAGATTCTGCGCAAACGGCCACTCCGTATCCACCCACTGGATTTCGCAGTTGAATCCGGCTCGTTCAGCCATGAGGCGAACCTGAGTGGTGCGGAATTTGTAGCTGCTTTCGGTCCAGATCGTCTCGCCCTTCCTCAATTCAATGTCAAAGTCCCCGTTGACCGTGACGATCTGGGCGGCGGTGGATTGCAGATGCATTTCGATGCGTTGCTCGCTGTCGTCATAGCGCGCTTTGTGCCGGAACTGTTTCAAATCGAAGTTCGCGCGCAGTTCCCGATTGATCCGTTGGAGGAGATTCAGATTGAAGGCGGCGGTCACGCCGAGAATGTCATCGTATGCCGCCACCATGCGGCCCAGATCTTTAACGAGGTCCGTACTGAGGAGGACGACGTCCCCGGGTTTCAGATTCTGCCGGACCATCCCGAGAAAACCTTCGGCCACCGGCGGCTCGAAATTTCCGATGGAGCTGCCGAGAAAGAGCACCAGCATCGTTGTATCCGGCTTTCGCAGCCGGGATGCAGAAGTCAGCCCGTCAATATAAGAGTCCTGGATCGGCACAACAGTCAGTTGAGGAATGTCCGCCAGGTCGCGCTGGCAGCGAATCAGCGCCGCGCCGGAGAGGTCGATAGGACAATAGGTCAGCGGACCGAGCCTGGCGAGATGCGGCAGGATCCGAAGAGCCTTTTCACCGGAGCCGCTGCCGAGTTCCACGACCACGGAGACATTGCGGACATGGTCCGGCAAGTCGGCGGCATGTTCCGAGAGCAATCTCAGGTCGGCGCGAGTAAGGCCGTATTCGGGCAGCAGGGTGATCGCTTCGAACAGCGCTGTTCCGAGGTCATCGTAGAGATACTTCGAATAAAGTTCCTTTTGTCCCTTTTTTGTCAGGCCCGCACGCACATCGGCATGGAATTCTGCGGTCGAAATGGGATGTCCTGGAGGTCGAGACAAGCGGGCCCCTATTTCTTTACACACCGAAACGCGGCATAGACGTTCGGGTAATGTGGTTGAAACCAGTTCCGGAACGATGGCCGTGCAAGCAATGCGGCCGTTCGCGGCGAGGCCCCCTTCAGGACGAAATGCCTGCCGTCGAAGAAATCGGCGGAATAGCCAGGATAAAACGGGAATGGCCGAAATCCTGGAAAGGGCGCGAAGGTGGTGCTGGTCCATTCCCAACCGTTGCCCACAAGATCGAAAACACCGAAAGCGCTGCGGCTTTCGGGCATGGATCCAACGGGACGCGGCGTCCAGGATCGAAAATCGAAGTTGCCGTCTTGAACTCCCGTATCCCCTGAACCGAATGCCGCCCGATGATACTGTGCCTCTGTCGGAAGCGACTTGCCCGCCTGGCGTGCATAGGCGGCGGCTTCCGCATGGCTGACGTAGACCGGCCACGACACGGGTAAAGGGATTTCGTCGAACATCGTCCTGTAGAACCAGTGGTCACCGCGTTGGATCCAGAATTTGGGATGACGCGTGCCGGACGTTTGTAACCACTGCCAGTCTTCGTCGCTCCAGAACGAGCGTTGCTGATATCCGCCGGCCTGCACGAATTCGAGAAACTGCTTGTTCGTTACGTTAAACACGTCGATTGAAAACTCCGGAACGAAAACTCTGTGCGATTCAAATTCGTTGTCCCAGCCAAAAGACCCTTCACCCGCGGCCTGGCCTAACGTGGCCTGGCCGGCAGGAATGTCGGCCATTCGCGGTTCGCGGGGCTCGCCATCCTTATTAATAGCATCAATATCTGTTGCACCTCGTTTCAAATGGTAGGGGAGCCAGTGAAACATGTACGACAGCGTTTCGGCGTGCATCAGGCGGTGTTCAATCACAACATGAAAGATCTGACCGTTTTCCATGAACGGTTCGTCGGAATGGGCGAAACTTGCCTTCTCCAGGTATTCATCGACCGCTTGTCTGACGCGCTGGTTGTAGGAACGGATTTCGTTCACGGACGGCCAATCCTCGGGCCGGTCCTGCGGGAGTTGTCCGTCGATGGGATCAATTCCAAAGGCGAAGACGCGGTCAAATTCGGAATTGAACGACCGGGCTCCAAATGAAGTCTGTCCGACCATGTTCCAGTCGAATGCTTCAAAGTGCCCGAGATAGAAAACGATCCGGTGCCGTTCCGGAATCGGCCTTTCGTGGATCGCCCTCGGGTCCAGCATCTCAAACAACCGATCCGTCTGCATGCGCGCGAACGCCAGTTGGTCCCGCAAGTCGTGCCGTAACTCTTCCGTCGAGATTGTGGTTGGAAATTTCACATCCTTATCTTTCCATGCTTGCAGATTACGGTCGAACGATTTATTTTGGGGGAAAAATTACCGGGGGAAATTCGGGGACAGACGGGAAAGATCGGGGTCAGACTGGTGAATTCCCTTTTTTCCAGTCAAAGAAATCCTTAACCGGAAAAAAGGGAATTCACCAGTCTGACCCCGATTTTCCGCCGCATTTCCCATTTTTCCTGGGAACAAATCCGCTTAGACCGCGTCTATACTGCTGCTCAGGCTATGCTTCCCTGGATCGGAATAGTGCTGACTCTCTGGATGGGACAGACCGATGAACGTCCCGCATACGTGCGCGAAGGCGATCGCATCGAGCAACAGTTCCGCGCGTACCGGGACAGGCTCAACCAGTTCCTACAGTCGCTTCGCGGAGCCGTGAGGCAAGGGATTCCGCGACTATTGCCGCAGATCCAGGCAACCCCGCCACCGCCGCAACCGCTCGTCTATGGGTATCAATCCCTGCCACGGATCGTGGATGATCCGCCGTCTGCGAACGCACCGCCGGTGGCTACCTTCGCCTATAGCTGGCCCGCTACGGAAGCTTATGTGACCGGCGAAAACGTGAAGCTCGACCGGGCTGAAAATGATCTGCGGCAGGTCGCGAATGCCGACGATGCAGCAACGCAGGAAATCATTAACAAGCTGATTCGTGAGTATCGGAGCCTGATCGCGAGCCAGGGCACGATCGATCAGTACATCCAGTACAACCGTTTCTGGCAGCGTGCGATTGTTCAGGACCGCGAACGCTTCGACCAGCTTACCAAGCTGTACGACTTGATGAGGTCGGGACAAGTGGACGTGGCGGAGGCGGTTCGCGAAGTGCTTGGCCAGCCGGAGGTCCCCTCATTTCTCGAGGTCATTCAGGCGCAACCGGAACGTGTTGTGGTGCACGTGCCCGTTTATACCGATATTGAAGACGAAGCTTTCCTCGCGGTTGCGAAGCGCTCAATTGAAGAAATGTGGCAGGCGAAAGACGTCGATACCACTTATTCTCTCGAGATCCAGTTTCGAAACGTAAAGGTCTCCGACATGTATCCGGTCGACGGCGCTCCGAAACCCGGAGATCACATCGACATTCGCGCGCACGCGGCACATTTTCCCACGGACGGCGCCGTACTCACCACTGGCGCCGAGTACACTCATAGCTTTGTTGGCCGGTACGTGGCCGTAGGCCGAGGCGACCTCTTCAAGCGGACGCTCGCCCATGAATTCGGCCACGTCCTCGGGTTCCGCGACGGTTACATTCGCGGCTACCGGGATCTTGGTGAACAAGGTTTCGAGATTCTCGAACTCACTTCCTTCTTTGACGACATCATGAGCGCACCTCGCCAGGGCAGCGTGCAGCCGGCACACTTCAGGCTTCTTCTCGAAGGGTTGAAAAAAATTCAGCATTGAATCAACGAATAGCGGCTGCAGCGAGTTGGCGCCAAACAAATGGGTTGTTCGAAAGCTTCTGATCCCAATACCGCCAAAGCTCCAGGCGTTGCTGATCCAGCATGCCTGCCTGAGTAGCGTGGCCCGCCCGGCGGTGGAGACTCCCGAGATCCCGATAGATCCGCGATATGTGATTGGCGTGACGCAAATCGGCCTCGAGCTGCGGACGGGATGGCCGGACTTTTTCGAGCAGTTCTTCGTAGGTTGTGATGGCGGCGGCTGCCTGGCCCGTATCGGCATAGTGATCGGCAAGGGCACGAAGAGCGGCATCGACCTGCTCTCCAGGCAGGACGCTTCGTGATCTACGAACCGCTGCCGAACGGACGCCTGCGCCTGATCGAAGCGGATTACCTGGTGCTCGCGGATGCCTGGAATGCAACGCACGACCCGGGGCCAACGACAAGGTTGCTGTTATCGGACGGAGCATGGACGATGCGGTCCAGCCCTATACGAAAGGTTTACAGGAAGCGGGTTACAATGTTGAAACGTTTGGGGGAGACAAAATTTCGTCCGGCGCGCAGGCGGAATGGAATATGTTGAGGAAAAAGTACGCGCCGAACCCAATTCCAGAAGACGTCGTACGAAACTCACAAATGTTCGAAGAGAATCAGGCGTGGGCAAGGAAGCTCGGAGAACAAGGCTATACCGTGGTCGACGTCGGTAACCCCGGCGGACGCTCACCCAGCCCGTTCTATGAAATGGAAAAACAGATCCTGTTCGGCGACGCCGCTGCCGCGGGAGCAAGATAAATGGAGCAGCCTGAGGTGACTCTCACCGGAGATGATGCGATCGTAAGTGAAGTAGTGAGGGAGCGTGCGGCCAGCTTTGAAGCTCGCGGGTTTGAATTCACCGGCACAAAACTCGAGGGTTCTCCCAGGCTGGGGCGATTCCCGGTTTTTTCCTTCTTGAACAGACAAACGGGCCTGCAGATTCATTTGTCGTTTTCCTCCGCCGGCGCAGGATTAAATGGGGGCTTTGTTGTTACGCTCACAAACAAGGCCAACCGCAAGCTCGACCTCGAAGATTTCCTCAAGCTGCACGGACGTCCCGAGCTAACGAAGTACTTTACATATCGTGATCCCAAGCCCGACATTCGCAGCTTCGCGGAGTCTTTTTTCGACATGCTCGATGGATTACTCGATACCGATCTCAAGCCAATAATCGACGGCACAACGTTCGAAGAAACCCCGATTGACTGGATGGGTTACCGTTAGACGCGGTAGGCCACCCGCAAAAGCGCCACACCTGATGTGGCATATAGCCACAAATCAT
>Ga0137415_10006352_pt1 | contig 11710 bp, 6 predicted proteins | sample CZODoug3_1_1_16f_FD_183082 | JGI IMG/M metagenome (GOLD analysis project Ga0137415, IMG submission 183082) | Vadose zone soil fungal communities from Angelo Coast Range Reserve, California, USA - CZODoug3_1_1_16fungal (Hybrid Assembly) | ecosystem: Environmental > Terrestrial > Soil > Vadose...
GATTTCATTCTTGCCAATCCTGAACCCGAGTATCTCGAAACCGAGCAGGACAAGGTCACGTTCTTCTGCGAAAAACTGAATGTCGCAAAGGAATTCCTTCCAGGCAGGGTCTACGAAGGCGGACCGGGAAGCCGTCCTACTTTTCGCTATTTCGTGGATAAGTTTCCCATGTTTCTCGCGCCACCTCTAACGGCTTCTCCCCCTGTGGTCACCTTGTCTTACGTTGATTCGGGCCTCGGAACCATCGCAGGTTTCCTGACACATCTCGCGGCCTACCAGTCTCTCTTTCGGCAGCTTCAGGCTTTTCGCTTCCTATATATATCCCCGACCGACGCGCAGTTTGTGAGGGCAACCGAGCGCTTCCGCTCCGTCGTAAAGCAACCGCTTGAGTCTGATATGTCGAGCGAAGTCCTTCGGTATTTCCAGGTTCGTCAGCGGTTCGAAAAACGCCAGTACGTTGTGCCGATCACGGAGGACTTCGAATTCCTGAACGAAGCGAATAGCCGCTTTCATGGGGACCGATTTGAACGCCTGTACAAAGCATGGATTTCAGGAACAGTCGGCGAGCACGAGCTAAGGCACGAGTTCTGCCAGATGGAGCGGCATCGAACAGTCACTTTCGAAACGCACCTGGTGGTGAAGCATCGCTCGCATCTCCCCGACAAAGAACGGGGCATGGTGAACGTGGCATGAAGGACACAGATCACTTTTTGACGGGCGTTCCGTTCACCTCTGCGGTGAACGGAAGTATTGAGGAGCACTGAGGATGCGCGCGGCGCGACATTCAATTTGGGCGCGGGCAAAAGACCGGAGTGGGCTGGAGCGACCCCACCTTTGGGGGCTTTCAGCCGCCCAAAGACTTCGTGGGGTCGCTCCAGCCCACACGTTCTCCGAGAAGCGCATCTCGGGGCGAGGGGGAATAGGTATGCTGCTAGCCATCGAGAAGAGCTACGAGCTTCTCGCAAATTACGGCTTCTTCGCTCGGGAAATTTGCGACAAATGCGGAATCGTGCTCGGTGCGGTTCGTTTCACGCGGCCCGACGAATCGGAAGTGTACTGCTCTCGTGAATGCAGGGGTGATGCTTATAGGTCTTCGACCCACAGGCAGGGACGGCCGCGCAAATACAAGACGGACCGCGAATGCAGAGCCGCAAAGACGCGACAGCAGCAAGTCTATCGGTCGCATCCTAACGTGGAAAAAACTGTCCGTATTCAGTCAGAAACAAAGAACTTGCAGACGCAAAAAGTGCCTGTCTCGTACTCGGGTACTCGGGGATCTGGAGAACCGCTCATTTCGAGCCGGCGGGCGTAAATGGCGCCCCCGCCAAAACTCGCGTTGCACAAGGTTCCGCCCGAGTGTACTGTCTCGACGGAGGCAATGGAGTCATCGAGCAATGGAGGCTCGATGGCAAGGAAGCGTTACCAGAAGGGTTTTGTGTACCTGGACGGTGACAAGTGGAAGGGCAGGTATCGCGAGGATCTGATAACCGGGGAAGGAACAAAGCGCATTCGGCGGGAAGTCATTCTTGGCTGCAAACGTGAAATGACAAAACCCCTCGCCGAGCGCCGCATGGAAGTTGTTCTCGCCGGCATCAATGGTCTCGACTATCGGCCCGGACGTGTTGCAACCTTCGCGGAGTTCATTGAAGGGTGGAAAGCCCAAATGCTGACGACACAAAAGCCATCCTCGGCGCGAGCAGTTCGCTCGCACCTCAAGTGTTACATCCTGCCGGAGCTTGGCAAGGTTCGCCTCGACCAGTTGGGTGTCGAGAATCAACAGACATTCATAACTCGTATGCCCGCGAGAGCTACAAAGAAGACCGTCTCTCGGAAAACAGTCGTGAACGTGCTGGGAACTTTGTCAACGATTCTGACGACGGCCCGCAATTGGGGCTACAACTGTGAACAGATCAACCTCGACAAGCTGCGCCTACCAGCGCGGGGAATGAAGTATGAAGCCCCTTCATTCACACCCGACCAACTCAAACGTATCCTCGCCATCGCTGAGGAGCCCTGGCGTACGATGTTCTGCATTCTCACGCTAGACGGCCTGCGCGCCGGTGAAGTGCTCGGGTTGAAGTGGGGCGACATCGACTTTGACCGGTCGGTACTCCACATTCGGCGCACGGCATGGTACGGGAAAATACAGACGGCCAAGAGTGAAGCCAGCGAGACGGTCTTGCCAATTCCGAGCTCGCTGCTCACCATGCTCAAGAACTATCAGGTCAACTGGAAGCCCAACGTGGCGGGCTTCCTTTTTGTAACACGAAATGGCCGGCCACCGTCTTCCAACAAAGTCGTGGAATATCACCTGTGGACGATCCTGGACGCGCTGGGGATCCCGCGGTGCGGTCTTCACGCATTTCGCCACGCACATACATCGCTACTGCTTGACTCCGGCGCCACACCCAAAGTTGTTCAGCGTCAACTGCGACACTCCGATGCTCGGACTACGTTGGAGATTTACGGGCATGTCGTAGGCGACGCGCACCGGGAAGCGGTCGAGAAAGTAGCTTCGAGGTTGGACGCTATTGGACGCCAGCCGACCACAGTGAACTAGTAGATTCAGCGACTTGGCCGCATTTGGCGTTGGGTTCGATTCCCATCGCCCGCTCATTGTTGGCTTTACTGGCCTCCGTCCTCGAAAATACCGATCGAGCTGGCTGATTTTGGACGCAGATGGACGCGAGTCCGGGCGCAAGAACTGCAGTTGGACGCGGCTTCTCCACCTCAATGACCATGGTCAATAATCCGGTTCTATGAGGGCACCAGGCAAGCCGAGAGATTTGACACACAAGGAGCGCGCATTCGTGCGCAATCTCGCCGACGGGAAGAATCTAATCCAGTCTGCTCTCTCGCTGCCGGTTATAGCGGTAGGTCCCGGGTCAATCGGGTTGGCAGGCCCTTCAGAACATCCGTCTCAAGCCCCCCGAGCTCCTAGATGAACATGGGCTCAGCGAGAAGGCGCTCATAGAAAAACATTTAAAACCGTTGCTTCTGGCCGTTATGCACGAACGTCGGACCCCAATCGTCATTAAGTTACTCTCCTTTGCAAATGATAGAAATCCCATAGGAGCTAGTCCTACCGCATCCGCCGCAAACGCCAGCGGCTTACTTCAAACGGCTTTATCGAATGCGCGCGGAGAACCGTGCCTGCCTTCACTCCTCCGCGAGAACGCGCGCTAATAAAGCGCTAACGTTAATTAGAGTTGACCGAGACTCGCTCAGAAGAAGGCGTTATTGCTATAGCTAGTAAGGACATGGACGGCACCAAGCCAGCCTGCCGGACGTGAATCCGAGACGAGGTACGCCCGCAGAATATTCACAAGCACTATGATGTTCCTCTCGACTGCGCAAGCCACCCCAGGCCCGCCAAATTTAGCTCGCATCTCTACCGCACGTCCCAACTTCCGAAACGCCCCAACGTTTCGCCGATTCACGTTTCGCCGATTCATTGACTCGCCTCGGCGGGCAGCCTAAGATGTTCACGCAATGGCGGATTCCCAGTCACTCCTCGGGCAAACCGTCTCTCACTACCGCATTTTGGAAAAGCTCGGTGGCGGCGGCATGGGTGTGGTCTACAAAGCTGAGGATACTCGTCTTCACCGTTCTGTCGCGCTCAAATTCCTGCCTCCGGAAGTGGCCGGCGATCGCCAGGCCTTGGCGCGCTTCCGGCGCGAGGCGCAAGCGGCCTCCGCTCTGAATCATCCCAATATCTGCACGATCTACGATATCGGTGAGCAGGACGGCCAGGCGTTCCTCTCGATGGAGTTTCTGGACGGCGCGACCCTGAAGCACGCTCTCGCCCGCCGTCCGCTGGACAACGAAACGCTGCTCTCCCTGGCCATCGAGATCGCGGACGCGCTGGACGCCGCGCATTCCCAGGGCATCGTCCATAGAGACATTAAGCCGGCGAACATTTTCGTCACCAAGCGTGGCCACGCCAAAGTTCTGGACTTCGGTCTGGCCAAGGTAACGCCTGCGACCAGTTCTTCGAGCCAGATTGCAGCGGCCGACACGCTCACCGCGACGACGGATGAAGAGCACCTGACCAGCCCGGGCATAGCGTTGGGAACGGTCGCGTACATGTCGCCCGAGCAGGTGCGCGGCAAGGAACTAGATGCGCGTACTGACATGTTCTCGTTCGGGGTAGTGCTCTACGAAATGGCCACGGGAGCGTTGCCCTTCCAGGGCGACACCTCGGGAGTGATCTTCGATGAGATTCTGAACCGTGCCCCGGTAGCCCCGGTGCGGCGGAATCCCGAGGTTCCCCAAAAGCTCGAAGAGCTGATCAACAAGGCCCTGGAAAAGGACCGCAACCTCCGTTATCAGGGAGCAGCGGAGATGCGAGCTGACCTGCTGCGACTGAAGCGGGAGACGGACACGGGACGAATCAGCAACGCGATGTCGCAGGATGAGGCCGATACAAAGCCAACAATGACCGCGACGGCCCCGTCAGCGCCAAGCCCCGCTCATCTCTCTGGTGTGGCGCCGTTACCTCAGACAAGTAGGAGCGCTGGCGTGATCGCGGCCGCCCGGCAGCACAAATGGGGTCTCGCCGCAGGTGTCGCATTCGTGTTTCTCATTGTAGCGGCGGTGGCATTGGGAATCTATTCTTTGCTGAGCCGCAGTCGCGGCACCGCCTGGTGGGCCCTGAGAACTGGCCCAGAAAGCATGGCGAGATCTCCAGTGAGAGACGACCCGGTCCGTCGGGTCCTGGCGGTGTTTCCGTTCGAGAACATTTCCGCGGATCGATCGCAGGATTACTTCAGTGCTGGCATAACCGAGGAGATTAGCGGGCAACTCTCCAAGCTGGCTTCGCTTCAGGTTCTGAGTCGGACAGCGATTGCAAGGTACAAGGACCCGCGAACCAACCTGCGCCAGATGGCAGCGGAGCTCGGCCTCGGCAGCGTTGTGGTCGGGAGCGTCCGCCAGGTGGGATCCTCCGTCCGAATCCATGTGGAGCTCGTTGATCCCCGCAACGACCGGACCGTCTGGTCCGAGCAGTACGACCGCGAGCTGAAGGACATCTTCGCTGTGCAGAGTGACGTGGCGCTACGCATCGCGGACGCGCTGGAGGCGAAGCTCTCCCCTAACGAGCGGGAACGCGTCGAGAAACGACCGACTCAGAACATGGAGGCATATCAGCTCTACTTGCGTTCTGAGGAACTCAGCTCGGGGGACCGCCAGCAGAACATCGAGGCGGTGCGGATGCTGCAGCAGGCTATCCAGATGGATCCCAACTTCGCGGTTGCCCAGGCCGAGATGGCCTACCGGCAGATCTTTCAAGCCTATTTCGACGGGGCCCGCAATATCGACTCCGGCATGGAGATGGCTCGAAAAGCGTTGGCCTTAGATCCGAACCTCGCCGGCGCGCACTTTGCCCTTGCGTTAGGCTATTCGTTGAACGGACACGGAACCGATGCCCGGTTGTCGCTGCTTAAGACCATGGAACTTAATCCCAACTCGAGCGGTGCCATGATGAATCTCTCCGTGCTGGAGATCGATCTTGGCCACTATGAAGAGGCGCTGCACTGGGCCCGGCGGGCATTCCAGTTGGTACCCAACCGGGGCAACTCTTATTACCACGTAAGTGCTCCGCTGCTAGTTTTGGGTGACGATGCGACGACAGAAAGATGGCTCACGGAGGGAGAGCAGCACTTCCCCGAGACGATGCGTATACAGATTATGCTTGCCTACCTAGATTGGCTGCGCGGAAGAGAGCAACAAGCGCTGGAGCGGGCCCGAAAAGCGAGTGCGGCCCAGCCTAACAACGAAGAGGTACTGTCTCTGCTGGCCGATCTCGCGCTAATCACGGGCGCAGCTGACGCGGAGTCTCGGGTGGAGCGATTTTTCCGATCCGCCCCGGATTTGAACGCCGGTTCTTGGCTTCTGCCAGAATCATTTCGCGTTAAGTATGCCTACTTCCTAGCTCACCACGGTGAAGTCCGCCGAGCCAAACAATTAATGGAAGAAGCCGCGAGACTCGCGCGGGAAAGCATGGACAAAGGAAACGAAATGCCGCGCGTCCGCATGGAGATTGCCGCCATCCATGCTTTCCGACAGCAGAAGGAACCCGTGCTGGAGTGGTTGCAAAAGGCTTACGACGCGGGCTGGCGGGATTCACGCACGTTGGCGCGGGATCCCATGTTTGAGCGTGTCCGAGAAGAGCCGAAGTTCAGAGAGCTGATCGGTCGCATGAACAGGGACGTTGCAGCGATGCGTGAGCGCTCGTCCGACCTGCGCGAGCTCTTCACCACGACCGCGCCGGTGCCATCGAAGGTTTCTCCTCAATGACAGCCACAAGCGGCGTTTGCCAAGAGGACTGGTAAGCAATTGGAGGACGATATCCGCGAAATGCTCTCGTTGCACGGCGTACTTGAGCATGGTCTTGAGCTCTTCTTGCGAGCTTGCGTTCCCGGAATTGCGCTCGGATCCTGGCGGCAAATTCCACCGGTTCGAAGGGAAACGAGATCACGTCATCGGCGCCGAGGTCCAAGGCGCGGGCGCGCTCCACGGCGCCGCCTTGAACGACCATCACGATCTTGAGTGACGACTCCGTCTCCGGGCGGGCCTTGAGCTGGGCGATCAGTCCACAGCAGCTAAGATCCGAAGGCGTTACTTCCGCGACCAACACTTCGGGCGACAGTGCCAGCACCTGATCGACTGCCAAGCCGCGATTTGTGGCAACGTCGTATCCCTGGCTAGCCAACGAACTGTTGGCAGCCTGCAGGGAATCAACACCGAGATTGAGCAGTAAGACACGCATCAAGCTTTCGATGCAGACCGGAATACGAGAGGTGCGGCCCCGTCTCGAGCCGCGAAGATTCGGGATAACTTGACGTTCGTTCAACTCGACTCACTGGCAGCGGATTGGCACTAGCGTCAAAAACTAGTGGAGGATCACTAGAAGAAAGTGAACGTGAGACAACTACGCTCGTTTGATTTCAACTATTTGCCGTCCGGCCTTATTGGGCTTCCCCGTTCCGGCTAGGTCCGAAGCTTCCCAAGCTTCCTCTAGTAAACCCTAACACGCTGAACTGGCGGCACTTAACTGGAACAAAATTCCTGGTAGTTGGAAAATGATGGAAAACGGGACCCGCTCTAGGCTGCTGGATTGAGTTTTAAGCCCAAAAAACTTCATGGGAATCGACTTGACGACGGAACAGGTTGGAAAGACGCCATGAGTCGAAAGCCCACCGTCGCAGCTCGCGGCTAGTTGGGAAGCACCCCACCCGCAAATGGGGTGTCTTGTGCAACTGGCGAGCTTTGAAGGCTGAGGGGAGGCTCCCCAGCCTCGAAACTTTGTTGGCCGCAATCGCTGAGACGAGAGCAGAGTTCGCCCCGAAGATTCTCGCAGCACGTCGGGGCAAGAAGAAGTCGTGATCGTATCGCGCCACACTGTCGGATTGTTGCGCGTCCGGGTCTACGGGACTTGTACGGTTTCGGCGTTTGGACGTAGCCGCCCTGCGGCGGACGCTACGCGTGCAATACTCCAGGCCTCATGTTCCATGATCGGACCACATTCTCGATTTATTTACCCTAGAGTTTAGTAACTCTTTTATAAATCATAGAAAATCCATAGCGCCGGGCATTTCCGCATCCGCCGCAAACGCGGGCGGCTTCCTTCAAGTCGTTGAATCGAAAGCGCGCAAACACGCCACACTTTGTGCACTCCTTGCCTCCTCGCGCTTCCGATTCAACACTAAGACTTACCGGGCACTAACAAGTCCGCGTGCACATTTGCCAGATATCAGTGCAATTTCGCGTACTCGGCCTTGGCTTGCTTCAGGATAGGGATGTCGGAGTCGGCGTCCTTCCAGAGGATCAAGAAGTCCTCATACGACTTGCGCGCCGCGGCCTGGTCACCCATCATTTTCTCCGCCCTGGCTAGTTGCAAATGGGCCAATGCCCCAGTTACACGTGTTCCCACGATACCCGGATGATCAAATAACTTCTGGAACTCCGCCGCAGCCAGGCGGCCGTAGCGCATCTGGAGATATGCCAGGCCGCGGATGTAAGCGGGATAAAGGTTGTCGAACGAGTTCTCGGAAAACGCCAAGTCATACTTCAACACAGGCTGCAGGATTTCGACGGCGCTAGCTGGATCGTTTACATGCAATTTTATTGCGGCCCGGATCGTCGGCAGGTAGTAATTCTGAATCGTAGTATTCAAGGGAGATTCGTGATCTATCGCATCGGCTAGCTTCTTGGCTTGCTCAATTTCCCCTGCTCGCGCAAAGGCCAGAGCCAAGTCTAATTGCCAGTCGGGGGTCAGAACACTCTTGAGCGCTTGAATCGCTGCGTTTTTGGCTCGGGCCGTATTGCCCACTTCCGCGTCTCTCAGCGCCTCGACAACATTGCCGATCCCAAAAGCTGCGTTCTTGTTGATCGACAAATTTATGGCTTGCTGCTGCACCTGGTGCGCACTGCGCAGATGGCCATAGTAACCCTCCATCGCCGATTTTAGGGCGAGAAATCGTTGAGCATCGGGCTTGCCCACGACCCACTTCCACTGCTCTTGCACCGCGGTTTGGTCGTTTTGCAGGAAGGCCAGCACGGTGCGATTCAAGTGCAAGTCGGTGGTATCGAACTTGCGCGCTTGCGCCTCGTCGAGCGTGGCCTTGGCTTCGTTCAGCCGGCCTGCGAGGATGAGATAACGCGTCGAGATGAAATAGCTCCAAGGACTCGGATGCAGGCGGGCCGCTTCACGGGCCTCGGCGGCGGCCTCATCTGGTTGTCCCAGAAAGCTCAGACATCTTGCGAGATTGTTGTGGGCAACGGTATCGCGGGGAAAGGTTTGAACGGACTCTAAGAGGACGCGATAGGCCTTCTCGAGTTCGCCGGTTACGCTATCGTAGTATTGATACTCCGCGCGTAAGCGGGCCGGTTCGGTCATTCGAGCCCGGAGCTCATAGCCCTTGGTAATAGCGGCGTTGGCTAAGGCGAGTTCATGCCGGTTGCTATTGGCAGCCCAAAGAGCTTCGTACGCCAGCGCGAAGTTTGGATCCAGTTCAATCGCACGCTGGTAATAAGGGATTGCGCCCAGGAAGTCCCCTGATACGTGGTGCTTGTAGCCAACAGTTCCCGCCTGCAAGGCCTCCAGCGACGAGCTCGTGGCCTCCTCCAGAGGTTTGTTGAACTCGGCAAGCGTCGCCGCTGGTTCGCCCAGCTTGTGGCGAAGTTGCGCAGCCAAGACACCCAGCACGTGCACCACCTCGTTTCGGCTGGCAACATCTTCGCTGAGTCGCGCGCGAGGCGTTCCCGACTGGCACTCGATCGCAGTCAGCTCGATTCGAAAGCGGTTGCCCGCGTCCGCAATGGAACTGGTCAATACCATTTTGCTGTTTGTGCGAAGGCATACCTGACGGGCGACCTCCGGCGTCAACTTCGTTGTCGGAGGAAGCTTAAGTAGTCCCAGGGTCGCGAAAACTTTGTCAATCGCCAGGACATTCAGATACGGCGTCTGCTCCAGACCGTAACGCAACGCTGCGTTCAAGGCATCATCGAATACCGGATCGCCGGTGTGATTGCTGATGTCGGCGAGGACGATCGCGTCAGTGGGGGAAAGCGTGACCCGGTTGCGGTAGCGCAAGTACAGCCAAGAGCCTGTGGCTACAAAAACGAGCAGTGCGGCTGCCGCGAGCCACCTTCGCATGCGGAGTCTTGCTGGCAGCGTCTCCCACCGGACCCGCTCGAGGTCCTCACGCATCTCGGCGGCGGACTGGTAGCGTCGTGAGCGATCCTTTTCCAGCGCCTTGGTGATGACTGCGTCCAGCGCGCGGGGGACAATGGAGTTCAGATCGTGGGCTGGTGCGGCCAGTTGGTTAAGGATCGCGTCGTGAATGGCCGCCACGGTCTCGCCCTCGAAAGCACGCCGGCCAGCCGCCATCTCATACAAAACCATCCCAAAGGAAAACAGGTCGGTGCGGACATCCAACCTTTCCTTGCGCACCTGCTCGGGAGACATATAGCCGGCCGTGCCCGCTGTAGTTCCAGGACGTGTGAGACTTGTAAAGATCCGGTCGGAGCGTGTGGAGCTCTCCTCGCTGGGAGGCGAAGAAGCAGTTTCTGGGGATGCTTCCGCCGGGTCTTTTCCCGCGCTTTCTCGGCTCGCGGCCAACTTCGCTAATCCAAAATCCAGAATTTTCACCGTGCCTTGCTTCGTCAGGAAAAAGTTTGCCGGCTTGATGTCGCGGTGAATGATGGCCTTGTCGTGGGCAGCCTGCAGTCCGTTACAGATTTGAATTGCGATATCCAGGAGCGCGGGCACTGGGATTGCCATAGGCTCTGACGCAGCTATCCGATTGCGAAGGGTCTCTCCTTCCAGTAATTCCATGACGATGAAAGGCTGGCCTTCGTGTTCCTCAATTTCATAGATCGTACAGATATTGGGGTGGTTTAGCGCCGAGGCCGTTTGGGCTTCGCGCTCAAAGCGCTCAAGCGTAACGGGATCACTAGCCAGCTCTTCCGGCAGGAATTTAAGCGCCGCCTGGCGACCCAGCTTGAGATCTTCTGCCTTGTACACCATCCCCATGCCGCCGCCCCCGATGACTTCGAGGACACGGTAGTGGGAGACCTTCTTACCGATGAGGCTCGCGGATTCAGGCACTGGCGGGCTAGCAGCATCATCGCGAGGGCTTTCGGTGGCCGTTTGCAACCACTCAATGGCGGACAGCAGGCGATATCCCCGCCGGGCCAATGTCTCGATGTACTGCGGTCTATCGGCAGAATCGCCCAGCGCTCGCCGTAGAACCTTGATGGCGGTATTGATGCTGTGGTCGAAATCCACTACGGTGTCGTTGGGCCAGAGCTTACTCTTGATTTCCTCGCGAGTGACGATCTTGCCCCCGCGTTCGATTAGCATTCGTAGAACTTGGAATGGTTGTTCCCGCAGAAGGACCCTGCTATCACCTTCCACCGAGCCAACCGAGCGCAGTTCACCCGACTTCAGGTCAAGCTCAAACCCTCCAATCCGAACGCGCCCTTGAATTGCGTGTTTCATTAGGCCTTGTGAGATGGCGCCAAGTGTACTACTGGGCTGGGGAACTCCAAGAAAGATTCAATGAGATCAGGGAAAACGGCGCGAGGCGTCTACCTTAGCCGTTTAGAATCCGTGACTTGCTGACCTTGAGCGAATTTCACCGCCAAATCACCGCCAGTGCATTTACATCCGAAGTGGACTGGGATACGAATGGCCCGTTTCACGATGGAGAAATTTTAGAGCTTGTCGGAATCAGGTCGTAGGTTTTGAAACGGCGCCAATAGGAAGCTGCTTGAGAATTACGCAGAGGCGAAACGCATTCGAAATGGACGAGAGGACAGTCATGAAAATAGCAACGCAGCCAAAAGAAAAAAAAGAGGAAGCGCGACCCTTGGCCAGCCTTGCAGAGTCAGGCGTTTCAGGAGGTCTTGTGAATTGTTGTGTCCATGACTCCGAACGGGAGCTCTTAAGGGAACAGCTCGACAAGGAGAACCTGGCTCTACGAGGTGAAGTGGATCGGGTCTCCATGTTTGAAGAGATTGTGGGAACATCGCCGGCGTTGCAGGCTGTGCTTTCGCGGGCGATCAAAGTAGCTGCTACAGACTCGACCGTTCTGATCACGGGCGAAACGGGAACGGGCAAAGAGCTAGTTGCACGCGCCATCCACCGACGATCAGATCGGGTCTCACGTCCGTTCGTCGGCGTGAACTGTGCGGCAATCCCCCG
>Ga0137415_10006353_pt1 | contig 11710 bp, 14 predicted proteins | sample CZODoug3_1_1_16f_FD_183082 | JGI IMG/M metagenome (GOLD analysis project Ga0137415, IMG submission 183082) | Vadose zone soil fungal communities from Angelo Coast Range Reserve, California, USA - CZODoug3_1_1_16fungal (Hybrid Assembly) | ecosystem: Environmental > Terrestrial > Soil > Vadose...
AGCGGCTTCTTCCCCGTCAGTCCTTCAGCCTGCGCAATCTCCGCTTCATGATGTGGAAAAATTAGCTCGGTCCCACCGCCGTGAAGATCATAGGTAGCTCCAAAATACGTGAGCGTTATGGCCGTATCTTCGATATGCCAGCCGGGTCGTCCCTTACCCCAAGGGCTGTCCCAAGCAATCTCTCCAGGCTTCTGGTTCTTCCACAGGACAAAGTCGCCTGGGTTCCGTTTTTCAGGGTCCGGATCAACTCGGTGAACCGTCAGCTGTTCCAAGTTCTGTCTTGAGAGTTTGCCGTATTCAGGGAACTTGGAGATGTCGTAGTAGACTCCTCCTGCTATCCTGTAGCCGATTCCCTTCTCGACTAGACCTTTGATTTGGCTGATGATCTCGGGAATGAAGTCTGATGCTTTCGCGTAGAGGTTTATGCTGTTGACGTGCAGATCTTTCATGTCCTTGTAGAACGCTTGAGCGTATCTCTCGGATAGTCTGAGCGGGTCTTCCTTGGCCTCTCTGGCTCTGTTGATGATCTTGTCGTCGATGTCTGTGATGTTTAGGACGAAGAAGACGCTGTATCCCTTCTTTCGAAGATATCGGGCGATGATGTCGTAGGCGACGTAACTCTTGCCGTGTCCGATGTGTGACACATCGTAGACTGTTGGCCCGCAGACGAACAGGTTCACCCTTCCTGGATGGATGGGTTTGAAGTCGTCGAGGTGACGAGTCAGAGTATTGTAGATTTTCAATCCCGAGCGCTTTGGTTCGGACATGCTCAACGTCTTTGGCATTTGAGGCCTAACTGTTTCTTTTGTCTTAGGCCGAGGGCGGGGTCTTTGGCTGGTTTGCTTTCGCTTTTATCATGTTCCAGGCCTTGCTCAGCATATCTTTCTCGTTCGGATACGAGAGGGTTTGCAAGGCTTTCTCGTACGGCATCCATTCCATCGCGTCGTGTTCCGTTCCCACTTTCGCGTCCGCTTGGTCTGTCTCGAAGAGGAAGAAGTGGACTGTCTTGTCGAACGTTTTTGCACGGAATCCGAACTGATACTTGATCTGCCCGACCTTTCCACGGAGCTTTACGCGACTCACGCCGGTTTCTTCTCTAACTTCTCGCATCGCAGTTGTGACCTCGTCCTCATTCTCTTCGATTAGCCCTTTGGGTAGACACCAGATTCCCCGCTTGTTGCTCGTCAGGAGGAGAAAGAGGGGGATGCTGTTCTCGACTCGGTAGACGACTCCTCCTGATGAGATGACCTTGACTCTGGGTCTGGGCTGCATCCCCGTCCAGTCTGCCATCTATGATGTCCGCTTCCTCATCATATTTGTAGATCTTTTGGTAGGTGTGTTAGATTCTCTGAGGGTGATCCGACTACGACGATGTCTTCGATTCTCACCCCTCCGACCCTGGGGTCGTAGAGTCCGGGTTCGATTGTAACGACCGAGTTCTTCCTCAATCTCTCCTTTCCGTAGAGGGTGAGATAGGGTCTTTCGCCAATCGTAAGGCCTACTCCGTGGCCGAGACCGTGCATGAAGCCTCTGACCCTCGCTTCCTTGTTGCCTTTGATCAGTGATCGGACGGTCAGGTATCCTTCCTTTTCGAAGAGTTTGCACGCCTGGATCATCATTTCGCTGCAGGAGACTTGTTCTCTTACCATGTCGAGCGCACTGGTCTGTGCCTCCAGGACCGCATCGTACATTTCTTTGAGCTTCTTTTGCGGAGATCCGAATGCATAGGTCCTGGTGCAGTCGTGCCAGTAGCCGTCTGGTTCGGAAGGGAAAATGTCGAAGACTATCGGTTCGCCCATGCGGATAATGTCGCCTCCCTTTCCATCGTAGTGTGGGTCGCTTGATTTTCTTCCTGGGGCGAAGATGGTGTCTTCCGGGGCAATGATCCCCTCTTCTGCCAGTAGCCCATTGATGACCCTCTTGACTGCGTGAACGGTCAATGGTTTTGACTTGAGAGTGATCTTCGTTCCTCGTGGTTTGGCTTTGGAGAGAAATTGAAGGGTTTTCACTACGACTTTGCTCGTCTTTTTGCCCATTTCCCGGAGTTTCTCGATTTCGCGGCGCTCCTTTGTCTCTTTAGCAACCTCCAGTATTGTCGGGGTCTTCTCGCCCACAACCTTAACTCCTTTCTTGCGCAGAGAGTCGATTAGCAAGAGGGAGTTTGAGGTCTCGTTTCGTCCAGCCAGCACTATCGGCCCGCTGGCCCCGGTATCCTTGATGATCTTCTGGTAGAACCGCGCCCTAGCCTCGTCTCGATCATACTTTCCCGAGAGACGTTCGAGCCCGTAATCGGAGTATGTTCGAATGTTACGGACCCGGCCAAGCCGTGCGCTGCCGACGTCTATGTTGCTGACAATAAGAGTGGGATCGTGTGACTTGCGCTGGACGTAGATTCCTCCTCTAGCCAGCGAGGCTCCGACAACATATCTTAGATCTGGATTTCCAACGGTCGAATCTCCGAACACGAGAATTGACTCGACTTTCTTCTTCTCCATCTCTCGGTCAATGTCGGCAATCAAGATGAGAACCTTCTGCTCTTGTTAGTTGCCCGTGAGGATATATTACCGTTGAGTGCGGCGTTGGAAGGATCGTGTCTGTCGGAACGGCTACTGCCGCGTCTGGCTAACCGTAACCCTTGAAGGCAAGACTTCTTCGAGGGTCTTTAACGATCCAGCCAAATCGTTTCGCTCGGCGATCAAAGGATGCAGAGTCGGCTCAATCGATCCCTGAGCTAGTTTTAGTGACTCATCGTCGAGTTCGCCACTCTTGTGATCCAATTTGGCGTTCACGAGGTACCGTGTCAGACTGGAGATCTGGCTACCCACTTCCGACAATCTATGTTTCATGGAAGCTGAGAGAGCCTCAGCAGTCTTCACCTTGTCGTAATAGCCCGCCTTTTGTGAATCCAACAGCTCAGTGTAGATCTCTCCCTCTATCTCCTTGGAGTCTTTCAGTGATTCCAGTGCGCTGATTCGCTTACGTAGGAGAGAGAGCTCGGAAATGACGTCGACAGCTTCCAGCTTCCAGTCGGGTGTGAGAGTGATGAGCTTCGGGGTGAGACCAAGCTGGCGGGCTTTTGCGGTGACGATATGCCCTCCTGCAGCTTCGACTTGAACTCCTTCGAGTTCGCCAAAAGCGTTTCTTTCAATTCCAATAACCCGTCCGAGACTTCTGCCATAGATGTCAACAACCGGGCGGCCGAGGAAGGCGCGGGTCTCAAGCTCTGGCGAGAGCATAGCCAGCTTACCTTACCCTGTGGGCGTCGATCGGGATCTGCGGAATCTCTGGGAACCTTTCTCTCATTTTCTGCTCTGCCATGAGATCTGCTTCTTTCAGGATCTTGGCTGAATCGTCGCTGGGCAACACGTAGGTTCCGTCAGAATCTACTACCTCGCCAATTTCAGTTGTGAGATTCTCTAACGAGTCTTCGATGTCGTGTATTCCAGTGGAGATCTCCGGGAGCTTTCCTTCCAACTCGGTCCTGACGGTGGTAAGGATACCTCTTACGCTTCCCATGCTATGGATCATGTCGCCGAACTGTTCGACGGTCTCCAGGCGGAGAAGGACCTGTTCCAATGAGATCTGGCTACTGAGCGATGTTTTGATCAGCTTACGAATCAGGACGCATTCGTTGGCGAAGAGTGTCGCACTCTGAGTATCTCTCGTTTCAAGGGCTTTGACGCATTTGTCGTGTAGTGTTCTGTCCCTGGACTCCATCCGGCCGATCGATTTTTCGAGTCTTGTCGTCTGAGTGCGCAGTTTGTAACTCGCCATCTGGATTCTTCGTTTGACAGGTGTCGGCTTGATGGCTTCACGAAGCCTGTCTGTGATGGAGGGGTTGTCTCTGAACATGTTTCTTACCTAGCTATCGGTTGTTCGGTCTGGAATATCGGAGGTCTCAGGTGGATCTGGTGCCTGGCGGCGGATGCATGTCGAGCAAGCGCGGTAGTCATGAGGATCGTCATAGCGTGATCTTTGTTCAGGCCCCTTAGCAACGGCATCACAAGGTTCGTTACTGACGAGTCGAGATCTCCAGTTGGCTCGTCCAATACCAGAAATCGGGGCTTCGCGGCGAGTGCTCGTGCAAGGTCAATCCTCCGCTTCTGTCCTGCACTCAGCGAGTCCGGGTACGAATGTGAGAGTCTCTCCAATCCGAAGAAGGTCATTGACTCCTTGATCCTCTCATCCCTCTCCCGCTTGGGAACCCCCATCATTGAGAGCGCGAGGTGAAGGTTTTGCAGCACTGTTAGTTGTGGGAGTGCCGTTGGTCGCTGGAAGACTGCGGCGGTTTTTACCCGTGCGGAGCGTTTTACGAACGACTGTTCGGTCATGTTTTCGCCATCGAGCTGAACCATTCCTCGTGTAGGCTTCTCTAAGCCCAGCACTATATTGACGAGGGTCGATTTGCCCCAGCCTGAGCCCCCGACAACCGAGAGGAATCCTCCCTCTTCGAGATTGAATGAGACTCCTTCGCCGTAGAGTCTCAGAACACCGTCAGCGATCGGGTAGGCAACGGTGATGTTCCTGCATTCTAAGAGTGGTTTCATTTTGGTTAACCCTTGTATTGTTCGACGAAGGCTAGGGAGCGAGTTCGTTTGAGAGCGGGCGCAGCGTAGGATAGTCCTCCGACGGTTGCTGAGACTAGGAGCAAGACTAGATTGAATGAAAGTACGTTCTCGGTTGCAATGAATCTGAACCAGAGAGGCAACAGTCCGATGACCGCTACAACGAATCCTCGAACAACGTATCGCAGCTGGATCTGCCATCCGGCGCCTCCGTAGGCGAATAGTGCAAGCTCCTCTCTCTGTGTCCTGGACGAGTTCGATAGAGCCGCCAATGCGCACGTCATTGGAACCAGAATGAGAAGTGTCGCGAACCACGCGGACTGATTGAATGGCTGGAGTTGGGCGAATACGCTCTCGAGGCTTGCGAGGGCTAGAATTGCCATAGCGAGTAGGTCTGACAGTTCTCTGGGAAGTGCTCCTGAGAGTATGACTGGAGCCCAGCTGGGTCTCTCCAATGGCCGACTACCTCTCGTCAGTCCCGGCCATAGCCCTGAAGTATGTTCCTAATCGACCCTCATCATATGTTCGAATAACAGAGGATGCGAAGTCGATGTCAAGATTCATCGACCGTAGCTTTCCGAGAACTGCGTTGACGTCTTCCTTGTTTCGTGCAACAATGAACACGAGACCTTCCGGGCTTCCGAGAGAACTGATCACGTTGACGGTCTCTGGAATCTCGCAGATCTGCTTCATAATATCCTCCCTCGACGAGTCAGAAGGGAAGTTTGCCGCCACAACGACCTGTTCGGGTAATCCGAGCTTTGAGAAATCGACGAGAGTCGTGTACTCCCGTATGATTCCTTGATCCTCCAGTCTGTTGACCCTGTATGCTATGACGTTAGGATGGAGGGCGAGCTTCCGTCCGATCTCGACGTAGGACTGTTTGGAGTTCTCTACGAGTTCTGCGAGGATTCGATAGTCTGTTCCGTCGAGGTTCAATCTTGCACTCTCCTAGCTTGCCTTGAACGATTCGTCCCAGTCGTAGTATCGCTTGAGAATTCCTGGTGAAACGCTTGGTCTGCGGCCAGTGATTATTGACTGGAAGTCTTCCATTGTTATGGCGTCTGGGACAGAGTTGAGGTCGCTGACATTTCCGTGCGTGAAGAAATTCCGGACGACTCTAAGCTGGGTTGACTGGAAGAGGTCTCTGATGTCTCCGCCTGAGTAGCCTTCGGTCATTCGAGCAAGTTCTGCGAAGTCGACGTTATTGTCGAGTTTCAGATCGTGGGCGAGGATCTGGAACATGTCCATTCGTGTTTTGATGTCTGGGAGTGGGATGTAGATTCTCTTCTGGAATCTGCGGATGAACGGCTCGTCTAGGACCCACGGCTTGTTGGTGGCTCCGATCAGGTAAACGTGGAATTTCTTGTTCTTGTCCAGAATCCCGTCCATTTCTTTGAGGAACTGGTTCCGGACGCGGACTTCTCCGCCGACCTCTTCTCCTCGAACTCCCATGAGAGAGTCTATCTCGTCGATGAATACGATTGCGGGCTGACCCTTCTCAGAACTCTCCCTAGCCTTCACGAACAGTTGGGAGACGTTTCTCTCTGATTCTCCAAGCCACTTGGACATTAGAGAGGCTGCGTCTGCGCAGAAGAACACTCCTTTGATCTCACTCGCCACTGCCGCGGCCAGTAGGGTCTTGCCGCATCCTGGCGGACCGAAGAATAGGATTCCCCGCGGCCATCCTAGGGGAAAGAGATCTGGACGCCGCACCGGGAAGACAACTGATTCCTCTATCGCACGCTTGGGCTTTTCGAGACCTGCTATGTCGTCCCAGCTGATGTCAGGCTTCTCAGTTAGGACCCACTGGTCGAATTTGATGTTCTTCGAATCCCTTGTCTCAGTAGAGTCTGCCGGGTGTGCGATTGGTTCGGAGTCGGATTGTAGTTCTTGGACCCGCTTTCGGTAGGCTTCTGCGTGCTCCAGGTACACCTTGTTCTGTGGAGCGTTGGGATAGAGTGAGCAGAGCTTCAAGAGAACCTCGATAGCCCGCTGGTACTTTGTCCCGGCGATTCGTTTGGAGCCTTTTCTCTCCAGTTCGATTGCTTCGTTGGCGTATTTTACCGCTAAGGATTCTAGTTCTTCTGAAGCTGAGATCAGCCTTGCCTCCAAGTGATCCTAAAGGGAGAGGGCGTTTGGTGGCCTCGCCCTAGTCCATGACTATCTTGCCGTCATCTCTGAGTTTCTGGAGTGATTGGCGAATGTCCTCAGCGGGGACATCTAGCTCGTTGGAAGCTGAGTTGATGCTTAGCTCGCCGTTGTGGGCTTTGATGTAGCCTAGAACCCTATCTTCCAGAGGTGGCCGCGATATTTCTTCGACCCCTCCGGAGGTGACTGCAATAGGAATTGGTGGTTCTGGGACCCGTGGCCTCGCTACGAATGTTGCTTGTCTCGGTTCGGGTGTAGGTAGCTCTGGGAAACGCTCCTTCATTTGTTGGGAAGCAATGACGCTGGACTCTTCGAGGACCTTTTTCGCTTCATCGCTAGAGGTTTGAACGTCGGCTCCTTGGTCCGGGATCTGTCCTGTCTCGAGTTCCATGTCGCTAAGCATGTTGTTCACTTCCCCGAGTTCGGTAGCGACTTCGGGGATGACTCCTGCGATTCTTCCTCTAGTCTCGCGTACGACTCCGATGACAGGGGCGATCTGGGCCATGATGTCTCCAAACTCTTCTATTGTCTGGAGTCTGAGTACCACCCGTTCTAGCGCGAGTTCGCTGCTTAGAGTGATGTGCGCCATCTTTCGAATCTCGGCACACTCGTTAGCGTAGAGAGCTGCGTGGGCGTTATCTTTCGAAAGTTGGGCGCCTATACAGCGTTGGAACATCTCTTTGTCTCGCTGCTGGAGCCTTGACGACATGTGCTCCAGTTTTTCTTTCTGGGTTGCGAGCCGATAGAGAGCCTGATCCACTCGCTCCTTTAGAGGAATAGGGTGGACCTTTTCCTCGAGGCTTCTAAACAGGCCACGAAACCCCCTAGGTTTCTCGTACATGAAGGACCATGACCTGGTCCTTCGGCTGGCTTGTGGCAGATGGAGCGGGGGTTGGGGTTGCTATGGGTGTCTGGATTGCGGGTGCAGGGACGGTGGAACTGGAGGAGTCTAGCTTCGAGAGGTATCCGAAGATAGAGTCGACCTCCTTCCGCTCGGCCATTGCTCGGACTAGCCCGGTGTCAATGGCGTCGCTTACTGCTTTGTAGCTCTGGTCGTCGAATTCTCCTGATGCGTGGAACATCTTGTTTCCGGCGAGATGTGTCTGGAGCTGTCGGAGCTGGGTGTTGAGGGTGCTGCTTCTCTGGCTTAGAGTGTCGAGGATCGATTTTCGTTTGGACTTGAGCTCGTTAATTGCATCCTCGTGTTGTTTTCTCATGTCTTCGTAGACGTCTTTCTGTATGTCGCCGACGCTGAAGAGCTCGTCGAGGGCTCTGAGTCGCCGAGTGACTATGTCGAATTCTTTGCGGAATTCTTCTGCCTCAACTTTCCAGGTTGGTGCTAGTACGAGTGTGTCGGCGCTGATCTTTACTCGGTCGCCGGGGCATTGTACGAATTCGCCGTTTCCGACTTCTATTCCGACGCCTGTGATTTCGTCTTTGAGGTTGGCCGAGATTCCTACGACTTTGCCGAAGGTTCTGCCGTAGGGGTCCTGTAGGCTTCTGCCGAGGAATCTTCTGATCTCTTCAAGGGTTATGGGCATGATCTTGTTTCTCCAAAAAGGTTGGTCCGGGCTACCTCGGCACCGTACTCTCGAGTGTGCCGAGAGCGGGTGATGGTAGCTCCGGGAATTTTTCGCGCATCCTGGTCTCTGCTATGCTGTTTGCTTCGGAGAGAATCTTCTGTGACTCTGCTCCGGACGCCTCAAAGTCGTATGATTGACCTGTTGCTTCGCCGACTTCCATGACTACGCTGTTCAGTGATTCAGAGATCTCGCCTAGTTCGTAGCCGACTTGTGGAATGACGCCTGCGACTTGGTTCTTGATGGCTGCTACGACGCCCGCGATGGGGCCCATGGTTGCTGCTACGTCGCCGAATTCCTGGATTGTCTCTAGTCGGAGGCCTACTTGTTCGAGGGCGAGTTCGCTGCGGAGTGTGATCTTTGCCATTTTGCGGATTTCTGCGATCTCGTTGGCGTACATTGTGCTGCGTGCGGTGTCGTGGCTCATCTGTGCTTGTACGCACTTGTCGAATAGCGACTTGTCGTGCTGCTGTGTCTTGAGGTTCGCGCCTTCAAGCCGGTTCTGCTGTACTTTGAGCCGGTAGATGACTTGGCTGATTCTTTCTTTGAGGGGTTCTTGGTGGTGGACGCGCTCGGTTATTTTCGAGAGCAGAGGTTCTCTGCTCCCGCGGTCCCAATTCTTCATGGACTTGTACGACATGTGGGAATTTCTTCCTCTTGAAATCCCGGTAGACTATGGGTTTCGCCAATTGAATTCTTGACATGGCTAGTGTGGTTTTGAACAGGTTGCAGGCCGGGTTTCCGCAGGCTAGGCAATAGAGAACGTGTGTACGACAGTTAATCGCAGTGCTTGTTGTGGGGTCCACAGGAAGGTTTTGGTTTATATGTGATCCTGAAAACGGCCGCCGAGTTTGTGTTTTACACAATTTCAATTTATCTTTCGTAGCTTAGAATCATTCGCGATCTAGGAGATGATTGACACTGTTTTTGTTATCATGTATCGAAAATCGGACTCTTAACGCTGTCTTATCGCATGTTTTTGCGTTGGAACGCTTTTACCATTTTACCTCATAGATGACGAACTCCTAGGTAGAAAAAATGGGTCTAAACGATCTGACCATAGAGAAATTGATCACTGAGATCAATGGCTACAAGGAGAAGATGCGAACAATACACGAAGAATACGGACACGCCTCGCAAGACTTGCAAGACCGGATCAACGTACTCGGCTATACATTGAATGAGCACTTGAAATCGACAAAGGACGCGATGGCTACTACACCACAACGACTGTTGAATCTAGAAATGAAATTCGTGACTGGTGATGTCAACGAGTCTGAGTATCGTGCCCAGCGCGCAGAGTTCAAAGGCTTGCTCGAGAACAATCTCAAGAGCATCGAAGAAATCAAACAGATGATCGACACACTCGGCCACATCGAAACCAAACCACTATTCCCCGGAGAATTCAAACAGACATATGCAGAGAACAAGCCTCCCACCAGTGTAAGCTGGGTCGGGATCGGTGCTCTCGCATCAGCGAAGCCATGGACTCCAGCTCAACCACAGCCACTCGCAACCCCCGCTCCTACAACCCCAGCTCAGGCTACTCTTGCTCCGAGCAATGTTGTCGAGGAGCACGTTGAACCAGTGGCCCCAGTTCCTGCTCTGCCACAGAGCAATGGCACCGGCTCGCCTACTCCAGAGACAACAAACGCCCCATCTACTACTCCATTGAACGCTCTCGCAGCCAACGCTGCTCCAATCAGCGCTCCAACGCAATCGTCAGACATCTCGTCCTCGACTCTTGATGAGTCGTTCATGACGGGTCCAGCGCAAGACGTTGCGGAGGATGTTGCTGACGCGCTAGTCGTCAAAGTCGTGGACGATATCCCGACGCTCGACGCTTCCGCTGCAGTAGCAACAACAGAGACATCACAAGTCCAGCCAGCGATTCCAGGCACTGACGCGGTTCCAGGCATACAAGGCTCACCGGACCTGTCCCCGGTCGGCCTCGCGCCCCCGAGCCAGTTCTACAAAGTTGTCTGTCCAAAGTGCGGCGCTGACGTTCCAAAGCCAGCAAAGGTCTGGGAGCTCAAAGGCGGCAAGTCGAAGAAGAACGTGCTCATAGGGCTCTTCCAGTGCCAGGACTGCAGGGTCAAGTTCAGAGAAGCTCTCACAAGAGAGATACTCTAAACACGACCTCGAGCAAAACCCCTCTCCTCTTATCCTCTTTTTTTCCCTCCTTTCTCTTACCTTCCCTTTCTGTACTCCGAACTCGGTTAGCAAAGCCTGGTTCTGTCAGCTCTTAGATCCAAGAGTTGACTTGCCTCCATCGACTTTGAGGATCAGAGTCGCATCCCTCGGTTCTCGTTCCTCTACCATTACTTCAAATGGAGGCCGATCGCGGAGTGACCGTCGACAATATCGCCTCCGCGTTGTGGCGTTTCGGATTCAATTTGCGTTTTGTCATCTTTCTAAGCTCAACAATAATCTCCAGTTCCCTCTTCCAAATTTCCGTTGTGCAAGGTCGTTTGCCTGGCATAATAGATAGAAATTCTGTGATAAGTGCTATCTTCTTTAGAGTCGAAGGAAACCTGACATGCCTCTTCAGCAGTTCAAGTAGCTCGCTAAGCTCATCGTGATCCCTTACAACCCAATAGTGGCCGCTTTTCCTATTTGGGCAAATCTGTCCCCAACCGGTCACTTTATGAAAGTGTTCTAAGTAGAGCGAGTCAGGAAATCCAAGTGCTATCTGAAAGACGGGTCTTACACCATAACCAAATGTGTGCTTCTTCCGTGAGTCTTTCCACATTCCTACTCCTAAAGAAAGCCTCGCCATCGGTGAGGCCTCCCAAATAGTTCAATTCATCGTTTTCGAGCATAGGGTTCTACTTCGCATATGAGCCCTCCTTTAGCTTGTTCTTGTGGCGACGTTTATGGCACAAAGCCTGTAGTAGCCGAGCATATTCTTGGTTAGGCGAGGATGAGTCTTGGGCGTGAGCGTCATTAGCGAAGAGATGTTCAGTTCGAGCCCAACCGTGGTACAGAAGTTCACCATCCGCCTAAATTCCTCTAAAAGGAACAATAGTTGGTCCGAGGCTTGATGTCTCTGTTTCACGGCCTTGAACGCGAGCACGATCTTAGAAGTCTGACACGTGCTAATCTTGAACAGAGGCGGGAGAAGGTAATGCGCCCAGAGAAGCCAATGGGCAGTTACGATCGACGATATCGGGTGGAGCCCAAACCCTTAAGACGCAACGCTTAGCGTCGTGCTCGTTATTCGAGTATAATCGATTGACAACTGAGACCACAACAATGAGTGAGAAAGTAGAGCACAAGCCCGCACGTGAACATCACGAGCCACGCACAGAGAGAACGGAACACGCCCCCGAAGGACGAATGGAGCACGCTCCAGAAAGACGCGAAGAGAGACCACGCACAGAAAGGCCTCGCGGCCAGATACCGCCTGATACC
>Ga0137415_10006354_pt1 | contig 11710 bp, 11 predicted proteins | sample CZODoug3_1_1_16f_FD_183082 | JGI IMG/M metagenome (GOLD analysis project Ga0137415, IMG submission 183082) | Vadose zone soil fungal communities from Angelo Coast Range Reserve, California, USA - CZODoug3_1_1_16fungal (Hybrid Assembly) | ecosystem: Environmental > Terrestrial > Soil > Vadose...
AGCGGCGCGGACGAGCGCATAATTTAGGCATCCGATGGGGGCTATATTTAAAGCGTGGGTTTGGCGTCTCGCTTGGCGCGACGGGCGGCAGGGCCTGAGGCCATTACTATTTTCCATGTCGAGTGTCATCTTAGCGGTAGCTGCGGTGGTAGCGGCTTTTTCGTTTCGCGACAACTTACAATCCAATATTCAAACTCAGTCAAAGAGCCTGCTCGGCGCCGACCTCGCGCTCGATAGCCGCGAGCCATTCTCCGCCGAAGACGAGAACTTGTTTCGCTCATTGGGCGGGGAACAAGCGCGTCTAATCGGTTTCGCCTCCATGGTGTTTTTTCCGCGCGGCGGTGATTCCCGGCTGATGCAAGTGCGCGCCATAAGCGGGGCCTTTCCTTTTTACGGCGCGCTGGAAAGCACGCCGCCGTTGTCATTGGCAGAATTTCACCGCGGCGCTAATGCGCTGGTCGATGAGAACGTCATGTTGCAGTTCAACGCTCAGGTGGGGGATCGGCTGAAGATCGGCGAGTATGAGTTTCGCATTGCCGGCAAGCTGCGCAAGATTCCCGGCGAAACCCTAGCGTTTTCTTTGATCAGTCCGCGGGTCTACATTCCGATGGCGTATTTGGATCAGACCGAGCTGTTACAAAAAGGCAGCCTGGTGCGCTATCGAGTCTATTTCAAGCTTCAACGTGACATCGACGTGGACCGGCTGGCGGGCAATCTCGCGCCGAAACTGCAACAACTGCGCTTGGAAGCGGACACCGTCAGCAAGCGCAGCGAATCGATCGCCGCGTCCATGGAAAATCTTTCGCGCTATCGCGAGGCGCGGAATCGCTTCTTCGCGTCGGTCACGCCGCCGGCGGCGCCCGCGGTGACGCTGGTCGAGGTATCGAAACTGTATGGCCCCGACTTCATGATCGAGATCGAGGCCATCGCAGCGGCGTGAAGTTCGACTAGTCGTAAAACTCCGGCGACATTTTCAATCCGTCGCGCTGGGCCTTGTCGTGGTTGATCCAGAGCTGCGCCTTCTCTTTGGTCAGCAGATCTGCGATCTTCTGCATCGAGGCCAGCGTCTCCTCCTTGCTGAAATTGTTCACGGGCACGCCGCGGTTGTCCCAATTGCTCTTGAAATGGACGGCGTCGCCGGACAGCACGATCGCGCCCGTCTTCGGCAGCTTCACCAGTAACGACTGATGGCCCGGCGTATGCCCCGGCGTCGACAGGATGGTCAGGCTGCCATCGCCGAACACGTCGCGGTCGCCTTCCAGTTTGGTGACGGGATGCTCTAGCTTGAAGCGCGGGGCGTTGTTGGCGCCAGGCCATTCGTACTCGGCCTTCTGCACGTAGAGCATGGCGGCCGGAAACATCTCGACATTTCCGATGTGGTCGGGATGGGTGTGCGAGACCGCCATCGCCTTGATGTCGGACGGTTTCACACCGAGCTGGTCGAGTTGCGCGGCGAGCGTCTTGGGCCGGCGCCAGAACACGGCCTTGGGATCGCTAGGTGCAAGCCCGTTCGGCATCGCCGCGACCGCGTCAGGGATACCGGTGTCCCACAGGAACCAGCCTTGCGCGTGCTTGATCAGATAACAGCTGTCGACGAAGTCCATCGACTTGCCTTCGTTGAGGCCCGGCGACCAGCGCGAGATGTCGCCGGCTGTGCCCTCGCCGCAATTGAGAATGTAGAGTTTCTCGACGCCGGGCTTGCCGGATTGGGCATGGCCGGTTTCGGCGGTCAGCAGGCAAGACAGCAGCGCGAGCGCCAGCACGATTGTTCGTTTCAATTTATTCCTCCCGGAAGTTCAGCGGGCGCATACTACCGCATGGCGGCGACAATGATCGCGGGTTACGTTTTTTTGATCTCCGACGTCGCGATCCATATCCCGGCGAACACGGCGACCAATCCGAGCACGAGGTTGGCCGTGATCGGCTCGCCGACGAGCTGGGTCGCAAGCAGCCCGGCTGCGACCGGATTGACGGTCATGGTGTTGGCGACGCGCGTCGGTGTCGCCCGCTCCAGCGCCTTGACCCACAGGATGAAGGCCAGCGCGCCGCCGGCTATGCCGAGATAGAGCCCGGCGATCCATTGCGGTGCGGTGAGATGGCTCAGCGCCGCCACGCTGCCGGTCAGCGAGCCCACCAGGATCAGCGCGGCAGCGCCGGTACCCATGCCGACGGCGAGGAAGCCGAGCGCGCTGGAGCGGGCGATAAACGGGCGGGACCAGACATTGTAGAAGGCCATGCAAATCACCGCGCCGGTCATGATCAGTTCGCCGCGCCAGGCGCCCGGCGGCGCCGCCGCAAGCCCGGAGGCGAGTGCGGCGATCACGCCGAGCACGGCAATGCAGACGCCGGCCGTTTTGCGCAGTGTCAGCGGCTCGATCCCGAGCACCGCCCCGACCACCATGGTGTGCAGCGGCAGCGTCGCCAGCGCGAGGCTGGCGCGGGCGGCCGTCGTGTAGGAGATCGCGATGTTGTAGAGCACGAAGAACACGCCGAAGAAGCAGAAGCCGAGTGCGGCGACCGCGAACCAGTCGCGGCGCTGCGGCCACTTCGCTTTGAGCAGGAGCGCCGCCGGCAGCACGCACAAAAAACCAATTCCCCAGCGCAAAATGGCAAGCGTGATCGGATCGGTATTGCCGGCGAGATAGCGGGTGATCGCCGCCGCGGTGCCGCCGAGGCAGCTCGACACCAACGCGATCAAAACCCCGACCCATTCGGTCACGCTTCCCCCATGTCTTGCCATGTTTGCTTGTGGCATGTTGCGTCCTGGAATGGTTTCGGCAACTACCTGGCAGGTACCGATCGTGTCGCAGCAACAGGATTTTGCAGCCCGCTTGCGCTGGTGGCGCCGGCAGAGGAGCCTGTCGCAGCTCGATCTCGCCGGGCGTACGGACGTCTCGCAGCGGCATTTGAGTTTCCTCGAACTTGGCCGCGCCTCGCCAAGCCGAGACATGGTGATGCGGCTTGCCACCGCCCTGGATGTGCCGTTGCGCCAGCAGAATTCCCTCCTCACCGCCGCCGGCTTCGCGCCGGTATGGCGGCAGACCAACCTTGCAGCACCCGAGCTCGGCCAAATCCGCAGCGCATTGGATTTCATGCTGACCCAGCAGGAGCCGTTTCCCGCGGTCGCGGTCGACCGGCACTGGAATCTGCTGCAGAGCAATTCCGGCGCCGTTCGCCTGGTCGAATTCCTGGTCGGGCCATTGGCGCCGAATACGCCGATCAATCTGGCCGATGCCTTGGTCGCTCCGGACGTGCTGCGGCCGCATCTCGTGAACTGGGTCGAGGTGGTGGGCTATTTCATCCGCAGCGTGGAGGCAGACGCTGCCGCCGACGGCACGGCCGAGACCGCTGCACTTCTCAAACGCCTGCTTGCCTATGAGGGCGTACAAGCAACGTTCCGCGCACCGCCGGAAGAGCTGGCGCTCACCCCCGTACTTCCCATGCATTTCCGCAAAGGCAACACCGACTTGCAATTGTTCACGACCATCGCGACGTTAGGCATTCCTCGGGACATCACGCTGCAGGAACTCCGCGTCGAAAGTTTCTTTCCGATGGACGACGAGACCGCGCGCATCCTGCGCGGCTGGGCCGAACGCGCCTAGCCCGCGATCAGTTGCAGGATCAGGACACAAGTCATCCGCGCCAAGCTGAAGATGTGATCGCGACAGATGGCGCGCGCGAGCTGCGACTGCACTTCCGCAGAGTCCTGACCGCTTCCAAGCCGCCGCGCGTTCGGAACAGTGCGCATCATGGTAGGCACGAAACCGCTGCCCGCCAACAGCAGCGAGCCCCAGCCGATCCACCATTCGTATTCGCCTTGCACGATCTCGGCGCAGATGGCGGCAAGTGTCAGCAGCATGACCAAAGCGACCAGCCGGTTCATCGGATAGGCCTCGATGGTGACGCGGCGGTAATAGGCCGACATCGACGCCAACACGTCCGGCGGCAGCGGGTCGTTCGGATGCTTGCGCGTCTGCACGTCGAACATCAGGTCGAACCACAACACGGCGAGCAGGAAACCGGCGCCCGCGGCGGCGAATGTGTGCATGGCGCTTCCCCTTGTTTGCGTGCGATCCTAATTCATCGCCGGCTGGATCGCGCGGCCATCCGAAATTTATTGCGGGCGCGGCCGGGCGCCTCAACGAGGCTAGGTTCCGCAAGGTCGTGCTGGCGCTGCTGCTGGCCTCGGGAATTGTCTTGATGATCTAGGCCTGCGCGTGCGGGCTGGTTTCGACCGCGATGGTCACGTGGTCGATGTGCCCCCGACACATGATCGTGCGTCCATGGGTCAATTCAATGTGAGTGGCCGCGGCGTTAACGGGCCGATCCGTTGACAGTTCACGGCAATTTGGCTGTAACTCGGGCATGGGGCTTTGCGATCGCCCCACGAGGCGACATGCCCAAGTATCGCGTCCCGTTTTTACGAGGGGCGCACGCGCATGTCCTGATCCATCTCATCCAACATTCCCGTCAAGGCTTCGCCGCGCCGCCGCGTGCATCGCACGCGAATATCGCGTGGGTGCGGCCGATGGCGTTTTCGAGCAAAGGCTGCCCCGGACTTGATCCGGGTGAATACCGGCTCGCGTGAAGAAGAAGAAAACGCGTCGAGACAACAAACCAATTTTGGGGCGCAACCAGGAGAAAAGCCATGAAACATCCCCTCACCCTTATCGCGCTGAGTGCAGCCTTGTTGCTGTCCCTGCCCGCCCGCGCCGCCGACTTCGACTGGAAGAAAGTGGACGCCGTTTTCGGCAAGACGGCCGCCGTCAGCGGCGAAGTTCACCGCTATGGACTGCCGCGGTCCGACCTGCACGTCACGCTGGATGGCGTCGGCATCAAGCCGGCCTTCGCGCTCGGCGGCTGGCTCGCCTTCGCGCCGATGCATGGCGAGGCCATGCTGATGGGCGACCTCGTGCTGCTTGAAACCGAGATCACGCCGGTCATGAGCAAGCTGCTCGACAGCGGGCTCGACATCACGGCTATCCACAATCACATTCTGCGCGCATCGCCCGCGACCTTCTACATGCACATTGCCGGACACGGCGATCCCGCGAAGATGGCAGCCTCGATCCGCGCCGCGCTGTCATCGGCGAGCAAGACGCCGTTCGATCCGCCGGCGACGGCCGCCGGGGCCGCCCCGAGCCTCGATCTCGACACCGCCAAGATCGACGAAGCGATGGGCGCCAAGGGAACCGCCAATGGCGGCGTCTACCAGTTCGGCATACCCAGGCGCGAACCGGCCATCGAAAGCGCCATGCCGGTCAGCGCCGCGCTTGGCGGTGCCAATGCCATCAACTTTCAGCCGACCGGCAACGGCAAAGCAGCGATCACCGGCGATTTTCTGGTGACGGGCAATGAGGTCAATCCACTGATCCGAGCGCTGCGCGGCGGCGATATCGAAGTGACGGCGATCCACAGTCACATGCTCGACGAAGAGCCGCGCATGTTCTTCATTCACTTTTGGGCAAACGACGATGCCGTGAAGCTCGCACACGGCGTCCGCGCCGCTCTGGATAAGACCGCGGTTGTGCAACACTGATTTTTGTCCGCGCCGTCAGGCCTCCTCCTCCGGAGGCCTGACGTGCCGGAACGAAAACAGCAATGCGAGGTCGTAGGCGATCTTCAGCGTGCCGCACACCACCAGCGGCAGGCCGGAAAACGCCGTCACCAGCAGTGCGCCCGATATCGCCGGGCTAATCGCCGATGCCAGGCTGCGCGGCACCGCGGTGACGCTGGCAGCGGCCGGCCGTTCCGCCGGCGTCACCACGGCCATGACGTAGGAGGTGCGGGTCGGCACGTCCATCTGCGACAAGGCCGAGCGCAGCAGCAATAGCGCGAGAGCCACATACAGATTGGGCGAAAAGGCCGCCAGGATCAGGAACAGGCTGGAGGGAATATGCGTGAACACCATGGTGTTGACGAGGCCGACGCGCTGCGCAAGCCAAGCCGCGACCGGATAGGAGAAGGCGCTGAGCGTGCTCGACCAGAAGAAGAACAATCCGGCCGCAGATAATGACAGGTCGAAGCGCTGGAACAGCCAGAGCACCAGCAAGGATTGGGCGACGAAGCCGCCGGCGAAGGCGTCGATGGAAAACAGCGCGGCGAGCTTGTAGACCGTGGCACGCGAGGGCCCCAGCGGCGCCTGTGGGGGTTTTTCTTCGGCCGGCGTGTGCGGAACCTGACGATAAAGCACAGCACTTAAAACGCCGAGCACCGCGTAGGCATAGAACATCAGCCGGAACGCCCCGAGCCTGGTGCTTCCAGCTGAAACCAGAAAATCAGGCAAGGACGCCGCAAGCGAGCCTACCGCCGTGCAGAGCGCGCCGATCAGGCTGTAGCGCGCAAAGATGTGGGTACGCCGCGCGTCCGTTGCGCTGTGCGCCAGCACCGCGTGCTCCAGCGGAACGAGAACGCCGAGGTCGCCGCCCGACGGATTGATGGTGCCGATGAACGCGACCAGCGCGATCAGGACCAAGTGCTCGACATTTGGAAAGGCGATGCCGGTGGCCGTCATCAAGCCGGCTCCGAGGATCATGAGCGCACGCAAGTCGCGTTGTGGCGCGATCCAGCCGACGATCAAGGTCAAAAGCGCCGTCCCCAGCAGCGACGCCGTCGCCACCAGGCCAACGGCAACCGCATCATAACCGAGCGCCGTCATGTAGGCGGGCAGGATGATGATGGCAAAGCCATCACCAAATCCGCGCAAGCCCCGCGCCGCGTAGAGCAGCGCGATCAGTGAGGTTTTGCTTGAAACCTCCGGTTCAGTCGCAATGCTCGTCATTCGTTCCAATCCTGAACTGATCCGAATTTGATCATGGCAAGGGTCTGACTGTCACCTGATCGAAGCGAGTCACGCTGTCGGATTTGGTCCATAGCGCCACGCCGCCAGCGTCCGCAAATGTCTTGTCGGTCGCGCTGAACAGCGTCTTGCCGTCATAGGTAACGGCGAAACGCTCTCCTTCGGCGCGCAGGCCGAGCGTGTGCCACTCATTCCGCGTCACCTTCAAATTCGCGCCATCGAGTTGCTCGCGACGGCCGGCGACGACGCGGTAGAAGCGGACGTTATCCTCCAGCGCGTTGGCCCGCGCCACATAGTAATTATCGGGATCGGCGAGCCGCACCACGATGCCGGCAGCCTGATCGACCTTGCCCGCCACCGCCTTGAATCGGATTTCGACATCGAGATTGGCGGCTGAAAGGCCTTCAAGGATCGCGAGCGGAAACCGGTAGTCGGTGCGATCGGTGCTGGTCTGCTCGATCGCGCGTCCGGCGCTCGCCGTCTTGTCGGCGGTGACGGTCCACGCGCCCTCTCCACCCCGTCCGGTTCGTGCAAAGGTGAAACCGGCTGGAGGTGACCCTAGCGTCATCCGATCAATGGCAATCATGGCAGCTCCTGTTTGCGCGGACGCGAACAGCCCCACGTCCGCGAGGTAACACGCGGCGAGAAAAGCGCTCAGAACTGATCTGCGGGGGTAAAAAAATATTGGCCCGTTCCCGTCCATATGCGCAATCCTCGACATGTCGAGTGGTGCGCAGAGCTTGGACGGAGGGCCGTCTGACGGGGAGCCTGCTTTGTCCCCGATGCAACCAAGTTAGGTCGGAATGCGGGTCTTCGCAAGGCTTTCGATTCGAGGCATGTCTGAGAACGGTTGACAGCGCACGCGGCAGCAGTTTATTTGACGGCATGGGGACCCTGCGATCTCCCCACGAGGCGACATGCCCAAGTATCGCGTCCCGTTTTCTCTTACGAGGGCGCAACCATGTCATCCTACACGACGATATCTCCAGACAAGCTTTCACGGCTGATCGGCACGGCGAACACGCCTGCCCTGATCGACGTCCGTACCGAGGAGGATTTTGCCGCCGACCCGCGGCTGATTCCCGGCGCCGTCAGACGCAGCCATGAGCAAGCCGCCGACTGGGGCGAAGAGTTCTCCGGCCGTTCGGCTATTGTGGTCTGCCTGCGCGGGCAGAAGCTCGCCCAGGGCACCGCGGCTTGGCTCAGGCACGTCCACGTCGCGGCCGAAGCGCTGGAAGGCGGTTTTGAAGGCTGGAAGGACGCAAAGCTTCCCTTGGTCAACGCATCCAGGCTGCCGCCGCGCGACGCGCAAGGGCGCACCGTTTGGGTGACCCGGGCGCGGCCGAAGATCGACCGCATCGCCTGCCCCTGGCTGATCCGCCGCTTCGTCGATCCGAACGCGGTGTTTCTGTTCGTGGCGCCCGCCGAAGTCGTCGCCGTCGGCGAGCGCTTCAACGCCGTTCCCTTCGACATTGAAAATGTGTTCTGGAGCCACCGCGGCGAACGCTGCACCTTCGACGTGATGATCGAGGAGTTCGGGCTTTCGATCCCGCCACTGCTGCGGCTTGCCACCATGGTGCGCGCGGCAGATACCGGGCGGCTTGATCTGTCGCCGGAAGCGCCGGGATTGCTGGCGGCATCGCTCGGGCTGTCGCGAATGTACGACGACGATCTCGAACAGTTAGAGGCCGGCATAGTGCTATATGACGCCTTCTATCGCTGGTGCCGTGATGCGACCGAGGAAACGCATAACTGGCCGACCAACAAGGCGAAGCCGTAATGGATGCGACTGACAACAAGACCACGGAAGCGGATGCCGGTCACGGCATCGGCTTCCGTGAAGCGTTCCGGGTCTGGCTCCGGGTGGCGCTCCTGAGTTTCGGCGGGCCCGCGGGGCAGATCGCGGTAATGCATCGCATCCTGGTCGAAGAAAAGAACTGGATTTCCGAGAGCCGATTCTTGCACGCGCTGAACTATTGCATGCTGCTGCCGGGGCCGGAGGCGCAGCAGCTGGCGACCTATATCGGCTGGCTGTTGCACCGGACCGCGGGCGGCATCGTCGCCGGCGGGCTGTTCATCCTGCCCGGCATCGTCGCCATCATGGGCCTCAGCTATATCTACGCGGCCTATGGCAATGTCGGCCTCATTGAGGCGCTGTTCTTCGGGTTGAAGGCCGCCGTACTGGCGATCGTGATCCAGGCCGTGGTCCGGGTCGGCAAACGCGCGCTGCGCAACCGCATCATGATTGCGCTCGCCGCGGTCGCCTTCGTCGCCATCTTCTTTTTCGCCGTGCCCTTCCCCATCATCATCATCTTAGCCGGCGTGATCGGCTATCTCGGCGCCAGGAGCGGACGGCCGGAATTTTCCGCGGTTGAGCACGGCGGCGGCAAGAAAACGGCGGCAATCGACGGCATGCTGGGCGAGGAGCTGCCCGACCATGTCCGTCCCAGCGTTCCGCGCGCGTTAAAAGTAAGCGCCATCTGGCTGTTGCTGTGGCTGGTGCCGGTCTCAGCGCTCCTGATCGCATTCGGCCAGGCCAATGTGTTCAGCCAGATCGCGCTGTTCTTCTCCAAGATGGCGCTGGTGACGTTCGGCGGCGCCTATGCGGTGCTGGCCTATGTCGCGCAGCAGGCGGTCGAGCATTATCACTGGGTGCAGCCGCGCGAGATGCTCGATGGCCTCGGCATGGCCGAGACCACGCCGGGCCCGCTGATCATGGTGCTGCAGTTCGTGGGCTTCATGGCGGCGTTTCGCGACCCCGGCACGCTGTCGCCGATGCTCGCGGGCACCCTCGGCGGGCTGCTCGCGACCTGGGTCACGTTTACGCCCTGTTTCCTCTGGATCTTCCTCGGCGCGCCCTTCATCGAAACCCTGCGCGGCAACAAGGGCCTCGCCGGCGCGCTGTCAGCGATCACAGCGGCCGTGGTCGGCGTGATCCTCAATTTGTCGATCTGGTTCGCGCTGCATACGCTGTTCCGCCAGACATCGCCGGTTCGATCGCTCGGGCTGTCGTTCGACATGCCGGTGTGGTCGAGCATCGATATCGCCGCGCTGGTTCTGGCCGTGGCGGCGGCGACCGCGGTTTTTCGCTTCAACCTCGGCATGCTCTGGGTGCTGGGAGGCTCGTGCGCGGCTGGCATCGCGATGCGGCTCGCCGCGATCATTTGAGCTGAGGTCTACACCAATTCCGCCGGTGCGAGCTTGCAGGCGTCGCCGCTGACCTCGACCTGCAGCGTCGCGTGGTGGATATTGAAGCGATGCGACAGCGCTTCGCACACCAGATGCAGGAAGGCGTCGTCGTGGCCGCCGGGACGCACCAGATGCACGGTCAGCGCGGTCTCGTTGGTGCTCATGGCCCAGATGTGCAAATCATGCACCTCCGATACGCCGTCGAGCCCGGCAAGATAGTCCCGCACTTGGGTGGGTTCGATGCCCTTCGGCACGGCGTCCAGCGCAAGATTGACGCTGTCGCGCATCAGCCCCCATCCGCTTGCCAGCACCACCGCCGCGATCATGAGGCTGATCGCCGGGTCGACCCACAGCCATCCCGTCGCCATGATCACGAGGGCGGCGATCACCACGCCGAGCGAGACGCCCGCATCCGCCGCCATATGCAGATAGGCGCCGCGGACATTGAGGTCGCCGTGCCGGCCGCGCATGAACAACAGCGCGGTGGCGCCGTTGATGGCGATGCCCAGCGCTGCGACCCAGACCACGGTCCAGCTCGCGACCAAGGCCGGCTCGCGCAGGCGGTTGACGGCCTCGACGGCGATGCCGCCGACCGCAACCAGCAACAGGCCGGCATTGAACAGCGCCGCCAGGATCGTCGCACGACGATAGCCATAGGTACGCGTGGCCGTGGGCCGCCTGCCCGCCAGCCACACCCCGCCCCATGCCAGCAGCAGCGCGATTACGTCGGAGAGATTGTGGAGCGCGTCGGAAATCAGCGCCAGCGAATTGGCGGCATAGCCGAAAATCAGCTCGGCAACGACAAAGGCCGCGTTGAGCGACGCACCGACGGCGAACGCCAACCCGAAATTATCCGGCGCGTGGCCGTGCCCGGCATGATCGTGTGTGTGTGAGTGATCGTGATGATGGTGGTCGTGCGCCATGACGACAGATATAGCGCGGGGGAATTCGAATACTATTACAGTGAAGACGACGATGCTACTCCACGCCGCGGTTGAACTTGTTCGACTTCGGCAGGCCATGCGCGAGGCGGCCGGCGTCGGCGCGGTTGCCGCGCCAGTCGGCGAGGTCCTTCCAGCTCATGCTCTGCTCGCGGCCGGCGGAATCCTTCCAGGTCAGGCCCGCCTTGGCATCGAACACCGCGACGTCGGACAGCGAGGCGCTGGTGTATTTCTGCAGCCGCACGCCGCGGCCGCGCGCCATTTCCGGCACCTGATCGAGCGGGAACAGCACCATCTTGTGGTTGGTGCCAATCACGGCAACCGTATCGCCTGCAACGGTCGCGATCGCGCGGGCCTCGTTCGGCATCTCGACATTGAGCACCTGCTTGCCCTTGCGGGTGTTGCCGACGCAATCGTCCTCGTTGACGATAAAGCCTTGCCCCTCGCCACTCGCGATCAGGAATTTGCGGCCGCCGTTGTTGACGAACAGCGAGATGATTGCAGCGTCCTGCTCCATGTCGATGAACATTCGAATCGGCTCGCCATGGCCGCGGCCGCCCGGCAGCTTGGCGACATCGAGCGAATAGAATTTGCCGTTGGTGGCAAACAGCAGCAGCTTTGATGTCGTCTCGGCGAAGAACGCCTGATCGAGCTTGTCGTCGGTCTTGAAGGTGAGCCCCGAGATGTCCTCGACATGGCCCTTCAGCGTGCGCACCCAGCCCTTTTCGGAAATCACCACCGTGCACGGCTCGCGCTCGACAAAGGCCTCCTCGATCGCGGC
>Ga0137415_10006355_pt1 | contig 11707 bp, 7 predicted proteins | sample CZODoug3_1_1_16f_FD_183082 | JGI IMG/M metagenome (GOLD analysis project Ga0137415, IMG submission 183082) | Vadose zone soil fungal communities from Angelo Coast Range Reserve, California, USA - CZODoug3_1_1_16fungal (Hybrid Assembly) | ecosystem: Environmental > Terrestrial > Soil > Vadose...
CCGGTGTCGCGAGGCAGGAAGATGCCGGGGATGTCGCCGCCACCCGTGTGGATCAGAGCGGGCTTGGCCTCGAACAGCGAGAGAATGAATCCGCCGCGGTTGCGCAGGCCCAGCGTGCCGTCGGCGTTGATCGTGTCGACGCGGAAACCGATCTCGTCCAAGTGCGCGATGATTACAACCGGACCGTCGCCCTGACCGGTGGCGACCCAGAGATTGCCGGCCGTGTCGGTCACGGTGCGAACCCAACTGGGGAGCAGGCGCTGAACCGTGGCTCGGACCGGCGCTTCCATGCCCGAGACTCCATAACTCTCGACGAGCGCCGACAGCACGGATTGTGCTTCGGTGATCCGGCTGGTGTCCTGCAGCGCGAGAATGGCTGTCAGTGCGAGGATCACTGCCCGCCTCCGATCCAGCGCACGAGGTCAGCGACGAGCGCATCGACGTCTCGCAGGGCCACGGTCTCCACCGCGGTTTCCCGGTACGACGAGACCAGCGTCACCAAGCGAGTGACTTCGAACGGGCCCTGCAGGTTTTGCACCGTCTTCAGGCCCGCGGTGTCGGCGTAGAGACTCTGCACTGTGAACGCGACGACCACGGTCCCGCGCACGCGCGGCTTGGACAACACGGCGGCGGCCAGTGCCGCGCACGCCGCGCGCCGGCCGGCGTACGGTGCCGCGAGCAGGCCATCGCCGTAGCGGTTGGGTTGCTTGGTCAGCGCGACAGGGGTCAGCACGCCCAATCCCAAGGTGATCGCCTCGTCACGCGATGTCGCACCGACATCCACGTACGCGTTGTCCACGGTGAACGGTGCTTCGTTGCCGGTCGGCCGGCCGCGCGTCAGATGCGTCGAGCGCACCGCGACCACGCCCGGCACCGCGCCTCGCCGCCCGAAGAGGGTCACACGCTGGCCTTCCATCTGCTGATCGAAGAGGGGGGAGAGACGCGGGCCGCCACCGACGCGGCGCAGCGTGATGTAGCCGTCGTCGGTGATGTTGCCGATCGCGTAGCCGATCTCATCGAGCGAGCAGTTCAGGAGCCGCTTGGGAGCGCCGCGGCCGAGTGTCACGGTGACGTTGCCGAGCCGGTCGCGCGTACTGCCGGGCAGGAGCGCGAGGAGCGAGTCACCCATCGCCTGTTCGTAGCCGGTGACCGCGGTCATCCCGGCGAAACGGACGCTGAGGCTTTCAGGGTTTTGCAGGGCGAGAACGATCAACAGCAGCTTCACGAAATCCTCCGAGCGAGATCGAGGACCACTTTCGGCAGCAACCGATGTTCGGCTTCCAGGACGCGTGCCGCAAGGGTTTCGGCGGTATCGCCCTTTTGCACGGGGACCTTCTCTTGGGCGATAATCGCTCCGCGATCGAATGCTTCGTCGACGAAGTGTACCGTCGCGCCCGATTCTTTGGCACCACTCGCGAGCACCGCTTCGTGTACGCGGTGGCCGTACATCCCGGGGCCGCCGAAGGCGGGCAGCAGGGCAGGGTGAATGTTGATCATGCGGCCACGAAACCGCGCGACGACGGACGAGTGCACGAGCTTGAGGTAGCCGGCCAGCACGACCAGCTGCGCGCCCGCGAGGGCGGATTGCAGCTCAGCGGGGTCGTTCGCGTCGCGCAGCACCGTGGTGGCGACGCCGGCACGACGCGCGCGCTCCAGCGCGCCGGCATCGGGCCGGTTCGAGATCACGCGCGCAACGCGGGCGATGGGAGAATCGTGCAGGGCGTCGAGGAGGGCCTGCAGGTTCGTGCCGCCGCCCGATACGAGCACGGCGACACGAACCGGTCCCCCCCGTTCAATCACTGATGGCTACGACGGCACTGCGCTACTGACTTCGGTTTGGATCCGCTCGTGACGCTCAACGTGAATGCTCCGGTCGCGTAATGCTCGCCCGCGCTGTTCACCACGATCTCATACTCGCCGTTCTGCGGGAACGTCGCCGTGAGGCGGGCGTGGCAGTTGCCGCCCGAGTCGTCGTCCTGGAAGTCGCGGCCGCCCTCGATGCCGGGGCCGCGCAGGAACAGGTACGAATCGAACGCGTCCGATTCGAGATCGATGGTGATCGTCTGGCCGGCGCGGCCCTGAATCGTCCAGGGTTGGGCATAGGTGGTGTCATGCTCGAGCAGCACGTCGTTGCGCGTGAGGCTGCCCTGCTGCGTCTGACCGACGGTGATCGAGTGCGTCCCGCTGGCGGCCCCACCCCCACCGGAACTGCTCGCGGCGTTGGTAGTCTGGCAATCGCCGGTCGCGGCGCTGCCTTCCTGGACCGGCTTCGAGCCCTCCGTAATCGAGAGCGAGAAGCGACCCGTCTGCCGCTCGGGTGTGTTGGTCGTGTTCACGAGAATGCGATACGGACCCGTGCTCGGGAACGTGCGCGACACGCGCGCGTAACAGCCGGGACCGCCGTCGTCATTGATGATCGAGTTGTCGAGATCCGAGCCGCGAATGATCAACACCGGATCGAAATCGTCCGAGGCGAGATCGATCGTGACCGGCTGTCCGGCCGGGGCGGTGAATTGATAGAACTTGAAGTAGCTGTTGTCGGGATAGAGCGAGTCGCTGCTCGTCAGCGTGCCGTTGATCGTCTCCCCCACGCGAATCGACGTCGCTAGCGCCGTCTGCGATCCGCCGCAGTCGTTCTCGCTACGGCCCTGCACGTGCTGGCTGCCCTGGCTGATCGCGAGCGTGAAGCGACCGGTCTGCCGGTGCGGTGAGGCGGTGGTGTTCACGAGAATGCGATACGGGCCGCGTCCCAAAAACGCCTGCGACACGCGCGACGCGCAGCCCGGACCCCCGTCGTCGTCGACGATGGACTGCGCCAGGCCTTCGCCGCGCACGATCAGCACCGGATCGAAGTCGCTCGACGAGAGATCGATGGTGATCTCCTGGTTCGGCGTCGTCGTGAACTGATACATCTTGTAATAGGTGGTATCGGGGTAGAGCGAATCCGAGCCGGTCAGATTTCCGGTGATCGTCTGCCCGACGCTGATCTGTGGGAGGCTGACCGGCGTGCCCATCGATCCGCGCGCGCCCCCGCCCCCCCCCGAGTTGCCGGCCGAAGCGACGATGTTTTTGGGCGTGAGCAGCGCCTGCCCGTCGGCGACGGCGACTTGATCGTTGTTGAGGTTACGGATCGCGTCCGTCGCGGTCGCGAAGTTCAACGACTGGCCCGCTTCGATGGTGCTGCGGACGATGCCGATCACCTGACCGCGCGCGTTCAACACCGGCGCGCCGCTCGAGCCATGCGAGATCGCCGCCGAGATCTGCAGCAGCTTGGTGCCGCGGACGACGCGCGACGCCGAGATGATCCCGCGCGACACCGTCCCGGGCAGCTGGCCGAGCGGGTTCGAGATCACCGTCACCTCGTCCCCATCCTTCATGCTCTCGCTCGACCCCCAATGCAGTGTGGACGGCGGACTGCCCGACACCGTCAGCATCGCGACGTCCTTGACGGTGTCGGCCGCGGCCACCGCGCAGCGCTGCTGCTGGCCGTCGCTCATTTCGATGCGACAGCCGGCAGCGTCCTCGAGGACGTGCGCGGCGGTGACCACGTACCCCTCGGTCACGAAGAATCCGGTGCCGCTCGCCATGAGTTGGCCGCTCGCGTCGAGCGCCTGAATCGTCACGACCGCTTTCCTCGCCAACGGGATGTTGATGGGAGCGGGACGAGTCGGCTGTTGGGACGTGAGGGCGGGCGGAGAAGCAAGAACCAGGGCGGCGAGGGGCGTCAAGATGCGTCCGCGCATGCGCGACTCCTTCATTAGGGCGAGGTGCGGGCTATTATGTGGAATCACACCCTTCAACACAATCAGGGTTCACACCCTGAAGGGTGTGCTCGGCAGACACTGTCCTTAAGGACAGCGATTGCCGAGCGCAGGCTTTAGCCTGTCGAGAGAATCTCCCGAACCGCTGCGTCCAGGTCAGCGACGACCATCACACCGATCGCCCGCGCCTGGCCCTGATGCAGGTTGCCTTCCCCCGTCGCGACCAGAATCCCCCCCCCATCTCGTCTAAGCAGGCGCGCCGGCTGGACATCGGATAGCCGGTCGCCGACCCACCACGACCGCGAGAAGTCGATGTCGAACGCGGCCTGAGCCTCATGAAACAGCTTGAGGCCGGGTTTGCGGCATTCGCAGGGACCGCTCAGTAGCGGGTGATGCGGGCAGAAGTAGGACCCGTCGATGCGTGCGCCCTTCGCCGCGAGCAATTCGCCGAGTCGCCGTTGCACGGCCTCGTAGTCGGCGACCGTGTAGCGGCCCCGCGCGATCCCCGACTGGTTGGTGACGATGATGACGCGATAGCCGGCTTCGTTCAGCCGCCGAATCGCCTCGGCGGCGCCCGCCAGCAGCGTGACCTTCTCCGGCTCGTGCAGAAATCCTGGATCCTCGACGATGGTGCCGTCACGGTCGAGGAAGACGGCACGGCTAGCCACGTAGCGCCGCGATCACTGTCTCGACTTGCTCGGGGAAGATGGTGCGGGCATCGAGCAGCACTCGGCTCTCCGCGACGCGCGCGATGACTGGAGGATCGTTGGCGCGCAGCCGTTCGGCGAGCGATTCGTCGGGGAATCCGGCGAGCCAGGTCCGCAGTTTGGCACCCGGGAACGAGCCACCGCCGACCTCCGAATCTCCTTCGATCAACTGCCCGCCGAGTCGCTCGGCGCGCGCCCGGATGCTCTCCTCATTCTCGGTCAGCATGCGCAGCACCGGGATTTCGCGAATGGCAGTCTCGGGGTCGCGATAGAGCGCGAGGGTAGCCTCGAGCCCCGCCAGCGTGAGCTTGTCGGCGCGGACCGTGCGCGCGATGGGATCGGCGCGGCACGCGGCAATGGCCGCTTCGCTGCCCACGAGAATGCCGGCCTGTGGGCCGCCGAGCAGCTTGTCGCCGCTGAAGACGATGAGATCGGCACCGGCGGCGACCGCCTCCTGAACGGTCGGCTCACCGCTCAGTCCCCAGCGCGAAAGATTCATCAGCAACCCGCTGCCCAGATCATAGACGCAGGCGATCCCGCGCGCGTGCGCCATCTCGGCCAGCTCGACGAGGGCGACGTCGGCGATGAAACCCGTCACCTGAAAGTTCGAGCGATGGACCTTCAGGAGCACTCTGCTATCAGCCGTCAGCGCTCTGTCGTAATCGCTTGGATGGGTTCGATTCGTTGTCCCGACTTCAACGACTCGCGCGCCTGCCCGTGCCATGATGTCGGGAATGCGGAACGAGCCGCCGATCTCGACCAGCTCGCCGCGCGACACGATCGCATCACCGCCGCGTGCGAGCGCGCTGAGCGCCAGTAGGACGGCGCCGGCGGCATTGTTCACGACGAGCGCGTCGGCCGCGCCGGTGAGCTCGACCAACAGGTCGCGGCAGATCGCGTGACGGGACCCGCGCGTGCCGCGGCCGAGGTCGTACTCGAGCGCGGAGTAGCCCTGGGCGACGCGCGTGATCGCGGCGATCGCCGCGGGAGCGAGCGGCGCGCGGCCGAGGTTGGTGTGCAGCACGACGCCCGTCGCGTTGATCACCGGCGCGAGCGACGGCACGGCGAGCCGCCGGACGGCGGCGCGCACCGCCTCGTCCCACCCTTCGGCCGGCGCGGTCCCGCCCTTCACGCGCGCCTCGTCGACCGCCGCGCGCGCCGCTTTCACGACGAGCGCGCGCGGGTGGGTCGCGAGCAGGGGGGCGACGCCCGGGCCCGCGAGGAGCGAGTCAACGGAGGGCAACTGGCGGCGGGGATCGGTCATGGTGGCGTGCGTGGTGCGCGGTGCGTCGTATCCGCGCGCGCGCGGTGCGTGGTATCCGGGGCGACAGGTTTGGGCACGGTGAAGCCGATTTCGCCGTCGCCCTTCTTGCCGATCAGGTTCGTCGCGCCGGTGACCCGCACGAGGTAGCGCGTCTCGCGCTTCAGTGGATGCACCGGTCTGATCACGATTCTATCAGAAGGAATGGGACGCTGGGCGAGCAGCTGGCGCACCAGCGCCGTGTCCACGTACGACTTCTTCGGCGTCGGGCTCGGCGCGGCCTGCCGCGGCGAAGGAGGAGGAGGGGGGGGAGCCGCTGGAGGCACCGGAGTACCAGGGGGCACAGCCGGGTGAATGTTGGGGCGCCCCGAAGTGTCGTGCACCATCGCCGGACGTTTGGTCGTATCGCGCGCCGCGGCCGCCGCGGCGGTCAGCGAATCGTACACGCGCTGCGTGAGAATCCGGTCGATCGGGACCAGGGCTGAATCGGGCAGCTCGAGCAGGTGTACGTGCGTCGTGTCCAGCGATTTGGCGGGATCGAGCGCCTGGCTGAACTCGACGCGCACCGAAATGGAATCGACGTATGTCGCGACGCGGGGTCGAGGCGGGACGGTATCGTGCGGGAACGCGAAGAGCGCGACGTTACTGCTCGAGTCGAGCGTCACCTCGACGGAGTCGTACGCCTCGCGGAGGCCGCGGCGCCGGTCGTTGTTTTCATCCGCCGTCGCATACACGATGTAGCGCCCCGGTTGCAGGTTCGTGAGGTTGAACTGGCCGCCCGAGTCGGCCATGGTCAAGTACCCGACGCTGTCGGGCAGCGGCACCGCCTCGATCAGCGCGCGCAGCAGCACCGTCTGCTCGATCCACTTCAGCGTGATCCCGCCGATGCGCGCGTGCCCGATCTCGGGACCGGTCGAGAACAGCACCGTCTTGCCGGAGTCGCTGCGATTCCGGCGCAGGTCGGTAAAGCCGGGCAGGATCTCGAGCCGATAGACGCGCCGCTTCCAGCCTTCTTTTGGCTTGATGGTGACGCGGCTGCGATGCCAGCTCACTTTCACCGGACCAGCGACCGGTGACAGCAGAACCTGCTTCGCGAGGCCACTGATGCTGCCCGCTCCTCCACCGCCCGCCATTTCGTCGACGACTTCATTGAACTGAATCGCCGCGTCGCCGTGGAAGTCCGGGACGACCGCGCCGGATTCGGGCTTCACCGCGACAATTTTGGGTGGCTCCTTGTCCGGCGGCCCGCCGGGCGGGACGCCGACACTCGCGCACCCGAGCAGCGGCGCGGCGGCGGCGAGCGCGACTACGAGCAGCCGAGCGATTTGAGCTTGCCGGCCAGGACGTCGCGCTGATCGCGCCATGCTTTTTCCTTTTCGCGCTCCTTGGCCACAACGTCCTGCGGCGCGCGGGACACGAAGCTCTGGTTGGTCAGCCGTGCGGCCAGGCCTTCGAGTTGTTTTTCCAATCGATCCTTTTCTTCTGAGAGCCTGCGACACTCGTTGCGAACATCGACGGCCCCCTCGAGCGCGACCACGACTTCGCTGCCGTCGCCGAAGACGGCGTGTGCGCCCACGCCCTGCGGCACGCCGTCGAGGGAGAGGCTTTCGAGCTGGGCCAGCCGCACGATCGTGTCGCGCTCGCCCTCGAATGTCGCGGCCTTGTCGTTGCCGCGCGCCACGATCGTCGCCCGCAGCTTCGTTTTGGGCGACACGCGGTACTCTGCTCGAATGGAGCGGATCTGCTCGATCGCCGTCTTCACCCGCGCAAACTCCTGATCGGCCCGCGGATCCTCGAGCTCGGGGCGGGGCGCCGGCCACTGCGCGGTCACGAGCAGCTCGTTCGCCTTCCGGCCGGGGAGCTTCTGCCACAGCTCCTCAGTAATGAAGGGGACGATGGGGTGGAGCAGGCGGAGCGACAGGTCGAAGCAGTACGCGAGCACCGCTTTGGCTGCCGGATCATCGAGCCGAGGCTTCACAGCCTCGACATACCAATCTGCGAGCTCATTCCAGACAAACTCAAAGCAACGCTTGGCGGCTTCATCGAGCCGGAACTGCTCGAGCGACGTGGTCGCCTCTCGGATCACGGCCTGGGCGCGCGACAAGATCCAGCGGTCGGCCAGGGTGAGCGAGCGGCGGTCGACGCCCTCGATCGCGGGCACGCTCTTGGGGGGAGGAAGCTGGGCCAGAACGAATTGCGCGATGTTCCAGAGCTTGTTCGCGAAATTGCGGCCCGGCGCAAACGTCGTCTCCAGGTCATCGGGATCGAGCAGCAGGTCCGCGCCCAGCGCGGTGTTGGCCACGCAGGTCCAGCGCAGCGCGTCGGCGCCGAACTTCTCCACCACGACGAGCGGATCGATGCCGTTGCCGAGCGACTTCGACATCTTGCGGTGTTTGGTGTCGCGCGCGATGCCGTGCAGGTACACCGTCGTGAACGGCTTCTGGCCCATGAAGTGGTAGCCTGACATGAGCATGCGGGCGACCCAGAAGAACAAGATGTCGGGCCCGGTCACGAGCGTGTGGCCAGGATAGAAGCGCGCGAGATCGGGCGTCTGCTCGGGCCAACCGAACGTGGCGAACGGCCACAGCCACGACGAGAACCAGGTGTCGAGCACGTCCGGATCCTGTTCGACGCCGGCGCCGCACTTGGGACACGTCGTGGGGTCCTCGCGGTCCGCCCACTGGTGCCCGTTCGCGCAGGTGAACACCGGAATCCGGTGCCCCCACCACAATTGCCGCGAGATGTTCCAGTCCCGGATGTTGTTCATCCAGTGCTCGAACGTCGCGTTCCAGCGCTCGGGCACGATGTGGAACTCGCCCTTCGCGTAGCCCTGCATCACGCGCTCGGCGAGCGGCTTCATTTTCACGAACCACTGGTCCGACAGGCGGGGCTCGACGACGGTGTCGCACCGATAGCAGCGGCGCACCGCATGCTTGTGCTGCTCGACCTTCACGAGCAGCCCGTCCTTCTCGAGCTGCTTGACGATCTTCTTGCGCGCTTCGAAACGGTCGAGACCCTGCAAATCCGTGGGGACACGCGGGGATTTCTCCATCCGCGCGTCTTCCGTCATGATGAGGGGTTTGTCTTCCTTCGGCCATGCCCGGCTTGCGATGTCAAAATCGTTGGCGTCGTGTGCGGGCGTGACTTTGAGAATCCCGGTTCCGAAGGCTTGGTCCACCGCCTCATCGGTGGCGATCGGAATCGCGACGCCGGAAAGCGGAATTTTCACCCGCTTGCCCTTGAGGCTCTTGTAGCGCCCGTCCTTCGGGTTGAACACGAGGCCGATGTCGCCGAACATCGTCTCCGGCCTGGTCGTTGCCACCGTGACGAATCCGGAGCCATCCTCGAGCGGATACTTGATGTGATACAGATTGCCCTGCGTCTCGTGGTGCTCCGCCTCTTCATCCGAGAGGGCCGTGAGGCAGTGCGGGCACCAGTGGATCACGCGGTGGCCGCGGTAGATCAGCCCTTCGTCCCACAGGCGCACGAACACCTCGCGCACCGCGCGCGAGTAGTCCTCGTCCAGGGTGAAGCGCAGCCGCGACCAGTCGCACGAGCTGCCGATCACCTTGAGCTGCTCGATGATCGTGTTGCCCGTTTTCTTGACGAAACACCACACCTCTTCGACGAATTGCTCGCGGCCCAGGTCGGACCGGGTCTTCCCCTCCTTGGCGAGCCGCTTCTCGACGACGTTCTGCGTCGCGATGCCGGCGTGATCGGTCCCCGGCAGCCACTCGGCGGCCCGGCCGCGCATCCGCTCGAAGCGGATCAGCACGTCCTGAATGACGTTGTTGAGCGCGTGGCCGACGTGCAGGATGTCGGTGACGTTGGGGGGCGGAATGACGATGACGTACGGCTCGGCGCCGTCACGCGGCTGGAACGCGCCGGCGTCGAGCCAGCGCTTGTAGATGCGGGGTTCTACGGGCCGCGGATCGTATGCCATTCCTTAATATAGAAGCCACTACTAGAATATCGTCCAATGACATCGCCCAACGCTGCGCCCTCGCCCCAGCCATCGTCCGCTGAGACCCTGCCACCCGGACGCGTCGTGCGCTGGGTCTTGCTCGCAGGCGTGATTCTGTTTTCCGTGGGACTCTACTTCCGGTTTGGATTGCACACGCCGCCGATGGGTGCCTCGCCGACCGGTAGCGCGACGACATCGCCTCCCTAGACATGCCCCCTTCCGAGATTCAGGTCGTCCTGCCGGATGGGAGCAAGAAAGCCCTGCCGGCGGGCGCGACGGGCGCCGATCTTGCCAAAGCGATCGGCCCCGGCCTCGCGAAGGCCGCGCTCGCCATCCGGGTGAACGGCGACGTGCGGGATTTGCAGCGCCCACTTCCTGACGGGGCGACGGTCTCGATTCTCACGAACAAGGACCCCCAGGCGCTGGATGTGCTGCGCCACTCCTCGGCGCATGCGCTGGCGACTGCCGTCCGGCAGCTGTTCCCGCAGGCCCAGATCGGCTTCGGGCCGCCGATCGAGGACGGGTTTTACTACGACTTCGATATTGGCCGGCCCTTCGGGCCGGAGGATTTGGAGGAGATTGAAAAGAAGATGGTGGAGGTTATGAAGGCAGACTACCCGTTCGTGCGCGAGGAGGTATCGCGCGCTGAAGCCAAAAAACGCTTCAAGGATGATCCGCTCAAGTTGGAGCGAATCGATGACCTCAAGGAAGATGAGGTCATCTCGGTCTACACGGACGGCCCGTTCGTAGACTTGTGCCGCGGGCCGCACGTCCCCAGCACCGGCAGGATCCAGCATTTCAAGCTGCTGCACGCCGCCGGCGCGTATTGGCGGGGCGACGAGCGGCGCCAGATGCTGCAGCGGATCTACGGGACGGCGTGGTTCAGCAAGCAGGATCTCGATCAGTACATCACGCGCCTCGAAGAAGCGCGCAAGCGCGATCACCGCGTCATCGGGAAACAGCTCGACCTCTTTTCGATTCAGGAGGACGTCGGGCCGGGTCTGGTATTCTGGCATCCCAACGGCGCGATCCTGAACTTCGAGCTGCGGCGCTTCATCGAGGACATCATCCTGCAGCGCGGCTATCAGCTCGTGTACACGCCCAATGTGACACGCGAGCAGCTGTTCCTGCGCTCGGGGCACCTGCCGCTCTACGCCGCGAACCAGTTTCCGGCGATGGCGGCGGGGGAGGGCGAGTCGGAGGACGTGCGCTACCGCGTCAAGCCGATGAACTGCCCCATGCACATCCTCATCTACGCCAGCCAGCAGCGCAGCTACCGCGATCTGCCGATTCGCCTCGCCGAGATCGCGAACGTGTATCGCAACGAGCGCTCGGGGACGCTGCACGGCATGCTCCGCGTGCGCGGGCTGTCGATGGACGACGCGCACATCTTCCTGCGCGAGGATCAGATCGAGGAGGAGATCTTCAATCTCCTCGACATCGTCGAGCTGGTGATGGGGAAGACGTTCGGGCTACAGTACCGGCTCGACCTGGCGACCCGGCCCGAGAAGAAGTTGGGGACGGACGCCATGTGGGCTGTGGCTGAGAAGGCGCTGGAAGGCGCGTTAAAGCGCAGGGGGTTGCAGTACAAGATGGACATTGGGGGCGGCGCGTTCTACGGTCCCAAGATCGACATCAAGTTCAACGACGCAATCGGGCGGGAGTGGCAGGGTGCCACGATCCAGCTGGACTACGAGCTGCCGGAGCGCTTCAAGCTCGAGTACACCGGCGCCGACAACAAGCCGCACCGCACCGTGATGATTCACCGCGCGATCTTCGGCACGCTGGAGCGCTTCGTCGGCTTTTTGATCGAGCATTTCGCCGGGGCGTTCCCGCTGTGGCTGTCGCCGGTGCAGGTGCGGGTGCTGCCGATCGCCGATGGCCAAATGGACGCCGCGCGCGCGGTGCACGACACGCTGCGCCAGGCCGGGATTCGCTCGCATCTCGACGAGCGCTCCGAGACGCTGAACTACAAGATCCGCGACGCCGAGACTCACAAGGTGCCGTACATGGC
>Ga0137415_10006356_pt1 | contig 11706 bp, 7 predicted proteins | sample CZODoug3_1_1_16f_FD_183082 | JGI IMG/M metagenome (GOLD analysis project Ga0137415, IMG submission 183082) | Vadose zone soil fungal communities from Angelo Coast Range Reserve, California, USA - CZODoug3_1_1_16fungal (Hybrid Assembly) | ecosystem: Environmental > Terrestrial > Soil > Vadose...
TTACGGATGACGAGCCCAATCGCCGTGGCCACGGCTCCCAGCGTAACGCCCGCACAGGCCGCGAGAGCCTCGAGCAGCATGTTCCCCGAGCACGCAAAAGCACCGGAACCTCCTGTCGCCGGATGCAGCCCGGCTTCGATCAGCGCTTTCCCGGTGTCGATGCGACAGGTGATGCCTTCACCGATGCGTCCGTCCGCCTTCAGGGTAATCAGCGCCGCATTGGGGTCCACGCGATATCGTTCCTTGAGCGGCGTCTGCGCCGCGCGTAGTTCGTCAACGTTCATATCTCGCCATAAAACACAAAGCGGCTCCAAAATTCCACAAATCTTTAGGTGTCCCGCTAAACTGTTGGTCTCGTTTCAAGACAGAAGAGATCCCGGGAGGTGAGATGGGGACTAAGCAGAAGTGCATGTCAATCATCGTGTTGTGCTTGCTCTGCTTCCAGGCATCCTCGGAGGTCGCGAGGAGCCAGGCGAATCAGACGCCGGCGGTCGTCGGCACCGCGCTCGACATCCCGGGAGTGGTCAAGGGCGGTACAAAGATCGAACGGATCAAAGAAGGATTCAACGGCCTGGACGATCCGATCGGTCTGATGGACGGCACGCTGGTGTTCTCGGAGCCGGGAGCGCGCCGGCTCCACAGGATGGACACCAGGACCCTTCAGTCCTCGGTACTCGTCGCCGAGTCCAATGAGTCGCACGGCGTCACCCAGGACGCCAGGGGCCGTTTGATCTCAGCGCAGGCCCGGGATGGATCTACAAGGATTGGGGTGATCTATCCGCCAGGCAGCGAAGTCGTACTCGCAGATAATTTCGAAGGCAAACCGTTCAGCCGCCCCAACGATGTAATCGTCGCCAGGAACGGTGGCGTCTACTTCACGGACCCAGGGCTTACGGTGCAACAGGCCGAGGAGCTGGTGAAGAGCCAGGGTGGCAAGCCGCTTGCACCGCGGTTGCCGGCAGCCGTGTACTACATCCCGCCGGGCAAAGCGGCGCTCAGGATTGAAGAGAAACTGATCCGGCCGAACGGGATTCAACTGAGCCGGGACGAGAAGATGCTGTACGTCGGCGACTCGAACGGCATCCATATCATCGCGTGGGATATCCAGCCGAATGGCCTGGTGCGCAACCGCCGCACCTTCGGCACACTGGAAGGCCGGAGCACGCGGGACAACGGCCTGGGTGGGATCAGGACATTCGCGGACGGCATAACCATCGACAACGAAGGCCGCCTCTACGTAGCCACCGGAGCCGGAGTCGAGGTCTTGAGCCCACAGGGTCAGCATCTGGGGACCATCCCGGTGCGTTGTCCACCAGCGGACTGCCAGAACCTCGCATTCAGCGGGCCGGATAAGAGGACCCTCTACATCGCCGGCGCCGGTTCTCTCTACAAGGTGGATATGGTCGCCCGAGGATTCACGGGACGACCGAAGTAGCGAGAGTCTGTCCTGGTTGACAAGAAGTACCTTCCGTCTTAGTCTGCGTAGGCAGAAGCAAAATCCAACCATAGATTTTCGAGCTGCCCGGAAGCGGCTCACAAGGAGATGCTGATGAGGGACTCAAAGAAGCAGGGGATCAATCGTCGTGGTTTTCTGAAAGGCGCGGCTGTGGGCGCCGCCGGTCTGGTTTCGAAAAGTCCGGAGCTGAAGGCCCAGCAGGCCCAGCAGGCCCAGGCTGGGCGCGGCGCAGCAGCGGCGCCTTCGGCCAGGGCTTTGGCTGCGGAGACCGAGCCTGTTTCGACTGATGTGGACGTTCTCACTGCGGACCATCCGGGGTCGGATTTCATGCTGGACGTCATCAAATCTCTGGGCCTCGAATACATTGCGGCGAATCCTGGGTCGAGTTTCCGTGCGTTGCATGAATCCATCGTCAACTATGGTGGGAACAAGAATCCCGAGCTGCTTACCTGCTGCCACGAAGAGTCATCCGTATTCATTGCGGACGGCTATGCCAGGGTCGAAGGCAAACCGATGGGCGTGATGGCGCACAGCACGGTCGGTTTACAGCATGCCTCAATGGGCATCTATAACTCTTTCGCGGGTCGCGTACCGGTGTTCATTATTCTCGGAAATACTATTGACGCGGCCGCACGGCGGCCGGGAGTCGAGTGGTATCACAGTGCGCAGGATGCAGCGGCGATGGTCCGCGATTATACAAAATGGGACGATCTGCCAATTTCCCTGACTCACTTCGCCGAATCCGCAGTCCGAGGCTACAAAATAGCCATGACGCCGCCAGGCGGGCCGGTGGTGCTGGTCGCCGACAGCGATCTTCAGGAAACTCCGGTGGCAGATCTTTCCCGATTGCATATTCCCAAACTCACGCTGGCATCACCGCCCGCGGGAGATCCCGTCGCGGTGGCCGAATTGGCGAAGCTCCTGGTTGCGGCGGAAAATCCGGTCATTTTAGGCGGCCAGGCCATACGCACGCCGGAAGGAATGAAGCGGCTGGTTGAATTGGCGGAGACGCTGCAGGCACCTGTATCGGGGGGAAAGTTTCCATCGCGTCATCCTCTCAGTCAGGCGGGCGGTGGACTGATCCGCAATGCGGATTTGATCGTCGGTCTCCAGGTGGCGGATTTCTGGGGCACGGTCAACAATTTGCGGGATCAATTGGTACGCTCGTCACGGCCTCTCACCCAGAAAGGGGCGAAGCTCGTAAGCATTTCGTCGAACGATCTGTACCTGAAAAGCAATTACCAGGATTTTCAGCGCTACACCGAAGTCGACCTCGCGCTTGCGGCTGACGTTGAAGCGACACTTCCGTCGTTGATTGAAGCCTGCAAACGTCTGATCACCGCGGATCGCAAACGAGTATTCGAGGAACGCGGAAAAAAATTCGCTGTTGCTCACGCGCAGGCTTTAGAGCAGGCGCGCACGACTGCAACCTACGGCTGGGATGCGTCCCCGATCAGCACGGCCCGCTTATCGGCCGAAATATGGGCAGTCATAAAGGATAAAGATTGGGCGAGCGTCGGAGGTGGCGGGGGCCGGTTGTGGAATGTCGAGAAGCAATATCAAACTCTGCTGGCCGGCGGCGCAGCGGGAGTCGGCTCTGGTCTGCCGACATCGGTTGGCGCCGCGCTCGCGCACCGGAAGTATGGGCGTTTTTGCGTCAGCATACAAAATGACGGTGATTTCATGTATGCGCCGGGCGCGCTTTGGACGGCGGCACATCATCGGATTCCGCTGCTCAGCGTCATGCACAACAATCGTGCGTATCACCAGGAGGTCATGCACATCCAGCGCATGGCCAATCGTCATCAGCGCGGTATAACCAACGCAGGGGTCGGTACGACGATTGAAGATCCTAATGTCAATTACGCGATGATCGCACGCGGCATGGGCATCTATGCTGAGGGACCAATCACGGATCCGAAAGACCTGGGCCCGGCGCTGCGGCGCTCGGCTGACGCCGTCATGCGAGGCGAGATGGCACTGGTCGATGTTGTAACGCAACCACGATAGCCATACGGTGAAGAGGCCAATCTAAGAAGCTCCCCTCCTTAACCAAGGAGGGGAATATCCTAACTTGGACCGCTATGCCGGCGAAGGGTCACGACGGCCCCGAAGTGGGAGAAGGAATGAGAGACATAGGCATCAATGTCGTGCTTGCAATTCTATTTTGCATTCTGACCTGCAGCGCCGTCTTTGGGCAGTCAACGGCCCAGGTCAGCGGCGCCGTGAAGGACCAGACCGGGGCTGTTTTGCCGGGCGTGGAAGTTACCATGACGCAGACAGAAACGGGGCTTAAACGGACCACCGTGACAGATGAGACCGGTTCGTATTCATTGCCGAGCTTGCCCGTCGGTCCGTATCGGTTGGAAGCATCCCTCCCCGGATTCCGCTTGTATGCGCAAACCGGAATCGTATTACAGGTCAACAGCAACCCTGCGATCAACATCGTTCTCCAGGTGGGTCAAGTAAGCGATGAGGTCGAAGTGCAGGCGAATGCGGCGTTGGTTGAAACGCGGAGCACGGCTGTTGGTCAGGTTATGGAGAACGTCCGAATTCTGGAACTTCCGCTTAACGGACGTCAGGTCACGGACCTTATCGTTCTCTCAGGAGCGGCTGTCGGCGGAGGAGCGCAAGCTACAGGCACCGCCACTTCCGGCCGGAATTATCCTACCGACTCCATTTCAGTCGGGGGCGGGCTGAACAACGGCCTGGTCTACATACTGGATGGAGGAACACATAACGATCCATACAACAACCTCAATTTGCCGCTGCCCTTCCCGGATGCGCTCCAGGAATTCAAGGTGGAGACCAGCGCATTACCAGCCCAATACGGGCAGCACTCGTCTGCAGCGGTTAACGCCGTAACCAAGTCCGGCACAAACGAGTTTCACGGCGATCTATTCGAATTCGTGCGCAATGGTTCGATGAACGCCCGCAATGCCTTCGCTCCAAAACGAGATTCGCTGAAGCGAAACCAGTTTGGCGGAGTCCTTGGCGGGCCGCTTATCAAGAATAAGCTGTTTTTCTTCGGAGGCGATCAGTCCACGACCGTGCGCTCCGCGCCGGTTGAGGGCATTGCTTTCGTTCCCACGCCGGCGATGCTCGCTGGTGACTGGACGGCGATCGCCAGCCCGGTGTGTAATTCCGGACGGCAGATCACATTGAGGACGCCGTTCGCCAACAATCGGATCGATCCTTCGCTGTTTTCTCCCGCGGCATTAAACCTCGTGAAGCGCCTTCCCAACGCGGCCGATTTATGCGGCCGGGTCACTTATGGTCAGGTAATAAAGAGCAACGAACATGTGATCGTGGGCAAGGTGGACTACCAGGACAGCAAAAAACATTCACTGTTCGGCCGCTATGAATTTGCACGTTTCGACGCGCCCGCGCCCTACGACGGTACAAGCACGCTTTCCCTGCTGGAGGGTGATAAGAAGGTGCGCGCGCAGTCGTTCGTTCTGGGTGATACGTATGTGTGGAATCCGAGAATTGTGAATTCCTTCCACGCAACAGTGCTTCGAACACTCGGCGAGAAAGGCGTCCATGATTTCTATAACCTGAGTGATCTCGGAGTGAAGAATTTTTATTACCCACCGGAGTTGCCGAAGATGTTGATAGTTGCCGTCACAGGAGCGTTCGCTGCCGGGAATCAGGCGGCAACTCCGGGTTGGAGTAACAACACGGTATTCCAGGCGACCGACGATGTCAGTTGGATACGGGGAGCGCACCAGATCGGATTCGGAACGAACTATATCCATTCGATGCTCAATGTCCGCTCTGTCTCAACGGCTGTGGGATCGGTTTCATTCACGGCTCAGAACACCGGCCTGTCGATGGGCGATTTCATATTGGGAAAGATGAACCAATTCACGCAACAAAATATAACGGCACACTACCCCCGGCAGGATTACCTGGGGATGTACCTCCAGGACACATGGAAAATGCATTCACGGCTCACGGTGAATGCCGGCATTCGATGGGAACCGTTCCTGGGACAGCGGGACAAGCAGGGCCGGATGTTACATTTCCAGCAGGACTGGTTCGATCAAGGGCGCCGGAGTACGGTCTTCAAGAATGCTCCGGCAGGACTCTTGTTCCCCGGCGACGCGGGAGTTCCCAACGATAGAATGGTGCCGAATGCCTGGCTGCATTTTGCGCCACGGTTGGGATTTGCGTGGGATCCCCGGGGGAACGGTCAAATGACGATTCGAGCTGCCTACGGAATCTTCTTTGACTATCCGCATTTGTACCAGTTCACGTCGCTCCGCGATGGACCACCATGGGGGACTCGCGTGATTCTTACGAATCCGGTTGGTACTTTCGATGATCCGTGGCAGGGCTATTCGGGAGGAAATCCTTTCCCCCTGAAACCGCCGGGCCCGGACGCAACATTTTTATCAAATGCTGTCGTCACCAACCTGCCGCTCAACCTCAAAATGCCCTACATTAATCAGTGGAATCTCAGCATCCAGCGGCAAATCGGGAAGGATTGGTTAGTCGCGGGCAACTATATCGGCAGCAGTGGCATACACGTCTTGAACAGCAACGAAGGCAATCCGGCCGTCTATATACCCGGCAGTAGTTGCGTGATCAACGGAACGAACTTCACGCCGTGCTCTTCCACCAATAATACGATCCAGCGCCGCGCTTTGAATCTGAAGAACCCGGATCAGGGCCGGTTCTACTCGAACGTCGTGAATGCGGACGACGGCGGAACGCGCACGTATAACGCATTACTGCTGTCGGTTCAGCGCCGGGCCAGCAATGGCCTGACAGTGCAGGGAAACTATGCGTTGTCGCACTGCATCGACCAGGGACAAACCGCTATCGTTCAAAACAACGGCGGACAGATTCCTGAGCGGCGTGGAGCAAATCAAGGGAACTGCGATCTGGACCGAAGGCACAATTTCAATCTTTCGACTGTGTATGCAACGCCGCAATTTTCTAACGCAACGCTGCGGATACTGGGCACCGGCTGGAAGATCTCCGGAATCGTCAGGATCTTATCCGGCCCCGTCCTGACGGTGGCTTCAGGCCTCGATAATGCATTGTCGGGAACCACGGACCAACAGCCGAATCAAGTGCTCGCCAGTCCTTACGCGGCTAAGCAGAGCGCGGCTTCCTGGCTGAACCCTGCGGCATTCGTGCAGCCTCCAACCGGCACGTACGGCACTATGGGTCCCCGTAATGTTCGCGGCCCGAAGAGTGTTCGAATTGATATGGGCCTGACGCGGGCATTCCAGGTCCGCGAGAAGCAATCGATCGAATTCCGGGCCGAGGCATTCAATGTCCCGAACCTGGTCAATCTGGGCATTCCGACCGTGAATTTTACCAGCTCAACATTCGGCCAGATCCTCTCGGCGAGTGATCCGCGCATCCTGCAACTTGCCTTGAAATACGTTTTTTAGCAGCGCTCCGATTACTCCCGCATAAACGCCCACTGTAGACGGGCGGTTCCTAACTAGTTTCTAAAGCAGTGGGGTTGATCCGTTGCGAGCGATTGCTTGATTAGCTCTTAGCGTCAAGATTAACCAATCGTGTCAAGCTAGTTTTCCGCCGTAGCAGTCTTGATCCAGTAGATGCCAGTGTGATCGATCTCGATGATCGGATCACAAATCTTGCGGATGCGCCGAAAATCCTCCACGGCCAACCGGCACCCGGGAATCTCACCGTAGTCGTCCACGATGACGTAGCCACCTTTCGCCACCCGGCCATACAGTTCCGTCAATACGGTGATCGTGGATCTATATAGGTCGCAGTCGATTCGAAGCAACGCGAGCGTGGTCTTGGGAAATGTTTTCAAGCTATCTTCGAACCAGCCCGGAAAGAATCGGATACGGTCATCGAGGAGGCCGAAAGCGAGGAAATGAGATTCAACTTCTTTCTGGGACACCGCAAGGTTTGGCCGACAGTGCAGGATGTCCTTCGCGTCTGCGCGATAGCGGGGATCTGGGGACGGAAGGCCCTGAAAGGAATCCGCTACCCACACGGTCCTGTCTTCAACGCCATGGTTTTTGAGGACCGCGCGCATATATATAGCTGCGCCTCCGCGCCACACGCCGGTTTCGATAAGGTCGCCTGGTATTCCGTTTTGCAAAATCTGTTCGATGCAGAATCGAACATTTCTAAGGCGTTTTCGTCCGATCATCGTCATTCCGCAAGGAGGCAATACCCGACCTTCTTCGTAGAGCGAACGAGGATTAATAAACCTTCTCCTGACGGATCCGGCTATCCCGCGGGCGCCGATGTTAAGGAGGATTTTCGGGATCGAGCGCACAGGCACCCGCAGCGCTGCAATACGTTGCAGCAGAGACGGCCTCGATGTAACGCCGAGAAGTTCATCTTCCAGTTGAGCAAGGAAGACGTCGCTCATGGTGTCTCCTCTAAGACGCAATGCACATCATGCACGAAGCATCGTCTGCGGTCCGCGCCAGCAGCACGTCCCGCAGACAGCTTTCGATGACTGCACGTGGCCAGTCTTTTCTACCCTGAATGTGCATCATCAGAAGCGTAATGGTGAAGCCATCGATTCGCGTGGGCCTGAATTCTCGGACGGCGAAGCCCGTTTGGGCCAGAAGGCGCGCGAGGGTCACAGGCGTGAAGTGCCAAAGATGGCGTGGCACATCGTATCCGAACCACCTGGAGCCGTCCCTCCTCGCCTGAGGTGAACCTGCATTCGGTACGGCGATGACACAGATGCCTTCGGGTTTTAGTAATCTCCGTACATGACGTAGAACATCAAGGGGTTTATGGAGATGCTCCAGAGAATGCCAGAGTGTCACGGCATCGAAAGATGCGCTCTCAAGATTCGGCCACTCCTTCGGCCCGGTCGTCGCAATACCTCTTTCCTTAAGCCTGTTTATTTTCTCATCGGTCAGCTCCACTCCCGTGGCGTTCCAACCGCGCCGCCGCATTGCTCGGAGAAAGTCTCCGTCACCGGAGCCAATATCCAGAATGTCGCCGCAATGTTTCCGCGTTTGTCGCTCCACCATGCCGGCGCGCAATCTCGTTTGGATTTCCATGCGTATCCTGCGTAGTAATGGATGAGCCAATGGCGGATGAATGCTCTGCTCGTAACGAGCACCATAAAATCGGTGGATTTCTTCGGCTTCCGGCGCGTCTGCCGTCCAGAGGAATCCACAGCCCGTGCAGCGCACTATTGAAAAATTTCCGCTCGACGTAAGAAAATCGGGGCAGCGCAGAAACGGCGCGGGTAATCCTCCGCAAGCGATGCAGGTATATATCATTGAAAAACGAGGATATCGCGGATCGTTTGCAGGGGCGACAAGCCATGAACGTTATCGGGTTCTACGTAGTTGCCCTCTCCCCATTCATTCCACGATTTGAGAAAGACAAGCCTTCGCTCCGGTACACGCGATTGGAGCGATCGAACCGCGTGAGCCAGATTCTCGCGCAGCAGATATGATCTGGTGCAGCGGATCACCGTACCTCGCCTGCCCTGCCGCGGTGTATCGTCCCAATTCGTCAGAGCCTGGGGAAACTCCCGCTCTTCGATTTTTCGATGTCGTGCGTAACGCACAACATCGCTTTGTGAAAAGATCTGAGGCCGCCCGAGTAGTCCCCGCGCGCATCGCAGAAGCGGAAGGATATCGGCTCGGGCAGCTCTTCGGATTGTCCCCATCCCATATCGCACAAACTCTTCGGGCGGCTGTTTTCTGGTGTATCCATCGAGATCCTGCAGACGGGAAATCTCACGTTCTCTCCTCGCCATACCGACGAAGAACATGCCCGGAAGCCCCGCATCGCGGGCGAGTGTCTGCCAAAGTTTGACGACGGCGTGTCTGTCCGGAATATCGAACGGGCGGTAGATCACGAACAGGGGCTTGCCCTCGACTCTTACGTATCGGTGATCGCGAAAGAACGGAAGCAGGTAGGCAAAATGCGAATGGTGATCTTCCATTCCCTGGTAAGTCTGCTCGACGAGCACCTCACCGTGAGTTCCGGAGCGTGCCCACCTGCGCGTCCAGGTTTGGTTCGCCCACGCCAGGCAGTAAGGCATTTCAGGAACGCCGGTCTTCAGGATATTCTCGGCGGTCTCGTGGAGCAGCATCTTCCCCCCGCCGAACCAGATATGCCAATAACAGAAAGCTTCGATGCCATGCTCCATGGCAAGGCGCGCCTGGCGCTTTCGAACCTCAGGCTCACGCGGGTCATAGTATCCGAGAATGGGATCCGGGATTCTGGGCTGCTCGTGGCCGACGAAGAGCGGTTGCGCGCCCTTCACGAGCGCCCACTCGGTGAACCCTGTTCCCCACCACCGGTCGTTTTCTGGAAACGGATAGTAGGTCGGCACGTAGAACGCAATACAGCGCGCGAGGGTGGAAGCCATATTAATTGCTTTCACCGGCGAACTGAAGTGGCATGATACGGAGTTTCTTCCATACGATTGTGCCGGGACCAGCGCGTCTCAGGATGATCCCGTCCTTATCGATATTGGCCTTTCCCGTACCTACGAGTTCATATTCCAGTTTGCAGCCGGATGGAATCTTCAACTTGAACTCGCGCTGTTCCACATTCTGTTTAAGAATGACACCGTCCGGGCTCCAGGCCGGGACCTCTTCCACGGGCACGCCTTTCTGCGGCAAGCTCGTGACAAAGGGACTTATTTGCGAAACCTCAACGTGATCGAGAGCCATTCGCGATATCGAAAATGGCGTGATTCCAATGCGGCTGTCGTGGAAACCGGCGCCGGATCCCGGATTAAAGGTCTGTACGGGGAAATCGGAGTTTAGCGCAAACCGCTTGAGTACGGTCAGCATAACTTCAACATCCTCCGACAATCCGTACCTGAACAGATCGTGGCGCACGACGAGATCGGTTCCGCCAGGACGGAGATCGACGGACGTCAACGTCGGGATTCCTTGCCTCTCCAGATAGAAACGCAAGCCCGATTCAGCGGCGCCCCACACACGGAAGCCCTGGCGTTGAAGAGGGATAATGGTTTTTTGAACCCAGTCGCGATAGGAATTCACGAAAACGAAGTCAGCATACGCGAGGGCGACTGACAGTGCCGCCGTTGGAACCAGAACGAACATCAATTGGCGTGCGGTGCTGTGCCCCAGGACGACGAGGTAAAGCGCAGGAATTGCCAATAGCACATATCGGGCGTTGATCATATCCGACACGGCGATGAAGAAAAGAAGCGTCGCAGGAACCCAGAAGACCAGAAATGCCTGTCCGCTGTTAGAACCGCTCCAGATGATTTCCTTTGCGGTTCGCATGAACGCCGCCATGATCATCAAGCCGGAAACCGCCAGCACAACGTACCAGGCCCGCATCCAGAATGACGATGCAGCGAAAATTGCAAAGGCGATCGCCACAGCTGTTGTAAAGGCAAAGGTTGCAGTCGGAGGGCGCTCCGATACTGCCAGCACAGTCCATGGAAACAGCGTGACGGCTCCCACAAAGCTTAATGTTGCGGCTGTATTGTGAAGCATGTGGCCGCGTTGCAGGAAGAAGCCTGCAGTGTGTGCGAGCGGCAGGGACCCATAATGCGCCGCCATCATTAACTGCCACACCACGAGGACCATTGGTGTCGCAGCTACGGCGACCAGTTCTTTCGCAGGCCGCCTTGAGAGAACCATCTGCAGAAACAAACAACCGAGTGGCACGAGCGCGGTGTATCCCGTTCCGCCCGAAAGAATCCAACACACAGCAGCAGCAGCCAGGGCGTACTTGCGGCCGTCCAGATGCGCGAAGTAAAACACGATGCCCGCGAGCAGCCACGCAATCATGGGAATGTCCATCATCAGCGTTGGGCTTATCACGAAAAATGCCGGACTCAGCGCGAAGAGGGCGGTCACCAGGAAGGGTTGCTTCGTGAAACGGACAGAGAGAGAGTAAAAAGCGAGGACGGCCGCTACGGAAAACACAGCAAACAGAACCCGAAATGGCACTTCGGAAAACCGTCCCAATATCAGATACTCTAAAGCGAGATAATACTGCGTCACCGGCGGATGCGTGATAGCAACGTCGTTCGCGGTGGGTAGTCCGAAGAAAACGCTCGGTGCGTCCTGGGGAAACAGCCAATTGTGTTGCGCCGTTTCTGCAATACGCAGATAGATGTGCTCGTCTATGAAAACGGCACGCGAAGAAAACGGAACGATGCCTGCGAGAACAATGCACGCAAGTGCGAGACGCAGCTTCATTACAGTTAATATACACGATCCATTCGGACACCCGTAGAAACACGCCGATGAACCCTACCCGCAAGATAATGACCGTGTTTG
>Ga0137415_10006357_pt1 | contig 11705 bp, 6 predicted proteins | sample CZODoug3_1_1_16f_FD_183082 | JGI IMG/M metagenome (GOLD analysis project Ga0137415, IMG submission 183082) | Vadose zone soil fungal communities from Angelo Coast Range Reserve, California, USA - CZODoug3_1_1_16fungal (Hybrid Assembly) | ecosystem: Environmental > Terrestrial > Soil > Vadose...
AGCACGCGCTGTGGGGACTGAATCCGACTGGTTATCATTGGGTCAACCTTCTGCTTCATGTGGCCAACGCGCTGCTGGTCTGGCGAGTGCTGGCGCGTTTGAACGTGCCGGGGGCATGGCTGGCCGGCGCAATCTTTGCCCTACATCCGGTGCAAGTGGAATCAGTGGCTTGGATTACGGAACGCAAGAATGTGCTCATGGGCTTTTTCTTTCTGCTGACGCTCCTTGCATGGCTCGCGTTTGTTGATGAACGGACGAAGCGGCCGTGGACCTTTTACGTGCTGGCCTTGATTCTTTACATGCTAGCGCTCTCGGCGAAGACAACAGCCTGCACCTTGCCAGCAGCGTTGTTCTTGATTTTGTGGCTGCAGAAGAAGCCGATCAATTGGAAGAGAATTTTCGAGATCCTCCCTTTCCTCGTTCTCGGTATCGCCATGGGTTTACTAGCGATGTGGTGGGAGCGTTATCATCAGGGGACGAGCCGAGCGGCCATTACGTTCTTGAGTCCGATCGAGCGGGTCCTCGTCGCAAGCCGGGCTGTTTGGTTTTACTTAAGTAAACTTATCTGGCCTTCAAATCTAACGTTCATTTATCCAAAATGGACCATCTCACCGGAGCATCTGTTGGATTACATCTGGTTAGTGGCCGCAATGGCGGTCTGCATGGCGATCTACTGGTTGAGGCGATATACGGGACGCAGCGTCGAGGTCGCTGCTGCATTCTTTCTCGCTACACTTAGCCCGGTGCTTGGGTTCATCATGCTCTTCACATTCCGTTATACCTTTGTGGCGGATCACTACCAGTATTTGGCGTGTATCGGGCCGATCGCGCTTGCCTCGGCGGGGATAGTCAGTTTGGCCGACGCGCTTAAACAGCGTGTCTTTATTTGGAGCGCGGCAGTATTTGCAGTTGCGATGTTGGCGGTGTTGACGTGGCGGCAAGGTTCGATGTATGGCGACATCGAAAGGCTTTGGCGCATTACTCTTGCAAGAAACCCGGAGTGCGGGATGGCTCATACCAACCTCGGCATTGTCCTTCTCGAGAAAGGCCAGGTGGATGAGGCAATCGTTCATTACAGGGCTGCCTTGCAAATGCAGCCGAATTCTTGGGATGATGAGTACAATCTGGGGACGGCCCTTTTAAGCAAAGGCGAAGTAGACGAGGCGATCGTGCACTGCGAGACAGCGGTCACCATTCAACCAAACGATCCCGATGCGCAGGTGGCTTTAGGCAGCGTTCTTCTTGAGAAGAAACGGATCGACGAAGCGATAATGCATTACCAAAAAGCGCTGGCGATACGGCCTGATTACTTTCTGGCCCGGTGCGGCCTCGGCCGTGCTCTGCTTGAGAAAGGGGAACTCGATACGGCAATCCAGCATTTTCGCGCGGCCCTGTTGATCCAGCCTGAGCATGCAGATTGTCACACAGTCCTTGCTGTTGCTCTCGATGAAAAAGGAGAAACAGCCGAAGCTATTCAGCATTACGACAAAGCGCTGGAGATTTCTCCGAAATCCATTCCTGCCCTGACGAACCTGGCTTGGGTAATTGCGACTTGTTCCAATGGATCATTGAGAAATGGTGTGAGGGCAGTTGAAATTGCACGGCGAGCTGATGAGCTATCCGGAGGCTCCAATCCGATCGTGCTGCGTACGTTGGCGGCGGCGTACGCGGAGGCTGGACAATTTGGACAAGCGATTGAAACCGCTGGTGCTGCAATACAGCTATCACGGCCGTCAGGTGATCACTCATTGTCTCGGGCGCTCGAGGAACAATTGCGTCTTTATCAACTCGGCATTCCGTACCGCGAAGCAGCAAAGTTGAAGGAACCATGATTGACTTTGTTATAGACGAGCTGGCTGCTTCGGCGAGTAATCAAGTGTTTCTGTGACGCGCCCGGTTGAACGTGGCCACCGGAATCGTCAAAGCTCGTCGCGCAAAATTTCAAAAACAGCTGTGCTGTCCAGTACCCCCTGCAGCGCGTCTGTTCCAGGTCCGCTGCCGAAGGCAACCACGTCTTCCACCGTGACCAGCGCTGATTTCGTGTAGAACGCTGCCGGCTCTGGCTGTTCCGTTTCCTGAGTCTCTCTTTTGTCTTGGTTTCCGGGGATTTTCGCCGGACCATACGACTTGGTGCCATGAGGGCCGGTTGCCCACGTGATCCAAGGCTGGCCAGCTGAGTTAAAGCCCAGCAAGGCTATACCGCTATCTTTGCGAAAAGGAAACCCATTCAAGCTTAGTCCACCCATTGCCAAATCACCGCATACTATGATCGTCGATTTTGGCCCACCATAGCTTCGTGCGATACCGACCGCGCGGTCCAGTTCAACTGTTTGGCTGAGGGTCCTTTCTCCGTTGTTTTCCTGTGCTGCTTTGCGCATTAGCCCTGCATCGACGACAAGAAAATAGCCGCCGGTGTTGTATTGAAGCAATTGGATTGCGCGCCGCACCATATCGGAAAGACTCGGCTGTTGATTTCTTTGTTCGAGCTGATTTGTGAAGGCGAGGTCTCCATCGTCGAAAACGCCGAATAGTTTCGGTCGACGCCACGCTGGTATTGTTTCCAATTCAGTTCGTGTTCGAACAATATCGAATCCGTTACCGCGGAGCTCCAGCAACAGATCGCGATTATCTTGTCTGTCCCCCCCCTTCGTGATGGGAAGAAACTGCGCTGCGCCACCGCCCATTGCGATGTCGATGTTGCCCCGGTCTACAAACTCAGCTGCGATTTTGTCTACATCGCTGGGCTCAGGCGGGTGCGCGTAGAAAACCGCGTTAGTCGGATCGGTAAGCTTTGTGTCCGTTACCAAACCGATGGCTCGTCCGTGTTCGCGCGCTAGTTCGACAATGTTCTTGATAGGTTTCCCATCTGCCTTGATCGCAAGAGTGTGATTGGTCACTCGCTCGCCCGTCGCGATCGCGGTCACGGCAGCTGCTTGATCGGGAGCAGCGAAATCCTTGGAATAATTCGTCATTAAGGCTGCGTTTGGCATCGAGTCCAGATTCAAGCGCGTCTCGACTCCAGCGGCGTAGGCGCGCGTAGGCGCGAGCCGGGCAGGCGAAAGTCCTTCTCCGACAAACAAGATAATCCCGAAAGGCTTTCGGATTACCCAGTGCTGAAAATAAAGAACACCGACGCCTGCAAAAACGAGCAGACAAAAGAGCGCGAGCAACTGATTGCGCCATTTCACGAGGCCGATGTAGGCGCGCGTCTACTGGGTGTCAACGAAAGAACCGCTTGTGGGTCTTCTCGTTCACCGGCAAAGTGCGCGACGTATGGCTGGCCCGGTGATGCTCATTATTCGGGACGGGTGGGGCATCAATCCAGGCGGCAGGGAAAAGCGCGACGAGAACGGAGACGCCACGCTGCTCGCATCCACTCCCTTTCACGACAAGCTGTACGCGGATTATCCACGCTCTAAGTTGAGCGCCAGTGGGGCTGACGTCGGTCTGCCGGAGGGCCAAATGGGCAACTCGGAGGTCGGCCATCTTAATCTCGGAGCGGGCCGAATTGTTTATCAAGACCTGACGCGAATTAACAGCGCGATTAAAGAAGGCGAACTGACACGTAACCGAGTATTGCAGGAGACCTTCGCCGCCGCGCGGGGTCATCGGCTTCACCTTTTAGGACTAGTTTCTGACGGCGGCGTGCACAGTCATTATTCGCACATGATTGCGCTTGCGAATGCGGCGCGCGAAGCAGGGGTCACAGAGATCTTCGTCCATGCTTTCACAGATGGTCGAGACACTTCTCCGACCGGTGGCGCCGGTTTTTTAAAGACATGCGAAAAGGAGCTTGAGAAAAGCGGCGCCAAGATAATGACCGTGATTGGCCGCTATTTCGCTATGGATCGGGATCGGCGTTGGGACCGCACGAAAAAAGCGTGGGACGCCATCGTTCTCGGTCGCGGTGAATTCTGCGAATCGTCGCCTTCCGCAGCGGTAGCGCGACAATACGAACTTGGCAAAACGGACGAGTTCATGCCGCCGCTGATTTTCTCTCAATTCAACGAGCAGCGCGTACGCGATGGCGATTCAGTTTTGTTTTTCAACTTCCGCGCCGATCGCGCGAGGCAACTGTCGCAAGCATTTCTGTTGAAAGATTTCGATGGTTTTGACCGCGAGGTGTGGCCGCAAGTGCACTTTGTCACGCTCACGCAATACGATGTTACTTATTCCTCGCCGTTTATTTTTGCACAGGAAGAGCTGGCCCACATTCTCGGCGAAATCGTTAGCGCGGCTGGCAAATCACAATTGCACATCGCTGAGACGGAGAAATACGCGCACGTGACTTACTTTTTTAACGGCGGAATCGAGAAACCGTTCCCCGGCGAAGACCGCAAACTGGTTCCCTCGCCAAAGGTCGCTACGTACGACTTGCAGCCCGAGATGAGCGCATTTGAGGTCACCGATGAAGTGCTTGTGCGCATGACGAACTACGATCTGATCATCCTGAACTTCGCGAATCCCGATATGGTCGGCCACACGGGCCTCGTAGAGGCGGGAATCAAAGCTGTGGAGACGGTGGATGAATGCACAGCCCGAATTATCACCAAACTTCTCGAACTTGACGGCAAAGCGCTCGTCACCGCGGACCACGGAAATTGCGAACAAATGCGCAATCCCGATGGTTCACCCAACACCGCGCATACAAGCAACCTTGTTCATTTCGTCTACGTTGCCAGAGACGCAGCAAAGTTCTGCTGCGAAGACGGAATCCTGGCCGATGTAGCGCCGACGATTTTGTTTTTGCTTGGATTGCCGCAGCCAAAGGAGATGACCGGCCACAACTTGCTCGCGCCGGTTGTCAACGAATAGGGGCTTTACCCCCTAAACGAAATCAACCTTTTATTCGTTCGAAATCGCGCAGTAGCAGACGCCTTCGGTATGCCGATTTGCGAATCGTGTTCCGGCGATGGCAATTCTGTGCAAAAAGCGAATGCGATCTTCTTCTGAAGCGTCGTGCCAGGTTGGCCTGCGGGTGAGTGTGAGCGTGCCGTTTGATTCCACGAGCGCGCCCCAGCCGATGGGCACCTCCGATTCACGAAACAACTGCTCGGGCAACACGAGAAAAAACAAGTTCGCGCAGCGGTAGCGAACCAATTTTTCGAACTTGGTGCAATCGTAGAGCTGGTTTTGCAGCGCGCGCAGGTCGCGCAGCAGGCCAGCATAACCCCGGTGGCCGATCGCGATGAAATTTTGTGAATCAAACTCAGGAAAGAGCGAATCGCCATTGCGCAAATGCGGGTAGTGCGCGCGCAGGCGCGCTTCGAGAACTTGCCTGCGTTGGCAGATCACTTCGAGACGCCGGCGTGTCGCTTCGCTGTGGCAGTTGTCTCGTCGCAGGTCGCAAAGCGCCTGTTTGCACTCAAACATCGCGGTCGATCCAGGCTGCTTTCGCTGCCATCGGTACGCGGCGACGTCAGCACGATACCGGCACTTCGGTAAGCTCACCTCCATCGCGCATGCGGAGAATCCTTGCGCCTGCGCCCAAAGGAATGCGAGCTCTTTCAGCCGGGCATGTTGCGCCGTTTCACCGTGGGGTCTTCTTACTCGCGCACCCATTTCGCGAGCTCGCTTGCCCAGTAAGTAATTATGATGTTCGCGCCGGCGCGCTTGAGCGCAGTCATGATTTCGAGCACAGCGGCCCGTTCATCCAGGAACCCTTTTTCGACCGCGCTCTTGACCATCGCATACTCGCCGCTGACATGATAAACGGCAGTTGGCTTTCCAAAACGTTCGCGAACGCGCCACAAAATATCGAGATATGGCAAGGCGGGTTTGACCATCAGGATGTCTGCTCCTTCATCGATGTCCAGAGCCACCTCCCGCAGCGCTTCATTCGCGTTGGCGAAATCCATCTGGTAGGACCGGCGATCGCCAAACTGCGGCGGGCTTTCGGCGGCCTCTCGGAATGGCCCGTAAAAAGACGAGGCAAATTTGGCCGCATAACTCATGATTCCGGTTTGATCGAACCCTGCGGTATCAAGGGCCTCGCGAATTGCGCCAATGCGGCCATCCATCATGTCGCTTGGCGCGACCATGTCTGCACCGGCTGCCGCGTGGGAGAGCGCCGTCTTTACCAAAAGCTCGACGCTCTCATCATTGAGCACGTGAAAATGATCCCCGTCGATGCGTGTAACGCCGCAATGGCCATGGCTCATATATTCGCACAGGCAAACATCCGTGATGGTGACCAGGTCTGGACATTTTGATTTGATCCCTCGGAGCGCTTTTTGGATGATTCCATTTTCGGAGTAAGCGCTGCTGGCCTGTTCATCTTTGTTCTCCGGAATTCCGAAAAGCAGGACAGCTTGGAGTCCGACGTCCTGAGCCCTGCGGCCTTCATCGGCGACCTGCTTCAGGGGTATCTGAAAAACTCCCGGCATGCTCGATATTGCCCTCCGTTCATCCAGCTTTTCGCTCACGAACAGCGGCAGCACGAAATCGTGCACGCTCAATTGCGTCTCGCGGACGAGATTTCGCAAAGCGGCGGAGCGACGCAAGCGCCGCGGGCGATGCACCAATGTTCTCATGGGTGAAGGCTACGTGGTTGGTGAAAACGTCGCAAGCTTGCCACACGTTGACAGCTGACGCGAAGCCGAGTGCGCTTGACGCGGGAAACTGTTCCATGTAGCGCGTGCGTGATATTCTGCCGTCACCATGCCTCGTGCGATTTCCACGCGAACGATCGACTATTTGTTGATCGATATCAGTAATTCGTACGCAAAGTTCGCATTTGCATCGACAAAGAGGGTCTCGACTCCTGCGCGGGTCGCCACACGCAAGCTCTCAAGCGGTGTGATTAGTCGATTTCTTGGAGACCGAAAGGTGCGGAGAATTGTCGTCTCCTCGGTGGTGCCAGCAAAAAACTCGGCCATCGCGAAGGCTGCGAAGAAGACGGAGGTGATCTGGCTTGATTGGAAGCTGAACTTGGGAGTGGAAATTGATTACCCCAAGCCGCAGTCGATCGGCGCGGACCGCCTAGCGAACGCTGCCGCGGTTGCGGAGCTCTATGGATTTCCCGCGGTCGTAGTGGATTTCGGCACAGCGGTTACTTTCGACATTGTTTCACAGCGCCGCACTTATATCGGCGGCGTGATTGCCCCAGGACTCGAAACGATGACCAACTTTCTTTACCAACGGACAGCGCTCTTGCCCAGGATTTCCTTGAAAGAGCCGCGACTGGCAGTCGGGAAATCGACGACCGCGGCGATGTTATCTGGCGCAGTATTCGGTTATCGTGGCCTGGTTCGGGAAATTATCGCACGAATCAAAGCGGAGCAGTTTCCGCGCAAAAAAGTTCACGTTGTCGCGACAGGTGGCTACGCGCGCCTGATCGCCGCGCGCTTGCCGGAGATCCGTGTGGTTCGGCCGCATCTGACTCTGGAAGGTTTGCGGATCATCGCCAATCTCAATGTTTAATCTTCCAGGAGGCAGGCGCTTTCAGTTCGCGGTTTTTCCGAAGGGCGCTGAAAAATCGAGTCGCAAGAGCAACTTTCCACTTGTCAGATGGCCTGAACAAGGCTTCAGTCGCTACTCCATGAAAGTATGGGGGATGACGGCGGTGGCCGCGCTGGTGCTTGGCTCGTTCGCAGCAAACTCATTTGCAGCTGACAATGTCGCACCGACCAAAGCCGAGCTGGAGGACATGTACAACGCCGCTTACCGGGCGTTCGATTCCAAAAATTTTCCAGAGGCGTTGAAGCAACTCGATGCCATCGATGCGCGCCAGCCTGACCTCGCAGCGTCCAAAAATCTTCGCGGCGTCATCCTGATGCGACAAGGCAACTACGATCAGGCGGAAAGCGCATTGCAGGAAGCGGGCCGGATCGACCCAAAGTTTTGGAATGCGCGATTTAACCTGGCAGAGATTCCGTTCCTCAAAAAAGATTGGGCAGAGGCGAGGAAGCGTTTCGAGCAACTGCTTTCCAACGGCGAATCCGATCTGGCAAAAGAAGCATCGCAACTGATTCATTACAAAATCCTGCTCACGTACCTGTTGGAGGGCAACGGGAACATGGTTGATTCTATCCTAGCCAAGCTGGAGCTTTCACCCGACACGCCGGCCGTGAACTATGTGAAGGCGGCTGTCGCGCTCCAACAGAAGAATGAGAAAGAAGCCAAAGATTGGATCAGCGCAGCAGAGAAGAATTTCTCACCGCAGCTGAACAAACTTTTCGCAGAATCACTTTACGAAGTCGGGTGGCTGGAAAAGCCAGCCGGCGCGGCGCGACCTTCGTTGCCGCTTATGACGGCCGCCGAGCGATCGGATAAGACAAAGGCCATCGCGCGCTCAAAGTTCGAGCAAGCGCAGCAGGCCCTGCGGCAGCGCGATTTCGCGACAGCACTCAAATTAGTCGGTGAAGCGGATCAGGCAGATCCGAACCAGCCCGCGACCCTGAATTTGCGTGGCGAGATTCTGATGCAGCAGCAGCAATTCGACCAAGCCGAAGCTGCATTTAAGAAGGCAGCCAAACTGGATCCGAAGCTCAGCGAAGCGCAATTCAACCTTGCGCAAGTTCCCTTTAAGAAGAAGGACTACGCAAAAGCACGGGAACGATTCGAGACATTGTACAAGCGTACGCCGGGCGGCGACAAGAACCAGGCGGCAGAACTTATTAAGTTCAGGATTTACCTCACACTTTTGCTCGAGGGCAAAGAGAGTCGCGCACACGCGATGATGGAGGAGTTTCAATTTACGGGAGATACGCCGGCGCTGTATTACGCTCAGGCAGCGTGGGAATATAAGCATAATAATGCCGAGAAGGCGGCCGAATGGACCACTTCGGCGAACAAGATTTATTCGGCGGCGCTGAATAATATTTTCGCTGACCCTTTTTATGACGTCGGTTGGGTGCAACGCCCGGAGGGTTCAACTGCGCCTGCAGTCGCGTTCGATACTAGCAATGTCGGTGCCTCCCAAACGGAGAGTGGCCCGGCAGTCGAGCCGAGTGCTATCCCGTCCCGTGTGTTTGCTGCAAACAAACAAAACGAATCGTCGCAAGGAGAAACGCTTACCCTGGGTCCAGCAGCAAGCGGGACAAATACCGCGATAGAAACGGGCAACGCTGAAGAAGCAGCTAAGCAACAGCCAGCTGGCTCTGTCTCAAGCGAGACGGCTGCGGAGACACCGTCGCAGTCACAGCAGGCAGCGGCGGAATCGTCTCCAGCGGGCGGCGAATCGACAACCACTGCGCAACCTGTCGCCGCGGAGACGCCGAACGCCGTGTCCGCCGCCAACACTCAGAATAATCAGCAGGCTCCGGTTGAAACAAGTCCGTCAGAGAAACCGACTGTCGTAGTGCCTGCCAAAGTGTCCATTTTCAGCGTTGCGGGCATCGCGAGTAAAAGATTGTGGATTGTCGCTGGATTATTGCTGACAGCCATAGTCATACTGGCTTGGGTCATTGTACCCGTGGTTCGCCGGCATGCCTTCAGCGTTCCGCGTCACCTACGACTTGAGCCTCCACCTGGTGCTGCGGAGGGAAGCGTTGCCGTTTTTAAGCCGCCGACAGTCGCGCCAGCGAAGACGAGCAGCGTGCAAGGCAATGGCTTTGTAGCAGGACCTCGCCAAGTCTCGCTGGAATTAAAACCGTGGAACCCTCCGTTGCGACACGCTGCCAAGCCTACGGGCAGAAAACCGGCCGGTGCTTTTGATCGGTTAAAAGATCGCAGAGGAAAGGCTCCACGCGCTCCGGCTTATCGGGAACCCGATCGGGAACCCGATCGGGAGTCAGCGCCGCCTGTCGAGCCGGCGTTTGATGAATCCTGCGTTGGGCCGGTGGTCGAACAAACACCGGAGGTCTTGGAGCCAGCCATGTTCCCATCGACTGAAGTGATTACGGGCCGCGCTGTCAGTGAGTTCGCCGATCTTTCCGCGACCGAAACGAAAGAGCCGAGTGAGGTTTTCGAGGGTGCACAGGAAGCGACAGTCTTCGAGCAAGCATCGAATGACTTTTCCGGAGATGGGAGAGAAACGGCATTGATCGAGCAGGCACCGAGTGAGACCTTTGCCGGTACAGAGGTCACATGGGGCGAGGTAGAAGCATCACCGCAGTTTGCAGTCGAAGCGATCAGCCAGGAGCAGCCTCAAGAAATCTTCTCCGATGCCAACCAATTCCCAACAGAAGAAGCTACGACCGAGCCCGTGCCCGATTTTCCAAGTGCTATTCTCACTGAGCCCGTATTTCCGCAAATAACCACACCCGAAACCATGCCAGAAACAACCCAAACTCCAATCGCTCCAGTAAACAAAGCCCCCGCCCCGACCGTGGCAAAGCCGCAACCACCTCCTGCAGGGACGCAAACGTCCGTGCAGATCACTTTCTCTTTCGAGATTGCAGCCATGCAATTGACGCCGAGCTTTAAGATGGGTGTCTTAAAAGTGCGCCCCTTATCAAAGCTCGTGACGATGCGTTTGCCTTCGCCGCAACGCGCTCAGTCTGCGTTGAATTTGCAGGTCGCCTTTGAAGTCCTCAGAATTCAGCCTGTTGCGGGCGCGCTGGGCACGATTCGCGTCGTGCCATCCCAACAGCAACGGCCTACCATGGCTGGCATGCCGTCATTCGCAGTCGCTGGATTGCAAGTGGTTCCCAATTCCGAGACCGCACCGGTCCAACTCACCCCGTCGCCACAGGGACGCGCCGCTGTGTTCATCACGGTTCCGTTCCAGATCAGCACGCTCGAGTTTTCGCCGTCACTCGAGATTGCCTCGGTGATTCTCAATTCGAACTCGAAGCAGGTCATTGTTCAATTGCCCGGCCCGGGACCAGGCCCTGCCGAAGGCGCGCCAATGTTCGAAATCGCGAACCTCGAGCTAAACGAGGGCGGCGAGATCGTAATGATGCAATTGAACCTGCTCGGCGGACCGAAACGAGCATAGGCAGTCGAGGATCCCATCGCCGACGAACCCGCCTCTCGTTGTAGAGGCGTTTGTGCCAAACGCCCGCGCCGTCGCTCGCCGCGACGAGCACCGCTGCACGCGACGCGGCTTTGTACGGCGTCCCTATCAGACGGCACTCAAGGCAAAGTGATGCGGCGTCGGCAGCAAGAAAATTCTCGACATCTTCAACGCGCTTCCAGTAAGGAGGTGCTCGCCGATTTCCTGTAGAGGTTTTGAAGCGTAGCTATGAAAAAGCGAATTGCCCCCCCAACTAGAGCGCATCTTCTTCGAGGCGCGTTTTACCTGCTTGTGTTGTTGGCCGGAACTTTGATGATGCCTTCGTTTCGTCCTGAAGCGAAAGCGAAGGCCGCCAATCCCGCAGTCGCGGGACTGACGTTTGCAGAGCGAGTAGCTTACCAGAGGGCAATTGAAGAGGTTTACTGGCGTCATCGCATTTGGCCCCGCAACGGCGGGGAAAATGCCGAGCCTAAACCATCGCTCGATGCGGTGATGTCTCAGGCGCAGCTGGAAAAGAAGGTCGAAGATTATTTGCGCAACTCGCAAGCGCTGGATGACTACTGGCAACGGCCAATTACTCCGGAGCAGTTACAAGCTGAGATGGAGCGAATGGCGCAGCACACCAACCAGCCTGAAGTATTGCGCGAATTGTTTGGCGCACTCGGCAACGACCCGTTCGTAATCGCCGAGTGTCTGGCCAGACCGGTGTTAGCAGAGCGTTTAACTGCCGATTTGTGGGGTCAAAACAGAACGAATCCCTTTGAGTCTACATGGGTGAAAGGGGAGCCCGGCACGTCGGTGGCAA
>Ga0137415_10006358_pt1 | contig 11704 bp, 11 predicted proteins | sample CZODoug3_1_1_16f_FD_183082 | JGI IMG/M metagenome (GOLD analysis project Ga0137415, IMG submission 183082) | Vadose zone soil fungal communities from Angelo Coast Range Reserve, California, USA - CZODoug3_1_1_16fungal (Hybrid Assembly) | ecosystem: Environmental > Terrestrial > Soil > Vadose...
GTTCCTGAACGTGATCACCGACCCCAACGTGGCCTACGTGCTCATGATGCTCGGCATGCTCGGCCTCTTCTTCGAGCTGTCGAACCCGGGCGTGATCCTACCCGGCGTCATCGGCGGGATCTCGCTCATCCTGGCGTTCTTCGCGTTTCAGAGCCTGCCGATCAACTACGCGGGGCTGCTCCTGATCCTGTTCGGCATCGTGCTGCTGGTGGCCGAGATCAAGATCGTGAGCCACGGCGTCCTGGCGATCGGTGGCATGATCTCGATGGCGCTCGGCTCGTTGATGCTCTTCGATTCTCCGGAAGTCGGCTTTCGCGTCTCGTGGTGGGTGATCGCGCCGACGGTGGGCGCGACGGCCGGGCTCTTCCTGTTCGTCGTGGCGGCCGGTGTGCGTGCGCTCGGTCGCCCGCCGGCGACCGGCGCCGAAGGGCTCGTCGGCAAGACCGCCACCGTGCGCGAGCGTCTGGGGCCCGAAGGGCAGGTCATGGTCTTGGGCGAGATCTGGCGTGCCGTCGCCGAGGGCGAGCCCCTCGAGCCCGGCGCCCAGGTGCGGATCGTCGCGGTGGACGGATTGACGCTCAGGGTCGCGAAGGCCGAGGCCAAAGGGGGAGTCGCATGATCACGGTAGACGCCTTGCTACTCATCGTCGTCGTCCTCGTGGTGCTCTTCTTCATCGGCTCCTTCGCGCGCATCCTGCGCGAGTACGAGCGCGCGGTGATCTTTCGCCTGGGCCGCAGCACCAAGGCCATTCTGAACCCGGGCGGGCAAGGGAACGGGCCGGGGCTCGTCCTGTTGGTCCCGCTCATCGACAAGATGGTGAAGGTGAGCCTGCAGACCGTCGCCCTCGACGTGGCCCCGCAAGACGTCATCACGCGGGACAACGTATCGCTCAAGGTGAGCGCCGTGATTTACTTCCGCGTGGTCGACCCGGAGAAGGCGATCGTCGCCGTGCAGGATTACCTCTACGCGACCTCGCAGATCGCGCAGACGACCCTGCGGAGCGTCCTCGGCCAGGTCGAGCTGGACGACCTGCTGTCGGCGCGTGACAAGATCAACCAGCAACTGCAGCGGATCATCGACGAGCACACCGAGCCCTGGGGCATCAAGGTGGCGACCGTCGAGGTCAAGCAGATCGACCTGCCCCAGGACATGCAGCGCGCCATGGCCAAGCAGGCGGAAGCCGAGCGCGAGCGCCGCGCCAAGGTCATCAACGCCGACGGCGAGTTCCAGGCGGCGGCGAAGCTGTCCGAGGCCGCCGAGGTCCTGACGCGGCATCCGATCGCGGTCCAGCTGCGCTATCTGCAAACCATGCGCGAGATCGCCTCCGAGCGGTCCACGACGACTTTCTTCCCGCTGCCCTTGGATCTGTTCGGCCCGCTGCTCCAGGCCTTCAACAAGGGCGGGGACGGCTCCAAAGCCTGAGGTAGAATAGCGTTCGCCTCGGTTGGTGGTCTCGGGGGGTTAGCTCAGTTGGGAGAGCGCGGCGTTCGCAACGCCGAGGTCGAGGGTTCGAATCCCTTACCCTCCACCATTCAACTTCTCGCGTAGTTACGATCCACTTGCCCAGATCTGACGCGAATCGCCGCGTTTTGCCGTAGGGCTCCCTCTGGACCAACGCTCTATTCTGGCAGAAAATCCCGTGACGCGCGTAGTTGTCCGCGCTGTGCCGGGGGCAGGAGCGGCGGCAGGGGCCGCCTAGCGCAAGGCCACCTTCGACAGCGCCTCGGCCTAGGAGCTCAACGATCGCGCTCTAGTGCGCACCGGCTTCAAGGCGGATCTCGTGGTGTTCGACGAGCGGCGGGTGAGCCAGCGATGCCGACGGTGGAGACCGATCTTCCGGTCAGGGTTTCCTGGCCGGTTGCGGCGCGGCCCCGGTGCGCGACGTCACGCCGCGCGTGTAGGAGACGGAGATGAATGGCGTGTACGACGGACTCACCGTGGTCGAGCTGGCCGATCGCCGCAACCAGTGGGCGGGCAAGCTCCTGTCCGACGGCGGCGCGCGCGTGATCCAGATCGAGCCTACGGCGGGAGGCCCGGGGCGCTGGTGCGGCCCCTTCGTCGACGACACGGTCGATCCCGACCGCTGTCTCGACTACTGGTGGTACAACACCGGCAAGCAGAGCGTGGCTCTCGACGTCGGTCGCCCGCCGGCTCAGGATCTGCTGCGCCGCCTGCTGGCCGGCGCCGATGTCTTCCTCGAGAGCACGCCGCCGGGGACGTTGCGTGCGTATGGTCTCGACCACGGCTCGGTCTCGAGCAACCGCGCGCTCATCTACACCTCGCTGACCGACTTCGGTCAGGACGGTCCCTGGCGCGACTATCGGATGAACGATGCCGCCCACCTGGCCCTCGGTGGCCACATGGCCAGCACCGGCTATTCCGATCCCACGCTCACGCCGATCGGCGGGCAGGGTCACCAGGCCTGGCACATGGGCTGCGTGTTCGCGTTGCACGGCATCACGCTGGCCCTCTTCGACCGCATGACGACCGGCGAGGGGCAGTACATCGACGTCTCGATCCACGATGCCTGCTCGATCGGCACCGAGTCCGCGGTACCCGAGTGGCTCTACAACGGCGCCACCCTCTATAGGCAGACCGGGATGCACGCCTCCGCGCGCCGGCGGCCCGATTTGGAATTGCCGACGGCTGACGGCATGTACGTGATCGCGGTGAACCAGACCTTCGGCGACCGGGGCTGGGCGAAGCTGATCGAGTGGATGGAGGAGAAGGGCGTCGCCGGTGAGCTGACCGATCCCAAGTACCGCGACGAGGCCGTCCGCATGGCCGACTATCGCCAGGGAACCGCCGTGCTCGACGGGATCCGCCGGCTGATCGCCGCCTGCAAGGGAGAGGAGGTCTTCACCCGCGCGCAGTCGTACGGCATCTCGTGGGGGCTCGTGCGCGCACCCGAGGAGAACTACGACGTCGCGCACTACCAGCAGCGCGACTTCTGGCGCGATGTCGAGCACCCGGAGATCGGCCGCGCCATTCGGTACCCGCGCGGCCCGTTCATGTGCGACGCGCTCGGGATCGCACCCCGAGGGAGAGCACCGCATCTCGGCGAGCACACGCGGCTGGTCCTGGAAGGCGATCTCGGTCTCCCCGCCGCGCAGGTCGATGCGCTGGCCGCCGCAGGGGTGGTCCGGTGAACGCGTCAGTCACGCTCCCGAAAGGCATCCTCAGCGGAGTGCGCATCCTCGATTTCACGTGGAAGACCGTCGGGCCGTGGGCGCCGCGGCTGCTCACGCACTTTGGCGCCGAGGTCATCCACGTCGAGCGCGTCGGGTCCTGGGATGATCATCGCTACGCGGCCCACCCGAGTCCGATCGTCGGTGGCCCGCAGAAGGAGTTCACGTCGGAGCAGGGGACGGGGCCGCTGCACGGCGGCGGCCACGCGGACGGCAAGAAGCCCTACTACAACACCCCATACTTCACGATCCTGCACCACGGCAAGTTGGCCATCAGCCTGAACACGCGTCACCCCAAGGGGCTCGCGCTGGCCGAGCGGCTCATCGGCATCTCGGATGCGGTCGTCGAGAACTTCAGTGGCGAAGTGTTTCCGAGCTGGGGGCTCACCTGGGAGCGCATCCACGAGATCAACCCGCGCGTCGTGTACATGAGCACGTCCGGCTTCGGTCATTCCGGGCCCTACAAGGCCTACCGCAGCTTCGGCCCCACCGCCGCGGCCCAGTCGGGCTTGTCGCTCGCGTCCGGGTTGCCAGGCATGGCGCCCGCGGGCTGGGGGTTCTCGTACATGGACGTGATGGGCGGATGGATGGGAGGCCTTGCCCTCGTCATGGGATTGCTCCAGGCCAGGAAGAAAGGCGAGGGATCCTACGTCGACTATGCGGTCACCGAGGGCGCGATGTCGCTCCTGGGGACGTACATGCTGGATTTCCAGGTGAACGGCCGGACCACACGCCGCCCGGGTTTTCCGCCGGGCAATCGCGCCCTGTGGCCCGCCGTGGCGCCCCACAACACCTATCGATGCTCGGGCAAGGATCGTGTCGGGCAGGACTGGTGGGTGTTCGTCGCCTGCGAGACCCAGGCGCAGTTCGAATCGCTCTGCCGGGTGATGGGTCAGCCCGATCTGAGTAGGGACCCGCGCTTCGCGACCAACGAGGCGCGCGTGGCGAACCAGGACGAGCTCGACGCCATCGTCGGCCGCTGGATCAGGCCGCGCCGGCGCTACGACGTCATGCAGCGGTGCCAGGAGGCCGGGATCATCGCGGCGGTGGTCCAGAGCGCCGAGGACCGGGTCGAGCACGATCCCCAGCTCAAGCATCGCGACATGCACCCGGTCGTCAACCACCCTGAGATCGGGGAGTTCGAGCATGAGGGTTATCCGGTCAAGCTGTCCCGCACACCGGCCTTCGTGCACGGAAGGGGGCCGCTGCTGCGCGAGCACAACCGCTACGTCTACGGCGAGCTGCTCGGTCTGAGCGACGAGGAGATGAAGTCGCTGGAAAACGACAAAGTGATCTGAGGAGGCTGCGATGGCGGTGAGCTTCGACCGGGCGCGGCTCGCGCCGCTGAAGGATACCGTAGCGGTCGTCGGTGTCGGCGAGACCGACTACGGGAAGGATTACCGGGGAGCCGGCGGCCAGACCGTGAGCAAGGGCGAGGCCCGCTACGACTCGTACACGCTGGCGTCGAGGGCACTCAAGCGTGCGCTGGACGACGCGGGATTGAAGAAGGACGACATCGATGGCCTGTGCGTCGGGGGCACGCTGTCCGGCGAGCGGGCCAGCGAACAGTGGGGCCTGAACCCGCGCTGGAGCGGGGGCGGCGACGCTGCGCAATGCATCATCGAGGCGACGCTGGCCATCAACGCCGGGCTCTGCACGACCGTCGCCCTGGTCTACGGCAACGCCCAGCGCTCGATGGACACGGCCTACGGCGGGGCGCGCGTGACCGGCGGCGCGATCACCTCGTACTTCTACTACGCCCCGTGGGGCATGACCTCGCAGGGCGCGCTCTACGCGCTCTTCTTCCAGCGCCACAAGCTGCTCTACGGCACCACCGACGAGCAGCTCGGCGCGGTCGCGGTGGCGTTCCGCAAGCACGCCTGCTTGAACCCGAACGCGGTGATGCAGAAGCCGCTCACGATCCAGGACTATTTGAATGCGCCATACATCGCCGAGCCCCTGCGCCTCAACGACTACTGCCTTATCAACGACGGCGGGGTTGCGATCATCGTCCGTCGCGCCGACCTGGCGAGGGATCTCAAGCAGCGGCCCGTCATGGTGAGCGGCTTCGGATGGTCCGAGGAGAACGTAGACGCCACCCAGCTGCGGCCCCGGCTGAAGACCTTCTATCACGGCGCCCATCACGACGTGGCGGCCCAGGTCTATCCGATGGCTGGCGTGACGCCGAAGGATGTCGACGTGTTCGCCACCTACGACAGCTTCAGCGTGCACCTCCTGGCCTCGCTCGAAGGGTTCGGCTTCTGCAAGGAGGGCGAGGCCGGCACGTTCGTGCAGGGCGGCCGCATCGAGATCGGCGGCGAGCTGCCGTGCAACACCAGCGGCGGGATGCTCTCCGAGAGCTACATGCAGAGCTGGAACCACCAGCCCGAGCTGGTCCGCCAGCTGCGCGGCGGTCTCGGCAACCGGCAGGTGCAGGGCGCCGAGGTCGCCCAGTACGTCCACGACGTCGCCGGCAAGTGCAAGAGCCTGATCTACACCAGGGGAGCGTGACGATGGCGACGGCCCGACCGCTACGCGCGATGGATCCGTACGCCGAGCAGTTCTGGACGTTCACACTGTCGAGAGAGCTGCGCCTGCAGCAGTGCTCGGCCTGCGGGAAGTTCCGCTGGCCGCCGGGCCCGACCTGCGACCGCTGCCTGTCCGACGACTTCGCGTGGTCTCCGCTCAGCGGCAAGGCGAAGGTGCTCTCGTGGACGACGTTCCGCCGCGGCTACTTCCCGGAGTATCCGCCGCCCCACACCGTCGTCGCGCTCGAGCTGGCCGAAGGCCCGCTCTTCATCTCCTATCCCGTCGACGTCGAGCCCAGCGACCTCCGCGACGGCATGACGCTGGAGCTCCGCTGGATCGACGCCACCGACAAATTCGGCGAGTACAACCTCCCCGTCTTCGGCCCGTCCGCCGCCAGAAGCTGAGGCGCTGAGAAGCAAGAGCACCGTTTACGTCGGTGTGTTGGACGCCGATATGGCACCTTGTCGAACGATCAAGTACTGAGCGCCGAGACCTACTCCGTGTCGTAACGCTTGCGTAGCGCGGCGATCGCCTGGACGTCCGGCGACCCCGGCTTGGCGAGGATCGCGGCCAGCTCCTCGAAATACCGCTCGTGAACGCCGGCCTGGCGTCGTACGTTGTCGCGGACAAGTCGAAGAGCGACATCTTTCACGACTTCCTGCCGTTGCTGAATGGTCAGCTGGTGGAACTCCTGGACCGCAAGGCAGGAAAGAGCGATCAGTCAGCTACTTGCCCTGGAGGGAACGGTGTCAAAGCAGGGCAAGGACTCGATCGGCCATCCCCGAGGCGGCGTCGACGACGTCATCAATGCCATCGCCGGTGCCTGTCTCCTGGCCCGGAAAACGCCGAGCGAAGCAGGCACGGTCGTCGCGATGCCGAAGAGACAGGCGGTCTCACCAAGGACGTTGCACCGTCTGAGACCGCGAGGCAGGGTCGAGGCGCTGCGAGCCGAGCCGCGCGATTCCCTGTACGCCAGTGTGGGATGGGTCAGCGCACGAGGCAGATTCGCGTGATCACGCAGCTAGCTCAGGGTAGCTTGTCGAAAAACAGATAAAGGGCGGCGATCCGGCCGTCCCGGGCAATGATGAAATCAGTCCCGGCGTAAGCTGGCGCCTCACCAGGGCGGCCCGATACCCATTGGATCCGCCCACCATTGCCCAATTCCTCGGGCCCAACAATTGGCTGATAGCGAAAGTCAGGGTGAGTAGCCTTGATCTTGCCCGCGACGCGATCGATCTCGTCGCGGCCACGGTAGACGCCCTTGGTGGGGTCGTAGAACACGCAATCTTCGGTGTAGATCTCGTCGATGGCCGCGCGCCGACGCGTGCCGTCGTTTTCACCGAAGACGTCGTGGAGATTGCGAGTCAGTAAGGTCGATATGCTGTAGGACATGGCCTTGCTCCTCTCCGCCCTTCCTTTCAGATGCCGTCGATCCGTCGAGCGATCCATCGGATGACACAAGGCCGGGCATGGAGGACGCCGGGAAAGCCGGATCGTCAGGAGCCTCAGACCCGCGCCTCCTGACCAAAACCCGGCGGACCCGGAGCGCAAAACGGGCACGGGATGACACGGATTACCACGATTTACTAAGTCGTGCGCGCTAAGGTCGCGTCAGAATTGAGCGCGCAATCTACGAATCCCTTACCCTCCACCACTTCCACTTCTCGCGTAGTTACACCTCACGTTTTGAAATTGGTGGCCCCGGGGTTGCGTTTGGGTGCGTGACTGACTCACAGCTCATCATCGCCTTCTAGACTTTCAGGTACCGATCGAGGCCAACGACGGTCGCCTCGTGTCGCTCGGGCTGGACATGCCCGTAGGTGTCGGCAGGTTGTCCGATCGGGGCGTGCCCCATCTGCTGCTGGACCCACCAGAGATCCGCCCCACCGCTCAGCAGCCACGTCGCGAAGGTGTGGCGCGTCGCGTGGTACTTGGGTAGGAGTCCCGCCTTGCTCTGAAGCGGCTGCCAGCGCCGGTTTTCTCGGGGCCCATCGGGAAATGGTTTCCAGTAAGGCAGGCTTTCCGGGAGGAAGGCCCGAGGCGCTTGCCGACCTGCACCGCCGAATCCGTGAGGAGCTCACGGTAGCTTCGATGCTCGGCCGCCTGGGCCTCGGGTCCTTCTCGAGTAGCACCCTCAGCGCGGCAGCGGGGTCAAGGCTCACACCGTCAGCGGCCGCCGCGTCTCGACGGTTCGCCGAGGATCGCGCACCGTCCGTGGACACAGCCCACCTCCCAGGTCAGCCCTGACGCTTCGCCTTCCGCCAACGTCGTCTAGAACCCGAATCTCACTTCGAGTCGGACATCGGGAAACCCTGTCGAGCGCTCAAACGCCTTGACCGGAATCACCGTGCGGAGATCGTCAGCCAGGTAGACCGCGGCGTGGTCACGCTGACTGCGCTCGAACCTGCCCTGCGCACCGAGCTTGAAAGGCATGCGGAATGTCCCGTCGAAGGGCAGGACGATAGGCTGCGGGAGATCGCCCAGCATTCCGGTCGCAGGGTCGGCGATCTGCATGATCGTGAAAGTGCCCGTGATCGAGCCGAGCGGTACGTGGTGCAGAACGGCGAGCGACAGATCCACCGTGCCGCTAAACGTCCCGCCGATCACCGGCAAGTCTGGGACGTGGACCGAGCTATTGCCGGGCGCGTTGATGACGACGTCGAAGGTGCCACGGACGGGCCCTGTCCCAGTCACGGTGGACACGCTATCCGTGCCGGTGGCGATGACGGTGCAGCTTTTAATGCGCGGGACAGAGATCAGGAGCGCCGACGGACACAGCGGTGTCCCGAGTGCCGCAAACCCCTGGAGAGGGGAGGTGGCATTCCTGAAAGTTACTCCCTGTGCCTGGTCGAACGTGACCCGTTCGCTGATCTCGTACAGCGTGACGCCAGTGGCGCCCGTCGCCTCATCACGATCCTCAGCGTCGGCGGTGGCGGAGAGAATCAGCAGCGTCAGAGTAAATCCCACAAATCGCAGAACCCGCTTCGTCATGTCATACGCCTCCGGAACGTGAACAGCAGGACCCATGCCACGACAGTGGTTTTGCGGAACTCCCAAGAATCGAGTTGTTGCCGCGACAGCCCTTTAATCACCCCCCGTTTGGCGACAAGTTTGGAGCCCAATACGGATTTGTCGATCATCAACTTGATCATCTTCTGGAAATCCAGGAAGCGTGGCCAGCTCCTCGGCGTCAGGCGACTCCACTGCCAGGTCCTCCGCGCATTGAGGTGATGCCGCGAGACTCGTGATGGCGTTGAGGAACTAGAAGTCAACCGACCCACAAAACGTCACCCCAAAAGCTGACGGCCAGAACCTTTCGGCCCCGGCCGCCAGTGCTGGAAACCGCCTGCCGCAGGAGGATCAGCCTCGGCACGCCATCCAGCTCCACGATGTTACTTACCCTCGAGCCGTCACGGTCAAGCTTTACCAACACTGAAGAACTCTTCACGATTGCTTCGGGCCCGGCTAATGTCCAGAAAGGACATTCTCGATTCGCCCTCCGCGTGATTCACGCCGACCTCGCTGGTGCGCGTCGTAGCGTTCGGCTAAACTCCCGCCAGCCATCCCGAGGTGCCCATGCGACGGATCGGGCTCGACCCACGCAGCGCGCGGTGGCAGGGCAAAGCCGGTAGCCTGATTGGTGAAGCGATCTGCCGACGTTCTCCACATTAATGGAGCGTTGGACCCGCGAGGAGGCCCGAATGCGGGCGTTTCTCGACGAACTCACCGACCCTCAGCTTTTGCCAACAATCAGCTACGTGTCGGCTCTGATCCTCGCTCTTGTCTTGGCCGGTTGTGGCCGCCCCATAAAGATCGGCGAGCCCGGCCAGACTGCGTGGTTGTGGAAATCGCCCGGGGAAATCGAAGTGGTCGTCAGGAATTGCCCCGAAGCGATCTCGGGCGACGAGTGTTCGAAGCTGCCGATGGTCGAATTCACCACGAATACACAGGATCGGGAGGCCTGGCAATTCGAATGGTGGTCGAATCAGGGCGGCTCCCAGGATGAGCGGTCCCGGTGGCGCCGCACGTTCCCGGGCTACTACCAAACATTCTCTCTGGATGTCATCGTCGCGGGACCCAAGGCGAGTTGTGAAGCTCTTCGTCTGGAGATTCAGGGGCCGAGAGATCGAATCTTCCCCTGCGAGGGACCGCTCTACTTCCGTGTCATTCAGTGAAGATAGATGGCCAAGCGACCACCGAAGAAGCCCGTGAAGCGAGCATGAGTAACGCCGGGCGTCTCGCATACCGCGCGCGGTCGCTCGCCGGCTCCGGCCTCTTCCTCGGGGCGGTGGTATTCGCGTCTCTCCAGGGTTGCGCGACGACGCCCGCCGTGATGGACACAGGTGACCCTATTCCGCTCCGTTCCACGGACCCGCGCTACAGCGGATACCTCGGCCGTATCAGCAAGATGATCAAGGAGAAGTGGGGCTATCCCTGCGTGGAGGACGAGGCGACGGGCCGCTGTGAGTACAGGCCTGCCAGACTCAAGATCGAGTTTGGGCTGCTGCAAGATGGGCGGGTCGACTACATCACGGTGATCGCGAAAGCTAAGTGGGAGATTTACGACGAGTACGCTGTTGATGCGATCCGTCGCGCCTCGCCATTTCCACCAGTGCCGCCCGCGTTGATGTCCCAGGCGAAGCCGGGGAGTGCAGTTGTGAGGATCGTGGCAGCGATCGAGTACAAAATCGTCGATTCCAACTTGCCGCGCTGATTCGTTGGTGGATGGCAAGCGATGAACGGGATCCACTGGACGTTGCCGTAGCAGGACCGCAGGACGAGTACGATTCCCTGATCATTCCTATTTGGCAGTAGTTCGTTGCCTCCCCGACACCGTGGACCCGCGCGGGCCGACCAGGTAGAAGTCACAACGATGCCGTCGTACAACCATGTCGTCGAGGCTCACTCAAATCGGAACGATCGAGCAATCACTTCAAGCCCGGCGATGCCTTCCTCAATGTCCTCGGGAGTACCCAGATGAGCAACCGTAACGATGGAGGAAGGACCGTAGAAGTTAAGTACAGTCCAGTGCATTGAGCCGGTCGTCGCATCGGATCTGAAGCGAAGACGCAAAAATCGATTCTCGCCGTAGGTCTCGACCTCCATTCCCTCCAAGCTGAGCTTCAACCGATCGGCCGGAGGCGCTCTTCGAATCAGATCGGTTGAGAAGCGTCGCCAGATTGATTGCTTCTCGCGTTCGCTGAGCCCGTAGCGATTCAGCTCAGCAATGCCAGCCTGGCTACTCTCGGACTTCACCTGGATCCACGCGCCGCGAGGAGACATGAGGACCGTATCTCCAGTCTTCATCGCAAGCTCTACGCGCTGGGTGAAAGCACTGCGGCCTGCTTCGTCTTGTATCTTCCAACTAGACGAGCATTGGTGGAGTGAGCCAGCGACGAACGGTGGCGGGCGACAGCTCGGTGCGTCTACGGTCGACGAGACCGAAAGTTAGCGTGGGCGTCGCCCGCCCTAAACTCAGAGCCCGAACAGTTGCGCGGGTACTATCCCGCATCACGCAAGACCGGGCCTGTTTCAACCGTCCGTCCTCTGGAGGCTCGGCTATGTCATCGGCTGCGCCGGCGTTTGTCGGCATCGACGTCGCGAAGGCGGAGTTGGTCATCACGATCCGCCCGTCAGGAGAGCACTGGACGATCGCCAATGATGTAGCGGGCATCCACACGCTCGTCCAGCGCGTGCGCGGCCACGCGCCGACGCTCATCGTCCTCGAGGCCACCGGCGGCTACGAGCGCGCGGCGGTAGCCGCGCTCGCGGCGGCCCAGCTGCCGGTGGTGGTCGCCAACCCTCGCCAGGTGCGCGACTTTGCCCGGGCCACCGGCCAGCTCGCCAAGACCGATCGGATCGACGCCGACATCTTGGCGCTCTTCGCCGAGCGCGTGCGCCCGGCCCCGCGCGCGCTGCCCGATGACGCGGCCCAGGCCCTCGACGCGCTGTTGACCCGTCGGCGTCAGGTGCTGGAGATGCTGATC